>Ga0207701_10000063_pt1 | contig 89398 bp, 70 predicted proteins | sample KBSSwiSSwithPhiX_FD_184294 | JGI IMG/M metagenome (GOLD analysis project Ga0207701, IMG submission 184294) | Switchgrass rhizosphere bulk soil microbial communities from Kellogg Biological Station, Michigan, USA, with PhiX - S5 (SPAdes) (version 2) | ecosystem: Environmental > Terrestrial >...
CACTCGCCGCACCCTGGGCACCCCTGGCACCCTGGGCACCCCTGGCACCCTCGGCACCCCTGGCACCCTGGGCACCCCTGGCACCCTCGACACCCCTGCCACCCACAAAAGCCTGAAATGCTGGTCCATTTGGTAGACCGAGCGCGCCGCTTCCCTGCTGCGCCTGCTGCGCAAAGGCAAGACCCGGCCGACGCATGAAGACGATGCTCTTGCCGTCGCCGGTCCACATCGGACTGGTGTCGAAGTCGACACTTGGCGCCATGTACTTCACGATTCGCGTCGCCACGTCGTATACAGCGACGAAGCTGTGGTCGGTACGCGTGCTGACGAAGGCCACCTTCTTTCCGTCCGGCGACCACTGTGGTGCACTCTGGACTCCCCACTCCTTTATGAACGGTCGTTCACCGCGATCCATGTCGGACGCGGGCTTCACGGCCGTCACTTTCGCCCGATGAATCTGTCCGTCCTTGATGAAAAGAATTGAACTCCCGTCGGGAGCGAGTTCAGGATTCGAACCTTCCGCCACTCGGAAGGCAGAACCCCCGGCGGTTCGCGCCGCCCATACCGCCCTCTCCGGGCCGTCTGGATTGGCGCTCGGGTTGGCGATCCAGCCGTCGCGATTCGGTGCACTGCCGCGGACGAATACCACCGTCGATCCGTCGTCCGATATGCGGACCCCGGAGACGTCGACGCCGTCGTCCTTCATGAAATTGGTCAGGCGCACGGGCGTGAACGCGGGTGCCGTCGCGGTGTAGACGTTGCGCCGGCCCTCCTCGAACGCGGTCCACGCAAGGCGATCGACCTTTCGTGCCGAAACTATCTCAAGTGGTGACGCCGGACTTAGAAACTGCTGATACGAAGGAACGCCGGAGGCCGTCCGAACCTGGCCCGGGAGAATTGCGAACAGCGCGCAGAAGCCAAACAGCGTCAAACGAGCGAACCGCATGCACTCCTCCGGGTCGAAAACCGCGACGCGACGGCGCCAGAGTCTATCATCGTCGTGGTTTGTGAGGTTCGTGTTCGCCGGTCGGAGTGAGGAAAGTCAAACCATGACGTCATGTTTGGTGTCTAAGAGTGGAATGATTCGGGCGCTTCGCGCCGTCCCTTCCGTACTCGCCTGCCTGCTCCTGACCGCCGGCACTGCCGCCGGCCAGCAGCAGAACACATCAGCGGCGAGGACCACTCCGATCCGGATCTTCCTGGACTGCGGCTTTTTCTGCGACGAAGACTTTCTCAAGCGTGAAATCACCTTTGTCGATTACATGCGGGATCGACGCGACGCAGACGTTCACGTCCTCGTCACGACTCAGGAGACGGGCGGCGGCGGAACCGAATACACCTTGAAGTTCATCGGGCTTGGTTCATTTGCCGGAGTCGAGCAGACCCTCCGCTACTCAGCGCCCCAGACCTCGACGGCCGACGAAAGGCGCAAAGCAATCGCGGAAGTGATCAAACAGGGGCTGGTGAGATACGTGTCGGAGTCGCCACAGGCGCCGCGCCTCAAGGTGACGTTCTCGCCGGAAGAAGGTGCGGCGAAGCCTGCGGCCCAGAAGGATCCATGGAACCTGTGGGTGTTCCGGACGAACGTCGGCGGAAGCTTCAACGGCGAACAATCGAATACGAATCGCTCGATCCGCGGGTCGGCATCGGCCAATCGCACCACCGACGACTGGCGTTTGAGCTTTGCGGCAAACGCGAACTACCGGTCGGAAAAATTCCAATTGAGCGAAACCGAAACATTTCTCACTGTCTCGCGCAACTCGGGAGGCGACGCGACAATCGTGAAGAGCCTCTCACAACACTGGTCCGCCGGACTGCTTGGCACCGCGCAGTCGTCGACGTTTCTCAACTACGACCTCCGCGCACGCATCGCCTCTGGACTCGAGTACGACATCTTTCCGTATTCGCAATCGACCCGGCGGATGCTGACATTCCAATACACCGTCGGGTTCGATTCTCACAACTATCGAGAAGAAACGATCTATGAGAAGACAGAAGAGAAATTACTTGATCACAAGCTGACGACGTCGTTGAGCCTGCGTCAGCCTTGGGGAACCGCATCGGGATCCGTGGACTTTTCCCAGTACCTGACCGCGCCGAGCAAGTACAGCATTTCCGCATTTGGCGGGACGAACATCCGCCTGTTCAAGGGATTCTCATTCAACGTTTTCACCGAGCTGTCGCGCACACGGGATCAGATCTATTTGCCGAAAGGGGAAGCAACGACGGAAGAAATCCTCGTGCGGCAGCGGCAGCTGGCGACCGGATACCAGTACTTTCTGAACTTCGGGATTTCTTATTCGTTCGGATCGATTTTCAACAACATCGTCAATCCGCGCTTCGGTGGCGGCGGAGGAAACTTCTTCTTCTTCGATTGATTCGATGACGGAGACACTTCCGCCGGCAGCCGACCGGCGGAAGCGTGCGAACTCGTCGCGCAGGACCGCGGGATGATCAAAAAAAGGAATCGTGTGGCTTCCGCCTTTCGGCGGAACAGCTACTTCAGGTGCTTGCCTACGAGCTTGGTCATCTCGAACATGTTGACCTGGGCCTTGCCAGCGAACACCGGCTTCAAGGCGGCGTCGGCCTTGATCATCCGCCTGTTCTTGCTGTCCTGCAGCCCGTTCTTCTTGATGTAGGCCCACAGCTTCTTGGTGACCTCGGTCCGCGGCACGGGCTTCGAGCCGATGACTTCCGCAAGAGCGGGGCTCGGGGTCACGGGCTTCATGAATGCGGCGTTTGGCTTCCGGGTGCTCTTCTTCTTCGCGGTCGCGGTTTTCTTTTTCGCTGTCTTGGCCATCTACTCTCCTCTTGAAGACGCTCGAAGGCGTCAGCGCGTAGTATCGCGCAAATTCGCGCAGGACAGAGAAGAAAAGTGCAATTTCGCGCTCTAATCCACGCCCTGCCTGGCGGCCGATCGCCCTGTCTCGCCGCAGCTGCGGGTCGTCGAAGGATGCGAAGCGGGCTAGCTCGGCGACACACCCCGCAGCACAACGAGTGACCACGCCTGCACCTGGATCTTGTCACCGGCGCCCAGCTCGGGACCGGGATCCTGTTCCGACAGGAGATCCTTGTCGTCGGCCGTATTCAGGAGCATATTCCATCGCTCCGCCCATTTCGCATCCGCCAGCGTGAACTCGAGCGGTTCATGGTGCGCGTTGAACATCAGGTAGAAGCTATCGTCGACGACCGGCTCGCCGCGCTCATCTGCACTCGGAATCGCGCGGCCGTTGAGGAACACGCCGAGCGATTTGGCAAATCCGGCGCGCCAGTCCTCGTCGGACATTTCAGACCCCCCCGGGGTGAACCACCCAATGTCGCTCACCTTCGTTCCGTGAATGGCGCGTCCCTGAAACCAGCGGCGCCGCCAGAAGACAGGATGTCGGTTGCGAAACGCAATGAGCCGTCGTGCGAATTGCAGAAGATCCTTGTCGACCTGCTCCCAGTCGTACCAAGAGATCTCGTTGTCCTGGCAGTACGCGTTGTTGTTTCCTTTCTGCGTCCGTCCCATCTCATCGCCGCCGAGCAGCATCGGGACCCCCTGCGACAACAGCAGCGTCGTCAGGAAATTGCGCGACTGCCGGATACGCAGTGCCAGGACCTCAGGCTTGTCGGCTGGACCTTCCACGCCGCAGTTCCATGAGCGGTTGTGGCTTTCTCCGTCGCGATTTTCCTCACCGTTCGCGTCGTTGTGTTTCTCGTTGTACGAGACGAGATCGTGAAGCGTAAACCCGTCGTGAGCGGTAATGAAATTGATGCTTGCGTAGGGACGCCGTCCGGTCCCCTGGTACAAGTCGGAACTTCCGGTAAAACGCCAGCCAAACTCCGCCAGCGTTTGATCCGTGCCGCGCCAGAAATCGCGAACCGTGTCGCGGTACTTGCCATTCCATTCAGACCACAGCGGCGGAAAATTTCCGACCTGATAGCCACCCTCGCCAATATCCCAGGGTTCCGCGATGAGCTTGACCTGACTGACGACCGGATCCTGTTGAATCAGATCGAAGAACGATGACAGGCGATCGACGTCGTGCAGTTCGCGCGCGAGTGTCGCCGCCAGATCGAAGCGGAAGCCGTCGACGTGCATCTCGAGCACCCAGTAACGCAAGCTGTCCATGATCAACTGCAGCACGTGCGGGTGACGCATGTTCAGCGTGTTGCCGGTGCCCGTGTAGTCCATGTAGTAGCGGCGCTTGTCGGCCACGAGCCGGTAGTACGCGGCGTTGTCGATCCCCTTGAACGACAGCATCGGTCCGAGATGATTACCCTCCGCCGTGTGGTTGTAGACGACGTCGAGAATCACTTCGATGCCGGCGGCATGCATCGTCTTGACCAGATGTTTGAATTCGAGCACCTGCTCACCGCATTGTCCGCCGGCTGAATACTCGTTATGCGGCGCAAGGTATCCAATCGAGTTGTAGCCCCAGTAATTGCGCAGTCCTCGTTCCAGAAGCGTGGAGTCCTGCACGAACTGGTGAACCGGCAGCAATTCGACCGCAGTGATACCGAGATTCTTCAAGTACTCAATCGAAGATGGATGGGCAAGACCGGCATACGTGCCGCGCAGCTCTTCAGGGATGGCCGCATTCGTGCGGCTGAAACCTTTCACGTGCGTCTCGTAGACGACCGTCCGATGCCAGGGTGTATTGGGCTGGCGATCGTTTCCCCAGTCGAAAAAGGGATTGACGACGACGCTCTTGGCAACGAAAGGGGCGCTATCGAGTTCGTTCTTGGAGTTCTCGGGCGATGCGAAGTGGTATGGAAAAACCGCTTCGCTCCAGTCCCACAACCCGTCGATCGCCTTTGCGTAGGGATCGAGCAGCACTTTGGACGGATTGCACCAGTGGCCGTTCTCTGGCTCCCACTTCCCGTGAATCCGAAATCCATAGCGCTGGCCCGGTCGGACGTTTGGCAGGTAACCGTGCCAGCACAGCGCTGTGCTCTCGGCGAGATCTATTCGCGTTTCCCGTTCGTGATCGTCGAACAGACACAGTTCGACGCGTTCGGCCGCTTCTGAAAACACCGAAAAGTTCGTACCAGACCCATCGTACGTGGCCCCCAAGGGATAAGGCTTTCCGGGCCAGATCTGCATGCTGCGCTCCGATTAGGAATCGTACGGATCGCAGCGATCCTCGCCGCCGCTGTCCGTCTTTCGGGCTTCGCCCGTGCGATGCCGCGGACGAGTTCAATTCTCGTGCCGCGCGCGCTCATTGTAAGCTTCCACGAATGGAGCTAGATGGCTGAGGTTCTGATGCGCACTTGTTTGCTGACCGTCGCTGCCCTTCTTCTCTTCACTGTTTCTGATGCTTCGCGAACCAGCGACCTGGGCGTCGAGGCCAGGAACGGCGTCGTTGTCTGCACGTCGGCAACTGCCTGCGATGCAGGAGCGTCGATCCTGGCCCGTGGTGGAAATGCCGTCGATGCTGCCGTCGCGACGGCATTCGCGCTCGCCGTCACCCATCCGAGCGCCGGCAATATCGGCGGCGGCGGGTTCATGATTGTTCGCACACCGAACGGCCGCACCACGGCTTTCGACTATCGGGAGCGCGCACCGCTCGGATCCACTCGACAGATGTATCTCGGTAGCGACGGCCAGATTGTGAGGGAACTGACCAACACCGGATATCTGGCACCCGGCGTGCCCGGAACAGTGCGCGGTCTGGAGTTGGCGCACAAGCGCTTCGGGAAATTGCCGTGGACAGAGGTCGTCATGCCTGCGGTTGTTCTCGCCGAGCAGGGATTCGTTGTGCCGGCCGGACTCGCGCGCGACCTCAACGCACAACTCGCAGGCGCGATGAAACCATTTCCGGCGTCAGTCGCGGCGTACGGTAAACCCGGTGGCGGTGAATGGATCGAAGGCGACCGGATCGTACTGACCGATCTCGGCAAGTCGCTTCGCGCGATCGCAACTGAAGGGCCTGATGTGTTCTACAAGGGCTGGATCGCCGATCGCATCGCCGACGACATGAAAGCGCACGGTGGCCTGATTACGAAGCAGGACCTCGCAACATACCAGGCAAAGACGCGGCAGCCGGTCAAGGGAACCTATCGCGACTACGAAATCATCTCGATGCCGCCACCGAGTTCCGGAGGGGTCGCGCTGATCGAGATGCTCAATATCCTCGAACCGTACAACCTCAAATCGAAGGGCTTGCTGACGCCGCCGTCGATGCATCTTCAGATCGAGGCGATGCGTCGCGCGTATCTGGATCGCGCGCGCAGCCTCGGAGATCCCGACTTCGTGAAAGTGCCAGTCCGCGAGCTGACATCGAAACGGCACGCGCGCACGGTTGCGGCGACGATCGATCCGGCAAAGGCGTCCAGCAGTGTGGAGCTCGGTCACGACATCGTTTCGGCGGTACCGTCGCAGGAACCTGACGAAACGACCCACTTCTCCGTTCTTGATCGCAGCGGCATGGCCGTGTCGAGCACCTACACGCTCGAGGGTGGGTTCGGTTCGCACGTGGTGGTGAGCGGGGCCGGATTCATCCTCAATAACGAGATGGGAGACTTCAATAAGAAGCCTGGAGAGACCAACACGCGCGGCGACATCGGTACTCCGGCAAACGTAATCGATCCGGGAAAGCGCATGCTGAGCTCGATGACGCCGACGATGGTCACAAAGAACGGGAAGCTGGTGTTGATTACCGGATCACCAGGCGGCCGAACCATCATCAATACGGTCTTCACGATTGTGTTCGGGGTCGTCGAGTATGGCCTCACAGGTCGCGAAGCCGTCGATCTCCCGCGGCTGCATCATCAATGGCTGCCCGACACGGTCTCCATTGAGCGTGATGGCGCGCCACCCGACACGGTATTGAATCCGCTCACCGCGATGGGACATTCACTCCGGCAAGGCAATCGGCAGGGAGATGCTGAATCCATCTGGATTTCCGCTGACGGTACGGCCTACGGCGTCAACGACAGGCGCTCCGACAATTCAAAGGCATCGACACCTTCCAATTTGACAGCGCCGGACGCGGAACGATAGGCTGTAGAGCAATGTTTGCCGCCCACGTTCACCGGCACCATCATCATTCCTGCTACAGCGGGCCGGCCGGGCTGCATTCCGACTAACGTTATTCGACACACAGATCGCAGCTAACCAAGCCCCGCTGGAAACATTCAGCGGGGCTTTTTTATTTTGAGCACCATGGACTATTCGAAGTTGAACGGACTCGTTCCGGCCGTCATCCAGGACGCGTCAACACGGGAAGTGCTGATGGTCGGCTTCATGAACCAGGAAGCGCTCGATCGCACCCTTGCGACCGGCTTCGCGACCTTCTTCAGTCGCACGCGAAACAAGTTGTGGACGAAGGGAGAAACGTCCGGCAACCGTTTGCAGGTCGAACAGATCCTCGTTGACTGTGACGACGATACGCTCCTGCTGCTCGTCACAAGGCTTGGGGATGGCAATGTGTGTCACACGGGCGAACGGACGTGTTTCTTCAGAGAGATGAAAAACGGTTAACGATCATGCCGACATTGAAACTCGGGATCCCAAAGGGTTCTCTCCAGGACGCGACGATTCAGCTCTTCGCGCGGGCGGGCTTCAACATCTACGCGAGCGCGCGGTCCTACTTTCCTGCGATCGATGACCCGGAGATCGACTGCATGTTGATTCGCGCGCAGGAAATGGCTCGGTATGTGGCCGACGGCGTGCTCGACGCCGGCCTGACCGGACAGGACTGGATCGCGGAACATGCCGCCGCCAACGGCGCCGGCAGCGGCGTGACGCCGCTGGCGGATCTCATTTACGCCAAGCAAAGTTTCGGAAAAGTCCGCTGGGTGCTCGCGGTTCCGGAAGAATCGCGGTATCACAGCGCCCGCGACCTCGAAGGCGCGACGATTGCCACCGAACTGGTGCGCGCCACGCAGGCCTACTTTGCGCGGCAGGGAATCACGGTGAACGTGGAATTTTCCTGGGGCGCTACCGAAGTGAAAGCGCCGCGATTGGCCGACGCGATCGTCGAGGTCACCGAAACAGGATCATCGCTTCGGGCCAATCGCCTTCGCATCATCGATACCGTGCTCGAATCCAACACCCAACTGATTGGCAATCCGGGGGCGCTCTCGGATCCCTGGAAGCGCACCAAGCTCGAAAACATTGCGCTGCTTCTCAAGGCGGCGATCGAGGCGCAGGGACGGGTGGGCATCATGCTGAATGCGCGCCGCGCCGATCTCGAAGCCGTGCTGGCGCTCCTTCCCGCGCTGCAGCGGCCAACCATCTCTCCCCTGAGCGACAACGAATGGGTGGCCATCAACACGATCATCGAAGAACGCACGGTCCGTGATCTGATCCCGCGCCTCAAGGCCGCACGGGCGCAGGGCATCGTCGAGTACCCGCTCAACAAGATTGTGATGTGATGGCTTTTCAGGTTCGCATTATTGACTCGGACAGCGAGCGGCAGGTGCGCCAGCTATTGGAACGACGCACGAGGAACCACTCCTCACTGCAACGCCGGGTTGCACGCATCGTGGCCGACGTCAGGCAGCGCGGCGACGCTGCCGTTCTCGATTACGCCCGACGTTTCGACCAGCTGACCAGACCGATCGAAGTCACCACTGACGAAATGCTCGCCGCAACAGAACAGTTGCCTCGAGACGTCCGCCGCGCGATCTCTGTTGCGGCCGCGAACATCCGCCGCGTCGCGGTACGTCAGCTACCGCAATCCTGGTCGGTCCGGCCCTCTGACGGCATCCGAATCTCACAGCGTGTTCGTCCCCTCGACCGCGTCGGGTGCTACGTGCCGGGCGGCAGATATCCACTGCCCTCGTCGCTACTCATGACGGCCACACCCGCGCGGGTGGCGGGCGTGAAGGAAGTAATCGTGATGTGCCCGCGCCCGGACGCGACGATCATGTACGCCGCCCACGTCGCCGGTGTCTCGCGACTCTTCCGCCTTGGCGGCGCGCACGCGATCGCCGCGCTCGCATACGGCACCAAACGAATTCCTGCCGTCGACAAAATCGTCGGACCGGGAAACGCCTATGTTGCCGCCGCCAAGTCACTCGTCTCGGCCGATTGCGCGATCGACTTCCATGCGGGTCCGAGCGAGATCGTCATCGTCTCGTCCACCGGGCGTCCGTCATGGATCGCTGCCGATCTGATCGCCCAGGCCGAACACGATCCGGACGCGCGGGCAATCCTGTTGACCCATTCGCGACGTCTTGCCGAAGTCGTTGCACGGGAGTTGAGCACCCAGATGCCCGCCGACGGGCCGGCAGCAAGCGCCATGCGCGCCAACGGCGGGATTGTCGTGACCCGCACGCTCGTCGAGTCGATCGAGCTCTGTAATCGTATGGCTCCCGAGCATGTCGTCTGCGACACCGACGGCATTGCAACGCGGATCACGCGCGCAGGCACGATTTTCGTCGGGCAGTACAGTGCGCAGGCCGCGGGAGATTACGCGACCGGTTCCAATCATGTGCTGCCCACCAACGGAGCAGCGCGGGCGCGTGGCGGACTCAGTGCGAGCGATTTCGTTCGGGTGGCAACCGTCCAGCACGTAACCGCTCGAGGATTACGGAATATCGGTCCTGCAGTCGTCACGCTCGCCAACGCCGAAGGGCTTTCGGCGCACGCAGCATCGGTATCAATTCGACTCGACCGTGAGAGGTCGTCGAACCGCAGACGTGGAGCCAAGCGATGAGTTACGAATACGAACGCGTCGCGACCCCTGCCAACGGACTGCGGCTCCACCTGAATGAGAACACGGCCGGATGCTCACCGGCGGTGATCGACGCGATCCGCGGGCTGACACGGGAACAGATTGCCGAGTATCCCGATTACGAGGCAGTCAATGCCGCGGCTGCGGCCCGTCTGCATACCAGCGCAGACTCATTGCTCCTGACCAATGGTCTCGACGAAGGCATCCTCGTTGCCTCAATGGTCGCGCTGCGCGCCACCCGAGGAGATGGCGAAGGCATCGTCGTCGTTCCCGCCTTCGACATGTATGCGGCGTGCACGGATGCGCTAGGTGGACGAGTCATTCAGGTTCCGCTTGGAGAGGAATTCGAGTTCCCTCTCGAGCCCGTGCTCCGTGCAATCACGGATCGAACGCGGATCGTGTGGCTGACCAATCCAAACAATCCGACAGGACAGAGCATTCCGCGCGAGGCGATCGCGCGCGTTGCCGCAACGGCGGGTCACGCGATTGTGTTCGTCGACGAAGCGTATGCAGACTTCGGTGGCACCACGCTCATCGGAGACGCCTTGCTGCGTCAACAACCGAACGTGATCGTTGGTCGGACCTTTGCGAAAGCATATGGGCTCGCGGGTATTCGGGCCGGCGCCGTGATCGGCGATCCCGCCACCATTGCATCGCTACGCCGGGTCGCCCCTCCATATGGGCTCAATGTCTGTGCGGCAGCTGCGCTCCCGCCGGCGTTCCGCGATCGCGCGTATTACGACTGGTACGTCGATCAAGTGGCGCAGTCCCGGGAGATGCTCTATGCAGGATTCGACCGGCTGGGGGTCCGTTTCTGGAAGAGCGATGCGAACTTCGTGCTCGCGAACTTTGAAGGACGAGGATCCGCGATCGCGTCGGCGCTGGCCGCGCGCGGGGTTCACGTGCGGGATCGCTCGAACGACCCCGGCTGCGCCGACTGTCTGCGCGTAACCGCCGGCGTTGCCGACCACACAGGGCAGTTTCTCGCCGCGCTCGAGGCAGTGCTATGAGAAAGGCGACTATCAACCGGAAGACAACCGAGACACGCATTGCGCTTCGGCTTTCACTCGATGGCAAGGGGCGCTACGACGTCCAGTCGGGGATCAGATTTCTCGATCACATGCTGGAGTTGTTTGCACGCCATGGCGCATTCGATTTGAAACTCGCCGCCGACGGCGACCTCGACGTCGATCAGCATCACACGGTGGAAGACATTGGCATTGCTCTGGGAGAAGCCGTTTCGAGCGCGCTCGGGCATCGTCGAGGAATCAACCGAGCGGGATATTTCGTGATGCCGATGGATGAAACCCTCGCCGTCGCGGCGATCGATCTCGGCGGCCGCATACACACCGTCGTCGATCTGCAGCTGAAGGTGGAGCGAGTCGGCGATTTACAGGCAGAACTGGTGACCGACTTCTTCGAAGGCTTCGCCCAGGGGGCGCGGGCCAACGTGCACGTCAAAGTGCTATACGGGCGTTCGAGTCATCACCACGTCGAGGCGGTTTTCAAAGCGTTCGCCCGCGCGCTGCGCGTTGCCTGTGCGCGCGACCGTCGACTCGCGAAGATGCTGCCCAGCACAAAGGGGCTTCTGTGATCGCGTTGATCGATTACGGGGCCGGGAATCTCACGTCGGTGCGCAAGGGTTTCGCCGCCGTCGGTGCGGAGCTCTACACTCCGGCAACACCGCGCGATCTGGAGAAGTCACACGGGATTGTCGTTCCGGGCGTCGGCAATTTCGCCGCGACGTCGGCACTGAAAGGCTCCTGGACAGAGACCATTCGCGCCGCCGTCGGCCGCGGCGTTCCGCTGCTCGGTATCTGCCTTGGACTGCAATGGCTCTTTGAAGGCAGCGACGAGGCTCCAGATGTCGCCGGCCTCGGCGCCATCAAGGGCACATGCTCGCGCCTGCCACAAAACGATGGGCTCAAGGTTCCCCACGTTGGCTGGAACTCTCTGCACGTGCCTCGCCCCTCGCGACTGCTCGATGGCGTGCCCGAAAGCGCACAGGTCTACTTCACGCATTCCTACGCGGCGCCGGTCACGACCGAGACCGCCGCCACGTGCGAGCATGGCGCGATCTTCGCCGCCGCGATCGAATCGGCCAACATCTTTGGTGTGCAGTTTCATCCGGAGAAGTCGAGCGACCCCGGACTCAGGATTCTCCGCAACTTTGTCCAGGTGGCGCGAGGCTGACCGATGCTGTCCAAGCGGCTCATCGCCTGCCTCGACGTTCGTAACGGGTGTGTGGTCAAGGGCGTGAACTTCGAGGGCCTTCGCAACGCCGGCGATCCGGCAGCGCTCGCAAAACGCTACAACCAGGAGGGCATCGACGAGGTCGTCGTCCTCGACGTGACCGCGACGCTCGAAGGGCGCCGCGCGTTCGAAGCCACCATCCGCGCCGTCTCGAGTGAGTTGTTCATCCCGTTGGCCGTCGGCGGAGGAATCCGCACTGAGGCGGACGCGGCGGCCGCAATTGACGCCGGTGCGGACAAAGTTGGAGTGAATAGCGCGGCCCTGGCCGATCCAACGCTGCTGACTCGCTTGTCAGCCCGCTACGGCAGTCAGGCGGTCGTTGTCGCAATCGACGCAAAAAGGGTCGACGGCCGCTTTCAGGTTTTTTCCCGCAGCGGCAGCACTCCGACGCCGCGGGACGCAGTGGAGTGGGCGATCGAGGCCGAGAAGCGCGGCGCAGGTGAAGTTCTGCTGACTTCGATCGATCGTGATGGAACGCGCGCCGGATTCGACTGCGAACTTACCTCCGCCGTCTCGAGCGCGGTGTCGATTCCGGTGATTGCATCGGGGGGAGCGGGAACATTCGATCATTTCAGCGAGGTGTTTCAGGTGGGGCGCGCCGATGCGGCCCTCGCCGCGTCGGTGTTTCATTTCTCTGAGCACGCGGTCGCAGAGTTGAAGCAGCACCTCCGTCAGGGAGGCATTCCGGTCAGATGTTGATCCCGTCGATTGATCTTCAAGGCGGAAAGATCGTTCAACTCGTACAGGGCGAGCGACTCGCCGTCGAGACGAGTGATGTAGACGCCTGGATTCAGAAGTTCGCTGCCTACCCGAAGGTTCAGTTGATCGATCTGGACGCAGCGAAAGGCGCCGGCAACAACGAGTCACTCGTAGCTCGCATCTGCAGGGCCCTTCCGTGCCGCGTCGGAGGTGGCATCCGAACGATCGAAAGAGCACAAGCGATCCTGGCTCTGGGGGCAAGAAAAGTCATTCTCGGTTCGTCCCTGTTTACCGGCAATCTGGTCAACATCCACTTCGCCCGAGATCTTTCAGACCAAATTGGGCCCGATCGGCTCATTGCCGCCGTTGACGGGAAGGGGGGCAAAGTCGTCGTCCACGGTTGGCGGACGTCGCTCGAGATCAGTCCGGCCGAGGCGATCCGGATGCTCGAACCGTTCTTCAGCGAGTTTCTCTACACCCACGTCGATCTCGAGGGGCTGATGAAGGGCACTGATATGGCCGCCATCCGAGCACTGCGCGAGACGACGACCCGCGCCCTCACCGCCGCAGGAGGCATCACTACACACGAGGAGATCGACCTACTCGATGCGATGACGGTAGATGCCGTGGTAGGAATGGCGCTGTATACGGGACGGTTGAAGGTTTGAGACGCACCCAATAAACGCGGCAGGCGGCGTTTCCGTCTAACCAACCGCCATGAAAAACACAATCCTAGCCGTCCTCCTCCTCGCGCTGGTGGCCGCTCCAGCGGCGGCCCAGAGAAAAGAAACCGAAACCGTCGACCGGACACTGCCGTTCCAGAGCGGCGGTACCGTCAAGCTGAAGAACTTTTCGGGCGACGCCCGGATCACCGGAACTGCCACGAACGACGTCGTCGTGCACGCGGTCCGGAAAGGCACCCGCGAGCAGCTCGACAACATCAAGCTCGACATTCAGGCGTCGGGTTCGACGATCGAAATCGAAGCAAATCGGCGGAATCCCAGCTGGGACGAGCACGACAACAACGTCGTCGAAACCGAGTTCGAGATTCAAGTCCCGTCTGCGACGGAACTGGACCTTCATGCGTTCTCGGGAAACCTGATTGTTCGTGGTACGACGGCGGGCATTGAGGCCAAGACCTTCAGCGGCGATGTCGACCTGGATGTTTCCACCGCATCGGCTGCCCCCGACGTCAAGGCGGAAACCTTCAGCGGCGATATCGCGACAAGACTCCCCGACGTGTCGAACGGTCACATACGGTTCAACAGCTTTAGCGGAGACTTTCGAAGCGATTTTCCGGTAATGCTGAAGTCGAGATCGAAGCGCGACATCTCGGCCGATATCGGCAGCGGTGGTGGCGCCAACCTCGAGTTCAAAACGTTCAGCGGCGACCTCAAACTGGTCAAGTAATCGACGGTTGCATTACGCTGGCGAGAATGTGCCAGCGTAATGCTGCAACCCTCCTCCTCGTTCTCCTCCCGGCAATGGCGGCCTGCGGCCGCAACCCGGGCGTTTTCTCCGAACAGAACGCACGCGCGCACGTCTCGATGCTCGCCGGCACAATCGGCAGCCGTCCCCTCGGAAGTGAAGCGAACGCCCGCGCCCGCCTCTACGTGATCGATCAGTTGAAGCTGTATGGGTACGACGTTCGGGTCCAGGAGACCGACGCGAGCCGCCCGGAAATCGGGCGCACGGCGCATGTTTCCAACATCATCGCCACGCTGAGTGGACGCCGGCGGGAGGCCATCGGTCTCGTCGCGCACTACGACTCCGCTCCCGAGTCGCCCGGAGCTGCCGACGACGGGCTTGGTGTGGCGGTCGTCCTCGAGACCGCGCGGGTACTTGCCGCGCGCACGGATCACCAGTGGACGACATTCATTCTCGTGACCGATGGTGAAGAAGCAAGCCTGATGGGCGCTGCTGCGCTGGTCACCGATCGCGTCATTGCGACGAACTTGAAGGCCTACATCAACGTGGAGGCGGCCGGTTCGGACGGTGCGGCGGTGCTCTTTCAAACCGGACCAGGGAACGGTTGGCTGACGAGCGCCTGGGCGCGCCGGGCTCCTCATCCGAGGGGCGGATCCTTTGGTATCGAGGTCTATCGGCGCCTTCCCAACGACACCGACTTCACAATCTTCGCACGCGAGAACATTCCTGGACTCAACTTCGCGGCCGTAGACGATGGCTATAGCTACCACACCGCGCGGGATGGACCAGATCGTCTGTCGCGGGAGTCATTGCGCATGACTGGCGAGAACACGCTCGCTGTTGCGACGATGCTCGACGGTGTGGACATCACGAAGCGGCAGCGATGGGAGGCAACGTACTTCGACATCGGACGAACCTCTGCGCTGAGCTATGGGATGGTCGTGAGCTGGGTCATCGACGCCGCGGCACTGCTGCTCGGTGTCGCCGCCTGGATCCGAGTCATGTCGGAGGTTATGAAAGTCTCAGGTCCGCTGCGGTGGAGTGTTGCCGCGATCTGGTCACTGATCGGAATCACGGCGGCCGTCTTCGGAATGATTGCCGCCACGTGGGCCTTGCGTACGGGGCGCGAAGTCTACCATCCGTGGTACGCCCATCCGGATCGATTGGCGATGCTGCTCTTGACCGTCGCGCTCACGGCCGGATGGGGGATGGCGAGACTCGGAGCGCTCCTTCCGGCGCGTGTTCGTCCAGTACGCGATCCGATGATTACGTGGAGCCTGACGCTGCCGCTGTGGATCATCCTTGCGGCGGGCTCAACCTGGTTTGCACCGGGTGCCGCCTATCTGTGGACGGTGCCGCTGCTGGCTGCGGGGTTATGTCTGATTGGGGCATCGACAGTGCCGCAAGATCGGATCCCGAACCACGGATCCCGGATCCCGGTGAGCATCGCTTCCATCATCATTCTCGCGGTGACCGGAACCCTCTGGCTGCGAAATACCGTCGACCTGTTGCGATTTGCCACCGCCGTTTTTGGCAGACTGCCATTGATCACTCCGGTCTATGTGTTTGCGGCAATCATCGCCGCGGGGCTGATCATGGTCGGACCGCCGATCGTTGCTCTCATTACACGTCTCTCAACCCGCAGGCCGGCGCTCCTCACTGCCGCGCTCCTGATACTCATCGCGATTGCGACTGCCGTCGCCGTGCTGGCACCGGCGTACACCTACGAGCGTCCCCTGCGCCGGCATGTCCGAGCGTTACAAGAACCGGACAGCGCCACTTCGATATGGGAAATCGCCTCCATCGAACCAGGCGTCGATCTCGCTGCTGGTGCGCCGATTGGATGGACGCGGCAAACGGATGCCGTCGCGGTGAGCGTTCCATGGGGACGTTTCAATCACCCCTTCGTATTTCGCACCCGGACTGAACCGCTTGGACCGGCACCAGCTGACGTCACCGGATTCATGATCACACCGACGGGAACTGGCGTGGACCTGTCGGTCAGCGTCGTTCCGCGCCGTCCGGCAGTTGCGATCTCATTCGTACTCCCGTCAGGTCTGGTCCCATCGCGTTCGAGCTTGCCCGGCGCGCTGAGGCTCCGTCAGTGGGTCGCGACGTTTGTCGCGCCGCCGAGGGAAGGAATCGCCTGGCGCGCCACCTTCGATGGCACTGCCGCATCGCGGCTCAACGACCTCCGCGTTATCGTCACCGATTCAGGTTTTCCGGGCGGCAGCGGTTGGCAGCGGCTTCCCGACTGGCTCCCGCAGGACCGTGCAGTCTGGACCGCGACCGCGACGTGGGTGCTACGCCCCCCGGTTGAGTCCGTGCCAGCATTACGCTAAACTACGTAACGGTTACGTCGTTTGACGTAATGGTGGACTGGCGTGAACAACCCCTTTGTCTACGGTGAAGTCGTGCCGGCAACCGCCTTCGTCGATCGCGAGGCGGAGCTCGACCGCCTGACCGGCGACCTCCTTGCCGGCCAGAAGATCTTTCTCATTTCGCCGCGCCGATATGGCAAGTCCTCGCTCGTGCGGCAGGCCCTTCGCGCATCCGGTCGCGCCGGGGCGCTGACCGTCGACGTCACGGTCAGCAGCTACAGCTCGTACGTGGCGTTTCTCGAGGGATACGCCCGAGCACTGCTTGCGGTTGAAACACGCCTGGATAAAGCGCGGACGTGGCTGCGCGACATGCTCGGCGCGGTTCGCCCCGAAGTACGGGTCGAAGCCGACGAGGCAGGCACCGCCCAACTCGCGCTGTCGTTCCCATCGGCACGAACCGAGCGCGACGTAGCGCGGCTCGCCCAGGACGTGTTTGCCCTGCCCGGACGCATTGCGGAGATACGCCGCCGCAAAATGGCGATCGCACTCGATGAGTTCCAGGCGATTGCGTCATTCAATGGCGGCAGCGTCGAGCACGCGCTGCGCGCGGCGGTGCAACACCAGCGCGACGTCGGCTACGTGTTTTCCGGTTCCGAGCCGAGTCTGATGGAGCGCATGCTCGGACGCAGTCGCCCGTTCTACAAGGCCGGACCGGTCATGCGTCTCCAGAAGATTCCGGCCGAGCGGTTCGCTGACTTCATCGAGGCGCGTTTCCGCGCCACGCGGGTGCGACCCGCAGCAGGACTCGGCGCCGCGATCGTCGAGCTCGCCGGGAACCTGCCGTACGACGTGCAACGGCTCGCTCACGAGCTCTGGGACGATGCGCGAGGGGCAAAGAGCGTGGGCGTTGACGAGCTGCACGAAACCTTGCGGCGGCTGCTGGGAGAACACGAAGCCATCTTCGAGGCGACCTGGCAGCGACTGACGCTGGCACAGCGAGCCACCCTGCGCGGCGCTGTTCTGGAGGATGGGCGCGAACTGTTGTCGGCTGACGTCCGGTCGCGCTACCGCCTCGGCGGCGCGTCGACGGTGCAAGCATCGCTGACGGCGCTGGTGCGGGAAGACATCCTCGCGCGTGAAGACGGCCAGTATGTCGTCGTCGATTCGCTGTTTCGGGAGTGGGTGGCGAGGAAAACGCACTGAATGCCAGCCTCCCCGTTCGTCCGCTTCCTCGCGCGCACCGCCTGCCGGCTGTTCTATCGCGTCGATCGCGTCGGCAGGCCGCCTGAATCCGGCGCGGCGCTGCTGCTGCCCAATCATCCCAATGCGCTGCTCGATCCGGCCGTCATCTGGGCGACGGCAGACAGAGACGTCCGGTTTCTCGCAAAATCGACGCTGTTCGACGGTCCGCTTCGTTTTCTGGTCGCCGGGTCCGGTGCGATTCCGGTCTATCGCAAGTTGGATCAAGGGGTCGACGTATCGAAGAACACGCAGACCTTCGCGGCCGTCGGCGAGGCGCTCGCCCAGGGAGATGCCATTTGCATTTTTCCCGAAGGCATCAGTCATTCAACCGGCCGCCTTGTGCCGCTGCGAACCGGCGCGGCGCGGATGGCGCTCAGCGCCGAGCAGGGCGGCACGCGAGTCAACCTTGTCCCCGTTGGTCTCAACTTCGAACGAAAGACCACCTTCCGATCGCGCGTGACCGTTATCTACGGACAGCCCTTCACGGGCGAGGATCTTGCCGACTCCAGGCTCCATCCCGATGGCGTGCGTGAACTGACCGATCGCATGGCCGCCGCCATGCGACGACTCCTGATCGAGGCGGAATCGAAGACCGACGCGGCCATCGTCGAACGAGTCGATCGCATGTATGCCGCGGCACGAGGAATCGGTCGAGATCCACACGAGCGCGTCGAACGTCGCCGCGTCATTGCCGCCGGAATCGAACGGCTGCGCGCGGCCGATCCGCAGCGCTACGACGAGATCCTCCTCCGCTTGCATCGCTATCAGAAACGGCTGGAACGATTCGGTCTCCGAGATCGCCATCTCGACTGGACCATCTCGACGTCAGACGCGGCGAGTTTCGCCATCCGCGAGGCGCTTGCAGCGATCGTGCTCGGCCCGCTCGCGGTTGCCGCGTTGATCATGTTTGCGGTCCCTTACCACCTGACCGGGTATGCGGCGCGGTGGTTCACGAGCGAACCGGACGTGGCAGCAACGGCGAAGGTCGTCGGCGGGTTTCTCGTCTATACGGCCTGGCTCGTCGCGCTCGGCGTGGCCGCGCGGCTCGCCGGCGTTCCACATGCCCTGTTGCTTTCGCTGGTGCTTCTACCGCCGCTCGCCGTTGCGGGTCTGTTCGCGATTGAACGAGAGTCGGCGGTTCTCGATGCGGTGCGGGCATGGTGGGTGCTGACCCGGACACGCACCGACACACGTGAACGGCTGCGGCGGCGCCGATCCGAGCTTGCCGACGTTTTGGATGAAGTGAATACGTGGCTGACCGAGAGACGTGAAAACGCTTAATTCAGCAGATATTGCTTGATGAACGTGATCCAGGTGTAAAACCAGAAATTGTTATTGGCTGCTCGCGCCCAGAACTCATGCCCCTCGTCCCCATAGATCGTCAGCCAGACCGGAACTCCATTCGCTCGAACGATTCGCGCCATCTCTTCGGCCTGCGCCGGCCGCACGCGCGTATCATTCGCTCCGTGAACGATGAACAATGGAACCCGCAGCTTCGAGGCATTCGTGATCGGTGAGATGCGCTTCAGGAACTGGCGCATCTCCGGGTCGCGTTCATCTCCGTACTCGGCGCGACGATCCTCCGGTCGCGTCGGATCCGTCGTTTCCAGGTAGGTAATGAAGTCCGAGATGCCCGCTGCTGCAAGCGCGCCGCGCAGCCGCGAGCTGTACATTTCGGCCACGGCGTAGGTCATGTATCCGCCGTAGCTCACACCGTTCACCATGACTCGATTCTTGTCGAGCGCCGGCTGCGTCTCAATCCAGTCGAGCAGCGCCCCGATATCCTTCACCGAGTCTTCCCGTTTCATCCCATCATCGAGCCGGCCGAAGGCTTTTCCAAATCCCCAGCTTCCGCGAACGTTCGGAAATACCAGCGCGATGCCCAGCTCGTTCAAGAGGTACGCGCTTCGGCCTTGGTATCGCGGGCGTTCGCGAGAGGTCGGCCCGCCGGGGCCGCCGTGGATCGTAATGATCACCGGCCGTGGCCCGGTGAATCGCGCAGGCGGACGATACAGGATTCCGGAAATCATCAACCCGTCGAAGCTTTTCCACCGGACAATCTCCGGTTCTGGCAACGAGTCCGGATCGAACGCGCCAAATTCGCTTCTCGTCCAACGCTCGACCGCACCTGTGCGCGCATTTACCGAGAAGACATCACCAAACGTTCGAAGTGACCAAAGGGAAAACGCGACTTCGCTGCTGTCGGGCCGCCACATCGGCGACCGTCCCAGAAGCTGACCGGCGGGAAGCTTGGGAGCCCAGCGAACCTTGAAGCTGTTCGCATCGATCAACTCGACCCGGCTGCTCGTGGTGCTGTCGAACACGGCGGCGATGTTCTTGCCATCAGGAGAAAGTGCAAAGGACTCCAAATCGTCAGTGTCGGAGGTAATCGGTTTCCACGTCCCGTTTGCCAATTCACCGCGCCACAGACGAAGCGTCTCCGAATCCCGGTTCGTGAGCACGTACACGTATCGTCGGTCCGGAGAGAAGACGGGCGATCGCCATACCGCGGGACTGCCCTCCGGACTGACCTGCGTTTTCTGACCCGACTTGACGTTGACCCGCCACACCGAGGTTCGCGTATTTGCCGCAGGCGCATTGACGACCAGCAGCTCGCTATCGTCGGGCGACCAATCGCCAACGTTCCAGTTTCCCTCGACTTCGGCGACCAGTCTCGCCGTGGACGGACTGGTGGGATCCATCACCCACAGATCGCGATCGGCACCGCCGTGGCCGCCCCGCCGTGTCGACTCGAATGCAACAAGGCCCGAGCGATGTGACCACACCGGTAATCCATTACGCGACTTCCCATCAGTCAGGAGCGTCGTCTTCCTGGTCGCACGATCGAAACGAAACAGCTGCATCGCTTCGCCGCCGCTCGTCGCGTCCTTGCTATAGAGGACATACGAACCGTCCGGTGAATACCACGCACCGACGGTTCCCGAGGCAACGCCTCCCGCGGCAATGCCGGCGCCGGTCGGAAAAAACGTCAGTTGCTGTCGATCCATTCCGGGCCCGGCGACGGAATGGATCTGAAACGTGTTTCCCTCAAACGCAGTGGTCACCAGAATCTCGCGACGTGTTGGATGCCAGCCCAGCAGCAGTGCCCTTCGCGACGACGCGTAGGGAGCGAGATCCTGAACGATGGAGGCGGGGATCGGCGGGAGACCTTGCGCCTTGACATTTGCCGGAACTGGAACGAATTCCTGAGGAGAATCACGGCTGGGTTCGGAACGCGGAGCCGGCGCCTGGGCAAAAACAGCAGTCACCAATGCTGGCCCGGCAACAGCCAGGAGCGCGGCGCGGCGAAATGGATTCATGAAACGGCCGGGGGAGCCTGTTCATTATAGTGCAAACTCAAAACCCTTCCCGCACGTCCAATGCGCCGTATGAGAATCGTTATCGGCGGTGGCACGGGATTTCTCGGCGTTGCACTCGCGGAAACCTACGCGGAGGAGGGGCACGACGTTCGCGTGCTGACGCGGCAGCTGAAACCCGGCGAGTCGCGCCATGATCCGGGGACAGGTGTCCCCGGCGTTACCCGCGTCGGCTGGCTCCCTGATGGACGCGCCGGCACTGCAACGGACATCGTCAACGGCGCTGACGCGGTCATCAATCTCTCCGGCGCGAGCCTCGGCGACGGGCGCTGGACTCCGCAGCGCAAGGCCGTGCTCCACGACAGCCGGATCCTTCCGACACGCAGTCTCGCCGCCGCCATTACCGAATCCGCGGCTCGACCTCCCGTGTTCATTAGCGCCAGTGGTGTCGGGTACTACCGCGCGGGCAACGAACCGATCACCGAGAGTTCTCCGGCAGGCACCGATTTTCTCGCTGAACTCTGCAAAGAGTGGGAGCGCGAGGCAGTGCGAGCGCAGAGTGCCGCGACCCGCGTTGTCCTGCTGCGTTCCGGCGTTGTCCTCGAGCGGAGCGGAGGCGTGCTGCCGAGAATGATGGCGCCGTTTCGTTTCTTTGTTGGTGGGCCGATCGGATCAGGACGACAGTATCTGTCGTGGATTCACCGGCTTGACTGGATTGAAATGATTCGGTGGATTATCGACACGCCGTCGACGAGTGGTGCGGTCAATGCGACGGCGCCGGTGCCTGTCACCAACCGCGAGTTCGCACGCGCGCTAGGCCGCGCCATGCATCGCCCGTCATTGATGCCGGCACCCGCCTTCGCACTGCGACTGTTTCTCGGGGAAATGGCTGATCCGCTTGCACTCACCAGCCTGCGGGTGATTCCCCAATGCGCACTGTCACACAAGTTCCATTTCAGGTACCCGGAGATCGATCTGGCCTTTCGTGGCATTTTTGGCGAATGAAGACCGGAGAAGCGGGGGTCTCCATTTTCTTCCTGTGGGATGGTGACGAGGAAAGGCGCTCCTAAAAGATCGCCGGTGCTCCGTTCCGGAAATTCCCCCCGAGGACAGACACCGAATCCCCACCGAGCCACGAGTCGACGACCTTCGCGTAAACGGATCGAAAATCGGTCTCGTAGCGAACGTCGTTTCCACTGTTTTCAAGCGTTGGATTGTCGGGCGTGCCGCGAAGGTTTGGCGCGGTGCCGTAGATGCCGCCGCGAACACCGCCGCCGATTGCCATCATCACGCTGGCTGCGCCGTGATCGGTTCCCTGGCTGCCGTTCTCACTGATGCGACGGCCAAACTCGGAGAACTGCAACACGAGAGTATCGTTGAGCAGTCCCTGATTCAGAAGATCGGTGTAGAAGGCCAGGACCCCGTCGTTCAACGTAGCCATCAGCGTCGCATACGAACCGTTCGCCTGATTCGGGTTCTGCGCCGCGTGCGTATCGTAGCCGCCGGTCTGCACCCAGAATACTTTGGTGCCGACTCCCTTCACCATCGCGCCGGCGATCATGCGCAGAGCCTGGCCGAATCCATTATTCGGATAGGTCACGCTCGCCGCATATGTGCCAACCTGGGCGACTCGATCCAGCGTCGCGAGAGCCGCCTGCGACGACGCGTTCACGAACGCGAGATGCGGTTGATCGAGGGGCAGATGCGACGCGATGCGCGTCGCGCTGTCGCGCGCGTACTGCACCTCCGTCCCCGAGTTCGGACTGGCGAACGCGTATCCCTGAATCGTGGGGATCGACGGCACGCCAACCCGGTTCGCCTGCAGCGTGCGAGGAATCGTCCCGGCAGTCGACCACCCGGTGAGTGGATCGACCGGCGACGGCAGCGTATCGAGATAGCGGCCGAGCCAGCCGTTGCCCTGCGGCACGCGCGGATCCGCCGTCGACCAGATGTCTGTCCCTTCGAAATGCGACCGGCTTGAATTCGCGTACCCGGTCCGTTGAATGAACGCCAGCCGCCCTGCGTTGAAGATTGTTCGGAGGCCGGTCAGCCGCGGATGGAGACCGAGCGCAACGCCGGAACGATCGCTCCCAATCTGCAGGATATTGGCCGCAGGAATGGCGATCGTCGGCCGGCGGCTGCGATACTCCGGATCGTTATACGGAACCAGCATGCTGAGCGAGTCATTCCCCCCGCTCAGATAAAGGACGACGAGGTTCTGCCGAGAGCGGCCCTGCGCTCGCGCGAGGTCCGACAAAAACGCCGGCGCCGCGAAGCTGACCGTGAACGCTGCCACGCCGCCGCGTACGAACTCGCGTCTCGTGATGGCCATGTTCGTGTCTCCTACACGAGCTGGTAATCGCCGGATCCGACGATCAAATGCGCAAGCCCGGGCGCCTTGACGAGCAACTGCGCATCCGAACCAGTCCACGCAGTTCCCGCACGCGCGTAATCGAGAAGGGCCTGGTATGGTTCTCGCGCGAACGGTGCAGCCGTCAAACGATCGAGCATCAGCGTGACGAGCGCCTCGGGCGACGAACGTCCTCCACGCGCGGTGTCGCGCAGGTTGAATTTCTGATTGGTTGCCAGCTGCGACGCGAAGTTCATGCGCGTCAGCATCGCGCCACTTGAAAACCAGTTCGCTCCCAGGTCCCACCCTGCGACATCGGGCGGCTCGAACAGTTGCTGACCCATGTTCGACATCGGGCCGAGCGCATCGTTGACTGAAAAGCCGATCCAGCCAACTTCTTTGATCGAGCGGGCGACGAACTCGGCGGGCCACGAGTAGCGCGAGTATCGATTTGCCGCGGCGACAAACTGCGTCGACAGGAACAGCCGTTGGAGGACGGGCTTCATCTCGAAGCCGCTTCGATAGTACGTGGTCGCGAGCTCTGAAATCAGTCCGGCATCGGGCTCCGATACTTCGCTGATGAAATACTGATAGAGCTTTCTCGCCAGCCTCGGGCCGGTCGCCGGATGGGCGGCGACCGCGTTGATCAAATCGACGCCGTCCTGCATGCCGGCGTCGGCGGACCGCGCGGGAATCACCTTGCTGCCGTTGGAGTAGATCGGGAAAGTGAACTCTTTGGCGGTTGTATCGTGCTGCCCTGCGACGTAGCTGAACGTGTAATACGCGTTCGACGGACGCGCGAGGTTCCACCCGGTGAAAACGCGCGCGCCGGCGTAGACGTCCGCCTCGGCGAACGTGTCGACGCCCATCGTGAAAAGCTCCATCAGCTCGCGGGCAAAGTTCTCCTGCGGCCGGCCTTTGATATTCGTCCGGCCGTCGAGCCACACGAGCATCGCCGTATCCTTCGCTACGGCGAGAAGCAGATCACGGAAATTTCCAACCGCGTGTTGACGAAACAGTTCGATCTGTCCCTTGACCTGGTTGGGATCTTCGGTCGGCTTCGCGGCCATGTAGCGCGCGCCTTCTTCAGCGCCCAGCGCTCCGGCGATCTTCGTGTAGGCGGTCGCGAAGTGGTTATGCCAGAAGAGCGTCATCTTCTCCTGGAGAGGACGTCGCGAATGAATCATGCGGAACAGCCAGCGCTGACGCGAGTCGTTGATGACGGTGCGCGGCAGAAACTGTCCCCGAGCGGTGATGGCGACGTAACCAGGACTCCCGATCAACTGGTCCACATCGTCGGGAATGGGCTCGTAGTTCAGCAACTGCTGGACAGCTGCCGAGAACCCCAGCTCCAGGTAATCGTCGATTTCATCCTGGCCTGCGCCGAAACCGGCGCGGCGAAGCAGGTGCTCGATGACATGCTCGCCGTGTCGGACCCGCTCCCGTTCGATCGGATCGCGTCGTTGCTGCATGGTAGGGGCTCCCCCGCCCGGCATAATACGCCTCACCTCAGGTGAGGACTCAAACTTCTTTTAGACAGGGCGCCGGCGCGCGGCGTTACGCGCCGCTACAGAATCCTGGAGAAGCCGAACAGATCGTCCCCTTTGGCAGGGTCCTTCTGGTACTGCCTCAGCAGGATTCGGGCGGCAAGCCACGCAAACGCGGCGCCACACCGGCCAGGCGCCATTGCGAATAAATGACGCGGAAAATTGCGGTGAAGGCCCACAAACGGCAGTCGATCGACACTTTCGTAATGCCTCGATGACCACGCCCATTCGGCGGGCTGTCCCGAAATCGCGGGATACATCACTGATAGTTCATACATCAGCTGACCGCAGCGCTGAACGAGCGCTTTGTCGCGGACGCGGTCGGGAACTACCTCCTGATCGGCGCCGGCAAACAGTGCGCGATCGTCCTTCAACCATCGAAGTGTGTGCGGCGGCGCTTCAGTGTCGTGGAGCGAACCCGCCCGGCCTCCGAGTTCGCGCCGGACTGCGGCTGGTAGCGGCGCGGTCACGACCGCATACGTGTCCGAAACTCTGATGTGACGACGAAGGGCGCGTAGATCCTGGAGTGGCGCAGACGTGGCGACGACGACTGCCTCCGCCTTCAGCGTTCCGGCTGCCGTTGTGACCTGGACACCTTTGCGTCCGGCACGAATGCGGCGCACCGGCGAGTGCTCGCACACCGCTGCACCACGTGCCGTGGCGGCCGCCGCAAGTCCCACGCATGCACGGTATGGATCGAACGAGAATCCATGTGTCCGAATCGCGCCGTCAGCGGCGATGGCGGTCTCGCGTTTCAATGCTGCAGGCTTTATCCAACTCTCCTCTAACCCTGCGTCGCGTCGACTTCGATACTCGCGTGCGAGCATTCGCGACGTCTCTGATCCGATGCGCGCAATCGTCAGGAAATCGCAAGGCACGAGATCGCAGCGGATCTCGAGCCGTCGAAGCGCGGCCGCCATATCGAGCGCCGCGCGCCTCATCGTCTGCCACATCGCCCGCGACGCTCTCAGTCCGTGCGCCTGGACGGTCTGTCGGAAGGACGCGTCGAAGTCCTCGCGGATGATGCCGACCGATTCAGCAGTCCCGCCGCGGCCAAGCGCTTCCGCTTCGAGCAGCGTCGTGCGGATGCCGGCGTTGGCGAACGACCACGCGCAGGCGCATCCGGTCAGACCGCCGCCAACGATGACGACCTCGGTTTCGGACTCTCCTTTGAAGCGCGGGTATGAAGGACGACGGGTTTTCGGAAAGCGATCGAGCCAGATTGGGATGTCACGAATCGGCATGAAAGCGTTTGCCCTCGCGGCTGCTCGGCGCGACCGCCACGCTGAGCTGTGGACAGTAGTCTACTTGGCGCGCCAGAGGGCGGGCAACGCGTGCGGGTCAGACCGGGGTCAGACGGGGGTCAGACCGGGGTCAGACCAGGGTCAGACCGGGGTCAGACGAGAGATCCGGCCCGATGAGATAGCTTCACGTCTATTCCTCTCACTGTGGCGTCGGACCCCCGTCGGACCCCCGTCGGACCCCCGTCTGACCCCGGTCTGACCCCCGTGTGACCCCGGGTACACGGTTTGCGGATGATCGGCGGCAGCCGACTAAATGCATGAGGAGTCCTATGCCCCTGACTGAACAGCTCGACCGGCTCGCCGGATTTGAACCCGCTCCCTACCCCGTCGTGAGCCTGTACCTCGATACGCGTCCCAACCAACACGGGCGAGACCAGCATCAGGCATTTACCCGCAAGGAGCTGAAGGCGCGAAGCCGCACGTATCCGGCCAATTCCCCTGAACGCGAGAGTCTCGATCGGGACATCGAACAGATCGTTCGTTTTCTGGACAACGATCTCAATCCTTCGGCGAACAGCGTCGCCATTTTCGCGTGCTCCGCTGGTGAACTCTTCGAGACGGTCCAATCGAGTGGTGTGGTCCCGCAGCACGGCCTGTACATCGGTGATCGTCCGCATCTGTATCCGTTGGCCCGGCTCGAGTCGCAATCGCCCCGCTACGCCGCCCTCGTCACCGACACCAACACCGCACACATCCTCGTCATCTCGGCGGGTGAACTGGTCGCGGATCGAGAAGTCAAGAACGTCAAAACAAAAGCGACATCACAGGGCGGCTGGTCCCAAGCGCGTTATCAGCGCCACATCGAGAATTTCCATATCCAACACGTGAAGGAAGTCGTCGCCGCACTCGATCGCGTGGTTCAGGATGAGGGCATCACGCACATTCTGATTTCGTGCGACGAAGTGGCGCTTCCACTTCTGCGCGAGCAGTTACCGAAACAGCTGGCAGACAAGGTCGTCGATCACATTCGCGTCGAGGCACATGCCGCGGCGAGTGAGGTGCTGAAGGCGTCGATGGACGCCATGCACAAGCTGAATGCGAAGACCGATCGCGAAAAGGTCGATGCCGCCATTGGGGCCTATCGCGCCGGGGCACTGGGCATCGTCGGCCCGGAAGATACGCTCGCCGCGCTCATCAAGGGTCAGGTCGACGAGTTGCTCATCACCGCGGACCTGCAGCGGATGGAACCAGTTGCTGTAGGTAAAACCGTCGGCATGGCCAATGACGCCCGTATTCCTGAGCCGGTGCTCGAATCGACCTCCGCAGGAGAACCTGCCACCACACACCCCGAGGTCGTTCGGCTTGCCGACGAACTCATCGCAAAGGCGAAGCAAACATCAGCGCGAATCACATTCGTCGAGGATCCTGAACTTCTGTCCGAGTACGGAGGAGTGGCGGCACTGCTGAGATTCAAGATCTGACGCGTCGGGTCGCTCGCCGCGGTGCGTATCCTCGTTCCCGCTTCGAGCTGCGATAGAGGGCGATGGCCGACACGAGAGTGCCGATGATAGCGATGACGGCGAGAATGCCGACCGTGACGGTGAAGGTGGTGGACTGCATCCAGCCGATAATGCCTTTGCCATAGCGCGCCGCAAGCGCGCCTTCGGTGATGAAGCGAATCGTCCGCACGGCTCCGAGTGAGACGAAGAAGATCCACGGGTTGACACGACCTGCCCCGCTCGTCAGAACGAACGCGGTGAACGGAAACGGGGGAGGGATAATGGCCAGGGCGGCGACGGTCACCGCCGCACTCGCGCCTACCCGTTCCTGCACCCGTTTGAGCCGCGAGGGCTTGACGAATCGCGACAGCCCGTGTTCGCCAACTTTCCTTCCGATCCAGAACGTTCCGGCGGCTCCAAGCATCGAACCAACGGTGGCCAGAAGTGCATACAGCCAGAACAACTCAGGCTTTCGCGCGGCGAGCAGAATCAAGACGAAGTCGATGCCGAGAGGCAGAAAGAAGACCATCGAGGAATCGAGTGCGGCTAGCAGCACGAGTCCTGGCGGAGTCAGAAAATATCCAAGGAACGAATAGAACAACGCGCGCATTGCACCTGCCGTATCAAACGCCGGACCATCGCGGTTTACGCTGACGATCGCGAAACATTGGCCAGAGTAGTAAGCTCAACCACGAGGAGTCCCATGAGAACCGTCATTCTGGCGGCATGTTGCGTCCTTGCGTCTGCCGGGCTAGCCATTAGAACCGACGCCCAATCGGGCGTGGCGCAGGGCACGAAGGGCAGTGCGATGGACAGAATCGCGGAGCAGTACGTAAAGCTCGTGCTGGCACTTGGCCAGCATGACGCCGACTACGTCGACGCCTACTACGGGCCCCCGGAATGGAAGAAGGACACCTCGGCCACGAAGATCGACCTGGATACGATCGCGGCCCGCGCACAAGCACTCATCCTCGACATCGCTCGCGAGCGCAGTGGGATGCGAACGCCAACGCCTGGCGGCGACGACGAGATGATGGCGCTGCGGGTGCAATATCTCGATCGACAGCTATCAGCGCTCTCCGCGCGCGTGCGAATGCTCAAAGGTGAGCGCCTGTCGTTCGACGAGGAGTCGCGAGCGCTGTACGACGCGGTCGCGCCGACATTCCCGGACTCACACTTTCAAGAGATTCTCGATCGGCTGGACAAACGGTTCGCCGGTTCGGGTCCGCTCGTCGAACGCTACGACGCGTTTCGCCGCTCGTTCGTGATCCCGCGCGACAAGCTCGATTCGGTTTTTCAGCGGGCGATTCAGGCATGCCGCGAGCGAACGCTGGGACACATGAAGCTGCCCCCTGATGAACGATTCACCGTCGAGTACGTCACCAACAAGTCATGGAGTGGCTATAACTGGTATCAAGGCGGGTATCGCAGCCTGATTCAGGTCAACACGGACCTGCCGGTTTACATCGATCGTGCCATCGATCTCGCCTGCCACGAGGGCTATCCAGGACACCATGTGTATAACGTCCTGCTCGAAAAGCATCTCGTGAAGGATCGCGGATGGATCGAGTTCACCGTGTATCCGCTGTTCTCACCGCAATCGCTGATTGCGGAAGGCACGGCGAATTTCGGCATCGAAGTCGCGTTTCCCGGAAAGGACCGAGCTGAATTCGAGCGTGCTGGCCTCTTTCCTCTTGCCGGGCTCGACGCCTCTCGCGCCGCCGAATACTACGAGGTGCAGGCGCTGATCGATCAGCTGTCGTACGCCGGAAATGAAGCGGCGCGCCGCTACATCAACAAACAAATCGATGCGACGCAGGCAGCCGCATGGCTCGAACGGTATGCACTGATGCCGCGAGACCGCGCGGCGCAACGGGTTCGGTTCTTCGATCAGTACCGAAGCTACGTCATCAACTACAACCTCGGGAAGGACATGGCGCGACGCTACATCGAGTCGCGCGGCGGAACGGCGGCGGCGCCTGAGAAACGCTGGGCGGAATTTGAGCGGCTGATCTCCTCACCGCGTTTGCCCTCGGGCTTGAAGTGAGCCGCCGAGAAAGGCGGGTGGTCTGAGGGCCGACCCTCGCTCGACATGGGTGCTGCGCGCAGCCCTTGTGCTCTGCCTCACGGGCTATGTCTTCGTCTACACGAGCGGACGTGCGGACAATCCAATCCGATCGGACGGGTTCAGTTATTACGTCTACTTACCGTCGTGGTTTCTGTTTCACGACACGACCCTGTCGTCGGTCGCACGTGACTGCTGTGGCGGTGTCTATCCGGCCTATACCGCGATCATCCGATGGCCGACAACACGCCGTTGGGTCAACGCTCATCCCATCGGCGTGGCGGTCATGCAGGCGCCATCGTTCGCGGTCGCTCATGGGCTGACACGGTGGACGAACCTGTCGCCCGACGGATTCACGCTTTACTATCAGCACGCCGCCGGCCTGTCAGGTCTCTTTTGGGTCATCGCCGGCCTGATGGTCCTATCCAGGCTGCTCCGTCGTCACTTCGCCGATCCGATCGTTGCAGCGACCCTCGGCGCAATCCTGCTCGGAACAAATCTGTTTCACTATGCGACCTTCGACAGTTCGTACAGTCATGCCTACTCGTTCTTCCTCTTTGCGGCGTTTCTCGATCTCACAGAGCGATGGTATGGAGGGCCACGGGTCCGAACCTCGGTGTTGCTCGGTATCGTCGCCGGACTGATCGCTCTTGTCCGTCATCCCAACGTCGTCTTTTTGATCGTTTTTCCGTTGTATGGCGTCGAGCGCGCTGACCTCCTCCGCTCGCGGGTTGCGCTCCTGTGGGATCATCGCCGGCTCGTCACGATCGCGCTTGCCGTCGCTGCTTTCGTTATCGCGCCGCAACTGGCGTTTTATTACCAGGCGACCGGCCGAATCCTGGTGAGCTCGTACGGCGACCTTGGTTTCAATTTCACAACGCCTCGGATTCTCGGCGTGCTCTTCAGCGTGCAAAAGGGGCTCTTCTTCTGGTCGCCGATCTTGCTCACCAGCTGTGCCGGACTCGCGTGGCTTCTTCGATCCCGGCATTCAGCGCGTGCGTTCGTCCCGCCGGCCCTCGTGTTTCTGGTGCTCGACACCTACATCATCGCCAGCTGGTGGGACTGGCAGTTTGGCGGCAGCTTCGGTCATCGTGGATTTGTCGATACGTTGCCGATCTTCGCGATCGGCACGGCCGCGTTCTTTGAACGTGTCAGTCGGCAACCCGTTACGCGCCGGGTAGTCGGCGTCATCGTCTTCCTCGTTATCGCGCTCAATCTATTTCAGATGCTTCAGTACTGGAATCACGTGTTGCCGTTCAGTGATACGACGTGGGAGCAGTACCGGCGAGTGTTTCTCCAGTGGCACTAATGATCCGGCGTCAGGTCATGCTGGCGCTGCTCATCGCCGCAGCGACGATCGCTGCGATCATGTATCTCCGCGATCCACCGTGGCTTCTGTCGACGACCTCCGGCATGCGTTCGTGGGAAACGGACGGATCAGGAACGCGAATGAGATGGATGGGCGGACACGCGTCGTTCTTCGTCGCCGCCGATGCGCGCACGATTGAGATTCCCATCCGAACGGCGTTCGAACGGCCCGACGATTGGCCGATCACCGTCAACGTGTCGATCGACGACCGGCCTGCAAACCGAGTCGTGCTGACCGATGCCGCCTGGCACCGCATCGTGCTGACGATGCCGCCGCGAGGTTCCCGGAAGGTACGTCGGATTGACTTGCGGATGGACCGCACGCGCGACGACAACCGGGCCGCCGCCATTGGCGAGGTCGTGGCGAGATAACGCCTAGCGGGTGAGCGTCGCCAGCGCGGCACTCCGAGTGATCGGATAGGTCGCCTCGGCGGCCAGGCCTCTCAGTCGTGAGGGCAGCGCTCCTATCGCGCGGCGACAATGCCCCCTTGCCTCTTCGAGCGACGGTTGCGGGGTGACGCGCCGGCCAACGCGCATGACCGGTTCGAGAAGCGCTCTGGCGGACGACGGAGCTGGCTCATCGTTCAAAGAAATCAAGTCACCGGCGGCGATGCCGCCTTCGTCCGAGCGCCAAACCTGTTTCGCGCCCGGCCACGTCCCCTTCCCCTCACTTCGTTTCATCACTTTGCGAATGACGCCGCCCTCTTCGAGCTCGACCAGTTTGTACACGCCTCCCAGTGCCGGCGCATCGTCCGATGTCGCCAGTGCGGTGCCGACGGCGAAGGTATCGACGGGCGCTCTGGATGCGACGAGATCCGCGATCTTCCACTCATCCAGATCGCCACTGACGATGAGGCGCGTGGATGTGAGACCGGCGCGATCGAGTTGATCTCGCACCGAACGGGACGCGGCCGCGAGATCGCCACTGTCGATGCGGACACCCTGCGGCCGCAGGCCCGCGTCGATCAGAGTTTTCACCGCGACATTGACATCGAACGTGTCGAGCAACAGCACCGTTTGCTGGTCGAAGAGATCGGCGTAGGAGCTGAAAGCCTTCGCCTCGGACGGTGCGGCGAGAATCCAGGAGTGCGCCATGGTGCCGGAGAGCGGAATGGCGAATTTCCGGCCGGCCTCGACAAACGAGGTTCCGACGCACCCGGCAAGATACGCCGCCCGAGCCGCGAGCAGCGCCGCCTCGAGTCCATGCGCGCGACGCGCCCCGAACTCCATCACCGGTCGATCGCCGGCGGCATGAACAATCCTGGCAGCCTTACTGGCGATGGTGGTCTGGAAGTTCAGGATTGCGAGCAGTGCGGTCTCCACGAGCTGCGCTTCTGCGATGGGCGCTGATACTCGAAGCATCGGCTCCATCGGAAAGAACGGAGTCCCCTCGCGCATCGCCCACACGTCGCCGGAGAACCGAAACGCGCGCAGGTATTCAAAGAATTCCGACGATACGCGACGAAATGCCGGCTGGTTTCGCAGCCAGTCGATGTCCTCTCCCAAAAAAGTCAGCGATTCAAGATACTCGAGCGCCTGATCCAGACCGGCGGCCACGAGGTACGCTCTGTTGCGCGGGAGCCGCCGCACGAACAGTTCGAACGTCGCCCGGATCGGCAGCATGCCGCCGCTGAAGTAGCCGGCCATCATCGTCAGCTGGTAGAGATCAGTAGAGAATGCAGGTATGGGCATGCGGCTTGCGAGACCTCAAACGGATGGGCCCTGGAGAGGGTGTGCCTGCCGGAGTAAATGGTGAAGAGCTGGTTGGACGTCGTCGACGCGTTGTACGAAGGGGCCTGGAACGAAGATCTGCAACGCTTCCGCTCGCCGTTCGCATTTCGCGGCCTCAATAGCGTCGCGCATACTCTCGCCAGTTCGCTGCTTCGGCTGGCCGAGCCGGAAGCAGACATCGCTCGCCTCGAGGTTGCGCTGCTGCGCAACTTTCGCAAGTACGGTCACGGTCTGGCGACCGGCGCCGATTCGACCTGGGACTGGCTCGCGCTCGGTCAGCATCGGGGTCTTCCCACCCGCCTTCTCGACTGGACGTACTCGCCGCTCGTCGCGCTCCACTTCGCGACCGAGAATACCTCCCACTTCGATCAGGACGGCCTCGTCTGGTGCGTCAATTTCGTCGAAGCCAATACGCGCCTGCCCGGCAGGCTCAAGCGGATGCTACTGCAGGAAGGATCGGATACGTTCACTGTCGAGATGCTGTCGGCGTTTCGATCCCTCCGCGACTTCGACGCGCTCGGCCGAGAGCCATTCGTCGTGTTTCTCGAGCCGCCGGCCATCGACCAGCGAATCCTGAACCAGCTCGCGCTTTTCTCCCTCATGTCGAGCCCGTCGGCGTGTCTCGACGACTGGCTCGCGCAACACCCTGACCTCTGTCGGAGCGTCGTCGTCCCCGCATCTCTCAAGTGGGAGATTCGCGACAAGCTCGATCAGGCAAACGTCAACGAACGAGTGCTCTTCCCAGGGCTGGACGGCCTGAGCCGGTGGCTCGCGCGCTACTACACGCCGGCTGCGCATCGGGGCAGGAAGAAGTCATGAGCATCCCGATCGAAATGACCGCGATCGAAATCACCAAGCCGGGTGGGCCAGAGGTGCTGCACGCGGTGCGGCGGCCCGTGCCACGTCCCGGGAATGGCGAAGTGCTGATTCGTGTCGAGGCGGCCGGCGTGAACAGGCCCGATGTCCTCCAGCGCCGGGGACACTACCCGCCGCCGCCGGGAGCGTCCGACCTCCCGGGTCTCGAGGTCGCCGGCACGATCGTCGAGATTGGTGCGGCCGCTCCTCGATGGCAGGTGAACGATCGCGTCTGCGCGCTGGTCGCGGGTGGCGGGTACGCGGAATACTGCGTCGCGCCGGCACCGCAGTGTCTTCCGATCCCGGAGAACCTGGACGTCGTCGCGGCCGCAGCGATTCCCGAGACGTTCTTTACCGTCTGGACCAACCTGTTTCAACGCGGGGCGCTTCGCGCGGGTGAACGCGTGCTCATTCACGGCGGTTCCAGTGGCATCGGGACGACCGCCATTCAACTCGCGCATGTGCTCGGCGCAGTCGTTTACACGACGGCCGGTTCGGACGACAAGTGCGCGGCATGTCAGCAACTCGGCGCCACGGTGGCGATCAACTATCGCGACAGCGACTTCGTGGAGGTGATCCGGCGCGACACCAACGGCGCGGGTGTCGACGTCATTCTCGACATCATCGGGGGCGATTACTTCAATCGCAACATTGAGTGCCTCGCCGTCAACGGACGACTGATTCAAATTGGATTGCTGGGTGGCTCGACGACAACCGTGGATCTCGGCCGCGTGATGCGGCGGCGCTTGACGATCACGGGTTCGACTCTTCGCATTCGAACGATTGAAGAGAAAGGCGCCCTCGCGCGCGAATTGGAAACCAACGTCTGGCCGTTGCTGGCGGCGAAGCGGGTTGCCCCTGTGGTTGACCAAACGTTTCCCTTGACCAACGCATCAGCTGCCCACCAACGCATGGAGAATGGCGAGCACATCGGCAAGCTCGTGCTCACAATTATTGGTGAGTGAAGCCGCGCTCGACCGCCCTTCTCAAACGCCCCGCTGTGGCGGTTGTGCGCGTGCACCGAGATGTAACTGGGTTGGAGTATAGGACGTAAGTGAAAGCTTCAGAGCCCTTTGCGTCAGCAGGCGAAGAATGTGGCCGCGGCAGTCGCATTGCACTGAGGTGTGGCACTTACAACCTTTTGCTCTTTCCGAGGAGGCATCCGTGAAGAAGATCGTTCTCGCACTTGCCGTTGCCGTCGCCACTGCCGCGGCGGCCAATGCGCAGACCGCAGCCACCAAGGCACCTGCGGCGAAGCCAGCGGCTCAAACCAAGGCGCATGCCGAGAAGGCTGCACCGATGAAGGCTGAGGTCGTATCGACCGATGCAGCGGCCAAGACCATCACCGTGAAGGACGCGTCGGGTTCCAACGTCACGTTGACGGCGACCGGCGGGGCGGTTGCCGAGCTGTCCAAGGTCAAGGCGGGCGACATGGTCATGGTGACGAAGGCCGACACCAACGCCACCAAGATCACCAAGGTCAAGGAGACGACGACCAAGGCGCACAAGGAGAAGAAGTAAGACAACGTCACCCGGGTCGAGGCAACTTTGCACGCGGCGGGAGCGCGGCATCCCGTCGCGTGCTTTTCTTGTCACTCTTGCGTTTTGAGGCGGGCGCGCACGCGTTCCTCACCGAAGCGCACCAGCCGCTTCAATGCCTGCACGCGCTCGGACCGTTCGATCCCTGCTCGATTGACGGCAGCACGAAGGACCTCGACGGTCTTGTCGTATGTGCCCGTGTCAACGGGGTACGGAAACCCATCCTTGCCACCATGGGCGAATGAGAAACGCGCCGGGTCACGCGTGCTTGCCGGAGTGCCGTAAATGATTTCCGAAACGAGCGCGAGGGCCCGCAGCGTGCGGCCGCCAACGCCTTGCATTCCAAGCAAGGTCTCGAAGTTCTCGGGAGCGCGCTCGTAGGTCTTCAACAGGATCTTTTCCAGGTACGCGGGATTGACATCCGAGAGGAGGACCGCATGCCGCCTCGGCATGGTCAGCAGTGGCACCCGCTTCAGCGTTTCGATGACCGTCGACGGATGCTCACGCGACAACTCGGCGGACGTGGCACGCACGCGCTCGCTTTCGCTCGCGACCAGATTCAATGTCGGCGCCTCGGCCTCGGCGCAAATCGCCGCGTGCGGTTCGTTGACGTAGCTGGTGACCGACGATGACAGCCAGTGATAGCGGCGTGCCATTCCATTGTCGTCGTTCATGCCCTGTTGAACGACGCACCAGCCGCCTGAGCGGGTAAAGAAGAACGCGTGGTGATAGAGCTGGTAGCCGTCCTGCACGGCGGCGCTATCGACTTTGGCGGACATGCGGCTGGCGTACACGAGCGGTTGCGGGTCGAGCGACAGCACTTCACATGCCGTCGTGATCTCGGATGGGGTTTTGCGCGATGCCGCCCCCTTGCCTCCGCCGGCATAAAGCCCGAGATCGGATTCGAGTCCGCGAATCCCTTCCTTGACGGCGCCGGTGACCGTCGTGGTCACGCCGCTCGAATGCCAGTCGAAGCCAAGGACGCAGCCGAAGGCCTGGAACCAGAACGGATCGGAGAGGCGGCGCAGCATTTCGTCCGATCCATATTCCGAAACGATGTGGATGGAGATCTCGCGCGCGAGCCTGACCATGCGCGAGAACAGCCAGGCGGGTGCTCTGCCCCCGTGCAATGGAAGCTGCGCTGTCCCAGTTCGGCCGCGCATGGTGCTAGACGTCTAGTTCTTCTGCCTCTTCCGCACGCTCCATGATGAATCGAAAACGCGCTGAAGGATCTTTCCCCATGAGTTCGTTGATCACGCGATCGGTGATGATCTGATCGTTGATCTCAACCTTAAGTAAACGGCGGGTGCGCGGGTTCATCGTCGTCTCCCACAACACCTTGGGCATCATCTCGCCGAGGCCCTTGAATCGGGTGATCTCCGGATGGGAACGTCCGTTTGCGTGGAGCTTCAGCAGGCGATCGCGATGACCGTCGTCGAGCGCCCAGTAGGTCTCTTTGCCGAGATCGATTCGATACAGCGGCGGCTGCGCCAGGAAGACTCGTCCAGACGTGATCAATCCGGGCATGTGGCGGTAGATGAACGTCATCAGCAGTGTCGCAATGTGATGTCCATCTGAATCGGCATCCGACAGGATGATGATTCGTCCGTATCGCAGCTTGGCAAGATCGAAGTTCTTGCCCAGCCCGCAGCCGAGTGCGACGACGAGATCCGACAGTTCTTTGTTCTCGAGCACCTTTGCCAGCGATGCACTTTCGACGTTCAGTACCTTGCCGCGCAGCGGCAGGATGGCCTGGCGCGAGCGATCGCGTCCTTGCTTGGCCGATCCTCCGGCCGAGTCTCCTTCGACGATGAAGATCTCGCTGTCCTCGCGACCCGGCGCCGTGCAGTCGCTGAGTTTTCCAGGCAGCGTCAGCCGTCCCGACGTCGCGGTCTTGCGGACGACCTCCTGCTGCGCCGCGCGGCTTGCTTCGCGCGCGCGCGCGGCGAGGATGACACGCGCCACGATCGACTCCGCCACACTGATGTTCGTATTGAGCCAGTGCTCGAGCGCCGGGCGCACCTGCGAGTCAACCGCGGACAATACTTCCGGATTGTTCAATCGATCCTTGGTCTGTCCCTGAAATTGCGGCTCGGCGACAAAGATGCTGAGTACTGCGACAAGCCCTTCCCGGATGTCTTCAGCAGTGAGCGTGACGCCCTTGGGCGACAGGTTGTGCGTGTCGATGAAATTCCGCACCGCCTTACCGAGACCGGCGCGGAAGCCGTTCTCGTGGGTTCCACCGGAACCGGTAGGGATGCCGTTGACATAGCTGCGCACGTGTTCGTCGGTCGACTGCGTCCACTGCAGCGCCAGGTCGATTCTGAGATTCGTTTCGTCGCTGTCCTTCGTCACCGTGAATGGCGACTCGTGAACGGGCGTCGCCGTCCGTTCACGCAGAATTGTTTTCAGGTAGTCGGCAAGACCTTCGTTGTGCTGAAAGACCTGCTTCTCTTTCTTGCTCTCGTCTTCAAAGACGATCTTCAGTCCTTTATGGAGATAGCTGGAAACTTCGAGCCGCTGCTTGATGACCTCGGGATCGAATTCGACCTTCGGAAAGATGGTTGAATCGGGTCTGAAGAACACGGTCGTGCCGGTGCCGCGCGCCGCGCCCAACTTCTTGAGTGGTCCGACCGGCTGCCCCTGCTTGAATCGAACCTCCCATTCGGCGCCGTCGCGACGCACCCTGGCAACAAGCTCTTTCGACAGCGCATTGACGACGCTGGCGCCGACACCGTGCAGACCGCCGGCAGTCTTGTAATTTCCAGCCTCGAACTTGCCGCCGGCGTGGAGCATCGTGAAGATCACCTCGACGGCGCTCTTCTTCGTTTTCGGGTGCTTGTCGATCGGTATACCGCGCCCATCGTCCGCGATCGTGATCGAACTGCCATCGGCGTGCAGCGTCACCGTGATGTTCGAGGCGTGGCCGTTCATCGCCTCGTCTATGGAGTTGTCGAGAATCTCCCAGACGAGATGATGCAGGCCAGTTGCACCGACGCCACCGATGTACATGCCGGGGCGTTTTCGAACCGGTTCAAGACCCTCGAGAACTGTAATGTCTTTAGCAGTGTAAGAAGGCATTCGGGATCAATCGATCAGTAACGCCCCCGGATCTTCGACCAGCTGCTTGATCCGGACCAGGAATTGGACGGCCTCGGCACCGTCGACGATACGGTGATCGTAAGTCAGTGCGACGTACATCATGGGGTGGACGACGACCTGGCCGTTCACGGCAATCGGACGCTGCTGGATCGCATGCAGGCCGAGAATGCCAACCTGCGGAGGATTCAGAATCGGCGTGCTGAGAAGCGAGCCGAACACACCACCGTTGGTAATGGTAAACGTACCGCCTTTGAGATCGGCGAGCGACAGCGTTCCTTCCTCGGCGCGCCTGGCGAATTCGCGGATGTGCTGTTCGATCCCGGCAAACGACATGCGATCGGCGTCTCGAAGTACGGGGACGACGAGACCTTCGCTCGCGCCGACGGCGACACCGATGTCGTAGTAGTGCTTCAGGAGCATCTCGTCTCCCTGGATCTCTGCATTGAGCCGGGGAAACGCGCGCAGCGCACCAATCGAGGCCTTGACAAAAAACGACGCGATGCCGAGGCCGACGCCATGGCGCTCCTTGAACGCCTGCTTGTGGCGTTCACGAAGTGCCATGACCGCGGTCATGTCGACCTCGTTGAACGTCGTGAGCATCGCTGCGGTGCTCTGCGCTTCGACCAGACGCTTGGCGATCGTCGCGCGGCGCTTCGACATCCGGACGCGCTCTTCGGTTCGATCGCCGGCGGGCGGACGCGATTCGGCAACAGGAGCGACAGGGCGTGCCTTTGGCGCTTCAACTGGCGCCGGCTTGGGCGCGGCAGCGTCGCGACCGTTGCCATCCGTGGCCGCCTGCTCGACGTCGCGGCGCATGACGCGCCCGGCATCTCCGCTTCCGCGAACGCGACTCAGATCGACGTCGTGTTCCTCGGCCGCCTTGCGCGCCGTCGGTGTGGATCGCGTTTTCTCGGCCGGCCGGCCTTCCTCTGCCGGTTTGGCCGGGAGTGGCGCCGCTGGTGGCTGCGCCACCGCACCGGTCGCGTCCTCAATCACGCCCAGCACCTCGCCGACCTTGACGTCCTCGCCGTCCTTCCGATCGATCCGCTTCAGCACGCCGCCTTGTGGCGCGGAGACTTCCAGGTCGATCTTGTCGGTCTCGAGTTCGACCAGCGGATCGCCGACGGCGACGAGCTCGCCTTCACGGCGCAGCCACTTCGCCACGCGCGCATCGACGATCGACTCTCCAACTTCAGGGACGACGATATTGGCTGGCATCGTTATCCTTTGGTGCTCGTGAGCTGTGCGACAGCGCCGTCAGCGCGAACGCCTGCGCGATCTGCAAAAGCCTGGTTCACCAGTGCTTGCTGATTGAGCGTATGCCGTGCCGCCGAGCCCTCGGCGGGGCTTGCGCTCCGCGGCCGCGCGATACGACGCACCGGGCGACCATTCGACACCTCGACGAGATGCGGCCGAATGAAATCCCAGGCGCCCATGTTTTCCGGCTCTTCCTGGACCCACACGATCTCCTCCGCCTTCGAATACGCATCGAAGGTCGCGCGCAAATCGCGCATCGGCACCGGATAGAGCTGCTCCAGCCGGCAGATCGCGACATCAGGTCGCGCCGCGCGCCGATCGCTCGCGACGAGATCCGCGTACACCTTCCCCGAACACACAATGATCCTGCGAATGTCTGCGGTATCGGCCGCCTCCGCATCGGGCAAAACCATGCGGAAGCGTCCCTCAGCAAGATCTCGTGGCGTAGACGCCACCACGGGGTGCCGCAGAAGGCTCTTGGGAGTGAGCACGATGAGCGGCAGTGGATCGACATGGAGCAGAGCAGCCTGTCGCCGCAGCAGGTGGAAGTATTGCGCCGCAGTCGTGCAGTTCGCGATTCGCATGTTGATGTCGGCGGCCAGCTGGAGAAAGCGCTCAGGTCTTGCGCTTGCGTGATCGGGACCTTGCCCTTCATGCCCGTGCGGCAGCAGGAACACCAGCGACGGGCGAAGTCCCCACTTGCCACGCGCCGAGACGATGAACTCGTCGATCATCGTCTGGGCGCCGTTGATGAAATCTCCGTACTGCGCTTCCCAGATGACCAGCCGAGACGGCTCCTGGATGTTGTAGCCGAACTCGAAGGCGACGAGCGCGTTTTCGGTGAGCGGACTGTTGTGGATCTCGAAGGCGGCGCGCGCCTGCGGCATCGTTTGCAGAGCGACGTGGAGTTTGCCGTCGTTGGCATCGTGCAAAACCGCGTGACGATGGCTGAACGTGCCCCGCTCAACGTCTTCCCCCGTCAGCCTGATGCTGATTCCATCCGCAAGAATCGACGCGAGCGCGAGTTCCTCTGCGGCTGCCCAGTCGACTGTCCGCTCCTCCGGGTTGTCGAGCATGTGCGTGCGCTTCTCTCGCACACGTTCGAGCTTGCGATGAATCGTGAAGTCGGACGGCATGCGGAGCAGCGCGTCGTTCATCTCGCGCAGCTGCGAGAGCGACACCGCCGTTTCGGCCTTTGCGGCGGCGCCCGGGGGTGGAACTTCCGGTTGCGGTTCGATGAAATCACGCTCAGGCTTCAACGCGTCCATGACGCCTTGAAGCTCGTCGGTGTACTTCCGAACCATCTCGTCGGCAACGCCGGGTTGCAGGATGCCGCGCGCCTCGAGCGTCCGCGCCCAGACTTCCCGCACCGTCGGATGGCTGGTGATTCGCTGATACATCAGCGGCTGCGTGAACGCCGGCTCGTCGCCTTCGTTATGTCCGTGACGGCGATACCCGATCAGGTCGATCAAAAAGTCGCGTTGAAAGCGCTCACGATAAGCAACCGCCAATCGCGCAGCCTCAACGCAGGCTTCAGCGTCGTCGGCGTTGACGTGCACGATGGGAATCTTGAAGCCACGAGCGAGGCCGCTCGCGTACGAGGTGCTGTAGGCGTCCTCGGATCCGGTGGTGAACCCGAGCTGGTTGTTGACGATGATGTGAATCGTGCCGCCGGTTCGATACCCCGGCAGGCGGCTCAGATTGAGGGTCTCCGCCACGACACCCTGACCGGGGAATGCCGCGTCTCCGTGGATCAGGATCGGAAGACTGCGCATCGGATCGAACGTCGGCGGGCCGGGGGAATCGACGACGGTGCCTGCCGCGCGCGCCATCCCTTCAACCACCGGATCGATCGCCTCGAGATGGCTCGGGTTCGGCGGCATCGAGACGACGACCTCGACCGCCCGGCCGCCCTTCATCGCTCGACGCGCGCCAGCGTGGTATTTCACGTCGCCGGTCCAGGCCATGTCTTCGCGGAACGATCGTGACGAGATGGGTTCTTTGAATTCGGCCAAAATCTGCGCGTACGGTTTGTTCAACACGTGCGCCATCACGTTGAGGCGCCCGCGATGCGCCATGCCGATCAGAATGTTGCGCGTCCCCGCCTCCGCCGCCTCGCCGATGACTTCGTCGAGGATCGGCACCAGCATGTCGAGCCCCTCGATCGAAAAGCGAGTCTTGCCGGGAAACGCGCGCTGGAGAAACCGTTCGAAGACCTCTACCTGCGTCAACCGCTCGAGCAGCGCGACCGGACTGATCGGATCGGCGGGGGCGCGGAATCGCCCTTCCTCCGCGGCCTGACGCAACCAACGACGTTCCTCAGGGACGAAGACGGAGTTGTAGTCGTAGCCTGTCGTCGAGGAGTAGAGCGCGCGGAGCGCGGCAATCGCCTCGCCCATGTTCGCGGCGCGCTCGGTCAGCGGAGAGGAAATCAGCGTCGGCAACTGACGCAGATCGGCCTCGGTGACGTTGTGTGTTTCCGGCAACAGAGACGGGTCGCCGCTCGGCGCACGCAGCCCGAGCGGATCGAGTTTCGCGGCGAGATGACCGTATCGCCGGATCGACTGCGCGAGGCGCGCGGCGCCGACGATTTTCTCGTAGGCCACGCCGTCGGGAACCGCGGCCGACTCGGCAGGCGGCGACCATTGCTGGAAAATCGCGCGCGTTTCAGGATCAACCGACGCCGGATCTTGGCGGTATTTCTCGTATAACTCGAGAACGTACCCTCGGTTGAGCCCGGCGAAGTCCTGCCACGCTGCCATATCCCCTTAATCCTAACCCGACTGGGTAGTAACTATTGAGACAACCCAAAGCAGTAGAGCGAATTAAGGGTGCGAATGTAGATGCGCTTGTCGACCAACGCAGGTGTCGCGTAGATGCTGTCCTGAAGATCATTGACCGCCAGCGCATCCAGACCACCGCCGGGCGGCAATACCAACACCTTCCCGCTCTCGCTCGCAATGTAGATCTTTCCGTCCCCGGCAACCGGCGACGCGTAGTATCGGTCGCTTGGCACCTTGAGTCGTCCCTGAAGAATCAATGCGCCTGTATCCGGATTCAGGATCGTCACAACACCGCCGGCGTCGTTCACCATGTACAACGCGTGCTCGTAGAGCAGTGGTGACGGTAACTGCGGAATCCCTCGCTGATACCGCCAGCGCACCGCTGTCGCGGTCATGTCTCCCGAGCCGCCCAGCGTGATCGCGAGCATGCCGTTCTCGGACGCCATCGCCGCCTTGTAGTAGTCCCACTCGTCCCGATCGATCGTCTTGTCGCCGTTCAGATCGAAAAATGGAAGTGAGTCTCTCGCATGCGCGGTCGGCAGCTCATCGCGCGTGAGCCTGCCGTCTTTATCTGCATCGCGTGAAGCAAAGACCTCGGCGGTCGGCATCACGGTGATCAACGCGCCGGGCTGGTTCTCTGGTGATCCGAAGCCGTTGATGTAGAGCGTGTCGCCACTGATGACTGGAGTCGACTTCAACTCGAACGACAGACCGCCCACCCACCAGAGTCGCTTCCCGTCACGCGGATCGTACGCAGACAGCAAGAACGACCCGGGAACGACGATTTGCGGGCGGCCGCCCGCGGGTGTGTAGATGACCGGCGTTGAATGGCCGCTACGCGCCTCGACGCGCGGCGTCCGCCATCGCTCGCGGCCGGTCTTCCTGTCGAATGCCGCAATGAACGACCCGATGCTCTGATCGCAGGTGAGCACCACCACATCGTCGACGACGATCGGCGAGGCTCCCATGCCATAGATGTTGTTGAAAGGACCGAGTGGCCGGCGCCACAGTTCCTTGCCGCTGACGTCGTAGGCCAGCAGGCCGTAGTCGGCAAAGAAGAAAAAGACACGCTCGCCATCCGTCGCCGCCGAGGGCGACGCCGGATGATTCCGCGAATCGAGTTTCTCCTGGCGGCTGCGCGGCGCGGCTCGTTCCCACAGCACCTTGCCGCTCGCGCGGTCGACAGCAAAGCTGACGAGGCGTCCATCGCGAAGGCCGGTCAGGAAGATCCGGTTGCCAGAGATGATTGGCGACGAATACCCGGTCGGCAGATCGGTCTTCCAAATGAGGTTGCGGCTCGGGCCGAACTCCACAGGCAGTCGACTGACCTCCGCAACCCCCGAGCCGTTCGGTCCGCGGAACCTGGCCCATTCTCCAGGCGCGTCGGGGGAAGCTGCCGCAATGGTGACGGCGAGCGCAAACAACACCTTGAGCATCGTCAGGCTTCTCACTATTCCGAGAACGGCTGCGGCGCCTCGGGAATCGACCACACGATTTTCGTGAACTGACCGCGCTGCAGCAGCTCGCGTCCCTTGCCACCGCGGCCAGTCACTTCGTACTTGCCGGTGCTGATCGTCTGCTCGGCACCCCGGCTCGTCTCGACGGTCAGGATGTCACGATCGCCGGTTGAGGCAATGAACCCGAGGACACGATCTGCATCGGACGCCAGCTTGATCAGAATGACACCACGGCCCGGACCCGACAGGAAGTTGACTTCCTCGACCCCGGTCAGGATGGCGCGCGCCTCGCGCGTCGCCGCAATCAACGTTTCTTCGCCAGTGACGCGCGCGACGCCGACAAACTCGGCACCATCGGCGGCGCGGGCGAAACGGCGGCCGGCCCGCGTGCTCGGTTCGACGAACGGCGCGAAGCTGAACCGCATGCTGTAGCCGTCGGTCGTGACCGCCACCGCGTGCACGTCCGGCACATCGCCTTCTTTTTCCGCGGCGATATTTCCGGCGACGCGTGGGTCGAGACTCATCGCCGCGACGATCCGCTCACCGTCTTTCAATTTGAAGAAACGCTGGATCGGTTCGCCGTAGCCGGTCGACGCCGGAATATCGGTGACTCTCGACGTGTATGCGACGCCAAAGTTGCTGAAGAACACGACCGACGCCCGCGTGCTGCCAGGGAGCACGGCCATGACCGCGTCCCCTTCGCGCACGCGCGTTGCGGCGACGTCCTTCACTTCCTTCTGCCGCTTCACCCAGCCGTCGCGAGACACCAGGACGACGTTGTCTTCCTCAACGATGAAGTCTTCGGCGGTGTATTCGGCCTCCCCTTCATCGCTGGCGATGCTCGTTCTTCGCGCATCACCGTATTTTTTTTGCACTTCCTCGATCTCGACTCTTACGATGTCCCAGCGGCTGTCCTCGTCCTTCAGCAGCGTGTTGATCTGCCGGATCCGCCGGCGGCGATCCTCGAGTTCCTTGCGGATGAGCAGGATCTCGAGCCTGGCGAGCCGATAGATTTTCAGTTCGAGAATCGCATCGGTCTGTTCGGCATCGAGACTGAAGCGTTTGATGATCTGCTGCGCGGCGTCCGCTTTGCCTTCAGACTTTCGAACGATCTTCAGGATCTCGTCGAGCGCGTCGAAGACCTTCTCAAACCCTTCAAGGATGTGGACTCGCTTCTTGATCGACGCCAGCTCGTGTTCCAGCCTCTTGGTGACGACATCGAGCCGGAAGTGGAGGAAGTGCCACAGCATCGAGTGGAGATCGAGGCGCTCGGGCCGGCCGACTTCCGGATTCTCGGTCGGGATAAGGCACGTGAGGTTGACGATGAAGCTGGTCTGGAGCGGCGTATGTTTGAAGAGAAACGCCATCACCATCTTTTCATCGGCGTCTTTCTTCAATTCGAGCGCAATCCGCACATCGTCGGTCGAGAGATCCTTCACGTCGACCAGCGGCGGCAACTTGCGGCTGAGCGCGACGTCGGCAATGCGCTCGACGAGCGTCGCCTTGTTTACCGTGTAGGGAACGCTGGTGATGAAGATGGTCTTTCCGCTTCGCGTAACCGGTCCTTCTTCCCACGTCGCGCGCAAACGGATCGCGCCGGATCCTGTTTTGTAGATCTCTTTCAGTTCCGCCGGCGAGTTCAGCATCTCGCCGCCGGTCGGAAAGTCCGGCCCTTTCACGTAGCGGCATAACTGCACGCTGCTCAGATCCGCGTCACCGAGAAGCTTGATCAGGGCCGTACAAATCTCGTTGAGATTGTGCGGCGGAATGTTGGTCGCCATCCCGACCGCGATGCCCGTGGCGCCGTTGATCAGCAGGTTGGGAATACGCGCAGGCAGCACGACCGGTTCGGTGCGCGTGCCGTCGTAGTTCGGGCGGAACGGCACCGTGGTCTGATCGATTTCGGTCAGCTGCTCGTCGCTGATTCGCGCGAGGCGACACTCGGTGTAGCGCATCGCGGCGGCGCTGTCGCCATCGAGCGATCCGAAGTTCCCCGAGCCATCGATGAGCGGATAGCGCAACGAGAACGGCTGCGCCATGCGAACGAGCGTCTCGTACAGCGCGGAGTCGCCATGCGGGTGATAGTTCCCCATCACATCGCCGACGACCTTGGCGCACTTCCGATGCTTCGCGTCGGCTGTGAGGTTCTGCTGCCACATCGTGTAAAGGATGCGACGCTGCACCGGCTTCAGGCCGTCGCGGACATCCGGCAGCGCGCGCGACGTGATCACAGAGAGCGCGTAATTGAGATACCGGGTTTGGGCGGCCTCGTGGAGGGCGACCGCCTCGGGATCATTCGGACCGGCTGGGCCACCGGAGCCCCGTGTATCGACAATCGCTCCACCGTCGGCATCGAAGAGCGATGGTTCTTTCTTTCCCCGTTTCGCCACGCTAAATCCTCCGTTGGGATCGATTGCAGATCTTACTCTCAATCAGCATCATTCACCGTCACGCTGCATTCATGTTTAAGAGTCGGAAAGGAGAAAGGAGAAGGGAGAACAGAGAGAACTATCCGGCTAATGGAAAATGTTCATTGAGCAAACCGGGACCATTCCCTGAATGCACCTTGTTCTGGCAATGAAAGTCTGGAATTGTAGTACTCCATGCGCTACCTCCACCTCGATGTCTTCACCGACACTCCCTTCGAAGGAAATCAGCTGGCGGTGTTCCCAGAGCCACATGGCCTCGACACCGCGAAGATGCAGACGATCACCCGCGAGATGAATTTCTCCGAGTGCACGTTTATTTTTCCCGCGGAGCGCGGCGGTGATGTGAAGATGCGGATCTTCACGCCGGGTGAGGAGCTGCCCATGGCCGGCCACCCGACAATTGGATCGACGTTCGCGCTCGCCGCCGAGGGAACGATCGCGCGGGGCCGCACCGACTTCACCTTCGAGTTGGGGGTTGGACCAACGCCGGTGTCGCTCGAGTGGAAAGATGGCACCCTGTCGTTCGCGTGGATGACACAGCAGTTGCCGAAGTTCGGAGCGATCGTTCGCGACCGGCACGCGCTGGCCGGTGCGATCGGCGTTGCCGAGTCGGACTTCGCAGGAGATCTGCCCGTGCAGGTTGTATCGTGCGGCGTGCCGTTTGTGTTCGTGGCGCTCGGGTCACGAGCCGCGGTCGATTCAGTTTCGATCGATCGCAAGACGCTGGCTCGCTGCTATCGGGAGAGCGGCATCGATGAACTGCCGACGTTCTTCTTCACCACAGCGGGCAAACCGGAGCCGGACGCGGCCCAGACGGTTTACAGCCGAATGCTCGCGGCCGCATTTGGAATCGCCGAGGATCCCGCGACCGGCGGCGCCAGCGGACCGCTCGGCTGTTACCTCCTGCAGAACAAGATGGTGACCCCGGACGCGGCGAGGAACATCCTGAGCCTGCAGGGTGTGCTGATGAAGCGCCCGAGCCGCATCCATATCTCGATTGAGAGCCAGAACGACGCCATCACGCGGGTGCGGGTCGGTGGCCGTTCAGTGATGGTTGGACGCGGCGAGTTGAGCAGGGTTTAAACCGTCAATCGAACTCCACCCGCGGAGCTGTCTGCTCCGATCCGACGCGACCCGCGGCAATATCGGCCTTCGCGTAGTTCTCCGCGCGAACGGGCGCACCGGCGAGCCGCCGCAACATCGCAATCTGCCCGATGTGCGCCAGGGAATCGGCTACCGGTCCCTGGAAGAGTTGCTCAACGGCGCAGGCGAGCGGCGTGTCGTTCGCCAGCCGTTCATCGAACCGCCGCAACGCGGCAAAGAACCGCGTGCATTCGTCGTCCCAGGCGAGAGGCGTCGAGTTGTGCCATCGCTGCGGCCCATCCGCCATCGTCAACGCCCAGTCGTAGAGATCGCCGATGTGAGCGAGGATCTGGCCCGGCGTCCGCGACGAATCGCCAACCTTGAACTCCGCAAAGCCGGCCGGCGCACTTCGAACGGCCTTGCCGCCACGATACGCGACGGTGGCCACAGTGTGTCGCAGCAGAGTCCTTGCGTCATTTGAGTTCACATTGATCTCCTCTTTAACCAGCCGCCAACCGGCAGCCGCCGACGATCAATGACTATAATCCTGCAAGAGTATGCGACCCGAACAGTGGGACATTTTCAAACGGGCGGCAAGGCTTGAAAAGCTGGACAAGGTGCCGATGGCGCTCATTGTCGACAGCCCATGGATCCCCGGCTATCTCGGGATCAAGCACCTTGATTACTACCTGGATCCGCAGCTGTGGTTCGAATCGAACCTGAAGATCATGCAGGAGTTCCCCGACATCATCATGGTGCCGTCCTGGTGGATGGAATACGGGATGGCAGCGGAGCCATCGGTGCTGGGAGCCAAGATCAAGTTCTGGCAGGACAACACGCCGAGCGAATACCACACGCTGTACAGGCTGGAAGACATCGACCAGTTTCCGGAATACGAAGTCGAAGCGGACGCCTTCGCCGCGTTGACGCTGCATCGGATCGGCATGCACCGCCAGCAGATCCTCGACCACGGCTACATCCTTCCGATGGTGACCTCGCGGGGACCGTTGTGCACGGCCGGATTCGTGCGAAGCACGACAAATCTAATGATCGAGCTGGTGGAGAGTCCCGAAGGGGCACACAAGCTGATAGACCTGTGCACGCGCGTGATCATCGACTGGCTCAAGGCGCAGCACAAAGTCATGGGCGACACCGTCGAGGGCATTTTCATCCTCGACGACATCGTGGGATTCATCAACGAGGAGCATTACCAGGAGTTCGCGCACCCCTACCTCAAGCGAATCTGTGATGCCTTCCCGAAGGACTGGGTCAAGGTCTACCACAACGACGCCGAAGTCGACGCGTGCCTGGACCACTTGCCCGATGCCGGCTTCAACGTGCTCAACTGGGGCAAGCAGAAGGACATTCGCGAGGTCAAAGCGCGCGTCGGCGATCGCATGTGCCTCATGGGCAACGTGAATCCGCTCGAAATCGCCGTCCGTGGCACACCCGAAGAAGTCAGAGAGGCAACCCTCGACGTCCTCGAAGGATCAGGAGGCGACGGCGTGATCCTGTCTGTGGGCGGCGGCGTCAGTCCGGGCATGCCGCGCGAGAATATCGTCGCCATGCTCCAGGCACTCGAAGAGTTCAATTCCAGCCGCGTTTGAAACATGCCTGATTACGCGTTGATGAATCAGTACCTCTACGAGGGCAATGCCAAAGAGGTGGAGCAGATGACGAAGGACGCCCTGGCGCAGGGACGTCCGGTGCAGGAAGTTCTCACCGACGGTCTGATCGCGGGCATGAGCGTGGTCGGCGAGGATTTCAAGCACAACATCCTTTACGTTCCGGAAGTGCTGATTGCCGCGCGCGCGATGAAGGCTGGAATGGCCGTGCTCAAACCGCTGCTCAGCGCGAAAGACAGCACCGTCGATCGCAAGGGGGTTTTGCTGATGGGCACGGTGCGAGGCGATCTCCACGACATCGGCAAGAACCTGGTCTGCATGATGGCCGAGGGTGCCGGATTCGAGGTCGTCGACATCGGTGTCGATCAGAGCGTCGAGAAGTTCATGGCGGCGGCCGAGAAGTGCCAACCCGTGATCATCGGAATGAGTGCGCTTCTGACAACCACGATGACCTACATGAAGACCGTCATCGACGGGTTCGACAAAGCCGGCAAGGGCGACATCAAGATGGCCGTTGGCGGCGCGCCGATCAGTCAGATGTTTGCCGACGAAATCGGCGCCGACGGCTACGGCCAGAACGCATCGGCAGCAGTCGACCTGTTCCTCCGGCTGGCGAAGCAGCCATAGGTTGTGGCGACCTACACCATTCTGTATTGGCAGGAGATCCCTTCGCAGATCAAAGCGGAGGACGATCTCGACGACGTGACCTTGCCACTCGATCCTCGCTTCATGGAGCGGATCGATCAACTCGCCAGTCAGCGTGGTCTGCAGGGAACCGACGATTACCTCGCACAATGGCGTTGGAGCGAACCACAGGAACGCGCCGGCACCGCCGAGGAAGTCGCGCACGCGATCAAGCTCGAGCTCGAACGCGAAGCCGGGTGGTAATCCGCATCAACGCATGGCGGTCACGCTTACGGTCAATGGACACAGGATTGATGTTCCAGTCGGCGTGTCGGTATTCGACGCCGCGGAACAGGCCGGCGTGCGGGTGCCGACGTCGTGCGTGACGCAGGGCAAGTGCAAAGAATGCGTCGTCGAAATCACACGCGGCATGGAGCTGCTCTCGGCGCCGACAGAATTCGAAAAGCACCTCGACCTGCGCAATAGCCGCTTCCGGCTTTCCTGTCAGGCACGCGCGGCCGCAGCGGCCGGCGAGGTTGAATGCCACACGATGCGCCGGGGCCACATGCGCATCGAACGAAAGGCGCTGCATCTTCCAGTCACGCATGAAACGACCCCGCTCGATCCTGCCGTCGCTCGCGACGGCGATCGCATTGTCGACACGATTACCGGCGACGAGATCGCGCGCTCGAGCGGGCCGATTCACGGGCTCGCCATCGATCTCGGCACCACTACTGTCGTGGTGCGCCTCGTCGATTTGGAGAGCGGGGAGCTGGTCGCAGACACATCGTTCGAGAATCCGCAGCGCTTCGGCGGCTCGGACGTCATGTCCAGGATTCATTACGACAGCGAGCACCCTGGCCGCCTTCTGATGCGCACGGTGGCCGGCTATTTGAGTCACGCCATCACCGATCTGCCGGTCGATCCGCTCACGATTGTTGACGTCGTGCTCGTTGGTAACTCGACGATGCGCGATTTGTTTTTTCGTCAGAGCGTATATTCGATCGGCCAGAACCCCTATCGCTCGATCACTGAAATCGAAATGGCGGAGGGCAAGCGCGCGACGACGAGTCTGTCGATGACCGGTCGTCGGAGCTTGCTGCCGATTCATCCGAATGCCCGGGTCTACGGTCTTCCGATCATCAGCGGCCACGTCGGTGCCGACGCAGCGGCATGCATGCTCGCCGTCAATCTGGCGCACGAAGATCGCCTCGTCGCGATTATGGATATCGGGACGAACACCGAACTCCTGGTCGGCAATCGTCAACGCATCCTTGCGGCGTCGTGCCCGGCGGGACCGGCATTTGAAGGCGGGGCAATTGCCTGCGGTATGCCCGGGTTGGACGGCGCCATCGAGGATATCGCCATCGGCGACGACGGTAAGTTTCGAGTCGGCGTCATTGGCGGTGGCGCGCCGGAGGGGATCTGCGGATCTGGCCTGGTCGATCTGCTCAGCGAGCTGCTGCGGACAGACCGGATGAACCGAATGGGGCGATTCGAAGACGGCGTCGAACGGGTAACGCTCGATGCGTCTCGCAACATCTATTTTCGGGAACGAGACGTCAACGAACTCGCGCAAGCCAAGGGGGCCAACGTCGCGGGACTGCAGGTAGTCTTCAGTGACTACGGAATTCAGTTTGACGACGTGGCGGTGTTTTATCTCGCGGGTGGATTCGGCCGCCACTTGAAGAAGGACGCATCGAAGCGCATCGGGCTCATCCCGAATATCGCCGATGAAAAAATCGTACAGGTCGGCAACGCGGCCCTCGAAGGTGCGACCATCGCGCTGGTCTCGCGAACGCGGCGTCAGGAGCTCGAAAGTCTGGTGAGGCGCGTCGAGCACTGCCGCCTCGAAACGCATCCGGACTTTTTCGACTTCTTCGTCGATGGATGTCAGTTCCGTCCGGCTGACTCCGGAAGTCGGGTGAGCGGGTGATTGAGATCGTCGACGACTCCCCGGATGTCGATGTCCAGTCCGAGGAGTACATCCGGCTGCTTGGGTATCCACGGGGGTTTGTTCTCGAGGGGCGAGCGCTGGAGCTTGCGCAATGCGCACGTGTATGGTTCACGAACAACGCTCGTCCCTGGGTCTACGCCCGCCTCGCCGACAGGTTGCGCATCGAAGGAGACGTCGTCGTCATCGACGGCGTGGGCTTCAGGAGCAATCATCTTCGCAGCACGCTGCAGGCGGCAGAAGCCGAACGGGCGGTGCTCGTCGCGGTCAGTGCCGGACCGGAGCTCGAAGATGAGGCGCAAACGCGGTGGCGGGAGGGAAAGCCCGACGAGTATTTCTTCTTCGAGGTTTTTGGTTCAGCCGTCGTCGAACACCTCGTGACCGTGACCGGCGCACGCCTCTGCGCATGGGCGGACGGTGAAGGTGCAGCAGTACTTCCGCACTACAGTCCCGGATATCCCGACTGGGTCATTGACGAGCAGGCGAGTCTTCTCGAATTGATTTACGGCTCACAGACCAATGCGCGACGAGTCGAGGTCATGGACTCGGGCATGCTGCGGCCGAAGAAGTCCTTGCTCGCCGTGTTCGGCGTCACCCGCCACGCGGATCGAGTCCGGCGGTTGACGGAATTGAACCCGTGCGAAAGCTGTTCGTTCTCGCCGTGCCAGTACAGGCGAGCTCCCTACCGGCGTTCACGCCGGTCCTTGACATCCGAGTTGCCGGTAAAGACCACCGACGCCGAGGCCGCTCCGCTCACGACTGACGCGCGCTACACGGTGAGTGTGAAAGCGCTTCAGCGGTGGAGCAAGGATCGTCTGTCAATTACAGAAAGTGAAGACGGGCGGCTCGCTGCCGAATTTCGCTATGAAGGGACGACGTGCACGAACATGGGAAGGCCGCTGCAGTTTCACTATCATGTGACGTTGGGGTCACGCGAAGAAGGCTACCCAATTCTGGAACAGTCGTGCGTCCCAGCGCCTGGCGACGAAGGGCACACGTCGATGTGCCGATACATCAGCGATCGTGAACAGCTGATGTCGTCGATTGCCGTCGAGCGGCCGCTTCATGGACAGCGATTGAACGATGTGATTCGCTGGACCCGCCCGAGCAGCCCGGCCGGCTGCTATTGCGAGGCTGAAAGCCGGCAACACAAGTGGGGATTGGTGCTCGAAACGATCCACTATGCCCTGTCGAGGATGGCACGTTGAAAAGAACGTTGCTCGACGCAATCAAGGAACGGCCGCTGCTCGGCGATGGCGCCATGGGTACGCAATTGATGATCGCCGGCCTTGAACAGGGAAATTGCGGCGAGGCGTGGAACCTGACGCATCCGGAAAGGGTTCTGGCCATCCAGAGTCGCTACGTCGACGCCGGATCGGACTGCCTGCTCACAAACACCTTCGGCGGCAGCCGCATCATGCTCAATCGTCATTCGCATGCCGATGATGTCGCGGCGGTCAACCGTGCCGGCGTTCAATTGGCGCGCGACGCATTCCGCGGCCGCGACGGCTACGTAATTGGCGATATCGGTCCATTCGGCGGACTGATGGAACCGTACGGCGACTTCTCCGAGACGCAAGTCCTGGACGCGTTCCGTGAGCAAGCGAAAGCTCTCGTCGAGGCGGGAGCCGATGCGATCATCATCGAAACACAGACCTCGCTCGAGGAGCTCGCTCTCGGCTTGACAGCGGCGCGCGAGGCGGGCGCCGCGTGCGTCATCGGGTCTATGGCTTACGACGTCACGCTCGACGGATCGACATTTCGCACCATGATGGGCGTCGATCCGGAGCGGGCGGCTGAGTTCATGCAGGAACACGGCGCCGACATCGTCGCGCTCAATTGCGGGACCGGCATGGACATGGAGCGCGCGCGGCACGCCGTGATTCGATACCTGCAGGTCACTGGCTTGCCGATCATGGTGCAACCCAATGCCGGACAACCGAAACTCGTGGACATGAAGGTGGTCTACGATGAAACGCCCGAGCAGATGGTGACCGGTGTCGTTCCCTTACTCGAGGCGGGTGCGAGCATCATCGGAGGATGCTGCGGCAGTACTCCGGATCACATCCGCGCGTTCCGACAGGCAATGGATCAATTCCGAATGGCGAAGAGTCTGTGAAACAACGCCTCTGTGATGTCAATACGGCAGCCGTCGGCAAGCTTCCTCAGCATACCGACGATAAGTCGGGAATCGGCGTGCATTACGTCGACGCCTACCTCAAACCGATGAACGCGAAGCTCGAGGACGGAACCGCCGTCAAGTGCAAGCGCCGCGGCCTGAAGATCGTGTTGACGGTTGGCGCCAGGAAAGGTGAAGGACTGATGCGACGGCTCGGCGTCGGTCCCGATCCGGTGGTGATGCTCGACGCCGCGCTGCAGGACGCGGCGAAAGGCGCAGGCGTCGAGCTCAGCGTGGAAGACGGTGTTGTGTATTTGACCGCGTGACGGGCGCCGTCTGTAGACCGCGCCTACCTCTGCACTCGTCCCGACGCGTCGCCGCCAGCCAACGTGTCGACCTCGGCAACGCTCGCTCGATTGAAATCACCTGGAATGGTCTGCTTCAACGCACTGGCGGCGACGGCAAAGCGCAGCGCCGCGTCGTTGGAACGCCCGGTCACCAGGCCGTAAATCAAACCACCGGCAAAACTGTCGCCGCCGCCAATGCGATCGACGAGCCGCACGTTGTAGTGCTGACTCTGATGCATGGTTTTGCCGTCCCACAACACGGCGCTCCAGCCGTTATCGCTGGCCGAAAGGCTCTCGCGCAGTGTGATGGCGACCATCGATGGACCGAGCTCGCGCGTCACGCGCTCGGCCGCTGACCGGTAGGCTGCGACATTCAAGGCTCCTGACGTCACGTCGGCCCCCTCGACGTCGATGCCGAGGACGCACTGCAGGTCTTCCTCATTGGCGATGACGACGTCGACATCCCGCATCAACGGCCGCATCGTCTGTTGTGCCTGCGCCTGCGTCCACAGTTTTTTGCGGTAATTCAGATCGACGCTGATGCGCGCGCCGGCGCGCCTGGCCGCGGCGACTGCCGCCTGGGTTGCCGCGGTTGTCTTGGCGCCAAGCGCCGGCGTGATCCCGGTGACGTGGAACCACGCGGCGCCCTGCATGACCCGATCCCAATCGACCGCATCAGGTGGCAGCTCGCTGATCGAGGAGTTGGCGCGATCGTACAACACCGTTGACGCACGCTGACTGGCGCCGGTCTCGGTAAAGTAGATGCCCATCCGGCTGCCACCGCGAACGATGCCATCAGTGCGAACGCCCTCGGCGCGCAGCGCGCGCACCGCGGCATCGCCAATGGCATTCGCTGGCAGGCGGGTGACGTAACAGCTATCAAGGCCAAACTGCGCGAGACTGACGGCCACATTCGCTTCTCCGCCGCCGAACGTCGCGCAGAGCATCGGTGACTGCAGCAAGCGTTCGAATCCCGGCGGTCCAAGCCGCAACATCAACTCGCCAAAGGTGATGACGGTCGCACTCATTTCGCTCTCGCAGCCTTGACGTTTTCCACGAACTTCCGCGCGTTCGCGGTAATGACATCGAAATTCCCGCTTTCAATTGCCTTGGCATCGAGCAGCGACGATCCGGCAGCAACGGCAACCGCACCCGCACGAATCCATTCACCCGCGTTGTCTGGCGTCACGCCACCGGTCGGCATCAACTTGACTTGCGGAAGCGGCGCGCGCACGTCCTTGATGTACTGCGGTCCAAGCGTTGTCGCCGGAAAGACTTTCACGATGTCCGCACCCGCATCATGCGCTTCGAGGATTTCCGTGGGAGTGAAGCATCCGGGAGCGGCGGGCACACCACATTCGTGGCACGCCTCGATGACCGATCGCCTGAACACCGGGGAAATAACAAACTGGGCGCCGGCATCGACGACGGCGCGCGCCGTTTCCGGATCGATGACGGTGCCGGCACCAAGGAGAAACCCTTCGGGCAATGTCGGCGCGAGACCGCGGATCAACTCGACGGCCCCGGGGACCGTCATGGTGACCTCCAGTGCGCGCACGCCGCCGGCCATTATCGCGTCGACGACGGCTCGCAGTTTCCCCGGGTCGCGCAAGCGAATGACGGCGACGATGCCGAGTTCTTCGATTCGTCGCACGGTCGCGGTTCGATCCAGCATGACCTTGCTCATGGATTGACAGCCTCATGAATCCAGCGGTGATTGGGATCTTCGTGGAGGGCGAGCTTTCGCTCCGCGCCTGCCATCGCCCATAAGTAGTACAACCGGTAGCCGGGCGGCGACGACACCGGATGATATCCATAGGGCAGGAGCACCGCGTCTCCATCGCGGACAACGTGCGAGACACACTCGCCGTCGGCGGTGTAGAGAAGCTGCTGCCCGAAGCCCTGCGGAGGATCAATTCGGAAGTAATACACCTCTTCGAGGACTGGTTCACCGTCCTTGCCGTCGTGCTTGTGCGGTGGAAAGCTGCTCCAGTGTCCTGCCGGGTTGAACGTTTCTCCGACCATGATTCGCTGAGCGACCGAATCGTTGACGAAGATGTCGTGGACCTCGCGCGCATAGTTGCCCCGGCCGCGTGCATTGACGCGGACGTCGGCGGGTGAGACACATGCCGGCGAGCCGCCGCCTCGTGCCGGAGTCGACACGACAATTCCCTCGAAGTCGGATGTCGCCGCTATCGCAATCGATTCATCCGCCGGTGCATAGACGGCGCTTGCGCGTTCCTCGAAAACCTCCGTTCGACTGACTCGGAATGCCTGCCCTGCAACCGTAACAGTTGCTCCGCCGCTTTGAACCACGAGCACAGATTCTTCCCCGGGTGCGTGAGATTGTGCCTCTGTACCGGCTGACAAACGGATTCGCCACGTCGTCAGTTCACGCGCGCCGCCTGCACCGCGGCTTTGCAGGCATTGGGGTCCAGGCTGTCGTGGCAGGCGGTAGAGGGTGTCGCGCAGCATGGAGGACATGCTAACCTGCCCTCGAGTCATGTCGAAAAACCTTTTCAGTCTCGAGGGGCGCGTCGCCGTTGTTGTTGGCGGAACGAGCGGTATTGGAAGAGTGCTGGCGCTCGGGCTGGCCGATGCCGGCGCCGACGTCGTCGCGACCGCCAGGCGCGCGCCGTTGGTCGAAGAGGTCGCGGCCGCTATCGAGGCGAAAGGGCGGAAGACGCTGCGCGTCGAAACCGACGTCCTCGACCGATCGTCGCTCAGCACCGCCGCCGACGCGATCCAGAAGGCGCTCGGTCACATCGATATCGTTGTCTATTGCGCCGGTATCAACAAGAGAGTTCCGACGATCGAGATGAGCGACGAGGATTGGCAACGCATCATCGATACGAACCTGACCGGCGCCGTGCGCACGTATCAGGTATTTGCCAGGCCGATGATGGCACGGGGGTACGGACGACTCATCGGTATTGCATCGCTCTCGTCGTTTGTCGGACTCCACGAAGTCAGCGCCTATACGGCGTCAAAGGCAGGGATCGCAGGTTTGACCCGCGCCCTCGCAGTCGAGTGGGCGCCTCACGGGTTGACCGTCAACGCGATCGCTCCCGGCGTCTATCGCACCGAGTTGAATGCGAAGCTCCTGGAAGGGCCGCGCGGTCAGGAATTTCTCCTCCGGACGCCGATGAAACGGTACGGCAACCTGGAGGAACTCGTTGGAGCGGCGGTGTATCTCGCGTCCGACGCGTCGACGTTCGTGACCGGGCAGGTGATTGCCGTCGATGGTGGCTTCCTCGCAAGCGGGGTGAACCAGTGACGCAGGTGCCCGCGCTGGTGATCAGTCCGCGCGACAACGTCGCGACAGCGCTTCAACCACTCGCGGCAGGCGAGACGATCGTGATTGGCGGCGCGTCGATCCGCGTCGTCGACGAAACCCCGCGCGGCCACAAGATCGCGTTGCGGTCGATTCGCCAGGGTGAAGAGGTCATCAAGTACGGCAGCACCATCGGCACGGCGACGCTCGACATTCAACCGGGCGCGCACGTCCACACCCACAACGTCGCCAGTGGCCGCGGCCGAGGCGACCTGCACTCGACATCGGCGGACGAGCCTCGGATCGCGGAGCCACCGGATGTCTCACCGGTGACGGGGAAAACAGCGCAATGAGCTCGCTCACCTTCTCCGGATATAAACGACCTGACGGTCGAGTCGGCGTCCGCAATCACGTGCTCGTCGTTCCGACCGTCATCTGCGCATCTGTTGTCGCCGAGCGAATCGCGAACGCGATTGGCCCAACCGGCGCCGCCTTGCCGCACCTTGCCGGCTGCGGTCAGCTTGGCCCGGATCGCCTGCTGACGCACGACACGCTCGCGGCATACTGCGGGCATCCCAATGTCGGTGCCGTCGTGGTGGTCGCGCTCGGGTGCGAGCAGGTCATCGCGCAGCATCTCGCGAACGCCGCGCGAACCGCGGGCAAGCCGGCGACGGTCATCGCGATTCAGAGTGAGGGGGGAACCGTTCGCACGACGACCCGCGGAATCGAGATCGCGAGCGCATTCGCATCAGCGCTCGAAAAGGAACAGCGCGCGCCGTGCGACGTGTCGTCGTTGATCCTGTGCGTCAAGTGCGGCGGATCCGACTATACGTCGGGCCTGGCAGCGAACCCGGCCTTGGGACGCGTCGCGGATCGACTGGTTGATGCCGGGGGAACTGCGGTGCTCGGCGAAATTGCGGAGATCATGGGCGCGGAACATCTGCTTGCCGCCCGTGCCGCATCTCCCGAACCGGCAGCGCAGCTGCTGAGAATCATCAATCGCGTCGAGGCTGAAGCGGTCGCCCTTGGCCTCGATATCCGCGGTACGCAGCCCTCACCCGGCAACATTCGCGGCGGGTTGACGACGATTGAAGAAAAATCGCTGGGCGCCACGCACAAAGGTGGCGAACGTACGCCACTGACCGACGTCGTCCCGTATGCCGCCCGCATCACCAAGCGCGGCTTGACCGTGATGGACACCCCGGGTCTCGACGTCGAATCGGTGACCGGCATGGTCGGCGGCGGTGCGCAAGTCGTCGTCTTCACGACCGGTCTGGGGACGCCGACGGGAAACCCGATTGCGCCCGTAATCAAGATCACCGGCAACGCGCAAACCGCCACGGCCATGGCGGACAATCTCGACGACGATGTCAGTGGCATACTCGACGGCCGGGAAACGATGGCGATGGCGGCGGATCGGCTGATGGAGGACGTGCTCGCCGTCGCGTCCGGCCGCCGTACAGCCGCCGAGCGTCTCGGCCATCGTGAGTTCGCCATTCATCGGAGAAATCCGACGATATGAGATCGATGTCGGGAGCCGTTGTCCGGGATCCGGGATCCGGGGCGACAACGCGCGTGGGACACGTGCGCTGGGTGATTTGTGCGCTGCTGTTCTTTGGCACGACGATCAATTACGTCGATCGGCAGGTACTCGGGATCCTGGCGCCTGACCTCCAGCGTGAAATCGGATGGAGCGAGCTCGATTACGGACGAATTGTCATCGCGTTTCAGATCGCCTATGCGGTGATGATGCTGGCCTGGGGACGCATCCTCGACAAGGTCGGCATCAAGCTTGGATTTGCGATTGCCGTCGTCTGGTGGTCGCTGGCCGCAATGGGGACGGCGTTCGCCCGTTCGGCGGTGCAGTTCGGCATCGCGCGTTTCCTGCTCGGCGTCGGCGAGGCAGCGAACTTTCCCGCGTCAATCAAAACGGTCGCCGAGTGGTTCCCGAAAAGCGAACGCGCATTTGCGACCGGTATCTTCAACTCCGGAACAAACATTGGTGCGGTGATTGCTCCAATCATGGTGCCGTTGCTCGCGGCCAAATGGGGATGGCAGGCTGCGTTCATCTGGACCGGCGCACTCGGTTTTGCATGGTTGCTCGCGTGGGCGGTGATGTATCACGGACCTGCCGCCCATCCACGCTTGACCGCCACCGAGCGTCGATACATCGAGGACGGCATCGACGAGCCGGTCACGTCCAAGGTCGCGGTCGGCGAGGTCGTCGGAACGCGGCAGCTGTGGGCATTCGCCTCCGGAAAGCTTCTGACCGATCCGATCTGGTGGTTCTATCTTTTCTGGCTGCCGAAGTTCCTCGCGCAGGAACACGACATCCGTGGGACGGCGTTGATTCCGTACCTGACGACGGTTTACATCATCGCTGACTTCGGATCGGTGATCGGCGGTTACGTGTCGTCGTCGCTCATCAAACGTGGATGGACCGTGAACGCCGCCCGCAAGACGACGATGGGGATCTTCGCGGCAATGATTCCGTTCGTCATCATCGCCGGCCAGACGCGGAGTGCCTGGCTCGCCGTCGGCCTGATCGGCATGGCCACAGCCTGCCACCAGGCGTGGTCGGCGAATCTGTTCACCCTTTCGTCCGACATGTTCCCGCGCCGGGCGGTCGGGACGGTGGTCGGCATCGGCGGATTTGCGGGAGGCATCGGCGGCATTCTGATTGCCGAGTTCGCCGGCCGTGTCCTGCAGCGCGATCCGAGCTTTTATCTGCCGATGTTCATCATCGCCGGGCTCATCTATCTGGTCGCGCTTGGCGTCATTCATCTCCTCGCACCGCGCCTCGAGCGCGTCAACCTGGCGGTCTAATCATGAAGGTCGATACCAGCGTTCTCGGCACCGGCGCCGCTTCGGCAGATCTCAAGGTCACCGACATGCGGCCGATCGTCGAAGAGACGTTGCACTCGATCCAAGCGGGCTCTCGCGTGCTGGCGGTCGTGTCGGATCGCACGCGCGACGACAACACACCGGAACTGTTTCCACTCGTCTCCCAAACGCTTGCGCGCATCGGCGCCGCGTCGCTCGATGTTCTCATCGCCCAGGGCACGCACGTCGCGATGAACGACGCCGACAAGCGCGCCAAGATCGGCGCCGGCCTGGCGGCGATGCCTCTGCTCGGGACGATCTTCGATCATCACTGGGATCGTGAATCGGAGTTGACCACGCTCGGCACCATTGGCGCGGAAGTGATCGCCAGGGAAACCGGTGGACTGCTGAACGAATCAGTGAAGATTCGGCTGAACGCCCGGCTTGCGCCCGGGCAGTACGACCACGTGCTGGTGCTCGGCGGCACGGTGCCGCACGAAGTCGCCGGCTTTGCGGGAGGAGCCAAGTACTTCTTCCCGGGTGTCGCGGGACCAGAACTGACACACCTGACACATTGGCTGGGTGCGCTCGCCACGATCGAGCGTGTCATTGGGCGCGTCGAAACACCGACGCGACACCTCATCGAGGCCGCGGCTGCCTTCGTTCCCGCACCGGTGATCGCATTCACCACGGTCGCAACGCGCGACGCACGTGGCTTGACGACGCGCGCGCTCTTCACCGGCGACATCCGCGCGACGGTCCGTCGCGCGGCAGAGATCAGCCGGCAAGTGCACGTCCGTTATACCGGCCGCTACTACAAGCGCGTGGTCGCGCTCCTCGACGAGCATTACGACGAACTCTGGGTCGGTGGGAAGGCGAGCTACAAGCTTGGCGGCATCATCGAAAAGGGGGGCGAACTCATCATCTACGCGCCGCAGCTCTCCGCCATTTCACTGACGCATGGAGCGTTGATCGAGAAGTACGGATACGCCCCCTTGGAACGCGTACGCGACATGGTCGAAGGATCCGACGAACTACGGGCGAATCTGTGCGTCGCCGCACATCTCGCCCATGTCGCCTATGCCGGGGAAAAAGGAGACGACGGGGTCGTCGTCCCTCGCTACCGCATCACGCTCGCAGCGAATCTGCCGGAGGAGACCTGCCGGCGGGTCAATCTCGGCTACCTCGATGTGCGGACATTCGATCCCAACGCGTTTCGTGACGACCCCGATACGCTGGTCGTCGAAAACGCGGGCCGCGATCTCTATCTCGTGAGTCGAGAAGGGAGATGACTACTCTAGTCAATCAAACGATGTCATCGTCGGTGAACTGAAGGTCGTCGAGAAGCTTGCGCCGGTCCACAAAGCCCAGGTCGTCACGTATCTCTTAGTTCGATCGCAGCGTGACTGTGAAGGTGCCCCGCCTGCGAGCTGCTATTCACCGAGATGTCGATGTTGGGGAAGCTCCCTTTCTCGGCGTCAGCCGCCCAATGAATCCGCCGCCGGCGCGTAGATTGATCGTCAGTGAGCCCTGCCGCGTCAATATCGGACGTTCGATAAGCTCCGATGCCGGATTGCTGGGATCGTCGCGCACCAGCAACGCGCTGTACGCTGCCGGCCCGAGGAATTTCAGATCCACGCGCAGCGTCCGCGCCTCGGGCCCATTCAACACGGCGATGAACCAGGCGTCTCCCTTTCGTCGCGCGAACGCCGCGACGTCACCAATGGCGCTGCCGGGCAACACGATTGTTTCATCCCACGTGCTCGGCAGAGCCTTGATGAGATCGACGGCTGGATGCTCCAGCAGGTTCTTCGGATTCGCGCCGTAGACCAATAACGGTGACGTGAAGATAGCGGCTGTTGCGATCTGGTGCGGCCACGATGTCTCGCGCCGACGATCGCCGAACACGACCGGGGTGTAGTCGCCGTGTCCCGCCAGGTAGCGCGTGAAAGGGAGGGTCGTGTTGTGCCGTGCCCAGGCCAGCGCGCGATGTTCGAGTCCATACACACCCTCGCGCGTCAGCTCGTTCGGCCATGTCCGCGCTTCGCCCGCCGGTTTGTTGGCGCCATGGAAATCCACGAGCAACTGGAACTCCGCCGCGTCGCGCAGAATCGCGTGATAGAGATCGATGACCTCTTTGGCCTCGTGATCGAGGAAATCAATCTTGACGCCGGCGATTCCCAGATCGTGAAGCCGTTTGAACAACGTGCGTCGCGCCTCTGCGTTCTGAATGTCCCTGCTGTGAACCCAGAGCAGAAGGCCGACTCTCCGTTGGTTGGAGTAGGCAATCAGATCGCGAACTTGATCGTCGGTCCATCGCCGCCAGAGTCCCTCGACAACCTGATATTCGAAACCCAGTTGGCCGGCCATTTCCGAAAACGCCTTGATGCCCTCGAAGGTGTTCTCGCCGCCATCGAGATACCGCCACACCGCGCGACCCGGCTTCACCCACGGTGTGTCCACACCTTGCGGAAACAGCGACGCATCCGGCGCAGGCGAGAGGTTGGCGATGACGTCGTTATTGACGAGCGCGTTCAGATCTCGGCCAATCAGCACAACGCGCCATGGAGTGGTGATCTCTCCCTTGAACGACGCGGGATTCTCGAGCCGTCGGACGTCGAGTGCCGGATAACGCAGGCGATACGGATAGGACGCCGGCGCGGCATGCGCCAATCGCGCCGCGAAACCGCCGCGCCGATCGGTCTGCAGCACCATCCCGGCGTAGTCCTTCAAGCCGGCTTCGGTGATCGATGCGTACCCCGTCGCCTCTGGCAACTGCGTGGTCACCGGCGGCGCCGCCCAGTCCCCGTCCGGAACATCCTCGATCTCCCTCTTCTCGTGGACGCCCTCGTAATGACCGTCGAGGTCGTGATACCAGACGGTACTGCGCGGCGGAAAATTGAAAACGCTCGCTTCGTCGGGTATCCGCGCAGTGGCGGTGTCGGCACTGGGGACGACATAGCGAAACGCCGCGCCGTCGTCGAAGGCGCGGATCTCCATCGAATAGCGAGTTCCCGACGGCTGATGCAGGAGCGCCACTTTGGCACCGTTGTATCGATTCACCGCGGTCGAGTGGATGCCTCGCGTTCGATATCGCTCATCCTGCTTCGTTCGCTCGACCGCGGTCAGCGAGACGCCCTCGCCAAGATTGATACCGTCGATGATGATCCCGGCCCGAGATCGTTCGATAGCAGGACGCCCGCTCAGGGTGATCCGGTACGACAGCCGGTTCTCCGAACGAACGCTGAGATCGAATTTGATCGCGGAGTTTGGGCCGGCGATGGTGATGGGGAATGCAACGTTATTCTGGACCGGCGTGACCATCAGGACGACAAGCCACACCGCCAGTGCAAGCAGGCGCATCACAACCTTCCGTTCCGTGTTTATCCGTGTTGATCCGTGGCCAGGGTCACTCGGGTCCTCCACTTGATCGACGGACGATGAGCTGCGGCGGGATCACGACCGACTGGAATTTGTCTGCCGATGGATTGGGTGCGATGCGATCGAGCAGCAGCCGGGCAGCTTCCTTGCCCTGCTGATCGCGAGACCAGCTGACAGTCGACAGGGGCACGCGCAAAAGATCGCCAAGCGCGATGTCGCCGGCGCCGACGACGGCGATATCGTCAGGCACTCGCAGCCCGGCCTCCCAGATCGCCTTCATCGCGCCAATCGCCGCCGGATCGTTGGCCGCGAAAACGGCATCGACGCGCGGCTTGACGGCGAGCAGTTTCTTCATCGCGCGGTAACCATCCGCCTCCATGAACCCTCCGCGCACCATCCATTCGGCGCGCGATCGCACTTTGTGTGTTTTCAGCGACGCGCGGTAGCCCTCGGCGCGCCGCTTCGCGTGCACGATAGGTGGTCCGAGGATGTGGGCGATTGCCTTCCGGCCCTGCTCAATCAAGTGCGATGTCGCCAGCCGTCCAACCTCCACGTCATCGGTGACCACGCGATCGCACTTGACGCCGGGGTGATCGTCGCGGTCGATCATCACGAGACCGATACCGAGTGAGCCAAGTTTCTGGAGCAGGTCGGTGTTCCCTGACGTGTTGACCGACGCGAGGATGATTCCATCGACCTGACGCTGCCGGAGCAGGTCGATCTCGGCGCGTTCCTTGGCCGCGTCCTCATTCGAGCTGCACAGCAGCAGACCATAGCCGCGCGCACTGGCGACGGTTTCAAGGCCGGCGACGATCTCGACGAAGAACGAATGCATCAAATCGGGAATGACGACGCCGAGGGTATGCGTCCGGCGCAGGGTCAGGCTGCGCGCGACGGCGTTCGGCTGGTAGCCGAGTTCCGCGACCTTGGCGAGCACGCGCGCCCGCGTCGCGTGACCGATGTCGTCGCGATTGTTGAGGACCTTGGAGACGGTCGTAATGGAGACACCGAGCTCTCCAGCGATCCGCTTCATCGTCGTCGTTGATGCCATGCATTTTCGCTGCGCGTCCGTCGCGTTCCGGAAGCGCGAATGGCTTTAGCGTTAAAGTTAATTGACTTTAACGGTAAAGCATAGTATCACAGGCGCCGCGCTCGCCCATCGAGCATCTCTCCCGCCCCGTCAGGAGGTGGCGCGTGATGAACTGGACCCTTCGGTCGACTCCTGGCCGGTCGCTGTCCGGCCTCGTCGTGGCGCTGTTGCTGGCCAGCGCGCCGGCCGCCGCCCAAAACACCGGGACCATCTCGGGCACCATTATCGACAATACCGGGGAGATCGTCCCCGGTGCGACCCTGACCCTCATCAACGAAGCCACTGCGGACAGCCGGACGATGACCTCGGGCGGCCGGGGCGAATTCGCGTTCCGCGCCGTCGAACCTGGATCCTATACCGTCAGGGTGGAGCTCACCGGCTTTCGCACGATGCAGCTGAAAGGCAACGTGCTCAATGCCAGCGGCACCCTCGATCTCGGCAACGTGAAACTGGATATCGGCACGCTCACCGAAGTGGTCTCTGTCGTCTCGCAGGGGAGCGTCATCGAAACGAAGAACAGCGACTATTCAGGGCTCTTGACGGCAACCCAGATCTCGCAGATTCAGAGCCGCGGCCGCGATGTCGTGAACCTGCTGCGTCTGGTGCCCGGCGTCCATTACGAGGCCGACATCGAAGCAATGGGCGACAGTTTCGGATCATCGATTCCCAACATCAGCGGCATGAGGAAGGGCTGGAACCAGGTGACCGTTGACGGTCTGAACGGCAACGAGTTGTCGGGCACGAGCCGCATGAACTCGTCGATCAATCTCGATGCGATCGCCGAAGTGAAGGTGCTGATCAACACCTACAAGGCGGAGTTCGGTCACAGTGGCGGCGCAAACATCCAGGTGGTCAGCAAGAGCGGGTCGTCGAATTATTCGGGCAGCATCTACTACTACGGCAAACGCGATGCCTGGAACGCGACGCCGTGGGAGAACAATCGCAGCGGACTGGCGAAACCCAAGCTTCACGTCGACACTCCGGGGTTCAACTTGGGCGGCCCGGTCAGACTTCCGGGGCTGTACGAGCAGAAAGGAGACAAGAAGCTTTTCTTCTTTTATTCGTTTGAAGGTCCGCAGGTCCAGCGGCCCGGACAGGTTCGTCTCTATCGGATGCCGACGGCGCTCGAACGCCAGGGAGATTTCTCCCAAACGTTCGATGCGAACGGAAGATTGATCAACATCAAAGATCCTCTCTCGACCGCTGCGTGCAATGTCACCACCGGCGGCGCGGGGTGTTTTTCAGGAAATGTCATCCCGTCGAACCGGCTCGACGCGAATGCGATCGCGCTGATGAAGCTGATGCCGTTGCCGAACGCGCTTGGTGTCAGCCCCAATTACAACTTCACCCGCCAGGAAACGTCGACCAACCCGCGGTTCAATCATCTGATTCGAATGGACGCGCGGCCTTCGGGGCACAACGCGATCTGGGGTGCTTTCCGTACGTTCTCCTCGAGTCAGTACGGATCCGAGATCACCGCTGGTCCGGCCAAATGGGGCTTCTTCAATGGCTCGTATGTCTCCGGAGACCGCTCCATCAATGGCGGCTGGAACCACGTCATGGGAAGTCATGGCGTCAACGAGCTGTCCGGAGGGTTTCGGCGAGCGACCGAAGGGTTCGGCACAAAGACCGATGCCGATCTCGATCACATCCTGAAGACTACGGTCGGCTATTCGCTGACCCAGTTCAATCCAGCGTTGAACCAGCTCGGCGTCATTCCAACGACGACCTTCGGTCTTGCAACGACGGGCGTCGACAGTCCGGATTTCACCTACGACAGCCGACTGGGATCGACGGCCTTCGACACCCTCGCCAGCGTCCGCGACAACCTGACGCTGACGCGCGGCACCCATACATGGAAAGTCGGCGGCCATCTCGAGTTCATGACGAACAACGAGGCACGAGGCGGCACGTGGATGGGCCAGTATCAGTTCAACAACAACACCAGCAATCCACTGAACACCAACTTTGCCTTCTCCAACATGGCGCTGGGCGTGTACCAGCAGTACACCGAGACGAGCCGCTACGGCGAGACACACAATCGGCAGTGGTGGGCTGAATGGTATGGACAGGATACATGGCAGGCAAAGCCGCGATTGACCGTCGATTACGGCCTGCGGTTCCTGATGTATTCGCCGTACTGGCGACCCGATCAACAGATCGCGAATTTCGATCCGGCCGCATACAACCCGGCCAATGCGCCGCGGCTATATCAGCCGGCGCTGGTCAACGGCACGCGCGTCGCTCAGGATCCGGTGACCGGACAGACCTTGAATGCGATCTACATCGGCGCCTACGTGCCCAACACCGGCAATCAGGCCAATGGGATGGTGCTGCAGACCGATTCGGGCGTTCCAAAGGGATTCCGGAAGGTGCTGGCGCCCCAGATGGAGCCAAGGGTCGGATTCAGCTGGGACGCCACCGGCGGCGGCCGGACCGTTGTCCACTCGAGCCTCGGTCACTTCCACAACGCGCGCCTCGGCGGCGGATCGGCCGGCAACCTGCGCAACCCGCCGTACATCCTCAATCCGATCATCTTCTACAACACGATGTCGACGACGTTTGTGCCTGGTGTCGTGCCCGCGAATCGTCCCGGAAACGTCGAAGCGCTTGAAACCTCCTACAAGACGCCAAGTTCATTCAACTGGTCTATCGGCCTGCGGCGCGAGCTCGGATGGGGTACCTCGCTCGATGCGACCTACACCGGGACGGCCGGCCGCAACATGGAAATGTACTACGATCTGAACGCCGTCCAGGACGGCGTCCGTTACGTCGATCTCAATCCACCGGCACACGATCCAGGCAGCACGAGTCCGACCGCGGTGCTGCCGCCGGAGTTCTTGCGTCCGTACTCCGGCTATCAAAGCATCCGTGTTCGCGGCAACTCGGCAACCTCCGACTATCACGCCCTGCAGCTTCAGGTGAACCGCCGCTACATCCATGGCGTGCAGTTCGGTGGCGCTTACACGCTGCAGCGAGCCAGAGGACTGGCCGACGAGGATCCTGGCAACCTGTCGATCGCCTATAACCGGCCGCGTGACTTCTTCTACTCAGAACTGGCACAGAGCGATCGGCATTCGCTCGTGATCAATTATTCGTGGGACCTCTCGCAGGATCACTTCGCGAACGCCGTCCTGCATCACGCGCTCGACGGATGGCAGCTGTCGGGAGAGAACGCGTTCGTCAGTGGCGACTGGGCTCCCGTCATTCTGACGACCAGCGACAACTTCGATTTCACCGGCGGCGACGGCGGCACCGGCAACGATCTCGGCGGCGGTTTCCGCATCGTCCGTCCCGTCATGACCGGCGATCCCATGGCGCACACCGGCAGTCCGCTGACCGGGTGGTTCGACACGTCCGTCTTCAAGCGTCCGTCGGGACGCGGCGATTACGGCAATGCTCCGCGCAACGCCGTCCGCAAGCCCGGCATCGCCAACTGGAATCTTGCGATCTTCAAGAACTTCCCTATTGGCGGTCGCCGCTCGTTCCAGTACCGTCTCGAGGCGTACAACGTGCTCAATTCGGTTCAGTTCCAGGATGTCGATCGGACGGCGCGGTTCGATCCAAGTGGCACGCAGATCAACCCGAACTTCGGCACCGCGATCGGGATCGCCAACCCGACGCGTCCGCCGCGGGTGATGCAGATGTCGGCGAGGTTCAGCTTCTAATCTGCCGATCGGCGGTGGGGCCCCAGCGCAAAGTAAAAAGATGACCAAACGTTCATATCACTCGTGCGCCCGCAAAGGGTTCATCGTCGTCCCCGCTTTGCTGTCGATACTGACACTGGCGGTAACCGCGCAAACACCTCCACCACGCCCGCCTGACCCTGCCCGCGAGAAGCGGCTGGAATGGTTCCGGGAGGCCAAGTACGGGCTCTTCATCCACTGGGGCCTCTATGCCATTCCGGCGGGCGAGTGGCAGGGCAAGCGATCGCCCGGTCTCGGCGAATGGATCATGAACCGGTCGAAGATTCCGGTTCAGGAGTACGAGAAGCTGGCGTCGACGTTCAATCCCGTGAAGTTCCAACCCGACGACTGGGTGAAGCTCGCGCAAGATGCCGGAATGAAGTACATCGTCATCACGGCGAAGCATCACGACGGCTTTGCGATGTTCAAGTCGAATTTCAGCCGCTACAACGTCGTCGATGCGACGCCGTTCAGGCGGGACGTGCTGAAGGAACTCGCCGCGGCGTGTGCGCGGCGAGGCATGCGTCTCGGGTTCTACTACTCGCAGTCGCAGGACTGGCACGAGAAGGACGGCGCCGGCAATACGTGGGACTTCGGCCCGGACTCGGGACCTGATGGAAAGGAACTGAAGAACTACGACAACTACCTGCGCTCGAAAGCGGAGCCGCAGGTCAACGAGTTGCTGTCGGGTTACGGCCCCGTCGCGCTCATCTGGTTCGATACCCCGCGAATGATGACGCCGGAGCGTGGACAACGGTTCGCTGACATCGTCCGTTCGCTCCAGCCCAACACGCTCATCGATGGCCGCCTCGGAACTGAAGGGGATTATCGGTCGACAGGCGACAACGTGGTTCCTCCCGAGGCCTCGACGGAGGCATGGGAAACACCGGCAACCGTCAACGACACGTGGGGATTCCGGAAAGACGACACGAATTGGAAATCACCGGGGCAGATCACCTTCAAGCTCGTCGACATCGTCAGTAAGGGAGGCAATTACCTGCTGAACGTCGGGCCGACAGCGGAAGGCGTCATTCCGCAGGCGAGCCAGGACATCCTTCGCACCGTTGGCCGCTGGCTGAAAGTCAACGGCGATGCTGTGTACGGTGCGAGTGCGTCGCCGTTCGGTACTGAATTCGGGGAGTACACGTCGCGCGGAGAAAAAGACGTTCGCGGGCAGCGGCTCTTTCTGCCGCAGACGGAGTGGCGCGTGACGATGAAGCCTGGCAAGCTCTACATCACGTTTTTCAATGAGCCCCGCGCACCCTTCGAAATTCCTGCCATGACGAACAAAATCACGCGCGCGTATCGGCTGGCTGATGGCGCGCCGGTCGACCTCACACGCGAGAACGGCAGGACGTTTTTGACGTTGGAACGTCCGATGCTTGACCCGATGGCCACGGTCGTCGTCGTCGAATTCGAAGGCGCGCAAGTGGGGAGAGCAGAGAAATGAACATTCCCGTTCGAGGCTGCTACATCGCGTGGTGTCTCGTGGCCGTGCTTGCTTCAGCCGCCGCCGCACAAACCAATAACGGGCAGATCTCCGGAACCATCCGCGACACGTCGGGCGGTGTGCTGCCGGGCGTCACTGTGACGGTCACCAACACCAATACCAATATTTCACGCACGGAGGTGACCGGGGCAAACGGCACTTTCGTGATCGCAAGTCTGCCGTTCGGGCCCTACAGCGTCACTGCCGAGCTGCAGGGATTCCGGAAGGCAGAGAAGACAGACATCCAGCTGCCGCCGGACGGCCGGATCACGGCCGATTTTTCGTTGAACGTCGGGAGCATGACCGAGACGGTCGACGTCGTCGCCGTTCGCGGCGAAACCGTCAATCGAACGTCCGGCGAGGTTGCCAGGACGATCGACGGCGCTCAGGTGCGCGAGCTCGCGTTGTCGGGACGCAACTACCTCGAGCTGGCGTCCCTCATTCCCGGCGCCGTGCAGATCGATGACGACCAGATGGCGCTGACGACCAGCCTGGGCACGGGTGGGACGATCATCAATGGATCGCGTGGCAACACCAACAGCCTCATGGTTGACGGCGGCTTCAATCTCGATTCCGGCTCGAACTCGAGCCAGATCAACAACGTTGGTCTCGACTTCATCGACCAGGTGAAGATTCAGACGTCGAACTTCTCGGCGGAGTACGGCCGCAACTCGGGAGCGGCGATCAATGTCGTGACCAAGAGCGGCACGAACAAACTCAGCGGCAGCGCGTTCAGCACGTTCCGCGACGAACGCCTCGATGCCACGAACACGTTCGCGCCCAGAGACGCCAACGGCAATCGCATCAAAGGTCAGCTCGATTTTCGCGACGTAGGGTTCTCGGTCGGCGGTCCGATTCAAAAGAGCAAGCTGTTCTTCTTCGGCGGGACCGAATACAAGAAGCTCAATCGTGTCGACGGGCCGTTTCGACGGACGATGCCGACGAGGGCGGAGTTGTCGGGCAATTTCTCGGCACGAACGGCGGCGATCAATGACCCGCTCACCGGCCAGCCGTTCCCGGGCAATATCATTCCACCAAGTCGCATCACCACCGACGGCCGGGCAATCGCGAACGTATATCGCGCGATGATCGACCGCGCGCTGCAGTTCAGCGATACGCCGACGGCCAACAACACGACCTATCAGCTCGATTTCCCGTATAAGTCGCGCGAGGACATCATCCGTGGCGATTACCGGATCAACAACGCGCAGAGGCTGTATCTCCGGTACATCCACGACATGTACGATCTGATCGAGCCGCGGGGCACGTTCATCACGGCTGATCTGCCCACGATCTCCACCAACCGGAGACGTCCGGCCTACAGCTATCAGCTGGGGCACTCGTGGGTTCTGCGCAGCAACTTGATCAATGACGCGAAATTCAATACGTCCTGGAACAGTCAGCGGATTCCACCGGCGGGAGATGCGTGGCGTCGTGATACCTACGGATTTCTGTTTCCCCAGGTGTACGACAAGGGACGGTACGACGAAGGAATCCCCGATGTCTCGATCACGAACTACCCGACACTGTTGGGCCCATCGCAGTCGTTGCTCTCGCCGACCACGGACATCACGTTTACCGACACGTTGACGTGGCTGAAGAACCGGCATTCGATGCGGTTCGGCGCGATTGTGACGCGCAACCGCAAAGATCAGAACGGGAGATTGGCACACACCGGCGCTGCCAGTTTCAGCACTGCGGGCAATGCGAATACGACCGGTAATGCGCTCGCCGATGCCCTGCTCGGGAATTTCAGGACCTACTCGGAAGGAGGCGACGACCCGCTTGGATTCTTCCGTTTCACCCAGACCGGCGGTTTCGTGTCCGACACTTGGCAGGCTCGTAACAATCTCAGCATCGAAGCGGGATTCCGGTACGAGCTCGCCGCGCCGACCTACACGCAGGCGAATAACATCTCGAACTTCGATCCTGGTCTATACGACCCTGCCAAGGCGGCAATTCTGAACCCGAACGGTTCGATCGCCAATCCAGGGATCAATCGCTATACCGGCATGATCCGAGCTGGCGACGGCATCCCGTCAGACCAGCAGGATCGCGTAACCATCGATCCGGTGGCGGCTCAGATGATTCCGACGGGCGCCGACGCCGGCCTCTACGAGACCCATCATCTCTTCATGCCGCGATTCAGTTCGGCCTATTCGCTCAACGACAAGACGGTCTTGCGCGGGGGCATCGGCGTGTTTCACGACAAGCCGGAAGGCAATGTGATCTTCTCGCAGGTCAACCTGCCGCCGTTCGTCCCGTCCGTTTCGGTCGAGAACGGGAATCTCGCCAATCCACTCGGCGGTCAGACCGCGGCGCAGAGCGTCCTTGGCACGGTCAACGCCATCGACCCGAACATGAACATTCCGCGGCAAACAAACTTCAGCATCGGCGTACAGCGCGAGCTGCCGTGGGGTCACTTCGCCGAGGTTTCTTACGTCGGCAATCGCGGTCGCAACCAGCTGTGGTTTCCCGAAATCAATCAACCGACATTTGAGGCGCTCGTGGTGAATGCCGCGCTTCCTGCGGCCTTGCGGGCTAATACAAACTACCTGCGGCCGTATCAGGGCTACTCGTCAATCCGTCAGCGGCGCAGTGACGCGTTCTCGAACTACAACAGCCTGCAGCTGTATCTCAACCGGCGAAACGGCGCGCTGCGTTACACGGGGAGCTATACGCTCTCGAAAGCGATCGGCAACGCGAGCGGCATTGGCGACAATCCCGAAGACGCGTTCAACAAGGAATTCAACACCGGCCCGCTGTCGTTTGATCGCCGTCACGCGTTTGTCGGCACATTCACATATCAGGTGCCGTTCTTCCGCGGCGACAAAGGGCTCGCCGGCCAGACGCTCGGCGGATGGGAAGTCAGTGGTAAGGTGCGCTGGCAGTCGGGCCAGTACTTGACCGTCACCGGCAATACGTCCACCGGCACTCGCCGCGCGGATTATCTTGGCGGAGAGATCGATCTCGACGATCGCGGCGCCGACAAGTGGTTCAACACGTCGGTCTTTGCCACCGCACCCGACACACGCCGCGGGAATGCGACGGTTGGACAAATCCAGGGACCACACTTCTATCGGTGGGACCTGTCGCTGCGCAAGCGCTTCGCTCTTCCGAGAAACTCGAATGTCGAACTTCGAGCGGATGCGTTCAACGCGCTCAACCGGGTCAACTACAACAACCCGGCGACGGTGGTGACCAATACCACGTTCGGGACGATTAGTACGGCGAAGACGCCGCGAGAGCTGCAGTTTAGTTTGAGATACCAGTTCTGATTCGCCGTAACAAAAAAGGAGAAACTGGTCCTGTTTACGCACGTGTCCATGCAGGGCCATGCGGGTATCGATACTCCTCTCTTGACTCCTTTCTGATTTCGGCGCTGTATCCAGGACGACTCGGCGGCATGTAGCGCGCACGACGGATGACACACGGATCGACGAAGTGCTCGTGGAGATGATCGACGAACTCGGTGACGCGATCGTCGATGCGGCCAGACACGCGCAGGAAGTCGAACATCGAAAGATGCTGCACGAGCTCGCATAACCCGACGCCGCCGGCATGCGGACAGACGGGGACGCCGAACTTCGCGGCCATCAGGATCACGGCGAGGTTCTCATTGACGCCGCCCAGCCGACAACTGTCGATCTGACAGAAGTCGATGGCCTCGGCCTGCAGCAACTGTTTGAAGATGATCCGGTTCTGAGCATGCTCGCCGGTCGCCACGCCGACCGGCCGTACACCCTTTCGAATCGCGGCGTGTCCGAGCACGTCATCGGGGCTGGTCGGTTCCTCGATCCAGAGAAGATTCAGATTGGCGAGCGCGCGAACGCGTTCGATCGCTTCGGAGACGTCCCAGCGCTGGTTCGCATCGATCATCAACTTGCTTGCCGGACCGATTTCCTGCCGGACCAATCCAACCCGAGCACGATCGTCTTCGGCGGTGGCACCGACTTTTACTTTGAAATGCGTCCAGCCGTCAGCGAGCGCCTCGCGGCAGAGACGCCGGATCTTGTCGTCCGAATAGCCAATCCATCCCGCCGACGTCGTATACGCCGGATAACCTTCACCCAGGAGTTGCGCCTCACGCTCGCCTTTCGTCCTCTCCTGACGCGCCATCATGTCGATGGCCTCGTCGGCTGCGAGCGCATCGGTGATGTAGCGGAAATCGATGCAGGCAACGACCTGCTTCGGCGTCATGTCCGCGAGAAGCTTCCAGACCGGTTTCTTCTCTCGTTTGGCATGCAGGTCCCACACGGCATTGACGATCGCCGCCATCGAAATGTGGATGACGCCTTTCTCGGGGCCGAGCCATCGAAGTTGACTCTCCGACGCGAGCTCACGCCAGAACGCCGCTGGCTGATCGACAATTTCCTCCAGCGTGCGCCCGACGACCAGCGGTGTGAAGGCACGGATCGCCTCGACACAGACCTCATTGCCGCGGCCGATGGTGAACGTGAACCCGTGGCCCTCGAGATCGCCGTCGGTTTTCAGAATGACGTAGGCCGCCGAATAGTCGGGATCCGGATGCATCGCGTCGGTGCCGTCCGCCGTGCGTGATGTCGGAAACCGCAAATCGATGATTTCAAGGTCTCGAATCTTCATGTATTCCTGTTGGCCGGGTCTTTACACCCCGCCTCTTTGCGATCGAATGCGGTCGAGCGCCACGGCCGCGACGATGATGCAGCCGGTGACGATCTGCTGCACCCAGTTCGCCAACCCGCGCTGCGAACATCCAATCTGAATCACGGTCATAATCGCCGCACCAATCAACGTCCCGGCAACTGTGCCTCGACCACCTGACAGGCTCCCGCCGCCGATGATCACGGCCGCAATCACGTCCAGTTCGAGACCGACCGCGACGGTCGGATCTCCGACTGACAGCTTCGAGAACTGCAGTAGACCGGCGAACCCGACAAACGCGGCGGACAGCGCGTAGACGACGATCTTCGTTCTGGTAATGGCAACACCGCACAACCTCGCCATCCGTTCGTTCGATCCAATGGCGAAGACGTGACGGCCAAACCGGGTGTATCGAAGAAGGAGCGCCACGAGTATCGACAGGACGATGACCGCCCAGATGCCTGAGGGCAGCAAGGCCTCACCACGGGTGACGCGCAACAGGTCGTTGAGCCACGTCTGCGGCGCCTCGATGCGCCGCTCCTCTCCAAGGCCCTTGGCCGCCCCACGAATGATCAACATCGTTCCCAGTGTGACGATGAAGGGGACGACGCGGAGTTGGGTGATGAGTACGCCGTTGAGAAATCCGCAGAACGCGACGGTCGCGATCGCTCCCAGCGCCGCGAACCATGGGCTGACGTTCATTCTCAGCAGCTGCGCGATGACGACCGTGCACAGCGCGATCATCGAGCCGACGGAGAGATCGATTCCTCCCGAGACGATGACAATGGTCATGCCGACCGCGGCGATGCTGACGATCGCCATCTGCCGAGCCATGAGTTCGAGATTGGTCGGGGCGAAGAACTGCGGCCCGACGAGCAAACCAAAGATGATGGCGACCAGCACCAGGCCGACAAACGTCCCCGCGCGCTCGATGAGCGATCGTGTCGTCATGCGCCGGTTCCGCCGGTAACGGCCATCAGGAGCTCGTGTTCGGTGAGCGATTGCGCCGGAACTGCCTCACCGAGCCGGCCGCGCTGCATGACGGCGATGCGATCGCACAGGCCAAGGAGTTCAGGAAGATAGCTGCTCACCATCAGCACGGCACGCGGCTTGTGACCGGGCGCGTCGGCCACCAACGCATCGATCAGCCGATAGACCTGCGCCTTGCTCCCGACATCGATGCCGCGGGTCGGTTCATCGAGCACGAGAATGTCGACGTCGTGATGCAGCAGGCGCGCGATGGCAATCTTCTGCTGGTTGCCACCCGACAGTTCGCCCGCCTTCTGCGCCGGTCCAGCACATTTGATTGCCAGCTCCGAGATCCATCTCGCGGCCGCACTGCGCTGGCGCGCGGGAAAGAGCAATCCCGCCGGACCGAACCGCGACAGCTTGCTCATGGTCAGGTTGTCGGCAACGTCGAGCGTCAGTGCGAGCCCCTCTTCCTTGCGGTCCTCGCTCAGCAGGCCCATGCCCTGCATCCACCGCTCGTGAGGACGGGCAACGCCCGAGTAGACGCCGACACGGACGCGTCCACTGCGTACCGGCTCCAGTCCGAACAGCGTTCGCAGCAAGTGGGTGCGGCCCGATCCAAGCACGCCGGCGATGCCGAAAATCTCGCCTCGATGCAGCGTCAACGATGCCGATCCGGGCTCGAGGTCCTTGACGTCGAGAATCGCCTCCCCCCGCGTCCGTGGAGAGCGAGGAAAAAGATTGCTCACCGATTGACCAACCATCAGCGCGACGATGTCGTCGTGCGTCGCGGACGCGGTGTCGCCGCCGCCGGCGTTTCGCCCGTCGCGAAGGACGGTAAATCGATCCGCGACCGTCTTGACCTCTTCGATGAAGTGGGAGATGTAGACGATCGCATGCCCCTGTGCCTTGAGATGTCGAAGCAAATCGAAGAGATGCTGAACGTCGTCGCGACCGAGGCTGCTCGTCGGTTCATCGAGCACCAGGACCCTCGATCCGACGGCAATCGCGCGGGCAATCTCGACGATCTGTTGCGCCGCGACCGACAGACTGCCGACGGTGGCGTCGGGCGGAATGTCATTGTGCCCGAGCGCCCCCAGTGCCCTCGTCGCCATCTCGCGCATTCGCGCCCAGTCGAGCACGCCGGCGAATCGCATTGGCTCAGCACCCATCATGACGTTTTCCATCACCGACAGATGCGGCGCGAGCGACAGCTCCTGATAGATCATGGCGACGCCGGCGCGTCGCGCGTCGATGGGACTGTGCGGAGTGAAGGGCCGGCCGTCGATCCACATCTCACCGGCGTCAGGCTGCAGCGCCCCGGAGAGAATACTCATCAGAGTGCTCTTGCCGGCGCCGTTCTGACCGATGAGACCGCAGATCTCTCCTTCGGTGACGGAGAGATCGACGCCGTCAAGCGCAATGGTTGCGCCGAACGCCTTGCGGATGCCGCGCATCGCGAAGCGCGATGGCCCCGCGACCGGCGTCGCCGTCATTTTGCCAGGTCCGGGTGCACCAGCTCCTTCATGCCAGGCTGGTCCATGTTCTCTTTGGTGGCGACCGAGACACCGGTATCGATCCGGCGCTCGACCTTTTCACCCTTGATGTGCGCGACGAGCGTTTTAATGGCGAGATAGCCCATCTTGACCGGATCCTGGAGCACGAGGCCGTCAAGCGTTCCATCCTGCAGCCCCTTGACAAGATTGTCTGAGGAGTCGAAGCCAACAAAGTGAAGCTTGCCCGCCCAGCCGTTGTCCTTGAGCACCCGCATCGCGGCGAAACTTGACGATTCGTTCGCGCAGAAGATCCCGTCGATGCTGAGGCTGCCGTCAGGTTTCTTGTAGCTGCTCAGGATCGCTTCAGTCCGCTTGTACGCTTCCTCGACATCAGTGCCCACGTACTGGTTCGAGCTCGCGATCTCGACGCCCGGATGCGCTTTGACCGCCGCAAGGAACCCTTCCTCACGCTTCGTGGTGCTGTCGTGCCCTTCGGCGTAACGGAGCAAAACGACTCGTCCCTTGCCACCGATCGATTCGACCAGCCGCTCTCCGCCGAGTTGGCCGCCTTTGAGGTTGTCGGTGGCGACGAAACTGACGTAGTTCTCTCCCTTCAGTCCTGAGTCGAAGACGACAACAGGGATCTTCTTGTCCATCGCGTCGTTGACAGGACCAACCAGGGCGGCCTCGTCGAGCGGCGCGATCGCGATCCCCGAGACGCCACGACTGATGAATCCTTCAATTTCGGAAACCTGGGAATCACGATCGTCCTCGCGCAGCGGTCCACGCCAAATCAACTCGATCCCCAATTCCTTCGCCGCCTTGTTGGCTCCCGCATGAATGCTCTGCCAGAACATATGCGTAGTCCCCTTGGGGATCATCGCTATCGTGAGCGTTGATGGCGAGGAGGAGGACTGGGTGCCGCCTTTGCTGCATGCGGTCACAGTAAACGCAGCGCAGAGGGCTGCGAAGATTCCACTCGCGAAGACAACGTTTATCCGTCGCTGCATTTCAGCCTTTCCTTGTCGCTTGTCCCTTGTCCTCGTTAAGGGAGCCGCCAGAAACGCCTCGCGGCGCCACCGAAGATGGAATCCTGTTCACTTTGCGGCCGTTCGTCAATGGCCGTTCGGATGACATCAATCACTTCATCGTATCGAGCCGCAAGGGTGCAGACCGGCCAATCGGATCCAAACATCAAGCGCTCCGGTCCAAAGGCGTCAATGGCCGCGTCGACATAACGGTGCAGATCCTCGATTGTCCATCGATTCCAGTCCGCCTCGGTCACCAGGCCGGACAGCTTCGCGTAGGTGTTCGGAAGCGCCGCAATTCGATCGAGATCGCGACGCCACGAGTCGAAACCGTTCCGCTTGATATCCGGCTTGCCAAGGTGATCGAGGACGAGGCGCAGCTCGGGCAACCGGGATGCAAACTCGATCGCAGCGGACATCTGGCGCGCGTAGATCAGCATGTCGTACGCCAGTCCGTGCCGCTCCAGTCTCGCCACCCCGCCGCGGAATCGTTCGTCCAGGAGAAAATCATCGGCCTCGGCCTGGACGATGTGTCGCACGCCGACAAGTTTCGGATGCGCAATGGATTGAATTTGCGCATCGAGAGCCTCCGATCGTAAGTCGACCCATCCAACCACACCGGCGATGAATGCGTACCGCTCCGCAAGTTGCAGCATCCACCTGGTTTCCTCAAGCGTCTGCCGCACTTGCACGACAACACACCCGTCAACTCCCGCCGGCTGCATCACGCCGAGCGCTTGTTCCGGCATGAAGTCGCGACGCAGGGGCGCCATCGTGTCGTCGATCCACGCGTACTCGCCGGGGTTGTAGTGCCAGAAATGCAGGTGCGAATCCAGGTGCATGCTCAGGCGTTCGGAATCGGGATGGCGCCACCTTCACTGGATTCGTAGCACGCCTCGACGATCGCCATCGTCTTGAGCGCATCGTCGACCGAGCTGACGAGGATGGCGTCTTCGCCGGCGATTACGCGCTGCAGGTTCGACATCGGCCCTTCGAATGCTTCGATGAACCATGAACCGCGCAGCGGCAGGGTCCGCCAGGCTTCGTCGGTAAAGATCTCCATCGTGTCGGCCGGGCCTGTCGGATACGAAAGATTGACGCCCATCGTCAACCGCGCGGCGCCGAGGGTGCCTTCGATCAGCATCACTGACTCGCGATAGCGCGGCCCCCCCCGGTGCGTGTGATTCAGGACCAGCGAACAGCGAATGCGATCACCGTAGTCGAGGATGATCGAGCTTCGCGTGTCGCGCAGGCGCGGCAATTCCGGATGCGGGACGGTGCGGCAGTAGACCCCGTCCGGCTCGCCGGCAAAGGAACGAATGGCATCGATGTAGTGAATCGAGTGGTACGGCACTTCGAGACGCGGCGCCCCCTCGAGAAATGTCCAGTTGTGCCACGGCTGGTCGATGACGATGCGGACGTCGATGTCGACGAGCGTCCCGAGGGTCCCGGCGCGAATCAGGTCGCCGAGCGCCAGCATGTTTGGACTGAACCGAAGCTGCAGATTGACGGCGGCGATCAGCCCGCGTTCGTGAGCGATTTGGCGAATGCGCTTCGCTTCATCCAGGTCGCGCCCCATCGGCTTCTGCATGAGGACACCGGATCCTTCGGGCAGGCGCCGCAGGATGTCGAGGATCTGATCCCCGGGAACGGCAAGATCGTAGACGACGTTCTCGAGCGTGCAGGCCTCGTCGAGGGAGTGGAACACACGGTCGATGTCGAACATCTCCGCCGTCTGCCTGGCAGCGGCGCAGTTGACGTCGTACACCCCGGCGACCGGAAACCCCAGTCGTCGATAGACCGGAAGGTGGGCGGTGCGGACGATGGCGCCGGCGCCGATGATGGCAACGGGAAGCGGATGCGAGGGCCTGGGCCAGGCCTGGGTCAAATCACTCATCGGACGGTCCGTCAGCTCCGGCGTGCCGGCTCTGGTGTCGCTGACGCGTGCTCCGCGTGCTCGAGACTGAAAACCGGCTCCATCTGCGTCCACCATTCGCCCGGTTGAGCGCCCGGCGGTGGCGCTTGAAGCGAGCGCATCAGCGCCTCCCACTCTGCGACCCGCGGGCTCGACGCCACGTGCGCGGCGAAACATCGTCTGAAATCCGCCTCCCTGGTCTCCAGAATCATGACCAGGCGGCGGCCGAGAAGATAGATGTCCATTCGCTGGATGCCGGCGCGGCGGAGACTGGCCGTCACCTCGGGCCAGACGCGGTGGTGATACGCCTTGTAGGCCTCGATGCTCGAAGCGGGTCCGTTCAGGTCGACGGCGAGGACAGTGCGCGTTATCATTCGACGGCTTTCGCAGGGGACTATTTCATACTTCCTGGCGCGAGTCAAAGCGATTTTGACAATTTGCGTTTACTTTAGCGTTAAAGTGTAGGCTTCGCCGGGAGAGGTAGTGTAGGATGAGCGCGGTTCCGTGAAGCTGAACCAAGGATGGGGTCGAAAGGGAGTGCGTTAATGAAACGTGTGTGCGTGCTTGCTGTTCTGTTGCTTGCCACCCTCGTCGCCACGGCAAACGCCCAGGACTTCCGTGGCGGAATCACTGGAAGAATCACCGACGGGTCAGGCGGACGCCTGCCCGGCGTGACCGTCACCGCGACCAACGTCGCCACCAAGGTTGCATCCACCACGACGACGAATGGTGAAGGGGACTACACGATCCTGTACCTGACACCGGGTGTCTACACGCTCACGGCTGAACTGTCAGGCTTCAAGAAGGTCGTGCAGGAGAACGTCGAAGTTCGGATCAGCGACCGCGTCGGCGTCGACCTGAAGATGGACGTCGGCCGAATCGAAGAGACGATCTCGGTCACAGCAGAGACACCGATCCTTCAAACCACGTCCGGATCGACCGGACAGGTCGTCGACGAGAAACGCATCTCGATGATGCCGCTGTCGGACGGTAATCCGTTCTCGCTGGCGCGCCTCGCACCGGGAATCACCTACAACGGCGATCTGAAGTTCTCCCGTCCCTTCGACAACGGCGGCACGTCCGGCATCGTCACTGGCGGCGCCACGGGAGGAAATGAATTCACGCTCGACGGTTCGCCAAACATGGCGAGTGGCCGGCGTGTGGCGTTCGTACCCCCTGCCGGCGCGGTGCAGGAATTCAAGGTCGAGACGGCGAGCTTCGACGCCGCCAGCGGCCACACTGGCGGGGCTAATGTGAACGTCACGCTGAAGAGCGGCACCAATGCGTTCACTGGATCCGCATACACGTATTACCGCTCGGACAAGCTCGCAGAGACCGACTTCTTTCTGAAACGATCAGAACAGCCGAAGCCGGAGCTGTCGTACAAGCGTCCTGGCGGCACGATTGGCGGACCGATTGTCAAGAACCGCACGTTCTTCTTCGGCGCCTTCGAATGGCTTCCCGACCGGTTTCCCGAGCCGATTACGACGACCGTACCGACCGCGAAGATGCGGAATGGCGACTTTTCAGAACTGCTGTCGCAGGGGATCATCATTTATGACCCACTGACCGCTGAGACGGTCGGAGCACGAGTCGTCCGACAGCCGTTCCCTGGCAATATCATTCCGCCCACCCGCATCAATTCCATTGCCGCGAAGGTGTTGAGCTACTACCCGCTGCCCAACGAGACGCCGAGCGCGTCGCTTCAGGACAACTTCGTCTACGAGAACCCGCGCACCGATACGTTCAACTCGCAGTCGATCCGGATTGACCATTCGCTCACGTCAAAACAGCGAGTGTTTGCCCGCTACACGCGCAATGATCGACGCGAGTCGCGCGGCGCCGAATTGGGGACGGTCAACGACATCGTACCGCGAGGGAACTTCCTGTTCCGGAAGAACGACGGCATCACCGTTGACCACACCTACGTCCAGTCACCGAACTCTCTGTGGGATATCCGTGCGGGATGGCAGCGCTTTCAGGAGCCGAATATCCGGCAGCACGAGGGGATCTTCGACCCTGCATCGTTGGGATGGTCGTCGTCGGTCGTGAGTCTCTTCGGCGGCGCAAAGTATTTCCCTTTTTTCGGCTTCGACACGATCAACGATATCGGCGACAACCTGTCGGGGAATACCGAGCACACGATCTACTCGTTCCAGCCGACGTATACGCGCATTCTGGGCGAGCACTCGGTGCACGCCGGCTACGATGTTCGGCTGTACCACGAATTCAACGCCAACCCGAACCGACAGGCGGGGGAGTACACGGTCAGCAACAGTGGCGCCTTCACGCGCCAACAGGACAACACCGCGGCGCAGAATTTTCAGGACGTTGCCAGCTTCCTGCTGGGCTACCCGACGGGCGGAACCATCGACATCAACGGCTCGCGACTGAACGATAGTTGGTATCACGGATTGTTCGTTCAAGACGATTGGAAAGTCTCGAGTCGCCTGACGATCAATCTCGGGCTGCGCTACGACTACGAAACCGCGCCCGTCGACTCGGAGAATCGCAACGTTCGCGGTTACGATCCGAACGCGATCCTGTCGATCACCGGCGCGGCCGAGGCGGCATACGCGGCCCGTCCAGACGTGGTTCCTGCATCCGCCTGGCGCGCACGCGGCGGCGTCGGATTCGCCTCCGACAGCACCCCGGGCTTCTGGAACGCCGCAACAAACAACGTCCAGCCACGTGCCGGTTTCGCGTTCAAACTCAACGACAAGATGGTGCTTCGTGGCGGGACCGGGGTCTACGTCGTCCCCTTCGTAATCGCGGGCACCAACCAGATGGGCTACTCGCAGTCGACTCCCTTCACGGCTACCCAGGATCGAGGGCTGACGTTCCAATCCACGTTGGCAAATCCGTATCCGAACGGCGTGCTGCAGCCCGCCGGGAACTCCCTGGGGCCAAATACGTTCCTCGGTCAGAGTCTGACCCGATGGGCGCCGCTCGACGTGAAGAATTCGAAGATCCTCCGCTATCAGATGACGCTGCAGCGCGAACTGCCGGGACAGTGGCTGCTCGAGGCGGGATATGTCGGCAGCCGCGGCTACGACTTGACGACGGACATCGAACTCAATGGCGTGCCGGTGCAATATCTGTCCACGGCACAGGCACGCGATCAGGCCGTCATCGACTATCTGGGAACCCAGGTGCCGAATCCCTTTGTCGGCCTGCTACCGACAGGGTTCACCGGAGCGAATGTCGCACGTTCACAACTGCTCCGTCCGTATCCGCAGTTCAACAATGTTCCGAGCAACGCGACCGACGGAACCAGCCAGTACGATTCGGCGCAATTCAAGCTGGAAAGACGGTTGAGCCGCGGATACTCGATCATTGGCACCTACACGTACTCGCACTACACCGAGCGCGTGTTCCAGATGAATCCGACTGATACGGCATACGAGAAGCGGTTGTCACGCGACGACGTGCCGCACCGCGTCACCGCGAGCATCCTGTACGAACTGCCATTCGGTAATGGCAAGCCGTGGGGTTCTGGTGTCAATCCGGTGGTCAACGCGTTCATTGGCGGGTGGAGCGTCAATGCCTTCGGACAGTTGCAGAGCGGACGGCCTCTCGATTTCGGCGGTCGCAACATCTTTTTCAATGGCAATTTGAACGCACTGAAGGCGAAGTACAGCGACAACGTCGATGCGCCGGTATGGGATCTCGGCAGCTTCTATTTCCACGATGGCGCAGTGCAGACCAACGGCGTCGACGATCCGGTGAAGCAACGTGCCGATTCCCGCATCCGCCTGGCAAACAACATCCGCTACTTCCCGTCACGTATCGACGGTCTGCGCAGCCCGTTCTTGAACCTGTGGGACATGTCGATCGTGAAGCAGGTACCGCTGCAGGGGCGTGTCCGCCTGCAGTTCAATGTCGAGATCCTGAACGCGTTGAATCGCGTGGTGTACAACGATGCGAACACCGATCCAACCAACGCGAACTTCGGGAAGGTGACGAGCCAGAACAACCTGCCACGGGAGATTCAGCTCGCGGCGAAAATTGTCTTCTGAGCCACGGAAGAACACGGATAAAGAAATCCACGGATGAACACGGATTAGCACGGATCTTTTCGGTTCTTATATACAAAGGGCGGGGTTTTGGGCCCTGCCCTTTGTACGTACATCTGAAATCCGTGTTAGTCCGTGTTTTTCCGTGGCGTATCCATCTGTGTTTTTCCGTGGCTTAAGTACTCAGTGTTTTTCCGTGGCCGCGAACGCCTGATAGGCCTTCTCGATATCCGCCGGCTTCGCGGACCCGTTCAGAATCACCACACGATAGTGGAACGTGGTCGACTTGCCCGGCTCGAGTGTCAGGTCGAGTGCCTGCTTGCCCTCGGAGAGCACGCCGGCCCCGAGTGGGTTCGCGGCGAACAGTCCATAACCGCGCGCGTGCCAGTAAGTCGGAAACCCTGGATTCGACGGGTTGTCGAGAATCGCAATCGTCACCGGCTCGGACGCCACCGTGCCGGTCAACATCATCCAGCGTCCGCGCGTCCCCCACACCTTATCCCCCTGCAACCCTTCACTGCTGGTGTATTGTCCGCTGACGCCGGTGTTGTCCATGACCGGCTTGGACGATGGCTGGCCCGACGCGTCGGTTAGCACTTCCGCCTTGTCGTAAGCAAGTTCCAACTCGCGCGCGACGCGCATACCGAAGAAGTTTTCCTTGTTGTCCTTGAACAACACCTTTTCGTTCAGCGCGGTCAGCGTCGTCGTGCGATCGATCGTCCGCGAGGTGGCGTCGCCACGGAACACGAACTCGGTGCGTTCCTTCAACAGCGGATTGCCGTCGGGCTTGACCCAATCGGTCTCGACGACCAGGGTGCCCTTATCGTTGCCGCCCTTGGCGTCGACGATCTTGCGATGGAGGATGGTCCCCATCTTCGGCTGCTGGTCGGGCTTGATCGCGTCCGAGTTGTTCCAGAAATCGAGGCCATTGACGTCACCCGAATTCAGCCACAGGCCGACATGATGCGGATGATCGACGCGCTCGTTCTTGCGCGGCTCGAGCGGATATCCACGCGTCACGACCGTGCCCTTGGCGCTGCGCAGAGGAAACAGCGTCGGCTTCTTCAGCGTCGTCGGCCAGATATACGAGGTAAACGGCCTGCCGTCGAGAAGCACTTCGACTCGGCGTCCCGCCTCATTCACCACGAGCTGGACACGCTGAGCCTGGGCGGCGCTGTCGGCGAGGAGTGCGAGGAGCAGCGCGGCGGTTGCGCAGGAGACCTTATAGAATTTGGTCACGGTAATCGCCTTTCTAACTTCCGCTTAACGGCGGAAGCCACCGAGATGCGATAAAGTTTGTATCACCTTCTGGAGTGCCCATGCCACTACGACACCTCGCTCTGACCGGACTCGCCACGGCTGTGTTGGCTGTAGGCTTGACTGCGGCGCCCGACAACGGGCCTGCTCCGAACACGTTGACGGATGCGGAGAAAAAGGCCGGATGGATTTTGCTCTTCGACGGCCACTCACTCGACGGGTGGCGCGGTTACAAGAAACCTGACGCCGCGGAATCGCGGTGGAAGGTGGTGGACGGGGCTCTTTCGCTTCCTGCCCATGACGGCAAGGACACGCGCGGGCAGCGCGACATCATCACGAAAGACACGTTCGAACAGTTCGAACTGTCAATCGAATGGAAGGTCGCGCCTGGCAGCAATAGCGGAATCAAGTATTTCGTTCTCGAGGATCGTGATTCAGCCATCGGCCACGAGTATCAGGTAATAGACGACCAACGGCATGCCGACGCGAAGATCGGACCGCACCGTCAAACGGCGGCGTTCTACGATGTGCTGCCGGCGACCGATCGTCCGATCAAGCCGGCCGGTGAATGGAACACGACGCGCATTGTCGTGCGTGGACAGACGGTTGAGCACTGGTTGAACGGGAAGAAAGTGCTCCAGTACGAGCTGAACAGCCCGGCCCTCAACGCGGCCATCGAAAAGAGCAAGTTCAAGGGCAATGAGCGGTTCGGCAAGCGGCACAACGCGTACATCCTTCTGCAGGATCACGGCGACCAGGTGTGGTTCCGCAGCATCAAGATCCGGCGCATCGCGTGAAGGTCGGAATTCTCGGCGCCGGAAACATCAGCGATACACACGCACGCGCCGCACTCGGGATACCGGGGGTCGAAATCGTGGCCGTGTGCGGCACCAACCGCGAGAAGGCTGAACGTATGGCCGCCAAGTACGGCGGCACCGCGTACGACAATCTCAACCGCTTCCTCGATCATCGCCCTCTCGACATCGTCGCGATCGGGACACCGTCAGGCGTCCATGCGGAACAGGCTGTCGCGGCAATCGAGCGCGGACTGCACGTGCTCTGTGAAAAGCCTCTGGACGTAACGACGAAGAAGGTCGACAGCGTGATCGCCGCCGCGGAGCGCAAGGGGGTCAAGGTTGGCGTCTTTTTCCAGGATCGTTTGAAGCCCGACATCGCGTCGATGAAACAGACGATCGTGTCGGGCAAACTTGGCAAACCGATCTTCATCGCCGGCCATGTCCGCTGGTATCGCCCGCCTGAGTACTACGCGACGTCAAAGTGGCGCGGCTCGTGGGCACTCGACGGCGGCGGCGCGCTGATGAACCAGGCGATTCACACCGTCGATGTACTGCAGTGGCTGTTCGGTCCGGTGGCGCGCGTGGCCGGACGCACCGCCACACTCCTTCACTCAATCAAGACCGAAGACACGGCAGGCGCGGTCCTCGAATTTGAAAACGGCGCACTCGGGATCGTCGAAGCGACGACCTCGTCGTACCCGGGGTACGCGCGGCGCGTCGAGGTCAGCGGATCGGAGGGCACATTGATTCTCGACAGCGACCGCCTGGCCGCGACCGATTTGAAAGGGTCGGCGCCATCGAAGGCTGCGGCCGCGGAGCCGCCGCCGGAGAACGCCGCGTCAGCGACGGTCAGCGACGCCGTGCCGCATCAACGGATCTTCGAGGATTTCATTGCGGCGATACGCGCCAACGGTACGCCGGCCTGCGACGCGCGCGAAGCGCGGCCGAGTGTGGCGATTATTGAAGCGATTTACCGGTCGGCGAAGAGCGGAGTGTTCGAAAAACCCTAAAACAAAAACAAGAGAAACTGGAGAAACGGGAGCATCAAAATATTCGCTCTCGTTTCTCTCGTTTCTCCTGTTTGCGGGCCACCTACCTCACAAACAACATCTCTCGATAGGTCGGCAGCGGCCACAGGTCGTGCGGGACGATGCATTCGAGGTTGTCGCCGATTTCGCGCAACGTCACCATCGTCGGAATGACCTTATCGCGGAAATACTTCGCGTGCTTCACCGCGTCGCCATTCGCCTCGTGCTCGAGCAGCGACTGGAGCTTGTCGACGGTCGTCTTGCAGCTCTCGGTGAGTGAGACGAGTTTGTCGAGCGTCTTCTTCGCCTCCTTCGCCGATCCGCCGGCGGCCTTGACCGCCGATACGCTCTGCGCGATTTGCCCCTGGTAGCGATAGGCTGCCGGCAGGACGTAGCGGTTCGCCATCAGCACCATCAGCTGCGCTTCGATATTGACGGTCTTGTTGTACTGCTCGACTGCGACGTCGTAGCGGGCGTGAAGCTCGCGATCGTTGAGCACCTTGTAGGTTTCAAAGGTTTTGACCACCTCGGGCTTCAGCAGCTCGCCGTAGGCATCCACCGACGTCCGGTGATTCAGCAACCCGCGCTTGGCGGCTTCCTTCTCCCACTCTGCCGAGTAGTTGTTGCCGTTGAAGATGATGCGCTTGTTCTCCTTGATCATCTTCGTCAGCAGGGACTTCACCGCCGCGTCGAGCTTCTTCCCGTCCTTCAGCGCCTTCTCGAGTTCGGTCGCGATGTAATCGAGCGCCTCGGTCACCGCGACGTTGAGCGCGATGTTGGGGAACGCGATGCTCTGACCGGCCGAGACGGCGCGGAACTCGAACTTGTTGCCGGTAAAGGCGAACGGGCTGGTGCGGTTGCGGTCGCCGGCATCACGCGGCAGCTTCGGCAGCACCGACACCCCGGTGTCGAGAATGCCCCCGGGCTTGGTCGACTTGGCGCCGCCGTTTTCAATCTGGCCGAAGATGTCGGTCAACATGTCGCCGAGGAAGATCGACAGGATCGCCGGCGGCGCTTCGTTGGCACCGAGACGATGGTCGTTGCCCGCACTGGCGATCGCATACCGGAGCAGTCCCTGATACTTGTTCACCGCGCGCAGCACCGCGGCGCAGAACACGAGGAACTGGATGTTGTCGTGCGGCGTGTCACCGGGACTGAGGAGGTTGTTGCCCAGGTCGTCGCTCATGCTCCAGTTCAAGTGCTTGCCGGAGCCGTTGACGCCGGCAAACGGCTTCTCGTGCAGCAGACACGCGAGCCCGTACTTCGGCGCCACCCGACGCATCATCTCCATCGTCATCATCTGATGATCGGTGGCGACGTTGGCGTTCTCGAACACCGGCGCGATCTCGTACTGGCTCGGCGCGACTTCGTTGTGCCGCGTTTTGACCGGCACGCCGACACGATAGAGCTCGCGCTCGAGGTCGTGCATGAAGGCGAGGACGCGATCGGGAATCGACCCGAAGTACTGGTCCTCCATCTCCTGCCCCTTCGGCGGCTTGGCGCCAAAGAGCGTCCGGCCGGCGTTAATCAGGTCGGGACGGTTGTAGTAGAACTGCTGATCGATCAGGAAGTATTCCTGCTCGGGGCCGCACGTCGTGAACACGCGCTGCGCCTTCGACCCGAACAGCTTGAGGATGCGAACTGCCTGCTTCGAGAGCGCCTCCATCGAGCGCAGGAGCGGCGTCTTTTTGTCGAGTGCCTCGCCGGTCCAGCTGACAAACGCTGTCGGGATGACGAGCGTCGTGCCATTCGGCGTGACGAGCAGCCACGGCGGGCTGGTCGGATCCCACGCGGTATAGCCGCGGGCCTCGAACGTTGACCTCATCCCGCCCGATGGAAAACTCGAGGCGTCCGGCTCACCCTTGATGAGTTCCTTGCCGCCGAACTCCGCGACCGCGCGACCGTCGCTCGTCGGCGAGAGAAACGAATCGTGCTTTTCCGCCGTGATGCCAGTCATCGGCTGGAACCAGTGCGTGTAGTGCGTCGCGCCGTGTTCGACCGCCCAGTCCTTCAGCGCGCTGGCAATCGTGTCGGCGACGGTGGCATCGATCGGCTCTCCGTGCGCGACCGCCTGGCGCAGGGCGCGATACACATCCTTGGGCAGCCGGGCGCGCTGAGTCTCGTCGTTGAAAGTCAAAGAGCCAAATTCGTCGGTCATCTTTTTTGTCGCCGCCGAGACCGTCCGCTGGCCGAGCGTATTCCCCCAGTGACTGATATTGCGATAGGCATCACCTGTTGAAGCGGAACCCATGTCGGTTATGTCCTTTCTATTCGAAATCACAGAAAAAAGATGACGACGAACCACGACCGCTATTATCCGCACGCCTGCTGCACGCTTCAACACTCGATTTCACTTTTGACCAACTTCGACAGAACATTTTGGTCCGCCGACAAAAATGTCGGAACGCTAATTTTGCGGGTTTTCACCCGAATCGCCAGCGGTCCCATGTTGATCCGTGTTCTTAGGTGGCGCGGGTCCATCCGTGTTGATCCGTGTTCTTCCGTGGCCTCGGTCCATCCGTGTCGATCCGTGTTCTTCCGTGGCCTCGGTCCATCCGTGTCGATCCGTGTTCTTCCGTGGCCTGCGTCCATCCGTGTCGATCCGTGTTCTTCCGTGGCC
>Ga0207701_10000064_pt1 | contig 88911 bp, 60 predicted proteins | sample KBSSwiSSwithPhiX_FD_184294 | JGI IMG/M metagenome (GOLD analysis project Ga0207701, IMG submission 184294) | Switchgrass rhizosphere bulk soil microbial communities from Kellogg Biological Station, Michigan, USA, with PhiX - S5 (SPAdes) (version 2) | ecosystem: Environmental > Terrestrial >...
ATCCAGATCGGCATACATGCGGCCAAGTGACGCATGGGCCATGGCAAACTCCGGATCGATTTCGGTCGCCCGCTGAAACAGCGGCATCGCTGCCGACGCCCCGCGGGCGGCGTGAACCTGCCAGGCGCGGCTGTACGCCCTGAGCGCGTCGAGCGACGCGGTGGTCGCCTCATCCAGCCTGGTGGAGTGTTTCTCAACGCTCGCCAACGGTTCACCGACTCGCGTTCTGAAGCGGCCGGCAAGCTGGCTGAGCGTCGCGAGTACCTCCTCCCTGCTTGGGGGCTGGGCTTGTTCCTCGTCGAGGATGGTTCCGGTCGGGCAATGCCTCGCGGTCAGGCTGAGGACGAACCCGGAACCGACGCTCGCAATGTTGCCCTCCAGCACCGCAGCAGCGCCGGTGCGGTCGCACAGCTCGCGGGCGGTCTGACCAGTAAGCCCGGCATTCGGCGGCTGGCCCATGAGCTTCAGAGCGCGCTGAATCTGTGTGTCAGATACCAGCTTGAGAAATGGTGACTGTTCCAGAGCTATCGCCAGGCCCTGGCGCAGCGTTCCATCGAACACCTGATCGCCCGTCCGATTGGCAACATCGCCGAGGAGGACCGTGTCGCTGTCCGACAGCCGAATCGCGCGATGAGAGTAGGAGTAACCCCACAACAGTGACGCCCCGGCGATGGCGGCCACGGTGGCGGCCATCCATCGCTTACGGGTGCGCGCGGCATTGCTCCCGCCCGGCGCGCCGGCGCTCGCCGAGTGTGCGTCCTGTTGCAACCCTTCGAGGTCGGCTCGAATGTCCGACGCGCGCAGATAGCGCCGGGCGCGGTCCTTCTGCAGGCATCTGTCGATGATCGGCTGCAGCTCCGCGGGTGCGGCGGAATTGCTGCGAACGAGTGCTGGCGGATCGCGACGCAAGATCCCGTCGAAAATGTTCTCCTGCGTGTCTCCGTTGAACGGCAGGGTCCCCATCGCCATCTCGTAGAGGACAACGCCGAACGAGAACAGGTCGGTGCGGGAATCCAGGCGCTCGCCGCGGATTTGCTCGGGCGACATGTGGGATGCGGTTCCAAAGACGCGCGCCGTCATCGTCAGTGGATCGCGTGGCCCGGACCCCGCTGACGCGACGCTTGAGCGACAGTCAGCCGACTCGAGGTCGGCCAGCCCGAAATCGAGGATCTTGGCGTGCCCGCGCCCGGTCACGAACACGTTCGCCGGCTTGATGTCCCGATGGATGATGCCCGCGGCATGCGCGGCGTCCAGTCCGTCAGCGATCTCGATGGCCAGCTCCAGCAGCATGTCCGTCGGCATCGGCGCGCCGTGGATGCGATGCTTGAGCGTCGTCCCTTCCAGCAGCTCCATGACGATGAACGGCTGGTCGCCCTGCCGCCCGATTTCATAGATCGTGCAGATATTCGGATGATTCAACGATGACGCGACCCGCGCTTCATGCCGGAAGCGCTCGATCGCGCGTGGATCGCGGGCCAGTTCCTCGGGAAGGAACTTCAGCGCCACGGCTCGACCCAGCTCGAGGTCCGTGGCGCGATAGACCACACCCATGCCGCCGCCGCCGATCTTGGCCAGAATGCGGTAATGGGAGACGACTGCGCCCTCGCGCAGGTCGTCGGTATCGCCCCCCTCGCCCGCAGCCGCAAACGCCGCCGCTAGATGGATGGGTGGATTCTCGAGAAAGCCGACTGCCTGCGCTTCGAAGCGCAGGAGTGATCTCGCTTCACACTCGAGCTGGGCATCGCGATCGCACGTCTCCCTGAGAAAGCCCTCGCGCTCGTCAGGTGGCAGCGCGAGCGCGTCGTGCAGCAGCTTATTCAGCCGGTCCCAGTGTTCCGAGTCCATTGTCGGCGCCGCCGCGAAGTTCCCGGTAAAGCCACAGCTTGGCGATGCTCCAGTCCCGCCTTACGGTGGCGGGCGAGACGTCGAGCACTTCGGCCGTTTCCTCCGCGCTCAGGCCGCCGAAAAAACGCATCTCGATGATGCGAACCTTGCGCATGTCCAGACGCGCGAGCGCATTCATCGCGTCGTCGAGCGCCACCAGGTCCGGGGCTCGATCGCCGGCGACCACCGCGGCTTCGTCGAAATCGACGCGCTGCGCGCCCGCGCCCCGCTTGACATTGTGGCGGCGAGCATGGTCGACCAGAATGCGTCTCATCACCTGGGCCGACACGGCGAAGAAGTGCGCCCGGTCCTGCCACTGCATCCGGTTGTAGCCCACGAGGCGCATGTAGGCCTCGTTGACGAGAGCGGTCGTCTGGAGAGTGTGGCCGCGAGGTTCGCCTTCCATATAGCGGTGAGCCAGGCGGCGGAGCTCGTCGTACACGATCGGAGCGAGACGGTCGAGGGCGGTCTGGTCGCCGTCGCTCCAGGCGCGGAGCAGGGCCCCGATGTCCTTTGCCGCCAGCCGGTCAGCCATCCGCCTTGAGGTTCGAGACACGGCCGATTGTGCCGCCGGCCGCTATCCGGGCACGTCTGGCCTCGGCGTTAGTAAATCCGCGGGATTCCTCCGCCTATTGTAGTGGAGGGACACCATGAAGGCGAGATTCGCTTCTATCATCGTCCTATCGACGGTCTTGGCCACGCTTGGCGCGCACGCGCAAAGTTCGGACGCGGGCTCATCAGGGCGCGATCGCAGACTCCTGACGTATGCCGTTGCCGGTTTTGCGCTGCAATTCGGTGCGCTGGATTTGGCGAGCGGCAAGTTTTCCCCGATCGGACCCGTGCCGCCAGATGTCGGCACGGGACTGGTGAAGGGTCCGGGCACGTCGCTGTTGTACCTTGCCTTTTCAGGCAAGCTGACGGCGATTGACCCGTCTACGGGTAAGACTTCGGTCGTTGGAGATGGAACCGGAGGGTTGGGCGACTGCACAGCGCTGGGCTCGTACGCGTTGAACTGCGCCAATGCTCTCGGTCAGTTGGGCGGACATCTTTACGCGACGGATTTCGCCAACAATCTGTACTCTGTCGATCCAAGGACCGGCGTCGCGACGCTCATCGGGCCCACGGGGATGCCGATGTTGGAGTTTGCGCCTCCGAACAGCAACACCGACGGGACGATAGATGTTGTCAGCGCGAGCTTGGTCAGTTACCGCGGCAAGTTGTACGCGAATTTTGCCACTGTGAAAGTCAATCCCGAAGCTGGTACGTTCGAACCCATCGTAAGCGGTGAGCTCTATCAGATCGATCCCTCCACCGGGCTGGCTACTCCGATTGCGCCGGTAGACCCAAACATCACCGCGATGGTCAATGTGCATGACACGGTCTATGCATTCGACGCTTGGACCGGCGAAGTGCTCGTCCTCGACATGACTACCGGCCTCACGGAGCCGACCAACGTTGTCGTCAGTGAGACGGCGGGTTCGCTCATCCTGGGCGCCGCGCCGGCCCATCCTTCTCCCGGGTTTCTCAATTGAAGCGACGCTGCACGCGAGGCCTTCGTGAAGCGGCACCGGATGCAAGCGCACGAGTCCTGGTGCGCGCAGCGGCCGGTGTACCGGACACCGGCCGCCGCGCGCGACTGGTCACCCACAGCGTCCGAATGCCACACCGGGTGTGCTGATTTCACCGGCGAAGTGCCAGTGAACGGGACTGCATGGCCCGAAGATGAGGCATCAAACTTCACGCGGGCAAATGCAGATCTATCGCACACGTTGACCGTTCCGACCCGCGGCCGATACTACCGGGCCATCGGACCGGCGCGGTTGTTCAGCGAGTCGATGTCGGCGGTCGTGCTGATCCCGCCGAGACAGCTGGCCCCGAACTCGGGTGTGGTGGCCGGGTTGTTCTTGAACTCTCGAATGAACCGCGGCAGTTGCGGATCGTCGGCCCCCGCGAGGCGAATCTGGCGGTTCCAGGCGCTTGCCACGACAGGCGCAGGAAGACCGGGGTATGGACTGAGCACCATGTAGTCGTCTGAGGCCATCGCTTGCAGCCGCTGCACGTCGGCCGGCGGGAGGTCGGGGCGATAGGTGATCCAGATCGCGCCGTGCTCGAGCGCGTGCACGGCGTGCTCGTTATGGAGTGGCACCGTGTAGATCCCGCAATTCTGCCAGGCGACGTTGTGCGGGCCGCCCATCGGCGGTGACTCCCGATACGTCAACGGACCGGCCAGATGCTGGGCCGCGGGGTAGTGCGCCGTCACGACGTTCGCACTGAAGGAGCGGTCGTCGAACATTCGATAGGCGGCTACCCCGGCGACCGCCACCAGGACCGCCGCCGCGATGGCGAACCGGATGCGCCGCCTGCGCTGCTCCTCTTTCAGCTGCTCGCGGACGGCCGTCGCCGGACCCTTCTTCGCTCTACTTCTCTGGCGTGACATGGCTTCCCTGCGTGAGATGTTGCAGCATACTGTCGCGGCTCCACAATGTATCCGACTGCGGGGGCACCCCGCCTCCGGTTCGTCCTCGTCGCGGCTCTCACCATGGCCGTCGTCACCGGCTGCTCACGCTCGCCGGCAGACGGGTCAGCGGACGCCGGATTCGCCCGCGACATGGCCACGCATCACGCGCAGGCCGTCGACATGGGCTTCCTGGTGCGGGATCGGACGCGCGACGAGCCCTTGCGTGCCCTGGCCGCCGACATCATTGTCACGCAATCGGCGCAGCGCGGCATCTTCATGGCCTGGCTTCAGCAATGGGGCCTGCCGCAAGCCTCGCCCGGCCCGCGCATGGCGTGGATGAAGAACGGCGGGCACATGGGAGCGATCGGCTCCGGCCAGCCGATGACCGGGTCGATGTCCGCACACGGCGCGCCAGCGATGCCCGGATCGCCACTCATGATCGGTATGGCCAATGAGACAGAGCTTGACGCGCTCCGCCACGCCGAGGGCCACGACGCCGAGGTGCTGTTCCTGCAGCTGATGATCCGCCATCACGAAGGTGGGGTGCTGATGGCCCAGGACGTGCTCGAACAGTCACACCGGAACGAGGTCGTCACCCTGGCCCGCAGCGTCGCGAGCAGCCAGACCGGGGAGATCAAGGCGATGACGACGATGCTGCGCGACCGCGGCGCCGAGCCGCTGCCGACGCTCCTGAAGTAGGATCGGGCTTCGCCGCCCTCGTCAGCGACTTAGTCGTAAAGGTCGGATCGCGATGATGCCTCACGCTCGGCCGGACGCGGCTCGCGGTTCGCTCCTCCGCGTCCAGCGAGTCCATCGGATCACGAACAACACGAGAAGGCGTGCCGCCAGCCCCCCGACCGCGCCGCTGCCCGCGTAGATTCGGTGGTCAGGGCGGCCGAGTCTTTCTGCCATCCGTACCGGTTCGAGCAATGTGAAGTGCTCGGCAATCTCCGGAGAATCGAGCGTCGCCGCGAATGGCGACGGCGCGGGCGAAATAAGGATCTACGAGGAGAGCGCCACACCCGGGACGCGGGCGGGGCTCGCGGGGGCGATCGGTCATCACCCCCGCCGCGGGCCGCTGTCGTGTGCTCAGAAGCGCAGTGTGGCGCGGAGCTGGATTTGCCGCGGATTGTAGGTGACCATTCCGCGGGTCCCGTAGCTGTTGGAGTTACCCATCCCCGGCACCAGGCCGAGCGCCGGATTCGCGGTCGTGACCGTGCCGCCGAGAGCGCCCGTGTAGCTGCTGCTGAACTGCGTGTGATTCAGGATGTTCATCGCATCCGCGCCCACTTCGAGACGCAGCGCATTCGGGAGCGCGAACTCGCGGCGGATGCTCATGTCGATGTTGAACCGGTTGTCAGTACGGATGTCGTTGTAGGTGATGGCCGCGTTGCCATACCAGAACTGATCCGCGACGATGCGCCCGTTCGGGGTCGTGACCACGCGGCCGGCGAACGCGTCGGGGTTGTACTTCAGATAGGTTCGCGCCGGCGGCGTGATGATGCGGCCGCTCGGCAGCGTGACCTGCGTCCGGCCGTCATACCAGCCCCAGAGGTTCTCGGGCAGGACGAGGTCCACACCTTCGACCCGATCGGGGCGCTGGAGAGCCGCACCGTCTGAGGCGCCGGTAATCGCCAGCGGGAATCCGGTCTGCCAGATGGTCGAACCACTGACCTGCCATCCGCCGAGCACGGCGCTAACGACCTTGTTCGACTCGCCGATCGCTTTGCCCTTGCCGAACGGCAACTCATAGAGGAACGACGCCACCAGCCGATGCGGGATGTCGCTGTAGCCCAGGCGCCGATTGAGATCGAAGTTGTACAGGCTGTGATTCCCGCCGCGCGCGCTGGCTCCGGCGTTGAAGCCCTGGTTGTCTTCCACGGTGTCGGTGTTGTCGATCTCCTTCGACCAGGTGTAAGACGCGTCCAGCATCGCGCCGTTCGCGTAGCGGCGGTTGACGCGCAGAATCATCGCGTGATAATCCGCCGTCGCCTGCGACAGGTTGACGGCGGCATTGGAACCGACGAGCAGCGGATACGGGAAGAGCGTGTTCTGCCGTGGAATCGTGCGCTGGCCGAGAACCCCGGCAAAGGGCACGAGCGGCCCGCTCACCGGCTGCCACGGGTTCTGTACGAGCTGCGTCGACGGGTTCAGCGTGCCGTTGCTGGCGATGAACTGATCGCGCCATTGCGACAGAATCGCCGGATCGATGCTCTGCAGGTTCTGGATCGGGAACGAGCGGTTGTGCAGGTTACGGCTCACCGATGCGCTGTAGCCGATCGAGGCCATCCAGCGGGCGCTCAACGCGCGCTCGATGAAGAAATTCCATTGCCGCGCCTGCCCGTTCTTGAGATGGCGATCGAAGCGCGCTTCCCCGATGCCATAGACCTCCGGCGCTTCAGGATTGCCGCCGATCGCCGGCGAGACCGGCGCCGGATCCGAGAAGCGGATGACCGGCACACCCGCCGGGTTCGAGCCATACGCCTGCTGCAGCACGCCGCCCGCGAAGTTTGCCACGCCGTAGTCCACCGGACTCGAGAAGTAGCCGGTGTTGGTCGGCAGGTAGGTCACGCCGAAACCACCGCGCAGCACAGTCTTCTCGTTCCACTGATACGCCGCGCCAAGCCGCGGTCCCCAGTTGTCGTAGGTGGTATCCCACAGATTGCGGCTGTAGCCTTCCACGCCGGGGAACGCGATCGCCCCGGGCGTGCCGAAGGCACTCTGGGTCGTGAAGTCCCAGGACGACATGCGGTTGGATCGCTCCGTTGGTCCGGGCTGCACTTCCCACCGCAGCCCGAGATTGACGGTCAGCTTCGACGTTGCCCGCCAGTCGTTCTGCGAGTACACGGCGAAGTACTTCTGTGAGAAGTCCGGGGCGACATTGGCGCCCGGGCGGATCCACCAGACCCCTGTCCCGAGCAGCATCGCCGCGGCATTGACGCCGCGCTGCGCGTTGGTCGTCACGAGCGACGCCACGCCACCACTCGCGGTCGTGTACTCGAAATTGAAGTTGCCGCCCTGGTGCGCGAAGGGCGACGGCATCCCCACCGACGCCTGCTCGGGGTCGTCGTAATGCGACAGCAGGTTGCGGTACTCCAGTCCGCCCTTATGGACCCACTTGCCGCGCGTCTTCGTGAGGCTGCCGCTCACGCTGTGGTTGGCCTGCCGTTCCCGCGCTGTCCCGAACGTGCCGGCCGACAGACCGGTCCAGTTGCTGCCGCCGCCGTTGCCCCCGTTGTAGCCGTTCGGGGTCACGGCCGGAGCGGCGCCGGGCTGGAACATGTAGGGCAGCAGGTTGTCGGGCACGCCGAACGAGGCGTAGTCGGTGAATCCTTCCTTGTTGCCGTTGAGGTTTTTCGTGTTCACACGGCTGAGCCCATAGCGGACGTCGAGCAGCAGCGTGGGGCTGATCACGACCGCATCGCCGACCTGGACATACGGGTTCTTGTCGGTGCGCGTCGCCGGGGCGTCGTTGAACGGCGCGGTGCCAAAGGGCCGCGGCGTGACGACCTCGGCGTAGGAAATGCCGCCGCTGCCATAGATCGCCTGGTTCTTCCACTTGAAATCAACGCGATTGTTCGAGCTGTGCCGGCGCACGGTCTGGGTCGTCGTCGATTCGAAGTTGTTCGTGTTGAAGACGTCCTCGGGCGTGCGGTTCGGCAGCGGGTAATAGCTGTACATCAGGACCGCGTACGGATCCGGGTTCGGGATGATGGCGTTCGGGATCTCGGCGCGGCGATAGAGATCCGAGTTGATCTGGCTGACGTTGAACGGGTCGAAGATGCGCGCCGGCACGGGATTCCCGTTCTCGTCGCGGATGAAGGTCTGGCTGAAGTTGCCGACGCGCTCCAGCGCCGTCGGCACCGTCATCAGCGCGGTCGTTTCCTGATCGTTGCGCAGCAGGTGATAGCTGCTGAAGAAGAACAGCTTGTTGCGCAGCACCGGGCCGCCAATCGAGCCGCCGACGTCGTCGACGCGGAAGTCGCGTTTGGGGATGTTCTGCGCGTTGTTCGCGAACGTGTTCGCGTCGAGACCCTGGTGGCGCAGCATGTAGGCGCCGCTCCCATGGAACGCGTTCGTGCCGGACTTGGTGCTCATCGAGATCACCGACTGCCCGCGCCCGTACTCAGCACTGAAGTTGTTGGAAATAACCCGGACTTCCTGCAGGCCTTCCGTGTTCGGAACGACCGAGGCTTCGTTGTAGCCGCCGCCCATCACCGGCAGGCCATCCAGCTGGATGTCGTTGGTGAATGCACGCCCACCGTTGACGCCCACCGCCGACCATTGGCGTCGTCCGGCCACACCGATGCCGAACGAATTCAGGCTGGTGGTGTCCGCGGCGGCGGCGCGTGGCACGGCACCCGCCTGCAAAAAGGCGTAGGCGAGCGGGTTCTGGGTGATGTTCGGCAGGGCCTCGATCATCTCGGCGCCGATGGCTCCCGACACACTCGTGCGATCGGTCTGCAGCAGCGGCGACTCCGCTGAGACTTCGACGGTCTGGCCAACTGTCCCGACCGACAACTCGACAGGCACCCGGACGGTTTCGGTCGCGTTGAGGCTGATGCCCGTTCGCTTGAACGGCGCGAAGCCGGCCAGGGTTACGGTGACGGAGTACGTGCCGGCGGGCAGCAGCGGCGCGGTAAAGAGGCCGGCGTCGTTGGTCACCAGCTCCTGCGACACGTTCGTGCCTTCGTTGGTGACGACGACCGTGGCGCCGGGCACGATGGCTTTCTGCGGATCGGTGACGGTGCCAGTGAGCGTGGCGGACCGGATCTGGGCGTGAGCAGCGGACGTCCATGCCAGGCAGACCAGCATCAACATCAAACGGAACAGCTGTTTCAACACTAGTGACTCCCCCCCTAGTGGATTCCGTGACGCTGGCGTGGCGCACCGTTACGCGTGGTGAGGTGACGTGCAGCGCGCGGCCATGCTACGCGTGGCGCTTTGACGTGTCAAACGATTATCTATACTCGGTCGCCAGCTGAGCGGGAGACTCGGTCACGCATCATCGGCGGGGGGTCTTCAAGGACGGCGGTATTCACCACGATGGCGCGGAGACGGTAAAGAGCTCTTCTTCATTCCGACCAGGAAACAATCGGATGTAGGACGTCTCCAGCGATGGACAGCGATGTTTGATTCTGAAGAGCAGCCCGGCGTCCCGATCAACGCATCGTGAACTGGCCTGCAATGCTGAGCAAGTAACCTTCCTGAAGCCCTTAGTCGCTCGCCAGCACGCATAATGACTAATCGCGTGAGCGCCCTCATCGACTGCATTGCGCCCTCCCGTTTCGACCGCGAGGGCTGATGCTGCTCTTGATGCTCGCGACGGACACGTGTTCCGACATCGTGAAACGAGTAGGTGCTCTGCCCCGTCGTACCCTGCGGCGAGGAAACGATCCAGACCCAGAACGCATGGGCCCGCATCCCGGATTGGGCTTGCCACTCGCCTCCGGTCCTCTTAGGATGGCGGCGTGAATGGGTCGCTGGGCCGTGTCGCTTCAGCCGTTCCCGTTCTCTGACGTCAATCGACTTGGAGGATCTATGCTTCGCACCTTCAGCCGGACGCTCGCGTCCGCGCTCATAGCTCTCGTCTCGGTCAGCGCGGCAGAAAGCCCCGTCATCAAGTTCAGCGACGTCACCCTCAAGAACGGGCTGCGGGTCATCGTCTCGGAGGATCACACAGCGCCCACGGTCTCGGTGGCGGTCAATTACAACGTCGGGTCGGCCGACGAAAGTCCCGGCCGCACCGGCTTCGCCCATCTCTTCGAGCACATGATGTTCAAGGGATCCGAGAACGTCGGTCCCGGCGAGCATCCTGTCTTGATCTTCAGCAACGGCGGGACGATGAATGGCACCACCAACCAAGACCGCACGCTGTACTTCGAGACGCTGCCGGCCAACCAGCTCGAACTCGCGCTCTTCCTCGAGGCGGATCGCATGCGCTCGCTGGATATCAACAAGCCAAACCTCGACAATCAACGCAACGCTGTTCAGGAGGAACGCCGGCTTCGCGTCGACAACCAGCCGTACGGTCACACTTTCGAGAAGACCGGCGAGCAGGCCTACGACAACCCTGCCTACAAGCACTCGGTGATTGGCTCGATGGAGGATCTCAACGCCGCGTCGGTAGACGACGTCGCGACGTTCTTCAAGACCTACTACGCGCCCAACAACGCCGTGTTGTCGATCGTCGGTGACGTCGACACCAAGTCCACCATGGCGCTGGTTGCGAAGTACTTCGGCGTCATCGCGCGGCAGCCCGATCCGAAGCGGCCGGACCTGCGAGAGCCGCCGCACACGGCGGAGCGCCGCGCTGCCATCGAGGATGGGCTGGCACGCCTCGCCCGGATCGACATCGCCTACATCGTCCCGCCCGCGAACGGCCCCGACAGCGCGCCGATCGACGTGCTGTCGGACGTGCTGTCGAGCGGCCAGAGCTCGCGTTTCAACCAGGTCATCGTCCGGCAGAAGCAGCTCGCGACCACGGCGTTCGGCGCGTGGCAAGACGCGCGAGGGCCTGGGCTCTTCCAAGTCAGCGCGACCGTGGCCCCTGGTAAGAAGGCCGAAGACGTCGAGGCGGCGGTTTACGAGGAGATCGAGAAGGTGAAAGCCGGTCCGATCGCCGACTGGGAAATCGAAAAGGCGCACAACAGCGCACGCCGCAGCCAGGCGGGCGCCGCGACGAGCACGCTCACGCGCGCCATGCAACTGGGTGAGTACGCGCTCTTCTACAACGATCCCAACCTGATTAACACCAAGACCGACAAGATGCTCAAGGTGACGGCGGTCGACGTGCAGCGGGTCGCCGCCAAGTACCTCACCAAAGAGAATCGATCGGTGATCGTCACCACGCCCAAGCCGCCGGCCGGGAGAGGAGGCCAGCAGTGAAGCCCCGGATTCTCGTTATTGCACTCGTCGGTGCCTGGTCCTTGAGCCTGGCGGCGCAGCAGCCGCCAGGGGCGTCAGCGCCGCAGAATCCCTCGACCGCGCCGGGCACGATCCTGAAGAACAAGGCGCCGGTTTCCAAGGAGGCCTTGAAGGTCACGCTGCCGAAGCCGCACGAGGCCGACCTGTCGAACGGCGTGCACCTGATCGTGCTTGAGGATCACCGGACGCCGCTCGTCAGCTTTCAGATGATCATCGACGGCGCGGGCGGCTACTACGATCCGCCGAGCCTGCCGGGCCTGGCGGGATTCACCGCCAGCCTCATGCGCCAGGGCACCGCGACGAAGACCTCCGAGCAGCTTTCCGAGCAGCTCGATCGCCTCGCGGCGAGCGTCGGCGTCGGCGCCGGCCTGTCGTCGCCCTCCGCCTCCGTCACCGGCAGCGGCCTCACCAACAACCTGGATACCGTTCTTGCCCTCATGGCAGACGTACTCCTCCACCCGTCGTTCCCGCAGGAGGAGATTGACCGCTACAAGACTCGGATCCGCGCCGGGTTGATGAACCAGCGCGCGCAGCCGCAATTCCTGGCGCAGGAGCGCTTCAACCAGGCGGTATACGGCAACCACCCCGCCGCGCGCGTCTCGCCGACGCCGCAGGCGCTCGATGCATTGACCCGCGACGCGCTGGTGGAGTTCCACAAGGCGCATTACCTACCGGACCACGCCGTGCTCGCCGTGGCGGGCGACATCACACTTGCCCAGGCGAAGGCGAAGGCGGAAACCGCGTTCAGCGGCTGGGCGAAAACCGGCGCGACGATTGCCGCCCCGATTGACGCGGCGCCGATCACCGGACCCTCGATTGCCCTGGTCGTGCGACCCGGCTCAGTGCAGACGACGCTGCTCGTCGGTACGCAGAGCATCCAGCGCACCGATCCCGACTACGACGCGCTGACGCTCGCGAACCGCACCCTCGGCGGACCGTTCGGCCGCCTGTTCGAGCACCTGCGCGAGCAGAAGGGCTACACCTACGGCGCCAACAGTGGCTTCAGCGCGACGCGCTTTCGCGGCGCCTGGAACGCTTCGACCGACGTGCGGACGGAAGTCACCGATCCGGCCTTGACCGATCTCATCGACGAAATCCGACAGATGCGCGACACGCCGATTAGCCCCAAGGAACTCGCGGACATGAAGCGCGCTATCGTCGCCGGCTTCGCGCGGACGCTGGAAAACACCGACGTGCTGCTGAACAACTACATCGACAGCTACCAGTACAAACTGCCCCCTGACTACTGGGATACCTATCCGGCGCGCATCGAAGCGATTACGGCCGCCGACGTCCAGCGTGTCGCGCAGAAGTACTGGACAGCCGCCCGGCTGCAGATCGTCGCGGTCGGGGATCGCGCGACAGTGGAGCCTGCTTTAAAGAAGGTGGGCGCCGTCGTGGTCTACGACGTTGACGGCAAGGTGGTCCAATGATTCTCGCAGGACCGGCTTCGGGAGCAGCCGCCGCAACTCGCTCTTCCCAGCCGTCCCGTTTCGCGATTCGGACGAGAACGCGTATGTGGCGGATTCGGTAGGCCCGGACGATCTCGATCGTCCGGGCCCATCACTCAGGAAGGTCACCGCCTGCGAGCGCGTGCCGCGATCAGAACGTCACGCGCATGACGAGTTGCAACGAGCGCGGCGGGGCCACCGCGTTGACGGTGCCGAAGCCGTTGCGCTGCGTCAGGTTCCCGTTGGCATCGTAGGGCAGGTTGGTGATCGTCTGGTCGGTCAGGCTGGCGAAGTTCGCCGTCGCGTTGACGCCGGTGATCTGCGTGTGGTTCAACGCGTTGAACATGTCGAGCCGCACCTCGAATCTCGCCGTGCCGCAGTGTGAGCTCGGCCGCCGTGACGAGATAGATATCGAGCAGGCCGTCGCCGTCGTAGTCGAAGAGCGCGACGCCGGCGCACGCGGACTCGAGGATGTGATCCTTCGTCGGGCCGCCGCAATAGCTCCGGGCGGTCAGGCGCGCGCCCTCTTCGAACGAAACGGGAACGGGCGACCCGTCATCGGCCGTCACCATGGGGGCGGGCGCCGGCCCCATCGCTGATGCGTGCCCGCCATACACTGGCTCCTTCGGCCTGGGCTGGCTGAAGCTGCCTTCGAAATTCAGTCCCGGCGCGAGATCTGCGCCGAGGTGCGGCCGCAGGCGCTCCAACAAGGCCAGAAAGGGATCGATCGACGACGAGCCTGGCGAAGGAGGCGCGTTGGCGAGCTCGGCGAGCTTCGACGCGGCCGCGTGGAGCTCGTTGCGGAGCGAATCAGGGAGGGTCAGCGCCTTCGCGTCGGCGAGCGTTTCGAAGCCCTGGCGCGCGCCTGACAGCGACCGCCGCGCCTCGTCCGTGGACGCGCCGTCTCGGGTGGCATTTCGCAGATTCGTGATGGTCGTGCGGAAGATCTCGGCAAGCGGCGCGCCGGCCTGGTTGCCTTCGGGCGGACGGCCGGCCTGCTGCGTTGCGGATGGAAAGGCGTACAACGCGCCCAGCACGATGGACAGCGCGAGCACGACCGCGCGCGGTCCATCACCGATGAGACGACGGTCGGATCTCGAGATCATGATCGCAGCCCGACCGCTTCATTCTGAACCACAACCGGCGGCGCTGCACGTCCGAGGCCTCGAGGACATCCTTGAGCGCCGCCCGTTCCTTGTCGCCGTCGGCACGTCTCCTCGACGTTCACGATCGATCGATCCGGGAGGTGACGACCAGCTCCCACCTTCCCGCGGATGCGGAAACCCGCGAACCATCCACATCATCGCCACCTCCTCCCATCTGCTGGAGGTTCCACGAGATACCGGAGTCGCGTGCGCCCCCCGATCGGTCCGGCCCACGTCCCCGCGGCCGCCCGGCGTGGCGTCCGGTTTGCTCATCGTTCTTCTCCCGCTTTCGAACCAGCGCATTTTCAAGGACACACTCGCGATGAGATTTCTTCGTCGGTCCCCCAAGCGCATCGCCTCGCTGATCCCGGTGCTGCTGCTCATCCCGGCCGCCGCGGCCTTCGCGCAGCGAGGACCTGCCCCGGTCCCCAAGGCGCCGCCGCCGACGGATCCGCTCGTCCGCTTGAACGAGTCGATGGATGCGTTGACGAAGAAGGTCTGGCCCAGCGTCGTGCAGATTCTCGTCAGCAGTTATGGCGCGCAGTCCGAGGGCGCGCCGGGCGACGCCAACGTCGTCGTCGGCCGGCAACGGTCGACCGGCTCCGGGTTCGTGATCGATCCGGACGGCTACATCCTCACGAACGCCCACGTCGTCAGCGGGGCGCGGCGCGTCCAGATCGTCCTGCCCGCGGGAGATGCGGACGGAACGCTCAAGACGGCGCTGGCCGGACGCGCGTCGCTCATCCCGGCGCGGATCGTTGGCGTCAGCACCGAGCTGGATTTGGCGCTCCTCAAAGTCGACGATATGAAGCTGCCGGCGCTGCCGTTCGCGAAGTATTCCGATGTCCATCAGGGGGAGACGGTGTTCGCGTTCGGCAGCCCGATTGGCTTGCGCAACAGCCTGACCCACGGCCTGGTGTCCGCCGTGGCGCGCCAGGTCGATCCCGATTCACCGCTCATATACATCCAGACCGACGCGCCCATCAATCCTGGCAACTCCGGTGGACCGCTCGTGAACATTCGTGGCGAAGTGGTCGGGATCAACACGTTCATCGTCTCGCAGTCGGGCGGAAACGAAGGGCTTGGCTTCGCGATTCCCAGCGCCACGGCCAGGACAGCCGTCGGCCAACTGAGAAAGTTCGGCCAGCTCCGCCGGCAGGAGGTCGGCATGAGCCTCCAGACGATCACGCCCACCATGGCCAGTTCGCTCGTCCTGCCGCGTGATTACGGCGTCATCGTCTCGGACGTGTGGCCGGGCGGTCCGGCCGAAGCAGCCGGGCTGAAGGTCGGTGACATCCTGATCTCGGTGGACGGCGAGCCGGCGGACAACCTCCCGACGGTCATCTACAACTTCCGCCTGCGGGATTCCACCGACCCGGTGCGACTGGAGGTGATGAGCGGCGGCAAGCAGCAGACGTTGAGCGTCACACCGGTGGAAGTGCGGAGCGACTTCGACTCGGTCTCGTCGATGGCCGATCCGGAGAAGAACATGGTTCCGGAGCTCGGCATCCTTGGCGTCGAGATCGATCAGCGGATTGCCGCGAGTGCCACCGGGTTGAGAGATCCCAACGGCATCATCGTCGTGGCCCGCACCGCCGGCGGCGCGAGCGAAGTGCCGCTTCAACCGAAGGATGTCATCCGCCGCTTGAACAACCTCAAGATCACGACGCTCCAGGAGCTGCGCGATGCGGTGCGCGCGCTCACGTCCGGTTCACCGGTCACCCTGCAGGTCCAGCGTGAGGGAAGGCTGACGTACCTGTCCTTTACGTTCGAGCGCTAGCCGGGCCGCGTGAGGTGCGGACTGGCCCGGTTGATGCGGCACTAGGGCGAGGTCAACGCGAAGTAGAGCCTTCTCGATTTACGCTGGAAGACAAGAGGATCTCAGCTGCGCCAGAACTTCTTCGAACCGCACGACCGTCTTCATTCGCGTGGTAGCTACAGGCTGGCGTATTCGGCGCGCGCTGCCTCCACGATTGGGATGTGCGGGTCGGCATCCTTCCACAGCGTCAGGAAGTCCTGATAGGCGGCCTTGGCCTTCCTGGTGTCTCCGGCGAGCGCGAGCGCTCTTCCGAGTTGAAGGTGGGCCAGTACGCCAATGGGATCGGTCACGACGATCCCTCGATGATCGAGAATCTTCTGGAATTCTCTGGCCGCGTCGGCGCCGTGGTGCGCCGCGAGGTGGGCCAGGCCGCGCACGTAGATGGGATAGAAGGATCCGACGAACCCCACCGAATTGGCGCCTTCGTAGCCGAGCTCATACGGCGCAGCGGCTTGGAGGAGATTGATGGCGATTGACGGTTCATGACGGTTCAAGGCCAGGAGCGCCCGGAGAGTTGGCAGATAACTGAACCTCACTAACGTATCTTCTGGAAATCGCCGCGCCAGATCATCAGCGAGCCTCTGGGATCGGGCATCACCCGCAAGGGCGAGCGCCACCGCCGCGCCGTACTGCGCATCGCGATCCGTCGAGAGCTCGAGCACCCTGGCGGCACTCGGGCGCGCGTCATCGGCATTTCCGAACAGTGCCTCGCGAACCGCCATGGCCGCCTCATGCTGGGCGGCGCCGTCGGGACGTCCCGCCTGCCTGGCGAGATCGACCGCGCGCTGCGACTCTCCTCGGGCGAGTTGCAGGTGACCGGAGTACGCGAGAACGGCCGCTTGCTGATCGGTGATCCAGTCCGAGGCCCAGTCCTTTCCCGGCGACCGTCCGTGAGCCGCCATCGCCAACCGGTCCATCTCCGTCCGATTGTTTTCCAGAAACGCAATCTGGAATCGCGCGACGAACAGCTCCGGCAGGTCGATATTCCGCTCCGCGGCTCGATCCAGCGACGCCCGCGCTTCGTCCAGGCGATCACGATAGATGTAACTCGCGGCGAGATTGAAGTACGGAAACGAGTGGTCGGGATCCAGTGTCATGGCTTTTCTGGCTTCTCGCTCCACCGCGTCAAATCTGCCAAAGACGGAGCTGATCATCCCGCTCAGAAAGGAGGACGGCGACATATCCCGAGGATACGTTTGCTCCCACACTTCGCAGTTCTGCCGCGCCTTCTCGAGGTCGCCCGTGACCGTCCGGTAATAGGCGTACTCGATGTAGAACTTCTCACGGTCGCTCACACGATTCCGCAGCTGATACGCCTTGGTCGCGCTTTCCATCGATGAGCCAGACTCGCCGATAGAGTTGTAGCTCAAGCCCAGTTGGGCGTATGCCATCGCAAAACTCGAGTCGATTTCTGTTGCGCGCTTGAGGAAGGCCAGGGCGGCCGGCGGGCCAGCCGAATTGGTCACCTTCAGCCCGGCGCTGTAGGCCTTCAAGGCCTCGAGGGAGGACGTCGTTGCCTCGGGCAGCGGAGTCGAGTGTTTCTGGATGGTGGCGAACGATTCACCGACGCGCGTCCTGAATTTCGTGGCCATTTGACTGAGAGCATTCAGGACGTCCTCCTTCCGTGCGGCCTGGGTCTGCTCGTCATCGAGGATATCGTCGCCGGTACAGCTCTTTGCCCGCAACCCGAGGACGAACTGGCTGCCGAGGCTGGCGATGGAACCTTCGAGGATCGCCGCGCTTCCGGTCCGTTCGCAGATGCCCTGAACCAATTCCGATGTGAGTCGCGCGTCTGGCGGGCGGCCCATGAGCCGAAGCGTCTTGTGAATACGCTCGTCGGACACAAGACTGAGAAACGGTGATTGCCCCAGTTGCACCGCCAGCCCCTGCCGGAGCGTGTCGTCGAACACCGCGTCGCCGGTCGTGTTCGTGAAATCGCCGAGGATGATCGTGTCCTTCTCGGTCAGCTTCGGGGCGCCGATGCTCTGCTCGGTCGGCTTCGAGGAGCGGTACACGAACCACGAGCCTGTCGCAACGATGGCACCGATCAGGATCGCACCCGGAAGGCCTAGCCGCCGACGCGGGACATGAGTGATAGCGGGATCTGAGGGCGCGCGCGCGTTCAGGCGCCCGGAATCGTGCTCGCGCTTCAGCCGCTGCAGGTCGCTGCGAATGTCGGACGCGTTCTGGTAACGGAGCCCTCGATCCTTTTCCAGACATTTGTCGATGATCCGTTCGAGTTCCACAGGAACACCGGGGTTCAGTCTGACGGCGGGTACCGGCGTGCGGTTGAGAATGGCGTCGGCAACGATCGCGGCGCTGTCCCCACGAAACGGCAGGGTGGCCGTTGCCATCTCATAAAGCACCACACCGAATGAAAACAGATCGGTGCGCGCATCGACGTCTTGCGCGCGAGTCTGTTCCGGCGACATATAGGCGACCGTGCCCAGCGCGCTGCCAGGGCTCGTCACCGCGTCCTGAGCGCTGAACGTGGGCCCGCTGTCTCCCGCAGGCGCGGCTGCGTGCATCTTCGCCAGCCCAAAGTCGAGAATCTTGGCGTGGCCGCGACTGGTCACGAACAGATTGGCCGGTTTGATGTCGCGGTGGATGATTCCCGCCGCATGGGCGGCGTCCAGAGCGTCGACGACGTCGGTGGCGAGCGGCAACAGGTCGGCGACGGACATGGCTCGGCCGCCGATGTGATGCTTCAGCGTCGTGCCGTCCAGGAATTCCATCACGATGAAGGCGCGGCCATCTTGCTCGCCGATGTCGTGGATTGTGCAGATGTTCGGATGGTTCAACGCAGATGCAGCTCGCGCCTCACGCCTGAATCGGGTCAGTGTGTCCGCATCGGCGGCAAGACCGTCAGAGATGAACTTGATCCCCACGAACCGCTGCAGGCGCTCGTCTTCGGCCTTGTACACGACACCCATGCCGCCGCCGCCAAGTTTGTCGACAATGCGGTAATGAGAAATCTGGTGGCCGATCAGCGGATCCGCGCTCGTCGTGCCGGCGCTCTGCTCGTCTATCGGGTGTCTTGCCGCGATGTCGATGGGGGAAGCTGCGAAAAACCGATCGGCGTGTGCATCGGCGGTCAGGAGCGATCGGACCTCGCGTTCAAGGCGGTCGTCGCCACCACACGCGGCGCGCAGAAAGGCATCCCGTTGTTCGGGAGGCCGCTCCAGAACCGAATCGAGGAGGCTATCGATCTGACGCCATCGATCAGCATCCATGTTCGGTTCGCTGGGTCAGCTCGCGGTACAGCCAGGCTTTCGCGTTCCGCCAGTCGCGCATCACCGTGATCGCCGAGACATGAAGGACTTCCGCGGTCTCTTCCACGCTTAGCCCGCCGAAGAACCGCATCTCGACGACTTGCGCTTTGCGGGCATCGAACTGCGCGAGCGCATTCAAGGCGTCGTCGAGTGCGGCCAATTCCGGCGCGCGCTCGCCACCAACCACGGCGACTTCATCCAACGACACGTGCTCCGCAGCCCCGCGTCTCGCGTGGCGACGCCGCGCGTGATCCACCAGGATTCGCCGCATCGCCTGCGCCGAGACCGCGAAGAAATGCGCGCGGTCCTGCCACTGCATCCGCGTGTAGTCCACCAGGCGCATGTACGCCTCGTTGACCAGCGCAGTGGCTTGCAGGCTGTGGCCCGCTCGTTCACGGTTCATGCATCGCCGGGCAATACGATGGAGTTCCTGGTGCACGATCGGCGTGAGCTCGGCAAGCGCTCGTTGATCCCCGGCGCTCCATGCGCGCAGCAAGCCGCTCAGGTCTCCAGTGGGTGGCTCCATTGTCCGCGCGACCCTCTCCATCGTCAGCGGCCCTGATTATACGTCGCGGTTTCTCTTTTTGTTCGGCTGATAGGTCTGGAGTGCCGCATGCGCCTAAACCAGTAGCGACTCCGTGAACCCGAATCGTGGTTCACGGCGCGTACCAAGGAGAGAGGCCATGAAGTGGAAATTGCTTCTGAGTGTTTCAGTACTCGGGTGTCTCGCCGTGCCGGCCGGTGTCGGGATCCACGCGCAGACGCCGACATTTGCTAGTGGCACCGTCAGTGACCCCGGCACGCTTGCCGGCGGAACGTTCCACCAACCGGTGCGTTTGGCGTCGTCCGACGATCGTGACGCGTTGGTTTTCGGCTGGTCTGGCGCTCACCGCAATATGTACAGGCGCGAGCTGGTCACCCCGATGCTTGGGCAGCGGACGTTTGCTGATCGCGGCACACGTCAAGTCGAGGGCTCCGCGTCGAACCGGGCGAACCGCGTCGTCTACGTGATTACGGGTCGCTCGGAGTTCGGCGCGCTCGATTTGGGTAGCGGAACATTTCTGCCGATCGGCCCTGTTCCGACCGATCTCGGAGGCGGGTTGGTTCCCGGCTTAGGTGGCTCGTTGTTGAGTCTTTCCTTTAACGGCAATCTGACCGCGATTGACCCGGCCACCGGCAGAACGTCGGTCGTGGGCCGAACCGGGTTGGTAGACTGCTCGACCCCAAGCTCTCCCTGCGGACCCAACTCTGCCAACGCGATTGGCCGCCTGGACGGGACGCTCTATGCAACGGATTTCGCCAACAACCTCTATAGCGTAGACGCCGCGACCGGCCTCGCCACGCTGATTGGACCGACCGGCAAAATTCCGCCCATTGATTTTGTCCCGTTCAGCGCCAATGCGGATGGCACACTGAACGTCTATTCTGAAAGTCTGTTCAGCGTCAGGGGCAGGCTTTACGCCACTTTCGGGACCGCGGCGCTCGATCCGGAGACTGGGATGGCGACCGACGTGATTGCTGGCGCGCTCTATGAAATCGATCGCCAAACGGGCGAGGCAACGCTGATTGGGCCGACCGATACACACCTGACCAGCGTCGTCAACGTGAGCGATACAGTTTACGCGTTCGACGCCGCGACCCGTCAGGTGGTCCTTCTTGATATCGCGACTGGCGTGATCATGCCGATCACGGACCTTGATCGGAGCATCGGTGTGATTGCAGGCGCGACCGCTGCTCATCCGGTTCAGCTCGGCCGTCGGTAGATCGAACCTCGAGTCCGCAGTTATCCAGCGCGTGCGGGGTCGGCCAGAGACCGGCCCTGCACCCTGCTGTGCTCGCAGTCGCGCTTCGTTCGGGTGAATGGTGGCGTTCCCGCAGGCTGGTGTCGCGTCGGATGCCAAGACTTCTGCGAGAAAAAGAAAGAAGCTCCAGATAACGGCGAGGTTGGGACTCGAACCCGACAACACACTTCCGATTCTGTATCCTACACAACCAGGTTGGGTGCGAACCTTGCGTTTCAAAGAGAAGGCGTCAATCGAGCGGAGGAGATCAGTGATGCCGATCGCCACGTAGACGCAGACCGCCGGCGGGATCGTCCGCACGATGCGCGCCGCACCGCGACAAGCGGCTGGACGTTCTGAGATGGCCCGCGCGAAATCCAGTCGCGGCGGGCGGCTGCGACGCAGTACGGGACCGCGGCCACCGTCGGGGGAACGCGGCGAGGTCAGTCCACCCAGTGCAGGACGTCGTGGATGATCGACCAGCGTGGCTGCCGGCGTGTCACCTCCCGTCCCAGCACCCAGTAGTTGTAGAGGGTCTCCATGGTGCCGTCCTTCCGCTTCAAATCGATCCAGGTATTGATGAAGCTGGCGAACGCGTCGTCGTGCCTGGCGATGGCATAGGCCAGGGGGACCTTCACGATGCCCGGCTCGGGCACGACCACCGTGAACTGGGGATACAGGAGCGTCCAGGCTGATCCCCGCTCCGCCGGGAGCGCGATGGCATCCACCGCCGGATCGGGCTGCGCGAACGCGGCCCCGAGATCGTCGACAAGCGTCACCCGGGCTCGCGGCAGCCTTTCCCGTAGCTTGTCGATGTAGTAGGGCACGTTCGGCACGGCGATCGTCGTCGCCGGCCGGGCCTCGATCGCACTCCAGCTCGAGAACTGCTCGCGGGCGTAATCCGGCACGACCAGCGCGAACGTCTCGTCGAGGTACGAATTCGAGAACAGCAGCGTGGCCGCCCGGGAGGTCGTGACCGCGACGCCCGACATGACGATGTCGCAGTAGCCGCCGCCCAGCTGCTCCTCCATCCTGCCGCGGTCGATCGGCACGAACTCCAGCCGAACGCTGAGCTCCGACGCCAGGTGATGCGCCAGCTCGATATCGAAGCCCACGAGATCGCCCCGGGCGTTGAAGAACGCGAACGGCAGGGCGTCCGGGGTAAATCCCACCCGCAGCATGCCCCGTTGGCGGAGACGCTCCAGCGTCGGGCGAGCGTCGGGGACTGCCGGGTCCGACGGGGCGTTCCGATAGACGGTGGCCGCCGCAGGCTGGTGCAGGAGATTCATCCCGGCCAGCACCTTGTCGCGTGTGTAGACAGGACGAAGCAGGCCGGCAAAGACCGCGCGCGTCCCGCCGATGACCGACGCGGTCAGCACCGCCGTGATCAGGAGATAGCGCACCAGGCGGCGGACGTCGACGCGCAGCGTGCCGCTGATCGCGCAGGCGCCGAGCAGGGCGACGGTGACGGTATGCATCGCGGCAACCAGCGTGCCGACGCGCGCATTGACCACGCCCGTCGCGAGAAAGAGTTGAAACGTATCGGCGGGGATGCGGAACAGATCCAGCAGGAACGGAACGGCGGCATTGAGACTGCCGAAGAACGTGAGCAGCCCGGTCAGCGCCAGCCGCGGATAGTCAGTCACCGCCAGGGCGGCATCGGCAAACCAGCCCGCGAACAGGATGAAGCTGATCGACAGGAGCTTACCGGTGTGGGGAAAGTTGAACGACGCCGGCACGATGACGTCCGGCAGGGTGGCGCTGCCGCTCGACGCCGGCGTGTGGCGCGCGAGCAGCGTCTTGCTCGCCTCAGTCAGCGCCGGCAGCACGATGAACAGATCGCCGGCGACGACCGCCGTGATCAGCGAGTCGCGCGTCAGGCTGAAGATCTCGCGGGCGCGGACCGGCGTCAGCGCCGCGACCAGCCCGGGCAGCACCCACAGGCTGACGAGCAGCGCGACGGCCACGTAGGTCACGATGTACACCTGCAGGCGTCCGAGCTGCTCCAGGTTCAGTGTCCCCGCTGTCGTCGCTGCAATGGCGAAGAGACCGAACGGCGTGAGGCGCACCGCCAGGCGGGTGGCACGCGAGACGGCATCCGTCGCGACCCGCAACACGTCCAGCAGCGTCTGCTTGCGTTCGACACCAATGACCGCGACGCCCAGCACGACCGAAAACAGCACGACCGCCGGCACCACGTTGTTGGCGAGCGAATTGAACGGGTTGGATGGAATATAGAGACCGACGAAGTCGAACGGAGGTCGCCGCTCGATCAGCGTCGTGCTGAAGAACGACGCCGTCTGCACGTGCGGAAACGCCAGCGGGATGAGGAACGTGAACAGCAGCGCGAGCGCCCACAGTCCGACCAGCACGGCACCGGCGCGAAGGCCGAGCGTGCGTGCTTCCGGATAGGTGAGCGAGCCGAGGCTGGTCACGATCGAGAGGATGACGTACGGCAGGACCGTCATCTGCAGGAGCTTGACGAACCCGTCGGCGGCCCACGCGAACATCGCCGCACGGTCCCCAAGGAACACACCGGCGGCAATGCCCGCCGCCAGTCCGACCAGAATCCGCCGCGAAGATGACATGTTTACACCTGGATCAACGTCAGGTATCGGACGATACCGCCTTTCCCGTCACGACACGGGAGGGTCGCCGGCACGAGAACCCCGGCAGCTCGGCCTGACGCTACTAACGAGCTCGCACCTGTTCTACACGTTCAACGGCCGCGCCGCGATGGTGACCATCGACATGATCGCCATTGGGGCAACGGCGCTCGCCTCCGTGTGGATTTTCGTGGACATGGAGCACGATCACGTGCTCAGCCGGCTCAGATCGACACGGCCGGGCAGGATCGACGTCAATTGGGAGTTCATCAAGCGGATCGCTATCTACGGTGTCCTGCCGTTGCTTGCGGTCATCGCCGCCCTGTTCCCCGAGGTGGGCGGAACTCTCTTCGGCTGGCTCGAGCCACTGCGGAAGCTTACGAGCTTCTGATTCGACGCACTGCAGAAAAGCCTGGGCGATCACATCGGCTTGCGCGCGCAGACGCAGATCGTCGTCCTTCGGTGCGCGGGACTCGCGATGGAAACTGGAACCGTCGGGGTTCCCCCACACGTCGAGATCGCCTCGTGACGCACCGGGAGGCCGATATAGTCGGTGGTGCAACACAACGGTGTTCGTGGACGGCCTAGGCGTCCGGTGCCCGGCGTTCTGCAGGAATGGACGCTTGTTCCTGGGGGCATCGCACGGCGGTACGCTCAAGGAGGCATGCTAGGCCGCCGAACCCCGCTTGGTCCTGATCCAGTTGCGCACCTGCTGTTCGAACACGTCCAGCGGTAGTGCCCCAGCGCCGAGCACCATGTCGTGGAACTCGCGGATGTCAAATTTGGCGCCGAGCTGCTGCTTCGCTTCCTCGCGCAGCTTCAGGATCGTCAGCTGTCCAACTTTATAGGCGAGCGCCTGCCCCGGCCAGGCGATATAGCGATCAGTCTCGCTCTGGACCGTCGGTTCGTCTGTGTTCGAGTGCTCGTGAAAGTAGTCCACGACCTGCTGCCGCGTCCAGCGCTTGTAGTGAAATCCGGTGTCGACGACGAGGCGAATCGCGCGGAGCATTTCATCCTGCAGCCGCCCGTAATCGCTGTAGGGATCCTGGTAGAACCCAATCTCTTTCCCAAGCCGCTCCGAGTACAGCGCCCAGCCCTCGACGTAGGCGGTGTATCGCGCCTGCTGGCGGAACGGCGCCAACGTCGGCAGCTCCTGCGCGATTGACACCTGCATGTGGTGCCCCGGGACGCCTTCGTGGTACGCGGTCGATTCATCGGTAATCAAGAGCCGCTTCTCGAAGTCGCCGGTCGCGACCATGACGTGGCCCGAACGCGACCCGTCTGGTGTGCCCTGGTTGTAATGCGTGGCCGCCGTCTTCTCATTGAAATCCTCGATCGGCATCACTTCGAGCTGCGCCTTCGGCAGGCGGCCGAACAGCTTCGGCAGCTGCTTCCACATCTCCCCGATGTAGCCGCGGTACTCGTCGAGAATCTGCTGCCGGGAGTGCGCGTGCAGCCTCGGCTCCTTCTCGATGGCGGCGTTCAGGCTCTTGAGATCGTTGAAGCCCAGTTTCTTCGCAATCGCCAGCATCTGTGTCTCGAGCTCCGCCACCTGGTTCAGCCCCAGCTGGTGAATCTCTTCCGGCGTCATCGTGGTCGTGGTGCTCACCTTGGCAGCAGCGGCGTACCGGGCGTCGCCGTTCGGCAGCGACCAGATGCCCGGCTCGAGCCGGCCGTGCGGCGCATAATCCTGGCGAACGAACGCGGTGAACTTCGCGTACGCCGGAGCGACCGAAGTGCGGACCGCGTCGAGCACCGCCTGCCGCAATCGCGTCTGGTCGGCCTCCGACATCGTCTTCGGGAACTTCTCGAGCGGCTGCGCGAACGGACTCTTGTCCGGCGTGGTCGATCCGATCTCCTGCGCCTGCTCCGCGACTTTCTCGAGCAGCAGCTTCGGCGGCATCAGCCCGCGTATCATGCCCGTCTTCATCTGGACGATGTTCTCGTCGAGCAGGCGAGGAATCTGCTTCAGGCGCGCGACGTAGTCGTCGTAGTCCTTGACCGTGTCGAAGGGCAGGATGGCGACCAGTTGCGGCAGGTCGATGTGCGCACCGTTCATCTGGTTGATCGGCATCTGCCAGTCCGTGAACGTCGCGTTGTCGAGCTGCTCGCGCAGGTTGCGCACCATCAGCGTCTTGTTCAACGCTTCCTGGTCGGGAAAGCCGGTCGTGTCGACGGCTTCGAACTTGTCCAGAAACGTTCGGGCCATCTGCAGATCGCGATCAATCTGGGCCTGCGAGAAGTCGCTCAGCCGATCGTTGAAGCGCTTGTCGCCGAGGATGGTCGCGAACTCGGGGTTGCTTTGTAGCGTGTACTCCCACTGTTCCGCGAGCAGACGGTTCAGCTGATCGCGCCGTTCCTGCAGCGCGGACGGTCCCTGAACCGGACGCGCTTCAGCGCCGATCAACACGGTCGTGATCCCCACACACGCGAACAAGGCGGCGTACAGTTTGCGCATGAGCAGTATTGTGGCGCATTTGTTGGCGGCGACGGGCAAAGCGGTCACTACCAGCGGCACAGCGCTCGCAAGGCTGCTCTCGCCTTCGAACAGCAACCTGTTCCGGGACGTCTGATCTTGGACGGGTCACTGGACGGGCACGCGATCCACATCGACGCACGGCTGTTCGATCGGGAGAGTCTGCTCCTCGCGAGCCGCTCGAAACAGTTCAACTGGATCCAGGAGCGTCCCTTCAACCGCTGGCGCTCGGCGGAGTGAGTTGGGCTGCCGAACACTCTCGTCGGGCCAATCCGCGGCCCATTCTGGCAAGTCACCACGAGCACCTGCTGACCAGCCGTGCGGCGGTGCGCAGAGAGCGTCGACAGCGGCTGATCCGCACAGCGTGGTAAATAGGGCGGCTTGGTGCGCGCATCCATCGGCCTGTGGTGGGCGTAGAGAGCCGGACGCGCGTCGCCAGTCTCCGACGGGATACTGCTGGCGGCAGGGCGATCCTGGGTGTGGCGCGGGTGCACTGAACCGGAGCGCCGGTGCTACACTTCGCGGACACGCGCACGCGTACTCAGGGCCGATCTCGGATGAAGATGTGTCTGATTGTCGATCCGCGCGGATCGCTGAGGGCTTCTGGAACGGGGCGTCGGCGATCGCTGCCGCTAGCATCCGAGCTGCCTGCTGTCCCGCTTGAAGAAGCCTTTCACGAAGCGGGCGACGACACCGGCACGCCACGTTTTCTGAGCTCGTACGCCTGCAGAGGCACGCGCGCTGGGGCGACGGGCCGCTCCATCGGCAGCGTCGGCACGCCGTTCTCGTCGACCGGCGCAAGCTGGGTGAGCCGTCGAAACGTTTGCCGGCAGTTTGGTTCGCGCGTGACCCTGGCTGTCGTGCGTCATACGGTCGCCTCGATCTGAAGACCTGATGGGTTCAGAGTTTCCTCGCGGCCCCAGGGTCGACATCGTCTGTGCATGGAGGCGCCCTCGGTGCTGACCTCGAGCAGTCTTCGCGCGAGTCGCGCGCTGGCTGTGGCCCTCGGGATCGTGGCTCTCGGTATTCTGATTGGCTCGCCGCTTTTCGGGTGGTTTCCCGTCGTCAGAGTGTCGGCGCTGCTGATACCGCTTCTGATCATCCCCGCACTCGCGGCCGCACCTTGGCGGTGGTCAGACGAGGTCTGGGAGCGCGCGGCCGCGTGGATTCCCTCGCGGTGGACGCTTGCCGGCGCGTGCCTTGTCGCCGCCCTAGGGCTGCTCTGGATCGTACATTCGCGGTTCCAGTCCGGCGACATCAACGCGGTAGACTTCACGGTCTATTTCGATCGACCGCTGTATCAAACCAGCCGTTCACATTGGTATCTGGTGGAGTCCAGCGACGACCCCGGGTTCGAGAACCTCACCCACCTTGCGGTGCATGGATATTGGATTCTGCTGCCGCTCGCTGGCCTCTATCGAATGATCGCCACGCCTTACTGGCTTCTCGCTGTGTCGGTGATCGCCGTAGTGGCCGGAAGCGCGTATTGCTATCGGATCGTGCGGCACGGCGGCGGCAGCGCCGTTCTGGCACTCGCAGCCGCCGGCGCATTTCTATTGAATGACAACACTGCACGGACGCTGAATTACGGCTTCCATGCGGAAGTGCTCTATGCGTGGTTCATCCCTTGGGCGATTGACGCCGCCTTACGCCGTGCCCGGGTGTCATTCCTGTTCGCAGTACTCGCCACTTGCCTGGTCAAAGAAGACGCGTTGTTTCCGCTGTTCGGGCTCTCGATCTCTCTCGCACTGGTGAACGAATTTCGAGTGCGGGGTTTTGATCGTGTCCTGTTTCTCGGGACACCCGCGCTGCTTGGCGTGCTGAATCTTGCGCTGTTCTATACCCTCGCTGTGCCCCGACTGTCGCCCAGCGGCGCTATCATGTACTCGCACTTCTGGGCGTCGCACGGCGCGACACCTTGGCAGGCAGCGACGAACCTCCTCAGAGAGCCGGTCGCAACGGCGGCGGCCTCGGTCAGCTCCGGGTTGTTCAGTGTTGTTCTGGTGCGCCACCTTTTTCTTCCAATTGTCGGCTGGCGCTGGGTAATTGGCTTGGTGCCCCTGCTCGTTGTGTACGGCGCGTCCGACAACCAGCAGGTCCGGGAATTCGGAATCTACTATGCGATCCCCTTGGTTCCATTCCTCATCCTCGCGAGCGCACGAGGGGCGCGAACCTTGACGGCGGTGCTGTGGCCTGCTCCACGCGCTGAGGTCGTCGCCAGCTATCTCCTGTTGCTCAGCGCCCTCACTGTCGGCCTTGGGTACAGCGTCCGTCCCAGGCGTCCTGAACTAAGCGCGGTCAAAAGTAGTTTGGACCGATTTAAGACACAGCAGGTGCTGGTGCAGAGCGGGCTGTACCCACACGCGGGATACGATCAAAACGTCAAGCTTCTGGCCCCCCATCGGCTCCGTGACGCCCCACCGGACGAGGCCGTGATACTGCTGGCGCCCGGAATCAGCGCCTACCCTTTCGAACAGGGTGAGCGGCACTGCCTCGAACAGTTGCCGAGGGTTGCCACGATAACACCTGGGCTGTTCGCGGTCAGGTCCGCAACGGCTGCGAACTGCTTGAGGCTGCCGATGTCCTCTGCCGATGGGCGTTGATGTTGAGACCACGTGCAGTCTTCGCGATCATTTTGTGGCCGAGGCGGCCGCGATGGTCAGCGGTGCAGCGGGGTGCGATTATTGCCGATCAGCGCCGGACGCACACCCAGCGAGATTCTCTATCCATACACAGCGTGTATATGACGACGACCGACGTGCCGCCGCGCACCGAGCGATGTGACGCGTTCATCGACTGGTTGGGCTACGGCGCGTCTTAACGAGTTCGGGAGCGTCGGCGCCAACCGGGCGCCGGCGGCGGCCGAAAGGACCTTCCTCCTCGCAGTACTCACTTAATGGCGAGCAACGCGGGCCCCGAGCTCCTCCACTCGCCGGGCGACTCCCCAGTCAGTTGTGCTTTTGACGAGTGGATGGGCCGGCGCAGGCTGGCCGGGATCCTGAATGATTCCCGGTTGGACCGCAAACCTGCCACTCGCGTTGCCCGCGGGAGCAAGGAGGATGTCATGGCGCAGTACGACACAGAACTCGATGAAACCACACGGCTTATTGCCTCGAACAAGGTGGAAGGGACGGCGGTGTACAACCGCCAGGGTGAAAAGCTGGGCTCGGTCTACAACTTCATGGTCGACAAGCGGTCGGGCAAGGTGGAATACGCGGTGATGTCGTTCGGTGGGTTCCTCGGCATGGGTGACAGTTACCATCCTCTGCCGTGGAATGTGCTGACCTACGACACGCGCCAAGGAGGCTATGTCGTCGACCTCGACAAGCGGATGCTGCAGGAAGGTCCGTCCTACAAGTCCGGCCAGGAACCGCGCTACGACCGCGCCTACGGTGAAAAGGTCTACGGGTACTACCGCGTGCCTTATACGATGTAAAACATCCAGGGGCGGCATGTCGATCATCGTTGTCGGAACGAATCACCGAGCGTCGAGGATCTGCACCGCCGCCCTCGCGCCTCTCCTGCCACGCGACACTCGCACCCACGGACTGCCAAGGGCTATCGAACGTTCGACACGTGCCTTGGTAAGCTCTCAGCAGTGACGAAGCCGTGATGCTCACACGTAAGCCGTCGGCTGGCGCCTGCGTTCGCCTCTCGCTTTCAGCAGCCCTCTTCGTGGGCGCTGGCGCCTGCGCCAAGACTCCTCCGCCGTCATTACCCACCACGGGCATCGTGACGGTCGGCGTCACCAGCCGGGGCCCGGGCGTCGAGACCATGGCGTTCGGTGTGTCGATCGAGCCCGGAGGGATCAACGGCGCGGTCAAGGGCGACGTCGGCATCTTCACGGCCCGCAACGTTCCACCGGGCAATCACGTTGTCCGCATGAAGGAGCTTCCGCGCGTGTGCCAGGTCGAGGGCGCGGCGGAGCAGACGGTGCGCGTCTCGCCCGGTCGCTCGATAGCCGTGCGGTTCGTGATCACGTGCACGTGACCAGAACGCGTCCGCGCTGGCCATGGGGTTTTCTGTGTCGACGCTTCGGCACCGGTCGGCGAGTGGCGTTTGCCGCACTTTCCGCACGCGCCGTCGAAACCGGCTCACGCCCGGGGGCGATGACGTCGGTCGATACAATGCCGTCGTTCGCTCCCAGGACTGCCGCGCGGAGCCATCCGATCCGCTCGCTCCGCTAACGCTCGCGATGTACACCGGTGGTCCCGACTCTTGAATCAGCATTCGCTGCGCTCGCCTCCGGGCACGGCCGAAAGTCTCGGGTCGCCGGCGCCCCCCACGCGGTCGAGCATCGGGCATGAACGAGCAGATCGCGTGCCGTTCACAGCGCCTGCGTGTCGCCCGCCGGAACGCGGTGGCTCACGACAGTGTCGCTCGGACCGAGAATGGATGCTTTCGACGCCGATACGCCTGATTTTGCCGCCGCACCCACCGGCTGTCATCCAGCGTTCATGTCGGAAAGCTCCGTTGCGGGCAGAGTGATGATCGAGGTGGCGCGAAACCTACGCGGCGGATGTAAACGCAGCCATACGACATATTCCGCGGTCAGGGTGAGGTCCGGTGCGCCGTTTCCGACGACCAGCGCCGTGCGCTTCGGTCTCCGAACTTGCGCGCTCCAGCAAATCGCGGCTTCGTGGACCCCGCGTCGGCTGCCGGAAATAGTCAGGACGAGCAAAACGTCACTGTGCGGCGAGATCGTTGTTATCGCGAGGGTCCGGACGGCACTCGGGTGGACGGGCCGGCGGTGAGCACGCGCCGCACGACGGTCACGATGGCGAGCAGCAGCGCGCCCGCGGCGATTCCGGTGGTCGCGTCGAATGCCAGGAGCGCGATCGAGCGGAGGGTGTCGTCGAATCCCGGCAGTCCCGCCACGCGGCCGGCGATCCGCTCGAACGCATGATGCAGCGGCGGAATGCCATGGACGAGTATGCCTCCACCCACCAGGAACATGGCGACGGTGCCGGCGACAGACAGTCCCTTCATCAGCCAAGGTGCGCCGGCCACGATGGCACCGCCCAGGCCGCGTTGGATCCGCGCAAACGCCGCTTCTCCCGCGCGCTGGCTGAGGCGCAGCCCCAGGTCATCGAGCTTGACGATCGCCGCTACTAAACCGTACACGCCAATGGTCATGGTGACCGCGATGGACGTCAACACAAGCACCTGCGTCGCGAACGTGGCGCTCGCGACTGTCCCCAGCGCAATCACGATGATCTCGGCCGACAGGATGAAATCCGTGCGGACCGCGCCCCTGATCGTGTCCTTCTCGAAGGCCTTCAGGTCGATCGCGGGGTCGGCGAGCGCGCGCCTCAGTTGGTCTTCGTGCGCATCGTCGTGCGCTGTGCCCTGAAACAGCTTGTGCGCGAGCTTCTCGACGCCCTCGTAACAGAGAAACGCGCCACCGATCATGAGCAGCGGGGTCACCGCTCGTACCGCCACCGCGCTGATGACGAGAGCCGCCGGCACCAGGATCGCTTTGTTCATCGCCGATCCTTTGGCCACCGCCCACACGACCGGCAACTCGCGGTCGGCGCTCACGCCGGCAACCTGCTGAGCGTTAAGCGCCAGGTCGTCGCCCAGCACGCCAGCCGTCTTCTGCGCGGCCACCTTGGTGAGCAACGCCACGTCGTCGAGCCCCGTCGCGATATCGTCGAGCAGTGTCAGCAAGCTGGATGGCATAGTCGTGCAGTCTTACAGGAGACGCGCTCCCGATCAATCACATGCGGTCTTGACGTGGTTGGCATCCGGCTCCCGAACGCTGCTGGCCTCGACACGTCGTCCAGCAGCGATATGGGTACGGTCAACGCCGATCACGAGGCGTGGTGTGATGACCCTGCCACTCGCAGCGGACCAATAACGTACCGGACCAGCACGAACGCGGGTCGGGGACCGGATGAGACTTGTTCGAACGCATCAGGATGGACGGCAGTGGTTCAGGCTATAGTCGGTACCGTGCCCCGCACGCCGTTCATCATCCTGCTCGCGATTTTCCACGCAGGATGCGCCAGCAGCAGGACGCAACCGGCCTCACGCCTGAGCGACGCGAACGCACTCGAGGAATTCCAGGAAGAAATCGAGGAGTATGTCGCACTCCACAATAAGCTCGAGTCGCGACTGCCGCCCCTGACCGCGCAGGCGCCGCCGGCGGAGGTGGATGAACACGGGATCGCACTCGCCGACCTCATCACGTCAGCGCGGCGGAAGGCGAAACAGGGTGACATCTTCGTGAGCGAGGTCGAACCCGTGATCCGTGAACGCGCCCAGATCATCTTTGCCAGTGTGCACGGCGCGGACGAGAAAGCAGCCATTCGGGACGAGCAGTCGGAACGCAGTCTCGAGGCACGCGTCAACGAGCGGTATCCCGAGGATGTGCCGGTGTCCACCGTGACGGCGTCCGTGCTTGCGTCACTGCCGCCACTGCCGCGGGTTCTGGAGTATCGGTTCCTCGGCCGTCACCTGATCCTGATCGATGTCGCCGCGCGGCTCATCGTGGACTACCTGCCGGACGTGTTACCGCGCTGATACATGCGTCAGCCGCTGTCCTCGGCCTCCCCCGGCAGCCAACACCCGCTCACGTCGCCCGCGGCGATGGAGCTTCACGGCGGCGTCGTCCTGATCCGAGCCGAAGCGCGCGGGCAGAAGTATCGCCATTCGGATGGCCGACTGTTGGCGCCTTCCCTGTACGTGAATTGGAGCGCGCTGGCCACTGCGTAGCGCTCGATCCTCTTGTTGCGCGTGTTGGTCACATGTAAACGCTGGCTGTGCGACTCATGAACACGCGGAGGTGCCGGGGTCCGTGGTGATCGCCCAGCCGAGAGAGGACGCGCCATTTCGGTCGTGGCTCTGACCGGTTCTGAGAGTCGGCGCCGCCGTCTGTGTATGTCAACTATCCGCGCGGACACGTCCCGCGAAGCCGAGCCGGTGTCCGCCGACCGGTCGAGGAGTCTGCATGTTTGTCGCCTACCATGGGGTGAATGCGGCCACCCACCAGCAACGGTTCGACGAACTCGCTGGCCAGGGACTGCGGATGACGTGGATCAACGTCTCCGGAGAGCCCACGGACGCCCGCTACGCTGCGGTCTGGGTCACGAGCGACGGCCGGGGCTGGGCCGGCGCGCACAACCTCGACGCCGCCGGCTACCAACGGCGATTCGACGAACTCACCGCTGCCGGCCTGGCGCCTTCAGTCGTCTCGGCGAGCGGACCCGCCGACCGCGCGGTGTTTGCCGCGCTGTTCGAGCATCGCTCGGTGGGTGCCTGGACGGCGCGACACGGCCTCCCGTGGGGTGGTTCCGGTCAGCCGGACACGCTCGTCGGGCAGGCCGAGCAGTCCCAGCGTGCGGGTCAGGTGCCTCGCTGTCTTGCGATCTACGGCGTGCCCGGAGACGAGCGTTTTGCGGGCGTGTGGTGGGAGGCCATCGACGGTGTCGCGGCCTCGATGTGGCTAGGCGACGCCGATTTCCACCAGCGCCTCTTCGACGCGCAGCTCGCCGGCGGCAATCGGCCGTCGTCGCTGGCCGTCAGCGCCGACAGTCGGGTGCTGTCCGTCTTCCGCAGCGATCAGATCGGCGCGTGGACGGCGCGGCATCGGATTCCGGCCCAGGAGTATCAGGCCGAGTTCGACCGTCAGGTCCAGCAGGGCCATCGCCCGATCGTCATCGCTGCCGGTGGGTCGGGAAACGATGCACGGTACGCGGCGGTGTTCGCCGGCGACGAACTCGCCACGTCGCGACAGTGGACGGTCACGATTGATCGGGCATCTGCACCAGCTGTCGATGCCGCGCTGGACGCGGCACTCGCCGATACGATGCGCCGTTTCGGCGTCCGGTCGGCTGCGATCGCCGTCGCACGCGCGGGCGACGTTCGCGTCTCCCGCGGCTACACGTGGGCCGAACCCGGATACGCGGTCACGCAGCCCTCGGCATTGTTCAGGCAAGCGAGCGTCTCGAAGCTGTTCACCGCCGCCGCCGCGCAGGCGTTGCACGACGACGGCGTCGTCGGTCTCGACACTCCGCTACTCGACGCGCTCGGCGCGGGCACTCCGCTGCCAGTCGGCGCGATGATCGACCCGCGTCTCAACCAAGTCACGGTGCGCCAGGCAGCGACGCGGCTAAGTGGGATGCGCCGCGACCTGTTCGGCGCACTGCCGGGTGGGGCAACGGGCGATGCCACGATGCGCGATGTCGCGTTGATTGCCAGCCGCCCTGGCGCGCCGACCCAGGACGATGTCGTCCGGTACGTGACCGGCATGCAGTTGGCGACGAACCCCGGCACGCAGATCGGGGATGGCTACTCGAACATCGCCTTCTTCCTGCTCGGGGCTGCCGTGGAGCGCGCTGCTGGCAAGTCGCTGGACGCGTACATCCGCGATCGTCTGCTGCGCGAGTTCGGCGTCAGCGACTTCGTCGTCGCGCGTACCGGCCTGGGTGTTCGGCAGGTCGGCGAGGTGTCCGGCTACGACAGCGTGGACGCCGGACCATCCATGCTGGACACCTCCGGAGTCTGGGCACCGGCCACATACGGCGGCAGCTTCGTGCTCGAGCCGTGCCCCGGTGCCGGCGGCTTTGCGACGTCGGTGACGACAGTCGCGCGCTTCATCGGCAGCCACGCCGCGTGGGATCTCGGTGCGCGGGCGCCGGCCACTCGCTACGGCGACTTCCACGGCACCGCGACGATTGCGCAGAGCCGAGGAAGCGGGCTGGATGTGGCGATCGCGTTCAATTACTGGGTGCCCGACGAGGCGAAGGACCGCTTGCTGGCTCGGATCGGACCGATTCTCGATGCTGCGATGATCTGACACCGGAGTGTGGTGTTCAGCTAGGGCAAGTGTCGCTCCACGACACTTCTGGATTGAGCAGGAGAGCGGCGTCGGTTGGTTGACGGCCGGGGCCCCTCTCCGCGCGGCGGTCATCGCGATGCGCGGTCGCGGTCCACCACGGCAGAAGGGCAAATCCGGCACTGGCTGCGGCAGCATGAACCTGACAGGGTTTGGCGGCAGGTTCTGAACCACACCAGAAAGCGGACGGCCATGGACCCAGGGCACGAATGCTCCGCCGTGGTTCTCAGTGCACCCACGTGCCGGTTGAGTGACGAACGTCGTCACGGGTTGGATGGGCACCCACAGGTGTGACGCGCACCGCGGCCACGTGTCGCTGAGCGCCTGGAGCCCCGGCGTCCTCGCTCGAGCCCAGGCACAGTCGCCGAACCAGTACACCCCAGAATAATTCGAGTGCGATCGCGGTATCCGTGATCATGGAAGACTTCGCAGACGCCACGTCCATTGACGCGGGCGTGAACCTCCACCAGCTGCCGCCGTTGACATCGCTGCTGGTGTGGACCAGAAACTCGTCGTACCGCATCATCGTCATGGAGGGCGCGAACATCAGCGTCCAGGGCGGCACGTCCTTTCCCGAAGCCACGCAAGCCTATCTTGATGGCGCGCGTATGGGTGCCAGTCTCTTGAAGGTGGGCTGGATTGGGGTCGGGCTCTCGATGGAGATTCGTGTCGGACGAAGGTGCATCGTGACATCACCGGTTCGTTCGATAAGGACCGACCTGCCCGGGAGTCACAGAACTCAGTGATTCCATCTCACTCTTGACTGCCCGCGTCCTCAGGTGGCGCCGTCCACCAGAAGGTCATCTCGCACGCCATGAAGAAGCTCGTCGTGGGAGCCATCACAATCCTGTCATGTCTCTGGCGATCCTCCCGATCGTATCCGCCGCGCGGTGACTGACCACACGCGGACGCTCACGCCGATCCGGCTGCAGCATTGAACGTGCGGGCGCAAGTGCCCGAGCACGTCATGTCCACGATTCGAGGCGCATACTTTGACTGACATTCGAGTGAGACGCGCTGGCCGTGGTGCGGGTTCGCGGGCCGCGACAATCTGGCCGTCCGGCTGGACGGCCACTGAACGCGCCTGGTCGCCGCCCGCCGCGACATAGCTAATCCACTAACGTCAGTATTCGCGCAGGTTCCGGGAGCAAGAAGTCTTGCTCCGGGCAAACGGCAACCGATCTGCACTCGTCGGCTAAGACAGGGGCGCCGCTGGCGTGGTGACGAGAGAGAGGGGACGGTATCGTGTTTCGTCCGGCGGGTAGGGACCGCACCGCGCGAGGTCACAGTTCCTTGGTCTGGGTTGCCTCGGTCAGCAAAGCACTCCCTACTGGCGATCGTCGCCCCGCCCGCGCACCGGTGTCAGAAAACGATCGACGATAAAGTCAGCGACCTCGCGGCCGAGGTGCTCACCGGCGGTCTCGTCAAACCTGAAATGCTGTCCGGCAAAGATACGGCTCAGCGACGCTTCCGCCGCGGCCGCTGAGAAGCTCGTGAACGAGCGCACGATCCCCGGCATCGTCTCCGAGGTGACGTCGAAGTCGAAGCGGCGCCGTTTGACGACGGCGCTCAACACCTCCGCCGCGGCGGCGCTGATCACGGCATGGGCGCCGGGATACGACGGATCGGCGCCGGTCTTCTCGACCTCCGGCAACCAGGTCGGATCAACGTTCGTGTCGGGATTGCCGTCAACGTCGGCCGCCCGGATCGCGGTCACCGGCCGCCAGAGGTTGTAGGTGTATTTGGCATCGTAGAAGGCGATCACGCCATCCGCCACACTCAAATTCAACAACGCGAACAGCCGCGCGCTCTCGGCCGTCGTCAAGTGCTGCGTTTCGGACGCCGTCTGCGCGATTTCATTCCAGTAGTTCTGGATCGCTCCGTTCCAGAAGAGACCAATCAGAGCCTCGTCTGCTGTCGCGATCTGACTGTTCTCGATGCCGATCGCTTCGACTTCGTTGAGCGCGTCACCGTATCGCTCGCTGACCAGCGACGGAGGAGGACCGGGCCGGAACTGGTCCGCGTGCAGCAATGCGAACGGGATGACCTGCGACCAATGCGTGAACTGAGGCTGCGGCGGAAAATTCGGTGCCGTCGATTGGTAGTCTCCGGCCGCGTTGCCGAACACGTACGGCAGCGGCGCCGCGCCCGAGCCGTCGTGACTTCGCAGCGCCAGGATCTGATTGGCGACTGCTTCGCCGATCCGGATCCCTTCCGCATTGTCCTCGCCCCTGGAGCCGTTCGCCAGAGACTGCTGGAACTCGTCGTCGAGCATCGACCTGAACGCCGGGTAGAGCGTGGCGAGCACGTCGTGCGCTGCAGCCGCAGCGGCCGCTTCCTGGGAACCCCGGCGTGACGCGTGCGGAACGCTGACCAGGTACGAGACATGCCCCCGGTCGATGGCGTTGACGGCATCGTAGATGGCCGCATGCAACATCGCAAAGCTTCGCGTTGGATGCACCGTCGCCGGCTGTACACCAGGCGTACGGAGAATCGACAACAGCGTCCTGTTCCATTGCACGACCGGGTTGAGCGACCGAACCACGTGGCTGGCCATCGGCGCCGCCTCCGCCGTCACACTCGCACCCGCGAGTACCAACATCGCCAACATTCGCATCATTCCAACACTCCTTACGGCTGACGGAGTCTGACGTCAGTCAATTGGACGATGGCGGTTGATCGCTCAGCCCGCTTCTGAGGCTTTTCTGCGAACACACGCTTCCCACCGTCTGGTCTGTCCGGGTTTCTCTTGATGCCTGGTTGCATTACGATTCCTGACGGCGCGGAGCGGACGACACCTACCGACCGTCAGATGGAATCGAGCAGGTCGTCGCCCTTGGTCTCGACGATCGTGTTCGGCTGACAGCGCTCGTCGCGCAATGTGGTCGCCGCTCATCGCCTCGTCGTTCACGACAGATGACGAGTCGTTGGCGTCCCCGTCGCGCCAGACACCGTGTGCCGGAAGATAGCTGCGGGGTCGGCGAAGCTGATCGCGCGCCGTCAGGCCAGAGCACACTCGGCGATCACACAGACATCAACCAGTGGTAAAGACCGGTCGGGTCGCAGATTTATTCCTGGCACCTCGACTCGCGACCGCGTGCTTGGCGGCATAACTCCAGGGGCAAGGCATCTCCGGACGTCGTCGCTCGTCCGGTCACAAGTGCCCGACCTGCGCACGTCTCGCGCCGTGGCCGCCAAGGCGCTCTGCTCCGGGCAGTGGGCTGGATGTTCGCTCAGTTCCGGGAGGTCAGCTGCGGCACTCGAGCCGAGGCGGGTGTCTTCAGGGAGGCTTACTGAGGGAATCCGGTGCGGCGCACGAGATCCTCGAAACGCGGGTCCGCTCGGAGAGGATCGAAGCCTGGGCGGATCAGGACGCCAGGGTTGAACCGCTCTTCGTGGCCTTTCTCGAGCCAATTCATCGCCTGATCCGTATCCCCGAGAGACGCGTAGATCACGGCGATTTCCGAAGCAAACGACTGGCCCGGGGTTGAGCGCTTCTTCAGATCGCCGAGCAACTTGATCGCTTCGCTCTTCTTGTCGGAAACGGCGTTGGCGCGCGCCAGGTTAGCGATGCAGGTTGGGCTGCCATTGGACAACTTGACCGCTTCCTGCAGCTCCTCGACCGCCTCCCTGTTCATGTGTTTCTGAAGGTAGGCCTGGCCGAGGTGGTTGTGTGCGAGGGCGAAGGCGGGATCCATTTCGATCGTTTTGCGGCTCTGTTGTATCGACTCCTCGGTCGCATGCGCGAGCGACAGCAGCTCGGCCAGATCGGCATTGATGATGATGGAAAGCGGATCGACATTCATCGCCTTCTTCATTTCGACGATCGCCTCGTCGTATCGATGCAGGAGCGCCAGATGCCACGCATACCAATGGTGAGCGGTTGCGTAGCCCGGGTTGAGTTCGATGGCTCGCCGGAATTCGCTCCCGGCAGCCTCGAAGTTCCAATCGAAACCGTCCAGGCAGAAGGCCAGGGAGGTGTGGGCTTCGCCCAGCGCGCTGTCCAGTTCCAGGGCCTTCATCGCCGCGGCCTTCGCCTGCGGCAGCGCCTCCTTCGGAGTCATCACCGCGTACTGCCAGTCGCCCAGCAACGCATAGGTGTCGGCCAGGCCTGAGTAGGCCTGCGCGTATTTCGGATCCTCGTCGATGGCCTCGTTGAAATACGCCAGCGCCACCTTCAAACCATCCGCCGTTCGCTTGTTCCAGAAGAAGCGCCCCTTGAGATACGACTCGTACGCGACCGGGTTCACTACCCTGACGTTTCTCAGCGCCGACTGCTCCTGCGGATTCACGCTGATCCGAATCTGATCGGCGATCGCTCTCGCGACGTTGTTCTGGAGCGCCAGAGTATTCCGCAGTTCACCCTGATAGCTCTGGGACCACAGGTGCCTGTCCGCAGAGCCGTCGATCAACTGCGCCGTGATCCGGACGTCGTCTCCAGAACGGAGGACGGTACCTTCCACCACGGCGTCCACGTTCAGCTCGCGAGCGATCTGGGGCAGAGACTTGCGGGTGTGTTTGTACGCCATCACCGACGTGCGCGAGATCACGCGCAGCGCGCTGATCTGGCCGAGGTCGGAAATCAACTCGTCAGTCATCCCGTCAGCGAAGTAATCCTGGGAGGCATCGTTCGAAAGGCTCTCCAATGGCAGGACAGCCAATGAACGGATGACGGCCGGCGAAGTGCCGGAATTTCGCTGCCACAAAGCGAGGGAGGCTAGTACGACGACCAGGATCGACGCCGATATCGGCCACACTCGCGGCGTCCTACGACGCGAGACCGGCGGGAGGGAGCCGGCGGGATGCTCACGACCAAGAAGGTCTGGCGGGGGCTCAGGTTGAGGTGCGAGCTCCGCGGTTGGAACGGGTGCCGGATAGGCAACCCTGACGTCGGCCACGAAGCGGTAACCGCGACGCCCCACCGTTTCGATGAAGCGGGGACTCTCGGAGGAGTCCCCGAGCGCATCACGGATCTTGTTGACCGCCTTGTTGAGCCCATGGCCAAAATCCACGAAGGTATCTGCGGGCCACAGCCTCTTCTGAAGGTCTTCGCGCCCGACGACCTCGCCGGCGTGCTCGAGCAGCATCGCCAGGACCTGGAAGGGCTGCTGCTGAAGCCGGACCTTCAGGCCGCGCTTGCGCAATTCGCCAGCACGAAGGTCAACCTCGAACACTCCAAAACAGAGCCGCCCGGCATCCCGATCGTCTGGTTCCATGTGACGTGCCCGGCGCTGCCGGACCACTGCTTACTTGAAAAACACACGCGTGAGGCCCGCGTCGGTCTGGCAGCAGGACCGCCTAGCAGCGGTCTTCTTCTCGGGTCCTCCAGCCTCGGAGGACGCCACTCTTCCTATCCGCACGACAGGTCCGAGGAATTCCGGCAGCTCGCTGCCGAGGTCCGACGGTGAAGCATACCACTCATTCCGTTACCGTCCGAGGGGACCGGACTCCCTAAGTCTCCTGTTACCTCGCGGTTACGAGGGGACCGCCGTTCCAGCGGGGAGTGACCGGCGGTCCATTGCCCAGATCCCGACTGCCAACCAATAGTCGGTGCATCCGCGACGCGCCACGAACTGGCGCGGGGGGATGAATGCAGACAAGGTCGAGCAGACCAGGAGGACGAGAAATGTCTGAGACGAACAACGAGGAGCTGTTGCCCGGGCACGACCATGACGGCGTGGACCGGCGGGGATTCTTGAAATGCATGGCGTGGGCGGGAACCGGCGCGTTCTACGTCATGCAGGGCGGCGTGCTGAAGTCATACAGCCTGAGCACCATGCTGCCGGTGGGATCCACCTCGACGGCAGAGCTCAGCTTCGTGCAGATCAGCGACAGCCACATGGGGTTCAACAAGCAGGCGAATCCGGATGTGGTCGGGACGCTGAAGGCGGCCGTCGACAAGGTCAACCGGCTGGCGACGCCACCCGAATTCATGTTGCATACGGGCGACATCAGCCACCTCTCGAAGCCCGAAGAATTCGACACGGTGGACCAGGTCCTGAAGAGCGCGAGTACGAAAGAGGTGTTCTTCGTACCGGGCGAACACGACGTGCTCGAGGACGACGGCAAGCAGTACCTGGAACGCTACGGCAAGAGCGCCAAGGGGGGCGGGTGGTACAGCTTTGACAAGAAGGGCGTGCACTTCATCGGGCTGGTGAACGTCCTGAACCTGAAGTCCGGCGGCCTTGGCTCGCTCGGCGGCGAGCAGCTCGAATGGCTCGAAGACGACGTCAAGCATCTGAAGCACAGCACCCCGATCGTCGTGTTCGCGCACATTCCTCTATGGACCGTCTACCCGGAGTGGGGGTGGGGCACGGAAGACAGCGGGCAGGCACTGTCCTACCTCAAGAAGTTCGGCTCGGTCACGGTGCTGAACGGCCACATCCACCAGACGATGCAGAAGGTCGAAGGCAACGTGACGTTCCATACAGCCGCTTCGACGGCATTTCCCCAGCCGCGGCCAGGCACCGCCGAGTCACCGGGACCGATGACAGTGCCGGCGGATCAACTGAAGAGCATCCTCGGCATCACGGATGTGACCTATGTGCGAGGGAAGCACTCGCTGGCGGTAGTGGATTCCTCGCTCGCGTAACGGTCAAGTAAGCACCAGCGACAGTCAAACAATCGGTCAAGACAATGAAAGGAAGTCATATGAGGAAACGTGTGTCTACTGGAATCTTCGTGGCGGCGCTGGGATTGGTCGTCGCGGGGCTGGGTGCCAGACCCGCGGGTGTCGCAGCCAGAGCACTGCCGACGCCGGCAACGATGGCGGTGGCGATCGACAACTTCGCGTTCGGGCCAACCGACCTCACGGTCGCTGCTGGCACCACCGTGACGTGGACCAATCGCGACGACATTCCCCACACCGTCGTGAGCACGGAGAAGGTGTTCAAGTCGAAGGTGCTGGACACCGACGAGAAGTTCTCGTTCACGTTCAGCACGCCGGGTACCTATCCGTACTTCTGTTCCATCCACCCGAAGATGACCGGCAAGGTCGTCGTGCAGTGAGACAGCAACGCGGCCAGCTGCTCGTCGGAGCGCCTCATGAGTAACGAAGGTTGTGGACCGGCGCCGGCACCGGCGATCGGTCAGAGTTTCGACGAGGTCGTCCTGCCCCACCTCAATGCCGCCTATCGGCTCGCGCGATGGCGGCTGCGGCACGAGCAGGACGCCGAAGATGTCGTACAAGAGGCGCTGCTGCGGGCCTTTCGATACTTCGGGACATTCACTGGTGGCAATGGGCGCGCCTGGTTCCTCAGGATAGTTCGCAACACGTCCTGCGGCTGGCGCGCCCGGAGCTCTCAGGCACCAACCGACGTCTTCGACGAAGCGCACCACAGCGCGGTTCGTCCGGGTTTCGATCCTGAAGCGCTGTTGCTTCACACCGACGACGTCACACTGATCGAGCGAGCGATGAGCGGCTTGCCGGATCGTCTGCGTGAAGTGCTCGCGCTCCGCGAACTGGAAGGGCTGTCGTACCGAGAGGTAGCTGCCGTGATGGGCATTCCCATGGGCACCGTCATGTCCAGCCTCTCGCGCGCCCGGCAGGCGTTGCGTGGTGCCGTGAACAACCAGCTGAGACAATCCGGCATGCCCACGAACGTACATCCCCGAGAGCCGGAGGCAGACGCGGTACTAGTGTGAGCCGCGCACAGCGGGCGAACGGTACCGGAGGTTCAACGACGGAGGCGCGGCACGTCTGACGGGCTGTGACGCGCCTCCGGAATTGGCCAGTCAGGCGTCTCTGCAGCCTGCTGGCCTCTTCCGATCATTGCGAAAGAGCGATCGTCGGCAACCAGGACGGTGCGCGACTGCTGGCGGACGGCGGCCTGTCGGAGCAGGCGCGGGTGCTTGGCCCCGCGCCGTTATAAGTACAGATGCAGCTGGGCCAGCAGCGTCGACGTACTGGCCCCGAACGCATGGTCGTGGTAGTAAGACAGGTTCACGTTCCAATGGGTGCGAGGCAGCAGGTCCGCCGCGAAGGAAAGACGGCGCAGGTCGGAAACGCCCGGCCCCTCGCCAGAGGTCCGAAGCTGCGGCGAGAACTTCAGCCAGAGACCGCGATACACCTCGACCGACGTCTCATTGACGACCACGTACGAGCGCCCGCCGGCGGCTCTCGTTTCAAGGTCGGTATCCGCTTCCGTCCAGATCGCCACGTGAGAAGTGGGCGCGAAGCCGAAGGCGATTCCTCCTGCGCCTGACTTCGGATCCACCTCTGTCGCACGGCGATAGAAGGCCGAGCCGACGAGGGTCGCACGGGACGAGAGATCGAGCTGCCAGCGGCCCGCGGTGGAGAACCGGCGTCGGCTGTCATCGTGCAGGATCGCTTCGGCCTTGCCAGGGCTGACCATGACCTGCACCAGGGAAGGACCGATCGTGTCGCTCACCTCAAGGCCGTAGACCTGGTCGTTGCGATCGAGATCGAGACCGATACGCGTGTAGGCGGTGTGATCCGCAAACGCCACTCCGTAGGCAGGCATGAATCGGCCGACGCGAAAACTCACACCCTTGTCGGTCTGATAGGAGATCCAGTGCTCGTAGGAGATGAACGCTGCCGTGGGCTGGGTGCGGCCGTTCCGCACCGCAGAGTTCGGAGGCTCTCGCCCGATGCTGGTGTAAGCGGTCCAGCCGTTCTTTTGCAGCGCGCCGACGAGGTCCGCGTTCATCAGGAAGTCGATATCCTGATGCCCACCGGGAAAGCCGATGTTCAGGTGCGCGGGACGCAGCTCCAGGCCCAGGTGCACGGGGCCAAGCACATTCCCAAGGGCGCCAAACAGAAATGCCGGCTCGCCATGCCGATCGTCGGTCGCGTCCGGCGCCGGACCCGCCGCGCCGCCGCTCGTCGAGAGCTCTCGATGGGAGAGGAGCCGTCCATAGGGGGTCAGGAGGCCACCACCGGTCGGTGAGTAATGACACGCCGTGCAGCGCGTGTACTGTTTCGCGAGGAACGTCGGCTCGGCCTCCGCCGTTGATGCGAGCCCGATGACGAGCAGGAAGGCAGTCGTTCTCGTCACGGTGCTCAGCGCGTCATCGCGAAGGCCACTTCGACCGTGACGGTATCCTTGACGCCGACGCCAAGGTACCGCGGCTTGCGGATGCTGTAGTCGGGCAAGGTGACCGGGAAGGAGGCCTTCACGCGGACGTCGGTGCCAGCCTGGCGAACGTCGATGGTCCCCGTCACCGTCTTCGTCACCCCGTGCAGCTGCAGCATCCCGGTGAAGGATCCCTTCCCCTCGGGTGCGTCGGGATCCACGCCTTGCAGATGGATTTCCGAAAGGGTCGCACTATCGAACTCCGGCCCTTTGGTTACTTCGAGGTAGTTCTCGCGGAGATGCTCGTTGCGCAGGGTGATGCCTGTGTCGAGCGTCCGAAGATCCACGGCGAGACTTCCATCCAGTGCGGCCGAACCGCTCCCGCGAGCCGTCACCGCGCCACTGAGTGCCGTCGTCCTGGCGTCGAAGGTGCCGCCGATCGTCATCGGGCAGATCACGCGCACGTCACCCGGCCCCACGCGCCACGTGCCCACCGCGGTGACCGTCGCTCCGACCAGGCTGAGTACGAGCAGAGTCGATTTCATAACCGGGCCCTCACCTGCCCATTCAATGGATTGCCACCCTTGTGGTGATGTGAGGTTGGCCAGGCGCGCGGTATTCGCTACGCGCGCGTCTGACCGACCGGATCCGTCGTCAATAGGCGGGCGAGTCACTCGTCGCCGGCTGGATCGTGCCGACCATCGACGGGTGAATCGAGCAGTGGTACCCGCCGCCGCCCCCGTTGATCGACATCGCCTGACTCGACGCGCCCGGACGCAGGTCGCCCGTGTCCAGCGACCCGTTGTTCAGGACCACCCGATGGGTGACGCCGTCGATGTTGTGCCAGATGACCATCTGGCCGGCGGGTAGCGCCGCCGGATTCGGAGAGAAGGACTGCGCGCCATTCTCGCTGACGACGTCGACCGTCACAATCTCACCTGGTGGGGTCGGGGTTACCACAGGCGTGGGCGTCGGCGTGGCTGGATTTCCGCCGGAGTAATCGGTAGAGCCGCCGCACCCCCCGACACACAGGCTCAGGGCGACCATCATCGTTAGAACACATAGACGCATTACATTCCTCTTCCTGCTGTTGCTGTCTCTGAAGACCATCCGCGCATCGGCGATCTCACATTCACCTAAGCGCTCGCAGGTCTCGAATATTCCGGCTTGTCAGATCGAGCACGGATCTGCGGAACATTACGCGCGTCGATTGGGAATATCCGGGGAAGTCCGCAGGTTGAACGAAGTGTGTCGAGGTGTCTGCGATCTCGAAGCGCACCCGACAGTCCAATTGAAGACTGACAGGAGAACGACGTTGCCAGAGGTGCCCGTTGGGGCCAACTGATGGCGCGCGAGTACAGACGAATCGTAAATGAAACCCATCCCCGGCACAGCCGGGGGCATTCATTCGTGAGCCGCTCGAAGCAGCTATCGCGGGGCGCTCACATGGCCCGCACGACCAAGCGCCACCGGAGCGGTGTCCACGCTCCTTCCACAATCCCAGCTGGTCCAAGCGCGCGTCTTCCTGTTCCTGCTTGCGGATGCACTCTCATGACCTGCTCATCCGGGCCGACAGTGGAGACGAAGTATCCGCGCGCCCAAAAGTGTTGCCCCACGAAGTTGCGCTTGCGCTCCGCATACACCCGCAACAAGTGGATCGCGCTCTTCCCCTTGATGAGTCCCACCACCTGCGCCACCGCGTACTTCCGCGGGATCGCGATCAACATGGGTACGTGATCCGACAGGAGATGCCCTCTTCAATCCGGCTCTCCTTCTGCAACGCCAGCTGCCGGAACACCTCCCCCAAATGCCGCGGCGGTTCCCCGTACAACGTCCGGCGCCGGCATTTCGGGATCAAGACCACGTGGTACTTGCGGTCCCACACCGAGTGATTCAGACTCGCCAGTGTGTCCATCTGGATCTCCGGCTCATGTCGCAAACCGGATAGGGTCGACGCATGTGTGAGTGCAGCAACACAAACGCGTACGCTGACGGAGACTCGCCCACACCTGGAAGGGCTCCCGCGCGGACACACCGGCACGTGCATCACCCACACCCTGTTGTCGCAATACACCGTCACGATCACGCGCGAAATCAACACGACCGTGAAGTCGACGCAGATGGAGACGGCCAAAGGCGGGAAGGTGCTGCTGTCGCCGTGGATGAGATGATCGGTCGCGGCCCCGGTCCGCGCCCCGTCATTTCCCTTCAGTGACGTGCCGAATCACCCGAAGCCAGTTCAAGCCGAGAATTTTCCTGATCCGCTGATCGCTGTAGCCAAGCTTCTGGATGGCGACGGTGATCTGCGGATAGTCGCTGATGTCCTTGATTTCGCGCGGCAGTTCGGGGCCCCCGTCCAAGTCGGAGCCGAGGGCGATATGGTCCTCCCCGACCAGCGTGACCCCGTAGTCGATGACCCTGGCGAGCTGATCCACGTGCATCCAGTATTCGTCCGGGATCGTGCCGCGAAAATTCAGGGGAACGGTTTGCGCCAGCTCCTTATCGACGTCCTCGATCGTCTGCGCGGTGACCTGTGGACTGAAGATCCGCGGCGTCCGGGTTGGGGGAACGGGCTGCTTCGTGATGGGAGTATTCGGCCGCTGCCACTTCCAGTACGCCGGGTTGTTGAAGAGGCTGCCGAAATGAATCCCGATCACTCCTCCCTTTGCGGCCACGGCTCGCGCCGCGTCGTCACTGATGCAGCGGGGATGATCGACGATGGCGAAAAACCCCCCGTGACTGTAGATCACCGGGTGGCGGCTGGCCGCGACCGACTGAAGAATGGCGTCGTTGGAGGCGTGGGCGACGTTGATCACCATGCCGAGATCGTTCATTTCCTTGATCACGGCTTTTCCGTGATCGTTGATCCCGCCCCAGGCATACACGTCGTTGCAGGCATCGATGAACGCGTTGGTGGTGTTGTGCGCGGTCAGCTGCATGGAGCGCAAGCCCAGCCTGTGCAGGGCGCGCAGAAGGTGTAAGTCCCCATACAGGTCGTAGCCACCTTCCAGATCCAGGAACGCCGCGATCTTTCCGCGCCTGTTGATCCGTTCGATGTCTGACGCGTTGAGCGCCAGCTCAATCGCGCGGCTGTTTTTCTCGATCTGATCCAGCGCGAGCCCGACTACGCGGAACGTGTTCTTGATTTCGAACCGGCCGGGATAGTAGTTCTCGGGCGTATACACCGAGAAGAACATCGCATCGACGCCGCCTTCCTTCGCTCGCGGCAGATCGACGTTCCCATCCGGATACCGCTGGCCGATGTCGGTATTCATCAACAGCTCGCGGGTCATGACGTGCGTATGCCCGTCCATCACGAACGCCCGGCGGTGCAGATCGGGCATCGCCCTGTTCTGAGGCGGTGTCGAAGGTCCGGCGGCAGCACCGGCCTGCGGGGAGTGCATGGAGAGCACACGGCCAGCCGCGGGCAGCAATGTGAGGCTCTTGATGAGGTCCCGGCGTTTCATGGGTTGATTGCTGGTTGCGATGTCACTCCTGTGACGATTCGCCGGCCCTATTTGTCGAAGCCCCGGATATACGGGATGTTCGGCGGACGCTCGCCCTTCTCGAACATCGGCCCGCGTGTCGTGTGGTACTTCATGTCCATGAACGGCGTCTCGACGCGGCGCCCGACGGCGGCGTAGCGGCCGTTCTCCCAGTTCGAGTCCATGTAGTGGTTCACAATCCCGGTCGACAACAGTAAGCGCTCCGCATTGAACGGCTCCTTCCTGGTCACCATCATCTCGGTGATCCAGTGCGGCTGGCCGTTTGCGGCGTGGTACTGGGAGAAGGGACCTGGCCACCCGAGCATCGAGACGATGGTGGGGTCGTTCTGCCCTTCGATCTCGCCGGCGTAGGTCCAATCCACGCCCCGGCCGGCGATGACAGCCCCCTTCGTTCCGTCGTTGTAGTCGACGATACAGGCGCGCCCCTCCGCGCTCTGAAGAAGAGTCTTGGCGTCCAGCTCGATACGTCTCGCTGCGCCATCGAGCAGCTTGCCCGCCCAAGGCGTGCGCTCGACCCACGCCAATGTCTCAGGACCACGGACGGACTGCACCGATCGCACACCCGTCTCACCGCCCCTGCGGCGTTCGACGAAGGCCTGCAGCACGTCGACGGAATGGAAGATGGCTCCCTCGTCGCCGGCGCCGCCAAGCACGATTGAGTTCCTGATCGGCGTGTCGGCCGCGAGATCGATCTCTGGACTGCGGAAGTAGGTCGGGATCGATGAACCGCCGGTCAGCGGAAACTGCAGCTCACGGGACTTGTCGAACATCCACTTGGCATCGTCCCAGTTGTAGGAGAGGTGCTTGTCGTTGAACACGGGCACCGAGCGCTTGCTCTGCTCGAACACCCGGACAACCTGCTGGTACATCCACCAGCGCGGCAGCAGCCAGTGTCCCTTGAGATCGGTCGGATAGTTCCCGTGTTCCCCGACGATGACCACGCCGTCCACCGCGAGGTCCTTACTGCCAAGCGTGAGCGCCTCGCCGGCTGTGTTGTAGATCGGTATTTGTTTCGCCTTGCAGATTTTCTGGCCCAGCAAGCTGGTGTCCAACTGATGGATATACACCGAGGCCACGTCGATTCGCGACGGCGTGTGGGCGCCCTGCCACCAGTAGCCGTCCATCAGCTTGGTGATGATCCAGTCCGCATGCGAGTTCGGCGCTGCCCAGAACGTCGCGAGACAGGCGATGCGGGGCCGGGCCTGCGTGGTCTGCGGCACGGCGCCGGCTGCGTTCCCGGCCACAGGTGTCATGCCGGCCACGCCTGCCACACCAGCCATACCAACGACTCCCAGCAGTTCACGCCGCGTGAGGAAAGGGTGTGACTTCGTCATGTGATCGATTGGAAATGAATCCGCGCCGTCTGCCCGCAATGTCTAAGCCTGGCTTCGCGCGGCAGACAACGCAAATTAGCCTGCGGCGAGGCGCGAATCAAGGGCATATTCCACCGACTCGCGGCGATCGTCAAGCCGGTCGACGACCGGGGCGTCGCGCTGGTGATTCGGCGGCGGCGGCACGACGAGGCGCGCAAGGGGAACGCGATGAGCATTGATATAGCCACGGTCACGACTATGCTTCCGCCAATGAACATTGGCCTCCGCCTCGCGAGCGCGGCTCTCGTGTCCTGTCTCGCGTCGGCTTCGGGCGGCAGCGCCGCGGAGGCTCCGCCACGCGCCTGTGCTTCGCCAAAACCCAATCGCGCTCATTCTGAACGCCTCAGCGACGCCGGTCCGGCTATGCTGAATCCATGGCCGCTTGGATCATCCGCGTCGGTCGACTGCTGATCGTTCTCTCGAGTCAGCACCGCAGTCTGGCGCTCGAGAACCTGGCGCTCCGCCAGCAGCTGGCTCTGTATCAGCGCACCCGGCCAAAGCCCATGATGCGTTGGTCCGACCGGCTGTTCTGGATCGGGCTGCGTGCCGCGTGGCGCGATTGGAAAACAGCCTTGGTGATCGTCCGACCGTCCACTGTGGTGGGTTGGCATCGCCGCGGTTTAGCGTGGTACTGGACACGCCGATCGCGACCGACCGGCGGTCGCCCGCAGGCCGGCGCCGAAATCCGACGGCTGGTCCGCGATATGGCCGTCGCGAACCCACTCTGGGGCGCACCTCGGATCCATGGAGAGTTATTGAAGCTGGGGTTCACGGTCTCTGAGCGAACGGTTTCTCGGCTGATGCCGCGGGAACAGAAGCCGCCGTCGCAGAGCTGGCGCACCTTCCTCACCAACCACCTCGCATCGACCGTCGCCATCGATTTCTTCGCGGTGCCCACACTGACGTGCCGGATCCTGTTCGTGGCCGTGATCCTGGTCCACGATCGGCGTCGGATTCTCCATCTCAACGTGACCCGCCATCCGACCTCCGCGTGGGCCCGTCAGCAGCTTCGCGAGACCTTCTCCGAACACGCGACTGCGCGATATCTCCTGCACGACGGCGACGCGAGCTTCGATGCGGCATTCGACCGGGTCGTCGACACGTTCGGTCTCACGTCCGTCCGCACCGCACCGAGTTCGCCCTGGCAAAATCCCTACGTTGAACGCGCCATCGGATCAATCCGTCGAGAGTGCCTGGACCACGTGATCGTCATCAACGAGCGACACCTTCGGCACGTGCTCCGATCCTACCTGGCGTATTACCACAGATCCCGAACTCACCTGGCGCTCGGCAAAGACACACCCGAGGCCCGCGGCGTCGAGGCGGTCGGCGCCGGTCGCATCGTGGCGCGACCAGAAGTCGGCGGGCTCCACCATCGATATGAGCGGCGAGCCGCCTGACCTGGGCTCACTTCACACCCGGAGTTCGTCGAGAGGCAGGGCGCTCGTGTGCTGAAGCTTCCCCCCAACGGCGTGGTCCAAACACGTTCGACCGTTCCGTGGGCCAGGACTGACACTCGATCGGGTGGAGCGCGAGACTGTGTTAGCCGCATCGACCGAGGCGAGACCGCTCCATCGCCTGTCGAGAGGTTTTGGCGAAGGACACCCAGTCGCTCGAGCTGATCGTGGAGTTCATCAGCCGGAGCGGCATCGTGTAGAAGGACGAGGTCCGCGATCCGCCCGCAGCGACGCCAGTAGGCGTGGGCTCGGATCAATTCGCTGGCCGGGTTCGATTGTCCGCGTGGGGAGAATCGCGCCAGCACGATCGGCAGAGCTCCCTGAGATCGCGTACGGCCAGAGGCCGCCTGGCTTCGCTGTTGCACTCCTCTAAAGCGGCCGCATGCTGCCGTAGCGCAGAGAGTGGTCGATGATCGTAGACTGCAGGAATTGATGAGTGTGTCAGGAGATCGTTCTGGACGGAGCAACATGATGCCATTTCCGCGGACTCGATTGAACTCCGGACCACATGTGCTCCCCCTCGCCGTGACTGTGCTCGTCGCACTACTCGCTCTGAGGCCAGATGGGAGGCCTCTTCAGGCGCAAGGCGAGGCTTCGCTTCCCGCCCGGTTGGACTCGTACATCAAGAATCACGTCAAGCTGACGTCCGACGCATACACGCAACTCCTCGCCGGACAGCCCGTGACGCAGTATCTCGAAACGGATCCTGCGAAGGAAGTGACTATCTTCGGCGCCGTATGGGTCAATGCACCCATTGCTCGTTACCTCAACGCTGTGAAGGACATCGAGTCGTTTGAAAAGGGCGACAACTTTCTGGTGACGAAGCGTATCAGCAATCCACCTCGACTCCAGGATTTTGGCCAGCTCTCGCTGCCGCCCGACGACATCGCGGACTTGAGGTCTTGCAAGGTCGGCGATTGCGAAGTGAAACTAGGCGAAACAGCGTTGATGCGGATACAACAGGAAACCGACTGGTCGAAACCAGATGCAACCGCCGATGTGGAGCGATCGATGCGGAGGCTCGCGCATGAGTACGTGGCCGCATACCTGGAGGGCGGAGACAGCCGGCTTGCCGTGTACCGCGACGCGAAACGCCCGACGTTTGTCGCGCAGGAATTCGCAGCGATGGTCGATCGTATGCCGGAATTGACCGACTATCTGCCCGATCTTAAGAGGTACCTCCTCGGCTACCCCAAGGTGACGCTCCCAAGCGCCGAATCCTTTTTATATTGGCAGGATGTCAAGTTCGGCTTGAAACGTACGATTCGCGTCAATCACCTCACGATTGTGAACCAGCAGTCCCAGGTTACGGTCGTCTCGAAAATGTTGTACGCCAGCCACTATTTCTGGACAGCCATCGAACTGCGAGTGCTTGTGCCGGACCCCGCGCGTGGAGAAGGGTTCTGGTTCGTCAACGTGAATCGCAGCCGATCGGATGGGCTTGGCGGTTTCGTTGGCTCGCTCATCCGCGGCAAAGTGCAGGACGAGGCAGAACAGGGGATGCTAGCTGCGCTCGCGATCACCAAAAAGCGTATGGAACGCTGAGGGCTCGCGAACCTCCGCAATCGGCTGACTCACCACCGAGCAATTGTTGCGCCGCGGTCAGCGGCTGTGGACCGACCGCGCCGTGCCGCTGAACGACGGAGCATCAGCCTCGGTCAGGCCCCGCTGGCCGCGATCTAGTGGCGCGGCGGGCTCCCGTCTTCATCGATTCCTTCTGTGTCAGCACCATCAACTCCCGAACCCAGTACCGCCCGGCATCCCACTGGTCAACCAACGACCCAATCCCCCTGGAACCGCCCGCATCGTCGACAAAGGTCGCGGCGTGGGCCAGCTGATCGCGGAGATTGCGCAACTCGTCCATCTCCCGGTCGAACCGCGTCCGCCCCCCCGCGAGCAGGCGCTTGCACAGGTCGCGCTTGTCGGCGAACTCGGTCAGCTCGATTCGAGGCGGATTCAGGCCGCGCTGGCGCAGCACGGTTTCCTTCTCGAGGAGTTTGGCGCGGCGGCCGGGGCCGAGGGCGGTCAACCACTCGTCGGCGGGCCAGTGAGTCGAGACCAGATCCGCCATTACCATTTCGAGATGCGTCAGCAGCCCAAATACGACGATGCGGACTGGCAGCTTAAGCAGGTCGCTGTGCGTGACCAGGCCATCGATACGGTCGCCACGCAAGATAAGCCGACAAGGCAGCGTCCTCATTCGCGGGATCAGCTCCGCGATCGCCATGTCCGCTGACACGATGAGCTCCTCGCTCAAAGGCAACATTGCGTCGCGCACGAGCCTGCCCGGACAATCGCCCCGCACGAGCAGGCCAAGGGTGCGATCGGCATCCCGGACGGGAAACTGATCGAAGTCCGGCGGGGCGGTGTCGAGCCACGCGTCGGCGATCGCATCGACGGGCGCGCACACGAGATCGGGTTCGAAGGTTCCGATGAGCCGAACGTGGAAGGCCGCCTTCGTGGCCTCGCGCGCAGCTTCGAAGGATCGGGTGAGCACCGCCATCACCTATCGCCTGGTCAGCGCCGTCAAGAGTTGGGAGGACAAGGCAATCTGACAGCGCGTGCCAGGCACCGCGAAGCGGGTGGTCACCGGTCCCGGTCTTTCGAAATGCCCGTCACCTCCGGCGTCCGCCGCCGCCACGCGAGGCGCCGCCACCGCGATAGCTGCCGGTTCCCGACGTACCGCTCCCGCTGCGGTAGTTGCCATAGTCGCGGGTGCGTTCCGCACCTTTCGTGCGGGCAGTGGAGTCGCGATCGAGTTGATCCACCGTGCTCCGATCGGTCGGGGTGCGCTCGCCGGTCGTACGATTCGTCGCCTCGCCGGTTGGCTGGGGCCTGTCGGCCGGCTGTCGATCGGTATTCGTCCAACCGCCGTTCTCGTACTTCTGCCACGTGCCGTCCTGACGACGGTACGCGTTTCGATCTCTCCATCGCGCCGCTGGAAGACGGCCCGATCCGAACCGAGCAATGCCTGGTAGTTGTCGGGGTCTCCACCGAGCGGCTGCCGGCCGGCCGACCACGCGCCGCGCCATTCGAGGTCGCGGATGCAGAAGAACTGTCCCCAGCAGTCGCTGGTCGCGTCCTCGCGCCAGCGCGTCACGTCGATCCCATCACACGTGCTGTATCCGCTCCCGCGTCGAAAGGGGGGATAGTGCAAGTCTAAGAGACGGCGGTCTGCCGGTGTTCAAAACCGCAAACCAAAGGTCGTCTGGACGAACTGGCCGTTGGCCTTCTTGCCTTGGAGGTCGGTCAGCGGGGGGTTGACCGACGGGAGATTCGTCGACTGGGTGTCGATCGTCGGGCCCCAAATATAGTGATACCTGAGCTCGGCATAGAACGCCCCGAACCTCACTCCGCCGCCGAACACCATGCCGAAGTCGGTCGAACTGCGCTCACCCACGACATTTTCGACCGGCACCCAGCCACCGGGATAACAGACGTACCACCACGGATCGCAGTAGCCGGGGACGTATCCCACGCCAGGCGTGGTGATTTTGATCGGACGGTAGTAGACGCCCATCCCGACCAGACCGTACGGTCTGACGCCGCCGTCCGGTCTTTGGAAGATCACGCTCCCGGTTCCGTACTGCATGTTCATGCTGCCGGAGAAAGCCGTGGGGATGCCGGCGCAGCCTACGCACGGCGACACGGGGAGCGAGATGTCCTTGTCGCCCAGGCCGTTGAAGCTGTAGAGGCCCTCGATGACGATGACTGGGCTGGCGGCAACGTCGACGCCGAAATTGAAGTTGTAACCTTGGCCGAGCCGGTCGGCCACTTCCGAGTTCGGGGCCGTCCACCCGCCTCCGAACGACACGTGAACCGGCTTGTCCTGCGCCTGTGCGACCGGCGGAGAAATGGCCGAAAGGCTTGCCACGAACACGAACATTGTCGTTTTCCGCATAGATATCCTCCCCTTTTGAATAGGTCAACGCACCGCACATGCCATCGGCGAGAGCGCGCCCGTCTGGTTCGGAAGCCCGATATTCTGGAGCGATCTGATGCGACTTCTCGAGCGATTCTGATAGAGGGCGCAGGCTGCACTCGGATAGTTGCTCCCGGTCCGGAGATGCTCCGAAATAACGGAGTCCCGCGGTGACAGAACCGCGGGCGCGCGGTCGAGTGTGTGTGACCTCACCCGATCGCCGCGCGACTTCCGCAACACGTCTGACCGTCCGACAGAATCTGGTGCGCACAGAGACCGATCGCCCTGTTCGCTTGCGCCATCAACCTCATCCTGTCGACGAGCGCTTGACTGTCGGCGGCGATCTCGGTCATCTGCCCGACAGTCAGCTCGAGGAAGAGATCCCGGTCGGCCGCGACCTTCTCGGTAAGGGCCAGGGAGCCGGTCAGCTCCTTCGGTGTCACGAGTGGTGCATCGAGCTAGAGCAGCCGCGACCGCCGTTCGGATGCGAACCGCGGCTGACACGGCGGGCGGGCGTCCAGCCTGGATCGGCGGCCACAAACCGCTGTCATCTGGTCGAACCGTGGCGGTTGGTTCCCAGCATCGAGTTCTGCGATGCGCCTCGCGCTCAGGCCTTCGAGCGATATCCGACGTCGCACGAGGTGCCACTGATCACCTTCGAACGCTCGAAGTCGTCGCGCCCGGCCTCCGCGTGGGAATCGATGAACTCGGCAACACGAGCGGGATCGGCGTTCATCAGTTCCCAGTCTTGTCCCTCGACGTACCGAAGACTCGTGCGCCAGCGCGCTGAAAGTCGACTCCGGAGTTTCGGAATCCGGTGGATTTTCATCGGGGCAAATGGCCCTCATTGACCACTCCGATCTATCAGCTGACAGTGCCGTCCAGGTTGAGCAGGAAGGAGCGTCGCCAACTTGTCAGGATGGCCGTCGGAGTTCGCATCCCGGTGCCGACGAGGCGCAGCGAGGTGGGGGCGCTGATAGCCCGCGGTCCGATTGACCGGTCCTTCGCGTTCGTCGCTTCCGCCATCAACGTGACGCTGACGATGCCTGTGCTCGGATCCTGCCAGAGGAGGTCCGGGTGAAGGTCCCGGTCGAAGTCTGAGGCGCCGACGAGCAGCAGTGGGCCCGGAGCTGCGAGGTGATCGGGGAGACGTGAGCCGTCCACCACAGGACCGAGCATGTACTGAATCCACGCGTCGCCCACACCGGACAGCACCAACACCAGGTCGATGTTGTCATCGCCATCGAAGTCTCGGGCGGCGACGATGTTGTACAACGTGTTCATCACGGGACCTTCTGAATCGCTTTGTCGTCCTGCATGCGAACGATGTAAACGTGGCGCGTGGCGAGGTCTTTGACGATTGAATCCGGCTCCAGACGTCATGGTCCATGCAGTTGATGGCCATCACGTGTTCGTCGTGAGACAGGTCGTGTTCCAGTGTCGCCGCCATCGAAGTCGCCGGCAACAACGCGCCGCGATAGATCGACTGCACCAGGAGCGCGTGCGATTGGGGATGCTGCCAGACGATGTCGCCCCTGCGATCCTTACCGAAGTCGGCGCAGTAATCGGGCTGCTCGAGGAGGGGATACATGGATACGAGCGACGACGACGACTTGCCGCTCCCTTGCGCCTGCAGGCGAGGCGCACGCGCGCCGGCGCACAGCGTGGCGAAGACGGTCATGGCGGTCAGAACTCTGTTCATTGGCGGATCTCCCAAAGAGTCGATCCGCATATCCGCGACAGAGCGCCAAACGTTACCGCCCGGGATTGTCGTGCTTAAACGTCCTCGGTAAGCTTTGTGGGCCGTCCGCGGATATCCATCCAGCATGCGCTCGACCACGGGACCACCCCGCGCCACTCCCTCTACCCGACCAACCGCCGCCGCCCCGAATCCGTGAACCAGCCGGGCCGGCGCTATCTCACGGACGGGCCCGCACCCCTGCGGGCGCCCAACGCGGCGCGCGGCTCGAAGCGCAGTGCGATGAACTAAGGGAAGAGGGCCCGACTTTTGAAACGATCAACAGTCGATGCCCTGCCTTCCTCGCGCATCGCGGACAGGCGGTACCGGCGCGCCCGACGATGAACGGCTCGCCACGCGCGATCTGGACGCGGAACTGCTGGATGGTCCACGCCGCCGTCGGCTGCTCGGTGACGTTCAGTGCAGGATTCGACACGTGCCCGACCTTGAGAACCACGAAGACAGCGGGGATCCGGACACCAACCATCACCGTCGTCAAGAATTCAGAGACGACGACCGCGTTTGCATCGGCTGGTGGCGGTTGGTGAGGTCGGGTGCTCTAGCCGGCGGAGAGGCATACTGGCCCGACGGTGTCACCGCGCACGATCGGACCGTAATCCTGGCGGTGCAGCCCCGGCGCAACCACGCTGTCCCAGCGGTGGAGCACGTTCATCCGATCCAGCGTCGCGGTTAACCGACCTGATGCAGCGGTCGCGGAGCACAACAGGAAGGTCCTTGTAAGATTTCCGCTGCAATGCGCGTTTGTATAGATAGGCGTGTTGAGCCGCGACGTTGGAACTGTTGGCGGAGAGGGTGGGATTCGTATCTACTCAGCATCCAGCATATCGAATAGATTCAATAGATCAACAACAATAGAAGCGCCTCCGTTGCGCTGCGTGCCCTCGCAAGACCTTCGGCATCTGCCGACACCGGTCGAGCCGCACCCTCGAAGAGGCTGGCCAGCGAGGTGTCGACGCCATCCCGAATCACGATGCGCCCACCGCACCTGGGCTCTCGCGTGGTCGTGGTCCTTGAAGCCAAATTTCGTAAACGCATTCTGTGGTTGCGCGCCGATTGGCGGCGTGTAGACTGGCGCCTTCACAAGAGCTCCACGAGCTTTCTCAGGAGGGCCGTATGTTCATTCGAGCGCTGAGTGTTGCGATCGTCGTGCTCGTCGCGTTCAATTCCCCTATCGCCGCCCAGAGCGGCGGGCCGCTGGGATTCGTCTCGAAGCTCGGCTCCGACCTCGACGTGCGCTCCGGCGCGCGGGTCCTGGCCGACGAGCTCGCGGCCAACAAGGTGATTCTGCCGGAGGCCGAGGGCCCGGTCGCCGGCGGCAGCACCGTAGCGCAGATCCAGCTCCGGGGCGGGAACCTGCAGGTCAACGATCCGTCGCGCGACTACGTTCAAATCTTCAGCGGCTTCCGCCCGTTCGTCCGGGCGACGCAGAGCGAGGTCTCGACGGCCGCGTTCGGCCAGAGCATCGTGACGACCTACAACGACTCCACCGGTCTGCACGTCGCGCCGAACCCGAGCGGCCCGGGCCTGATCGTCGATCGCGTGCGGCTCTCGAGCTACTCGGTCTCGCAGGACGGCGGGAAGACATGGACGTCCGGTTCGATGCCACCTGCAGCCGGTGCGACGCAGACGTTTGGCGACCCGGCGATTGCCGTCGATCGTCACGGGATCTTCTACTTCGCGCAGCTCGGCACCACGGCCGCCGATGAGCACGGCGCGATCGTGGTGAACAAGTCGGCCGACGGCGGACAGACCTGGGCTCCGGGCGTCGTCGTGCAGTCCGACGACGCGAGCGACAAGGAGTGGATTGCCGTCGGCCCCGATCCGGCGGCCAGGAATCGCGACAACGTCTACGTGACGTGGACCAGCTTTCAGCAGAATGCGTGCGAGCTGCGGTTCGGCCGCTCCACCGATGGCGGGTCGACGTGGACCGCCAGGACGATCTTCGTTCCGACCGCCGATCCGATTGCGGAGCACCCGCAGAACTGTCTGCAGTTCTCGAACCCGACGGTGGACCAGGTCACCGGCACGCTGTACGTGCCGTTCCTGCGCTTCAGCAACGCGGATCAGGACTTCATCCAGATGATGATGTCCAAGGATGCGGGGACGACGTTCCAGTTCGTGCAGTTCAACGTTTCCGGAGCGCCGGAACCGACAGTCCTGCCGATCACGCAGCCGGGCGAGTTCACCGAGTGCGGCGCCACCCGTCTGTCGAACGGCGGGTTCAGCGTGAATCTCCGCCTGACGATTCATGGGACCGACAATACCGGCCCCGGCATCACTGGCTTGCCGCGGTACGTCCAGGCATCGCGGATGGTCGTGCAGCCGGCCACCGCCGCGCGCAACAACGTGATCTACCTCGCGTGGTCCAATTCGACCAGCCTGGCGTTCGGCGATCCGACCGGCGGTTCGAACGTGCTGTTCGTCCGCTCCAATGACGGCGGCTCGACGTGGACGAGCCCGATCATGGTCAACCCGGACGTGTCGACCGATCTGCATCACGTGATGCCGGCGCTGGCGATCGACACGGATGCCAACGACGTTCACGTGAGCTACTACACACAGCACGTCAATCGGACCGTCGATCTCGATATGGCGAACTCGCACGACCGCGGCGCGACGTTCCCGGTCGATCGCACCGTCCGCGTGACCAGCACGTCGGGCAATCTGCCGCCGACGAACATCCCCATTCCGACCGCGTCGAACCCGTTCGGGGCGACGAATTACGATCGCCAGATCGCCGTCTGCTATGCGCTCGGCGAGTATCAGAGCGTGACGAGCGCGAACGGCACGGTCTACGTCGGCTGGGGCGATACCCGGAATTCGATCACCGAACCGGTCAACGCACTGGATCCGATCTCCGGGCAGACGCACGCGCAGCAGGATGTGTTGTTCCAGAAGATCAAGGTGCAATAAGAGACCTGCCGGCCGCTGCGCGAGCGCTCTCGCCGCTCGCGCAGCGCCTCGGCGTCAATGCGACCCGAGATCCGCGAGCTCGGCGCCTGGTGCATCGCCGGGGTGACGTGACCGCTCGGCGCTTCCATGACCGCCGCAGAATCGGCCGTGTCTTCTGGAGACAAGCGCATCGGAACCTCTCGACAGCCAAGGCAACGCGGCGTGGTCGGGCAGCTGACGGTCGTCTGTAACATCGCGCTGAGTTCGGGATCCTGCCTTCGTAGCCCGCGTGCCGCGACCGCGACGGAATCGGGCGACTGCAGGCTGGAGAGCACCGTCGGCAACCAGTAGTACTCAGGAAATTGCTGCACGGTCTGAAAAAAGACCCGGGTCGTTTCGTCGAACGCGACTGGTTGCTCGGCTTCGGCAAGTCTCGAAACGGCTCGCGCGGGATGGGCGACCGGATCGTCATCGCGCGGCAGCGATCCATGTCCCGCCGTGCCACGCGCGGTCAAACGAATCCGCGTTGGGATTTTCTCCGACCTCTGGACGTACGCTGTGTGTGACCGGCCGCCTTGGTCCAGGCGTCAAGGCTGGCCCTGACGCAGTGGGGTATCGCGACGTGCGGACGTGGCCAGCCTTGCCCAGCAGGTCCGCGATGACCCAGTGCGCTTCGCGTTGCTGAACCGATTGGAGTTCCAAGGCCAGCACCTCGCCGCGTCGCACGCCGCAGCCGAGTAGTAGGGCCAGCATCGCGTGATCGCGTAGTCTGCGAAGGGCGCGCGGGGCCTCCGTGCGGAGGAGACGCCGGCCCTGTTCCCCCGTCAGCCAATTACCCGACGGCACGCCGCGGGAATAGAACGCATCCGTGTCCCCGACGCCGATCGTCCGTCGCAGGTTCTCCGCCAGTTACCACGGCGCGAATGGGTCTTTTCCGGCCGCTGCTGCCGCCTCAAGACGGGCAGCTTTGCTCGACGGCTCGGCGAGTCGGAGGCGCGTGCGGCCATCTCGGTCCTACGTATGGCGAGGACACCGCACTTCCGTCGCGTGGCACGAGGAGGGATCAAGGCCGGCAGTGCCTATTACTCGACCAGTTCCTGGCCGCTCTATGGGGGCAAGCGGAGCTCGCGTTCTATTTGATTCAACTGGGTGACATTACGGCTGGTGGTTTGAGCGCATCATGCCGCCAGCCCTCGGTCCTGACAGACCACCAAGATCGAAGTCCCGCCGGGTGACCGGTACTCGTGTCGGCGCGGAGTCGTTGAGCCTGGCGTCCGCCCGAAAGTGAGTGGCACGCGAAGGTCGTCGTGGTGAGAATCAGGAGCCGGATGACGGCCAGCGACAGGCATATGGAATGGACCTCGAGGCCGGCAAGGGAATGATGGCTCAGCGTGAGTTCTGGATCGACCACGTGCCGTCGCTTGGCTCGGCACCCTAGCACCGCCCACGCGTCTGAGGTGGCAGAGCGCGAGGCGCCTACCCTCCTACTCGATACAGGAATCGATCCGTGCGCAGAAGAATGGCGCCGTCCACCACGGCCATCGACGCCAGCGTTGCGCCGTCGAGGCGATTGAGGGCGAGACGCGTGAACGCCGGTCCTGGCGAGATGACGGTTGTAACGCCTTCCTCACTGAGGAAGTAGAGGCGGCCGTCCGCGAACACCGGCGAGGCAGAGTAGCTGCCGCCGCCCAGACGCTGCTGGTAGTGCACCGCGCCCGTCCACGAGTCGACTTGCGTGAGGATGCCGCCGTCGCTGACAACGTAGAGATCGGTGTCGACGAGCAGTGGCGAGGGCGTGTAAGGTGGGCCCCGCGTCAACGTCCAGGCAACGTGCGTGCTCGTGACGTCGCCGCTGCCGTCGGGGCGCACGGCGATGAGCCGCGGTTGCTGAAAGCCAGTCGCGATGAACACCAGGCCGTTGCCGAAGACCACGGCACGTTCGAGAACCCGTCGTCGTCGCCGACGCGCCAGATCTCTCGTCCGGTGAGCGGGTCGTAGGAGGTCGCTCGATAGTGCATTCGTGCTATTGCCCCCTCGCCGTGCCCCCCGTAGAATGCGCCCGTTCAACAGCACAACGGAGCGACCATGTCGACGCTTGCGGCCAGGCTGTTGCCTGCACTCGTATTCTGTGCGCTCGTTCCATCGTTCGCACGTGGTCAGGGCAGTACCGCGTCGTTGGCCGGGGTGGTGCGCGACGAGCAGAACCTCGTGGTTCCGGGGGCGAGCGTGACGATGGCCGGCGTCGAGAATACGTTTTCCCGCATGGTGACCACCGACGCCAACGGGACATTCGAATTCGCGGGCCTGCTGCCTGGCGAGTACAAGATGACGGTGGAGCTGACCGGTTTCCGGCGGGAAGAGATGAACGTGCCGATGGCCGTCAACCAGCGCGTCCGGCTCGACGTGACGCTGAAAACCGGTGGCCTCTCGCAGCAGGTCGACGTGACCACGACAGTTGCGCTGCTCCACGTCAGCGACGCGACGGTCGGCGAGGTGATCGATCAGCGTCAAGTGGCGGAGTTGCCTCTGAACGGGCGGCAGTTTTTGGAGCTTGCGCTGCTCGTCCCGGGGGCGCATACGTCGCACGGCGCACAGATGGGCGACATGAACCCGCTATACTGGCGCCCGGGGCAGAACTCCGCCATTACGATCAGCGGTGGCCGGCCGAACTCGAACGTGTACCTCCTCGATGGGACGATCAACACCGATCCCACCTTCAACACATTCGTGATCAGCCTTCCGCCCGACTCCATCCGCGAATTCCAGATTCAGACCGGCACCTACACGTCTGAACTCGGCGGCGCCGGCACCGGCCAGATCAACGTCGTGACCAAAGCGGGCACGTCTCGGATCAGAGGCTCGGTCTACGAGTACGTGCGCAACAGCAAGTTCGACTCGCCGGAGTTCACCAACCCTGACGAACTGCCGCCGTTTTCGCAGAACCAGTTCGGCGGGACACTCGGGGGGCCGGCCGGAAGAGGCTTTTTCTTCTTCGGCGGGTACGAAGGCCTGCGTACGACGCAGCACATGTCGAACATCATGTTCGTGCCCGACATGGCCGTCCGGAGCGGCGACTTCTCTGGTCAAGCGCCGATTTACGATCCGCTGACCAACCGGCCGAATCCGGCGTTCAACCCCGTGCTGCCGGTCAGCCCGGCGAATCCGCAGTTCATTCGCGATCAATTTCCCGGCAACAAGATTCCGGCGAACCGGATCAACTCGGTGTCGCAGCAGGTCCTGGCGAAATACGTCGTGCCGCCGAACCGCGACGATCCGACGGATAACTATCTCGACACGCGCGCGCACGACTTCGAAAACAACGGCTACAACGTTCGGCTCGATCGCACATGGGGAAACGGAACGTCGGTCTTTGGCCGCTACAGCCTGAGTGACGAAACTGGCTTCACGCCGCAGAACCTGCCTGGCTTCGGCGCGTACCACGACAATCGCGTGCACAACCTCACGGTCACGCTGCTGCGTCCGACGACCAGTCGGCTGCTGACGGAGACGCGCTTCGGCTTCGCGCGGATGCGCATGCACCGGTACGGCGAATCGGCGAACGGCACGGACATCATCGGAGAGCTCGGGATCCCCGGTGTGGGATTCGGCGGAGAAGACGCCTACGGCCTGCCCCTGTTCGATATCCAGGGGTACGATCCGATTGGCGATTCGCTGCTATGCACGCCGTGCCAGTACTGGAACAACAATTTCCAGATCGGCGAGCGCGTGACGTGGAGCACCGGCCACCACTCGATCAAGTTCGGCGGCGACGCGCGCAAGTTCAACTGGGACATGCTCGGGTTCTTCCAGAACCGCGGCTATTTCCAATTCACCACGCCGATCACCAGCCGGACGTCGCTGCTCGACGGCACTGGCAATGCGTTCGCCAGCTTCCTGCTCGCGACGCCGGCCCTCTCGCAGCGGCAGGCCGGCACGCCCTCGATGGTCATGCGCCAGATGACGTATGACCTGTTCCTGCAGGACGACTGGCGGGTGACGTCCTCGCTGACCGTCAATGCGGGACTCCGCTACGAGATCCAGACGCCGCTGCACGACATCAGCAAGATTCTGACGAACCTCGATTTCAGCAGAGGGGCACCGGTGGCGTTCGTCGGCGGGCAGAACGGATATCCCAAGGGGCTCGTCTACCTCGACAAGAATAACCTGGCGCCGCGTGTCGGCCTCGCGTGGGCACCGCGCGATGGAAAGGACGTGCTGCGCGCCGGCGCCGGGATGTTCTACTCGTACCCGGACATGAATCTGTGGTGCAACCAAGTGCACAACGTGCCGCTGGTGTTTCCCGAAATCCAGGTGAACAACGCGGCGACGCCGACGGTCGGCTTCGGCTTCGCGCCGCCGGTGCTGGGGCGAACGCTCACCGGCTTTACCGCGATCGATACACACCTGCAGATCCCGCGGATCGATCAGGCGAGCGTGAGCTTCGAGCGCCTGCTGACGGCAACGTCGATGATTCAAGTCGGCTACCTCGGCGCGTGGGGTTCGAGCCTTGATCGGTCGCGGCTCGTCAACAACGCGCAGCCCGGACCGGGCGGCGTGCAGCCGCGGCGGCCGGTTCAGACGATCCCGTTCGTGTCCGGCACGGATCTCGGCACGCTGCCGCCGGGCGTGACCGTCGCGAGCACGACGTTCCCGGTCGGCCCGATCAACCTGCTCGAGAGCAGCGGCAGGTCGCAATACAACTCCGTCTGGATTCTCACCAGGCGGACGTTCTCGCGTGGCCTGAGCTACATGGCCAGCTACACGTACGCGAACAGCCTCAGCGACTCCCCCACGTTCCGGTCGCCGGCCGCCGAGTCCGAGGTGCCGCAGAACAGTTTCGATCCCGGCGCAGAATGGGGACCGGCCGGGTGCGACATCCGCCATCGGTTCGTCAGCAGCGTGATCTACAAGATTCCGTACGCGGCGACCGGTGGCATGTCGACGGGTGACAAGATCGTCCGCGGAATGCTCGGCGGCTGGCAGGCGTCGCTGATCTATCAGTGGCAGAGCGGCTTCCCGTTCACGGTCAGCGTCTTTGGCGACAGCGCGAACGCCGGCTCGCTGCTCAACGTCAACCCGATTCGCGCCAACGTCGTACCCGGCGTGTCAACTGAAGTCGACCATCCCAACGCCGACATGTGGTTCAACACCGCTGCCTTCGTCACGCCGCCGCCGTTCACATTTGGAACGGCCACGCGCAATAGCCTGTGGGGACCGGGACTGAAGAAAGCCGACCTGGCGCTCGACCGCGAGATCGCGCTCAGCACGGCGCTGAAATTCCATGTCAGGCTGGAAACGTTCAACCTGTTCAACACGGTGAACTACGGTACGCCGAACCGGTTCGTCAACACGCCGCAGTTCGGCACGATCACGGAAGCGGCCACGTCGGCGAGGCAGATTCAGTTCGTATTCCGCGCCACGTTCTGAGCCGTGGTTCCGCGGCGAACGGCACGTGGTCGTCCTGTGCCCACGTTCGATCCGTCAAGCGATCGGGGCCACGTGCTCACATCGCGACGAACCAGATTCCACACCGGTAGAGCTTCAAGCGCAGCCGCTGCGAAACCCGATATTCGTGCTTGACACCCTAGTGCGTTTACATTAGGGTCCCCATTCGGAAGTACCGTTACTGTGGACGGTGCCGCTCCCCAGGGTGTCAGGCGATACGGGAGGAAGCCATGACGAGGACCTACAGGGTAGGCCCGGGCGTCCTAGTTGCCACCCTCTGCTTGAGCGTCTGCTTGAGCACGTCCTTGCTCGCACAGCGCGCCGATCGCGCCGTCATCAGCGGTGTCGTCACCGACCCGCAGGGTGCCGCGCTGCCCGGCGCGACCGTCACAATCCACAACCAAGCGACCGGGGTCGACACGATCCTCGTTACGAACGCCGCCGGCGCGTACACGAGTCCGCCGCTGGTCCTCGGCCAGTATTCGGTCACCGTGGACATGCAGGGATTCAAGAAAGCCGTGACGGGCGGGATTCTGCTCCAGGGCGGCGAGGCGGTCCGTAACGACGTCGCCATGCAGGTCGGCGGGGTCCAGGAAACCGTGCAGGTCGAGGGGCGCACCGGCATCGACGTCACCACTCCCGACGTCGCCCACACGGTCAACGAAGCGTACTACCGGGCGCTGCCGATCGTGACCGCCGCGGACGTGCGGCTCGCGGAGGCCGTCCTGCAGATCCAGCCCGGTTTCCTCCCCATGCGTCCGAACGGCGACCCGATGTTCCGCGGCAGCCAGTTCAACTCGCGGATCAACGGCGGTCAGACGATGGCGACGGAGAACTTCTTCGATGGCGCAGCGTTCGGCTATGCCGTCGGACATCAGCAGAGCCACGAGAGCACGCCGCCCGTCGAGGCGGTCCAGGAAGTGAAGGTCATCTCGACGTCGTATTCGGCCCAGTACGGTCACACCAGCGGCGGCTTCATCGAGTACACCGGGAAGTCCGGCACGAACTCGTACCGCGGCAGCCTGTATGACTACGTTGCCGACGACACGTTCAACTCGACCGGGTTCTTCGCGAAGAAAGCGGGGACCGGTCCCTCGCCTCTGAGCAACAACAACTACGGCGCCACCTTTGGCGGTCCGGTCAAGCTGTTCAAGTACGACGGGCACAACAAGACGTTCTTCTTCGTGAACTATGACTACACGCGGCTGCGCTCCGGCGTGCTGCCGGGCTTCGGCAACACGACCCCGATCGACGCGTTCAAGAATGGCGATTTCAGCGCCCTGCTGACCGGCAATCAGATCGCCGTCGACGCGCTGGGACGTCCGGTCTTGGGCGGGCAGATCTTCAATCCGGCCACGACGCGGCTGGTCAACGGCATCCCGGTCCGCGATCCCTATCCGGGGAACGTCATCCCGGCCAACGACCCGATGCGGAGCCTGGTGGCGTCACGGATCGTTCCCCTGATGGTGCACCCGGATCGCCCCGGCATCTCCAACAACGTGGCCGGCAATCCGGCCGGCGACCAGACGTGGGAGCTCAACGCGCGGAACATCATGACGCGTGTCGACCACAATTTCAGCAAGAGCTTCAGGGGAAGCACAAGCTTCTACTGGAACCACCGTCCATCCGTCCGCAACTGCGGCGAGGTCGCCGGTTGCGCCGTGCCGAACAATCCGGAGACCGATCCGTCGAAGAATACCGAGTACTACGGCAACGGGTTCTTTCAGCGGATCTCGACCCAACACCTGCATCAGCAGTTCGACTGGATCGTCCGCGACAACCTCCTCAACCACTCCACAGTGGCCTACGACCGGTGGTTCATGGGAGGGAACAACCTGGCGGCTGGCGCCCAGTGGCCACAGCGTCTCTGGGCCGGCACGTCCGCACCAACCGGAGGCATTCTCGACACGACCGGCGGACCTCCACTTCTGAGCTTCGACGGCAACATTCCTTACAACCAGCTGGGCCAGTATGGCTGGCCCGGGTTCGGATTCCTGGTGAACAACCGCTGGCAGTTCTCGGACGACCTGACATGGGTCAAGGGCCGCCACACCCTCAAGAGCGGATTCGAGTTCCGCAACCACGACTTTCCGTTCCGCGGGTGGGCCGTCGGATCGGTGGCGGGCGAGTTCCACTTCGATCGTCTCGGCACGGCCGGATTCGACGCCAACGGCAACAACCTGGCGCCAACCGGCGATCCGTTCGCATCATTCCTGGTCGGGCAGGTGCAGACCGCGAATCAGACGATTCCCGTTGAACCCACTTTTCATGAGACATACACAGCGGGGTGGATCAACGACGAGTTCAAGGTGTCGAACAAGCTGACCCTGACGCTCGGCCTTCGCTTCGACTATCAGGCAGCGCGGACGGAAGCCAACGATCAGTACTCGACGTTCGATCCGAACACGCCGAATCCCGGTGCCGGGAACCGTCCGGGCGCGCTGATCTTTGCGGGCGATGGTCCAGGACGGGCCGGGACACGGACGTTCGAAGACCCGCCGAAGGACGCATGGGGGCCGCGCATCGGCGCCGCCTATCGCGTCAACGACCGGAGCGCCCTCCGCGGCGGCTACGGTATCTACTACGCGCACGTCGCGTTCGATCAGTTCGTCGGGCAGCCGACGCTCGGGTTCCAGGCGAACGCCCTGGCGGCGAACACGACCAACGGGATCCAGCCGGCGTTCCTCCTCGATCAGGGATTCCCGGCCAGCGCCATTCAGCAGCCGCCGTTCATCGATCCCACGTTCGGCCTGGGGACGGCGCCCATCGCGGTCGCGAAAGACGGACTGACGCTGCCCCGGTTCCAGAACTGGTCGATCACCTACGAGCGCGAATTGACCCGCAACATGATGGTGGACGTGTCGTACATCGGCAATCACGGCAGCCGTCTGAACCATCACTGGCAGACACTGGGCGTCGATGCCAACATGAACTCGCCCGGCGTGCTGTCGCTGGGAACGGCGGTCCTACAGTCGGACGTCAACTCGGATCTGGCGCGCCAGGCCGGCATTCAGTCGCCGTACCCGGGCTTCAGCGGCAACGTGGCACAGGCGCTCAGAAAGTATCCGCAGTACCAGAACATCATCTGGCGCGGCGTGCCGACCGGTGAGAGTCAGTACCATGCGCTCGAGCTCGTGCTGGAGCGCCGTTTCTCCCATGGCATCCAATGGCGCGTCGGCTACACCTACTCGACTCTGCATAACAATGGCGCGGAGAGTGCGCAGGGGGACAACGGCGTCAACGGTTCCGTGCAGGACCCAGCGAACCCGCTGCCGTGGGGCCTGAGCGGTGACGACACCCCCCACGTCTTCCTGACCGGCTTCACGTGGGAACTGCCTGGCCCGTCAGGAGGTCTGTCCCAGGCCTTGCTGGCCGGTTGGCACGTCAGCGGAATCCTCCGCTACGAAAGCGGCCGTCCTCTGAACATCACCATGAACAACGACCTCGGGGGGCTCCTCTTCAACGGCCAGAAGCGGCCTAACCGCGTGTCAGGCACCGATGCGGTCGCCGCATCCGGAGGTTTCGATCCGACGACGAACAACTACTTCAATCGCGACGCCTGGACAGATCCGGGACCGCTCCAGTTCGGCAATGCGCCGCGGGTCGACGGCACAGTGCGGGGGTTCCCCAATTACAGCGAGGACATCAACATCTTCAAAGAATTCAAGCTGAACGGCGAGAAGAAGTTCCGCTTCGAAATGGATTTCGGTAATCTGTTCAACCGGACGTTGTTCTGCGATCCAAACACGAACTGGAGCTCGCCCGCGTTCGGGACGGTCAACACGCAGTGCAACCAGCCCCGATCGATTCAGTTTGCCTTCAGATTCGACTTCTAAGTCCTCGGATTGTGGCTCCGCCGCCTCCCGGCGGCCGGCGGAGCCGGTCTTCTGCTCCTGTTACGCTGGTCCTGTGCGCAGTCCTCATGGCAACACCCGGGGCCGCCGCGTCCGCGCGCGGCCAGGGCGGGTTCCCTCGCGCTGACAGTTCCGAAGCCCTTCAGAGTGCTGCACATCTCGTCCAGCAGGGACGGCTGGACGAGGCGGAGACTCAGGCGCGGCGGGCGCTTGGCGATCCAGCGACACAGGCCGCCGCCTATTCCGTGCTGGGCACGATCAGCTTCCAACGCGAGCGCCTCGACGAGAGCATCGTCTTCTTCAGGAAAGCCATTCAGCTCGACGAACGGCTCGTAGGCGCGCACCTGAGCCTCGCACAGATCTACATGCTTCAGGGAGAGCCGGCCCGCGCGCTCACACTGTTCGAGCATGTCCTGAAGGTGGCCCCTTCGAATGCAGATGCCCGGCTGGGCGTCGCCTGGTCGGCTATGGAGGCAGGGCAGTATCGGCGTTCGATGGAGCTGGCGGCCCCCCTCATGGCCGAATGGACGCCCGCCTCGAACGTCCCCCCAGACCTCGCGATCAAGTTCGGCGTGCTCTTCGCGACGCACGGAGCGGCGCCGCAGGCGATCGCGATCCTGGAGCGGATCCGCACGGCGACGAGGCCATCGTACGAGCTGGCGTTCAATCTCGCCGGCGCGTATCTCTTGAACAACGACCCCGCGCGCGCGCTGGAGTACTATGACGCGGCGCTCGCGCTCAAGCCGGATTCGGGTCCCGCGCTGCGCCAGGCCGCGGCGGTTTCCGAGCAGCGCGGGGAGCTCGAGCGAGCGCTCTCGTATTGGATGCGCGTCAAGAAGGTCGATCCAGACGATCCAGAGATCCTCCTGGGCTTCGGTCGCGTGTGCCTCCGGATGGATTTGCTGGACGACGCGGAGACAGCGCTTGTCAAGGCGGCAGCCCTGAAGCCGGCCGACCGAACATATCAGTACACGCTCGCCGCCGCGAAGGTCGGCAAGAAACAATTCGAAGCCGCCCGGCATCTCGTCGAACCGCTCGTCGACCAGCGGCCAACCGATCCGCAGCTCCACTACGCGCTGGGATCGATCCTGTATCTCGAGGGACAGCTGAACGAAGCCGCCGCGCACTTGCGTGAGAGCCTCCGGCTGCAGCCTGAGCAGCTGGCGTCGCAGTATTACCTCGGGCTCGTCGTCCGCGATCAGGGGAATGATGCCGAAGCGATCGCCATTCTGCAGAAGCTCCTCCAGCGCTTTCCGGATCACGCCGCCTCGTGCGAGGCGCTCGGCGGCCTCCTGCTGACGGCGCAGCGGTACGAAGAGGCGGAGCGTCGATTGCGACAGGCCATCCAGCTCAATCCCAAACTGGTGAAAGCCAATTACCAGCTCGGGTTGCTCCTCGCGCGCACGGGGCGAAAGGACGAAGCGGATCGACAGCTCGCGCTCGCCAAATCCCTGCGCGAGGAAGACGAAGCCAGCTCCCGGCTGCAGCTCCGGCTGCTGGATCCCGGCCAGTGATGCTGCCGCTCGTCATCCTGCTGGTGTCGGTCGGCCAGCCTGTCCAGGTCCAGCAGGCTCCACCGGCGGCGCGCCGGGAACAACACACGAGCCCGGCGCCCGCCAACGTCGCCGAGCTCGAGGCGCAGACGGCCCGCAATCCCGACGATCCCAAAGCCTGGGTGCTGCTGGGACTGGCGTACCTGGATCGCAGCGAGTCTGCGAAGGCGCTGGAGGCGCTCCAGCGCGCCGTGAAGACAGGTCCGCAGTCTGCCGAAGCGCACAACTGGCTCGGCGTCGCGCTGGCCACCGCGTCCGACTTCCCGGGCGCCATCGCCGAATTCAGGAAAGCGATCGCGCTCGATCCGCAGTACGGGCGCGCATATTCGAACCTAGGATCTACGTTGGCGCAGAGCGGCGATTATGCTGCGGCGGTGAAGGTGTTCACCGAGGCGCTCGCTCTGGAGCCGAACAGTATCGGCGCGCACCTGAATCTCGGGACGGCGCTTCGCGAAACGGGAGATCTGGACGGCGCACTCGAACACCTGCACCAGGTGGCGGACGCCGATCCAAAGAATGCCTCCGTCCAGTACGAGCTCGGGCAGACGCTGGGTCAGAGCGGAGACGTCACCGGGGCGATCGCGGCCTACCTGCGCGCGCTCGAGATCGATCCGGAAATGCGCGAGGGGTATTACGCCTTGGGCAACGCGCTGAAGCAGCAAAGCCGCGCCGCGCAGAAAGCACGCTCCCCGTCCGGTAAGGCGTCGGCGAGTCCCTCACCGGCGGACGCCTCCTCCACGAAACCGGCGAACGATCTGTATCGGCAAGCACAGGAGGCGCTCGCGCACGGCAATCTGTCGCATGCGCGGGAGTGTCTCGAACAGGCGCTGCAGCTCGACGGCACGGATGCACAGGCGCACATGCTCCTCGGCTTCACCCTGGGGCAGCAGGGAGACCTCCCGGCTGCCGTCCGTCACCTGGAAAGGGCGATCGCGCTCCAGCCCGCTTCGGCGGAGGCGCACTACCATCTCGGCGTGGCGCTCTGGTACAGCGGCGACAAAGACCGCGCCGTCGCGGAGTTGCAGCAGAGCGTGAAGTGGGATCCCGCGGCCGGTGAGAGTCACGCGTTTCTCGGCACGATGCTGCGCGAGCGCGGAGACCTGCCGTCGGCGCGCGTCAGCCTGCAGTGCGCGATCGCGCTCCTCCCGTCGAGCGCCGCCGTCTACGTGGATCTCGGCATCGCGTATCTGCGCGAGGGACAGCTCGATCCGGGGATCGGGCAGCTCGAAGCCGGGCTGAACGTGCAGGCGCCGACGCCACCCGCGCCGGACTGGAGCGGTGCGATCGTGGCGCTTCGCTCGACGCTGTCATCCTCCGCACTGACGGCCAATGCAGAGCGGGCGGAGGCGAACAACACGCTCGGTCGGCTGCTCGGCCGGGCCGGCGCCGCGAGCGCGGATGTCGCGTCGGCGTTTCGTGAAGCGATCCGCCTGCGCCCCGACTACGCCGAAGCGCAGAACAATCTCGGCCTGGTGCTGATTCAGTCGGGAGATGATCCGGGCGGCATCGCCGCGTTTCGCGAGGCGGTGCGTCTCGCGCCGGACTACGCCGATGCGCACGCGAACCTCGGAGCCGCGCTCACGCCCATCGATCCGGACGAGGCAATCCGCGAGCTGGAGCGGGCGGTCGCGCTCGCGCCGACGTCCGTCAAGGCACAATTCAATCTCGCGACAGCCTACGGCTCGAGCTCGAGCGCCGGACCGTCAAGGGAGATCGAGCAGCTCCGAAAGGTCATGGATCTCGACCCGACGTTTGCGCGAGCCCACTTCGCGCTTGGCAAGGCGCTCCTCGCCGACGGGAAGGTTGCCGACGCGGTCACCGCGTTGCAGGAATCCGCACGGCTGGATCCCTCCAGTGGTGAGACGCGCTATCAACTTGGCCTCGCGCTCGCGCGCGCGGGTCAGAAGGATGACGCCGCCGTCGAGCTGGCGAAGGGACGGGAGCTGTCGGCGGCCGGTGATCGCACCAAGAGCGCAAGCCTCGACATCGCCGAAGGGCGAGCGGCGCTCGACCGCGGCTCGCTCGACGAAGCCGCGCAGAAGTTTCGCCACGCCGTGCAGGTGCAACCCGATTCTGCGGAAGCGCAGCAGTACCTCGGATCGGTGCTCGAGAAGCAGGGCAAACCAGACGAAGCCATCGCGGCCTACAAGAAAGCGCTCGAGCTCAATCCGGCATCGACGACAGCGAAAGCGCGCCTCGACGATTTGACGAGGCCGGCGGCCGGCGCGGACGATCCGGCACGCGTCGTCGAGGTCGAGGGCTACATTCGCGACGGGAAGTTTGCCGACGCCGAGCCTGTACTCGCCGCCTACGTGAAGGAGCGTCCCGGGTCCACCTGGGGCTGGTATGCGCTCGGCTACAGCCGGTTCGGGCAGCAGAAGATTGGCGAGTCGATCCGCGCGCTGGCGAAATCGCTCGAACTCGATGTCACCAACGCCGAGGCGCACAAGATTCTCGGCCGAGACCTGATGATCATTGGTCGCTTCGACGCCGCCCAGATCGAGTTCGAGCAGGCGATCCGCTACAAACCGGATTCGTCGGAGAGCTACTACAATCTCGGCAAGCTGCTGTCGGTCCAGGACAACTGGGAGCCGGCGAGAAAAGCGTTCGAGTCGGCGCTGCGCATTGACCCGCAGTACGCGGAGGCGATGGATGCGCTGGGCTTTGCGCTCGAGGCGCTGGGAGAAGACGAGCGCGCGGTCACGACGTATCAGAAAGCGGCTGCGCTCAACGAAGAGCGGCATGGCACCTACGCGCTGCCGCACGTGAACCTGAGCGCCTATTACAACAAGACCGGCGATCCGAGCAGAGCGCTGGAGCACGCGCGGAGCGCGCTCGCGCTCGATCCGAAAGCCGACGGCGCGCTGTTTCAACAGGGGCGCGCGTACGATCGCCAGGGCGATCTCGACGCGGCCGTCAAGGCGCTCAACGCCGCCATCGCCCTCAACCCCCGCGCATCGTCGTACTACTACGTCCTGGCTGGCGTCTATCGGCGACTTGGCCGGATGGACGATAGCCGGAAAGCGCTCGAGGCGTTCCAGAAGCTCGAACAGGAGAGCACCGAGCTGGAGAAGAAGCGTCGCGCAACGGGAACCGGACGTGACTGAGCGGTCGGCCCATCCTTGGAGCCGATCGCGGCGTGCGTTCCTGCAGGCGCTTGGAGGCGCGGGCGCCGCCGCGCTCTCGCGCCCCTGGCGGCGCGCCCTGCACGCGCAGGAGCCCGTCGTGTTTATCGACGTCACCGCCGCGGCGGGACTTTCGCGCGCCGTCAACGTCTCCGGCAGTCCGTCCAACAAGCAGTTCATCCTCGAGGAGATGGGCGGCGGCGCCGCGTTCTTCGACTACGACCACGACGGCTGGCTCGACATCTTCCTCGTGAACGGCAGCAGCTTCGATCCGAAGGCTCGCGACGCGCGCCCGACGAGTTACCTGTTTCACAACAATCGCGACGGCACGTTCACCGATGTCACGGCCAAGGCGGGCCTGACGCATTCCGGCTGGGGCCAGGCCTGTTGCATCGGCGACTACGACAACGACGGATTCGACGATCTGTTCGTGAGCTACTGGGGAGGCGGCGTGCTGTACCACAACAATGGAAACGGCACGTTCACCGACGTCTCGGAACGCGCGGGCGTTGCAGGGTCGGCCGCGCGATGGGGTGCGGGCTGCTGCTTTCTGGACTATGACCGCGACGGCCACCTCGATCTGTTCGTCGCCAACTATCTGAACTTCGATCCGGAGCGCGCGCCGCATCCCGGCGACTCCGCGTATTGCCGCTACAACGAGATCGCGGTCCCGTGCGGTCCGCTCGGGTTCGCCGGCGGCACGAACATCCTCTATCGCAATCGCGGCGACGGGACATTTGCCGATGTCTCGGAGACCTCCGGCATCGGGCGGCCGCGCGGTCCCTCGTCGATGGTGTTCGCGAGCAGCAACTGGCGTCAGACCGGCTCGTACGGAATGGGCGCCGCGGCGGCCGATTTCGACAACGACGGTTGGCCCGACATCTACGTTGCGTGCGATACCGCGCCGAGCCTGTTCTATCGCAACAACCACGACGGGACGTTCCGCGAGATCGCGGTGCCGGCGGGCTGCGCCTTCGACGAGCACGGCGCGGCGCTGGCCGGCATGGGCGCGGGCGTCGGCGACTACGACGGCGACGGCTGGCTGGACATCGTCCGCACGAACTTCTCGGAGCAGGTGACCACGCTGTACCGGAACGCCGGCGGTGCGTTCGAGGTGAGCAGCATCCGCGCCGGCCTCGGCGTCAATCGGAAGCACGTCGGCTTCGGCGTCGACTTCTTCGACTTCGACAACGACGGCTGGAACGACATTTTCATCGCCAACGGCCACGTCTACTCGCAGATCGCCGATCGCAAGCTGCACCTGACCTACCGGGAGCCGAAGATCCTGTATCGCAATCTCGGCAACGGGCGCTTCGAGGACGTCTCGGCGAAGACGGGTCCGGCCATCACGGCCGAGAACGTCGGACGCGGCTGCGCGTTCGGCGACGTCGACAACGACGGCGACCTCGACATCCTCATCAACAATCTGGACGGACCTCCAACCCTGCTGCGCAACGACGGCGGCAATCGGAACAACTGGCTCTCGATCAAGTGCGTCGGGACGCGCTCGAATCGATCGGCCATTGGCACCCGCGTGAAAGTCACCGCATCCGCACGTCCTCAGATCGACGAAGTGATGAGCGGTTCCGGATATTACTCGCAGAACGATCTCCGTCTTCATTTCGGCCTTGGACAGGCGCCGCGCGCCGACACCATCGAGATCTCCTGGCCGTCCGGCGCGCAGGAGGTCGTGCGCGACGTGGCTGCGAATCAGCTCATCGTCATCCAGGAAACCAAGGGAATCGTCAGTCGCCGGAAACCCGGCTAGCACCACATGCGTGCGCGACTGTCACTGTGGGGAGCACTCTTCGTCGCCGTTGCCGCGTCGAATCCGGACGTACGGTTCGTCGACGTCACCAAGGGGACCGGGATTGCGTTCGCCCACCACAACTCCGCGACGTCGAACAAGTACCTGATCGAGACGATGGGCGGCGGCGTGGCGCTGCTGGACTACGACAACGACGGACGGCTGGACATCTTCCTGACGAACGGCGCCAGGCTCGACGACCCGATGCCCGCGGGCAAGCAACCTGACAAGTCGGACCCGGCATTCTGGAATCGCTTGTACCGTCAGACGCCGGACGGCACGTTCGTCGACGTCAGCGAGAAGGCGCGCGTCACGGGCATGCCGCAGAATCGCTACGGCATGGGCGCGGCGGTTGGCGACTACGACAACGACGGCTTCGACGATCTCTACGTCACGAACTACGGCGGCAACACGCTGTATCACAATAACGGCGACGGCACGTTCACCGACGTGACGAGCCTGGCCGGTGTCGCGGGCAGCGGCTGGAGCGCGAGCGCGGGCTTCTTCGACTACGACAACGACGGCCGCCTCGATCTGTTCGTCACGCGCTACGTGGCGTGGACGTTTCAGAACAACCGTCACTGCGGCGGGAACGAGCCCGGCGACCGAGCGTACTGCCATCCGGACAACTTTGAGGGCATGACCAACCTGCTGTTCCACAACAACGGCGATGGAACGTTCACCGATGTGTCGGCCGCGTCGGGCATCGGCAAGCCGACCGGCAAGGGCCTCGGCGTCTCGTTTGCCGACTACGACAACGACGGCTTCACCGACGTCTACGTCGCCAACGATTCGGTGCAGTGCTTTCTGTTCCACAATGAGCGCAACGGAACGTTCTCGGAGGTTGGCCTGATCGCCGGCGTCGGCTTCAACGAGGACGGCAAGGCCTTCGCGGGCATGGGCGTCGATTTCGCGGACTACGACAACGACGGCCGCCCCGACGTGGTCGTCACGGACTTGTCCAACGAGCGCTACATGCTGTTCCGACAGAATCCGGACGGCAGCTTCCGCGACGTGACCAACCTGAGTGGTCTCGGCGGCGCGACACTCTCGTTCTCGGGCTGGAGCACGCGGCTGTTCGACTACGACAACGACGGGTGGAAGGATCTGTTCGTCACCCAGGGCCACGTGATGGACACGATCGAGAAGATCACGCCAAACCTGAAATACCTGCAGCCACCGCTGCTGTTGAGGAACGAGTCGGGGCGATTCGTCAGAGTGGATGCGGGAGACGTGTTCCAGCAGACCTGGGCCGGGCGCGGCGCCGCGTTCGGCGACCTCGACAACGACGGCGATATCGACATCGTGTTGAGCAACGTCGGGCAGAATGCGGTCGTGCTCCGGAACGACGGGGGAAATAGTCGGAACTGGCTGCAGATCAAGATCGTCGGCACGAAGTCGAACCGCGATGGCATCGGGTGTCGCGTCAAGGTGGTGACCGGGTCAGGCCTGAATCAGTACTTCACGGTGAGTCCAGCCGTCGGCTACCTCTCCGCGAGCGACAAGCGGTTGACCGTCGGGCTCGGCGCTGACGCCGCGGCCACGCTCGTCGAGATCCGATGGCCATCGGGCGTCGTGCAGACATTCGCGAATGTCAAAGCCGGGCAGACGCTCACGGCAACCGAACCGGAACGATGACCCGCCGGGAACTGATTGCGTGGCTGGCGCTGTCCGCGGCGCGTCCGGCGTTCGGCCAAGGGGTGTCGTCGCGCGGCGTGCGGCCGCAGCCACGCGGCAAGCCGTCCGGCCGTCCATTCCAGGCGCGCTTCATCGATGTCGCGAAAGAAGCCGGCCTGACCGAGCCGGTAATCTACGGTCCGGCCGACCACAAGAACTACATCATCGAGGTGGTGGGCTGCGGCGTGGCCTGCTTCGACTTCGACAACGACGGGTGGCTCGATCTGCTCGTGCTGAGCGGCACGCGTCTCGAGGGCGCCGCCGGTTCGACCAATCGTCTCTACAAGAACAACCGCGACGGCACCTTTACCGATGTGACAGCAAAGGCGGGGCTGACGCGATCGGGCTGGGCGTCAGCGGTCACCGTCGGCGACTACGACAATGACGGCTTCGACGATCTCTTCATCACCTACTATGGTCACAACGTCCTGTACCACAACAACGGCGATGGCACCTTCACCGACGTTACCGCGAGGGCGGGCCTGCAGCAGGACGACGTGCGCTATGGATCGGGCTGCACGTGGGTCGACTACGATCGCGACGGCCGTCTCGATCTCTTCGTCGCGACGTACCTGAACACAACGCTGGAGAAGCTGCCGAAACCCGGAGAGAACACGGACTGCCGCTGGAAGGGCGTGCCGGTGAACTGTGGGCCTCGCGGCCTGCCGCCGGGATCGGTCCAGCTCTTTCACAACAACGGCGACGGCACGTTCACCGACGTCAGCCGGCAGTCGGGCGTCGCGGCAGCCGGGCGCTCGTACCCGATGACCACGGTCGCCGCGGACTACGACAACGACGGCTGGCCCGATATCTACGTTGCCTGCGATTCAACGCCAAGCTGGCTCTTTCGCAACCAGCACGACGGTACGTTCCGGGAGGAAGCCCTCGAGCGCGGCGTCGCGCTCAGCGAGGACGGCGTCGAGCAGGCCGGCATGGGCATCGCCGTCGGCGACTACGATCTCGACGGCAATCTCGACATCTTCAAGACGCACTTCGCCGACGACACCAACGTGCTGTATCGCAACGACGGCAAGGGCTTCTTCGACGACTTCACCATCCGCGCGGGCATCGGCGTCGAAACCCGGTTCGTCGGCTGGGGCGCCGGCGTCGTCGATCTCGACAACGACGGGCTGCCGGATCTGTTCCTGGTGACCGGCAGCGTGTACCCCGAAGTGGAGCGGACGCTGCCTGCCTATGCGTTCCGCACGCCGCGGCTGGTGTTTCGCAATCTGGGCGATGGACGGTTCGAAGAATTGATCGAGGAAGCCGGGCCTGGTGTCGCTGCGCCGCATACGAGCCGTGGCTGCGCGTTTGGTGACTTCGACAATGACGGCGACGTCGACATCCTGGTCATGAACATGAACGAGCCGCCGTCGCTGCTGCGCAACGACGTGACCAGTGGCGGCCACTGGTTGAAAGTCCTGCTCACCGGCGTGGCGTCGAACCGCAGCGCAATCGGCGCGCGCGTCGTCGCGCGCTATGGCAGCCGCCGTCAAGCGCAGGAAGTGACCGCGCAATCAAGCTTCTACTCCGCGAGCGATCGTCGTCTGCATTTCGGGCTCGGCGCCGCGACGTCGGCCGACCTGGCAATCCGCTGGCCCAACGGTGCGACCGAAACGATCCAGGGCGTCGAGGCCGACCAGCTCGTGGTGATTCGCGAAGGCGCCGGCATCCAGCGCCGGCAGAAGTTCGGCAAATGAACGCTACCCGACTCGTCGTCTGGCCGCTCGCGCTGGCGCTCGCCGGGGCGGCGGTCCGCGGCTCCACGCAGCAGGCGGCCGCCACGATCGAGATCGACGCGTCCCGCGTCGAAGGTCGAATCAGCCCGCTCCTGTACGGACAGTTTGTCGAGTTCATGTTCGAGGGAGTGAAGTACGGCCTGCACGCCGAGCTGATTCGCGACCGCGGCTTCGAGGAAGCGCCGGACTCGACGGGTCTATCCAGACATTGGCAGCGGTATCCGGACGATCGCCTCGACGACTACGCATTATCGCTCCACCAGGACGCCGGCGTGGCGTATCCCGAGGTGAAGAAGTCGGAGGGCACGACCGGCGGTCACGCAATGCGATTCGAGGTGAAGCCCGGTGTGATCGCGCGCCACGGCGTCTATCAACCGCGAGTGCCGGTTCGACAGCCGCTCGAATACCACGGTTACGTCTGGGCCAGAACATCGTCTTTCGACGGCGCGTTGACGGTAGCGATCGAAGCGGACGCCGATGGAGGCCGCACCTACGCAGCGGCGCGGATGACGAACGTCGCGGGTGACTGGACGAAGTACACGTTCACGCTTCGGCCGGACGAGACCGACCCAAACGCCCGTTTCGTGATCGCGTTCGAGGGACAAGGTACGGTCTGGATCGACCAGGTGTCGCTCATGCCCGGCGATGCCCAGGACGGAATCCGTGCGGATGTCTTCGACCGGGTCAAGGCGCTGCAGCCGGCGTTCATCCGATGGCCGGGTGGAAACGTCGCGCAGGACTATCACTGGTCCTGGGGCATTGGGCCGCGAGATGCCCGTCCGAGCTGGATCAACCTCTCGTGGCACAACGAGCTCGAATCGGGTGACCTCGGCACCGGCGAGTTCATCCGGTTCGCGCGCGCGGTCGGCGCTGAGCCGTCACTCACGGTGAACGTGGAAGGCAGGGGTGCGACCGTCGAGGAGGCCGCCGCGTGGGTCGAGTACTGCAACGGCCCCTCCTCGTCCACGAACGGCGCGAGGCGGGCTGCTGACGGTCATCCCGAACCGTATCGCGTCAAGTACTGGGAGATCGGCAACGAGATCTGGGGCGACTGGGTGCGCGGCCACTCGAACGCGGCGACGTACGCGAACAACCTCGCGCGATACGCCGCTGCGATGCGCGCGGTCGATCCATCGATCGTGCTGATCGCGGTCGGCGACAACGACATGGAGTGGAACCGCACCGTGCTCGAGCGCGGCGCTCCCGTCGATTTTCTCGCGATTCATCACTACGTCGGACGACGCGAGACGCAGGGCGATTCGCGGACGCTGCTCGCGCGGCCGCTGCACTACGAACGCTTCTACGGCGAGATGGACGCGCTGATCCGTCGGATGCCAGCCGATCGCCAGCCGCGGCTCGCCATCAACGAGTGGGGGCTCGACCTGCCTGAGTCGCAGCAGTATTCGATTCTCTCGGCGCTCTACGCGGCCCGTCTCATGAACGTGTTCGAGCGGAAAAGCGATCTCATCGGCATGAGCGCCGTGTCTGACCTCGTAAACGGCTGGCCAGGCGGCATCATCCAGGCCGGCCGCCAAGGTGTGTTCGTCACGCCGATCTACCTCGTCAACCGACTCTACGCATCCCGGGTCGGCGTCGAACGGTTGAAGACGACCGTCGACTCGCCGGTCGATGCGGTCGCGAGTCGGTCGAAGGACGGAAGGAAGATCTTTCTCAAGGCCGTGAACACCGATCTCGAGCACCCACTGACGGTCCGGATTCGCGTCAATGGGGCGGAGCTATCGTCGACCGCGGAGATCGAGCGAGTGACGGCCGACTCTGTGACGTCTGTCAACGGGTTCGCGACGCCGGAGTCCGTACGCACGACGCACGAGTCCGTTCCAGCAGGGCGCGATGTTTCGCTCGATCTGCCGCAACAATCGGTGGCGGTCGTGACACTCACGGTGGTGCGGTGAGGGCGCCTCACGGCCGAGGACAAGACGGACACGTTCGCGACCATTCAGACGATCTATCAGCAGAGACCGGCGAGCGGCCGGCTGCTTAGTCACGCCCTGCGCCGACCGGGACCGGCGCACCCGTCAGGCGCCGAATCAGATCCACCTCGTCCTGCTTGTACGGTGTCCCGTCCTGCTTGAAGATCTCGTGGAACCATACCGCCGGCTGGCGATTGAGGTAGGGTTGTTGCCACGAGTCCCACGGCAGAAATGTTTGCGTCTTGCCGGCGACGAAGCCCCAGTTGATCGCGGCTACCTGGTACTTCTTCGCGATCGGCAGTGAGCCCTCGAACGTGCTGCCGTTGCCGCGCGCCATGTACTCGGTGCACAGGATCGGCCGGTGGAAGCGCTGCAGCCATTGGATCCGCTGCTCAAATTCTGTGCCCTTGTCATAGTTGTGGAACGAGATGACATCGGAGTTCTCGAGCTGCACGCGCTCCATTCGCGAAAGCTTGTCGTCGCTCGACCAGTCGCCCTTCCACACGCCCGACGTTAACGGCTGCTCGACGCCGGCGTCGCGCGCCCACGCGAACACCTGCGGCAGCAGCATGAGCACGAGATCGACCTTGTTCTTCGGCTCCTGGCTGCCGTAGCTGTTCGTGTTCATGTTGTCGGGCTCGTTCCAGACGTCCCAGCCAAGCACGCGCGGATCCTTGCCAAACGCGGAGACGACCCCGCTGACGTAGGTTTTCAACCGCGGATACACCGTGGGATCTTGCAGCGCCTTCGCGCCAGGAGCCTGCAGCCAGCCGGAGTTGTGCACGCCGGGTGTCGGATCGTGCTGTTTGCCGAGATGCGGATTCGGATCCCAGCACGAATCGAAGAGCACCAGCAGCGGCTTGATCTTGTGCTTCGCGGCGATGTCGAGGAATCGATTGATGCGCTCCCGATAGCCGTTGGCGTCCTGCTGCCACGGCAAATCATGCAGGAACACCCTCATCGTTGTCATGCCGAGGCCTTCGGCCCAGCCGAGCTCTTTGTCAATCGTTCTCGGATCGAAGGTGTCCGCCTGCCACATCTCGAGCTCGTTGATCGCGGTGGCTGGAATGTAGTTGCTGCCGACCAGCCATGGCTGCTTCGCGTACCAGTCGTTGGCCTTCGCCTCGGACCACCGGCCCGCTGGCGGCTGCGACACCGCCAGCGTACAGAGACAGCCGATCAGCAGCGCGCCGAACAGTCGTGACGCTTTCATGTCGCCGACCTTAGCATGAACCGTGCGTCTTGTAGACCTCGTCCCCGCCTCGCGCGCTGCGGCCTCGACGCGCGTGCCGAGCGAGGTCGGAAGGAGATGCGATCCACATGCTCGCATGCCGGTCGCATGTCAAGGCCGAGGTCCAGCAAGGGTGCGCCCAACAGAGAGGCCCTTCCCCTCTACACAATCGTAGGATCTGCCTGGGAGGAGATTCTTGAACTCCTCGACTCGACCACTCGGCCACGTGACGAGGGCGCGGTCAACGCGATCGCGTCGCCCGATGCCGAACGTCAGGGCGAGGGCTGACTGGGACAGATAGCTCGACCCGCTCCTGACCACGCGAGTCTGCGATTCGCCGTCGTGAGAGATCCGGACGGACGCCCCAATCGCGCTGCGGTTCGACGTGGTGCCGATCAGCCGGAACCGCAGGCTCCGGTTACCCGCGCTGTGATCGTTCCGCAGCAGCATTGGCGATCCGTTGTTGGTCGTTACGAGCAGATCGACGTCGCCGTCGCCGTCGAAGTCGCCACAGGCCAGCCCGCGGCCGACGCGCGGCTGCGCGAACCCGCTGCCGGCAGTGGAGGACACATCACGGAAAGCGCCGCCGCCCTGATTCAGGAACAGTTGCGGCGCTTGCGCCTGTCCGAGATTGCCGCGTATGTTCCGGACGGTATCGTCGATGTGGCCGTTGACGACAATGAGATCGAGACGGCCGTCGAGATCGATATCGGCGAACAGGCAACCGAAGCCGAGCCTGGTACGGGACGGACCTCCGACACCCGCCGCAGTCGCCACGTCTACATAGTGTCCAGCGTCCAGCGCACGGTAGAGCCCGATCATCTCTCCTTCGAAATTCGTGACCACCAGCCCGGTCCGGCCCGAGTTGTCGAAGTCGCCGGCGTCGACGCCCATGCCGGCCCGCGCCTTGCCGTCCTCGCTCAGCGCGACGCCTGCGTCGAGGCCGACGTCCCTGAACGTGCCGTTGCGCTGGTTCCGATACAGCTTGTTGGGTTGCGTGTCGTTGGCCACGAAGATGTCGGGCCAGCCATCCTGGTCCTGATCGATCAGCGTCACCCCCAGCGACTTCGAGCTCGAATCGAACACCCCGCAGGTGGCCGTGACATCGTCGAAGGTGCCATCGCCGCGGTTGCGGAACAGCCAGCAGGTCTCGCCGCGATAGGCCTCGGGCGTGCAATACGATTTCTGTTTACCATCGAGACTGCAGAAGACGTCGTGCTCGGCCGACCACCTGACGTAGTTGCAGACGAACAGGTCGAGGAACCCGTCGCGATCGAAATCGAGCCACGTGGCGGAGGTGCTGAAGGCCTGCCTGCCTCCCAGTCCGCTGCGGCGCGTGGCGTCGATGAAGCTGCCCTTGCCGGTGTTCCTGAACAGACGGCTCTGGCCCACACACGTCACGAAGATGTCGGGGAAGCCGTCGTTGTTGACGTCCCCCACGGCCACGCCCATCCCGTACATTTCGACGTCGAGCCCCGCCTCGCGGGTGACGTCCACGAAGGTGCCGTTGCGGTTGTTCCGATAGAGCTTCAGCGTCGAGCGCTGGCGCTTGTGACCGGGCCAGTCCATGCCGTTGATCAGCAGGACGTCCTCCCAGCCGTCGGCGTCGTAATCGAGGAAGGCGCAGCCGGACCCGAGCGTCTCCGGCAGCAGCTTGCCGCCGTAGGCGCCGCTGTTGTGGCGGAACTGCAGGCCTGCGGCCGCCGTGACGTCGACCAGCTGGAAGGCCGGGGCGGTCCGGGACTGTGCGGCGACATCGAAGGCATGGGCCGAGGCGGTAAGACCGGCGCCGCACTGCGCCAGGAAGTCACGGCGATTCACCGCGGGTTCACCAGGCCGTTCTGGATGGCGTAGACGACGAGCTCCGCGGTCTTGTGCACGCCCAGCGTGTTCATGATGTTGGCGCGGTGAACGGCCACGGTGTTCACGCTCAGACCCAGCTTTGCGGCAATCTCGCGATTGGACAGCCCGTTGCAAATCAGCTGCAGCACTTCCAGCTCGCGCGGGGTCAGGCGGTTCCTCGCCCCGCCGGCCGGTTCGGGAAGGACCAGCGGATCCACCACGGTCTCGCCCGCCGCGATGCGGGTCACGGCTGCGGCCAGGTCGAGATCCAGGGCGTTCTTCAGAATGTAACCGCGTGCGCCAGACTCCAGGGCCTGACGCACCAGCGTTTCTTCCGAGTGCATGCTGAGCATCAGGATCTTCGTCGTCGGATCGCGGGCCAGAATCGCACGAGTGGCGGCTAGCCCGCCGGTGCCCGGCATCGCCGCATCCATCACCACGACGTCCGGCTTCAACGCCTCGACCATGCGGATCGCTTCCTCGCCGTTGCCCGCCTCGCCCACGACCGCAATCGACGGGTCATCCTCCAGCAGCCGCCGAAAGCCGCGGCGCACGAGCGCGTGATCGTCGACGATCAGGACCGAGATCGTTGGCGTCATGAGGGTGTGGCCGGAAGGCGGATGGGGACCCGGAGGCGCACCAGCGTACCGCCGTCGTGCGGCGTCACGAACTCGATCGTGCCGCCGAGCAGCTCGGCCCGCTCGCGCATTGCCACCAGGCCGAGGCCATGTCGCGCGCTGTCCGGCTCGAGGCCGCGGCCGCGATCCTGCACCTCGAGCTCGAGTCCGGTCGCATCGCACCGCAGCCGGACCGAGGCGTGTGTCTCTCCGGCATGCCGCGCCACGTTGCGGACGGCCTCCTGCAGCACGCGGTAGACCTGGATCCCGGTCGTGGCGTCCACCGTTACCGCCGGGCCGCTCCGCTCATACGCGACCTGAATGCCAAGCTGTTTTTCGACTGTCGACAGGTACCACTTGATCGTGCTCTCGAGCCCGAGCTCCTCGAGGATCGAGGGGTGGAGTGTCTGCGAGAGTCCGCGCACGTTGTCGAGGGCGGCCTGCAGAATCTCACCGATCTCGCGCAGGTCGCCGCGCATGGCGGAGCCCTCGGGGGCCTGCCGTCCCGCCCGGCCGAGCATCGAGCCCATGGCGGTCAGGAGCTGGCCGAATCCGTCATGCAGCTCCCGGGAGATCTCGCGCAGCGTCGATTCGCGTGTGGCGATCAGTGTTTGCGCCAGCTCACGGCGTCGCTCGGAGAGCGCCGCGAGCTGTCCGAACAGCCGGCGGTTCGACCGAATCAGGTAGAGGCTGGTTGCGGCAATGGCGGTGAGCGTGGCGGCGAGAAAGCGATACACCTGCCGCTGAACGTTGGCGTGGATGTCCTGCACCTGCTGCGCCGTCTGTTCCTCGGCCGCATTGTTCTGGACCAGCAGCCGCGCCACCGCGGTGCTGATCCCCGCCTGCCGCGCCTGCAGCGACAGTCGAATCTGGGCCCGCGCCTCTGCCTCCTGTCCGGCACCGGCCAGGTCGAAGATGCGATTCGCGGCATCCCAGAACTGCGCCACCGAGGCGGCCAGATACTGCGACTGCTCGGCGGGGCGGCGGGCACCAGCGATCTCTTGCTCGCGCTTGAGGGCGTCGTCCAGATCGAGGCGGATACGATCGAATTGCGTCGACCATGCGATCAGCGGGTAGGGCTCGGCGGCATCCACCATGTCACGCATCGCCAGCGCGAGCTGATTCAGATCGTTCTGGATGCGCAGCAGCTGCAGCGAGTCCCTGCGGTTCCGATCGGCGAGATCGGTCTGGAGACGTCGCAAGCCTGAGATCTGGCCGGAGATGTACCACGAATACGCGACTACGGTTGCGAGCGTGATCAGCAGCCCAACGAGCAGCGCCGCAGTCGGAGACCGGCCGTTGGCGTGAGCGCGTGTCACAGGAAGCTCGGAGCGGCTCATTATAGCCGCCCCGGGCTTGACGACGATTCACTCGCCGGCGCCGGTGTCGGCGAAGCTCAACGCGCTGTTGACCGTGGCGGGCAAGGTTCAACAGAGCGGCAGGGATGGTCACGGCAGCGGATGTCCGCGGCGCGCGAACGGGAGCGGCGACCGACCTGGAGATTCACGACACCGTCCTCATCGCCGCGGTCGCGTGGTCGCGGGAGCGCTGCCGTGAAATCGCTCGAGATCGCTACGCCCTGACGGCGAGATGGGCGATCGTGTACGAGCGCGGCGGGAGCTTGAAGGTCATACGGGCGGCGGCCGCCGGAGGGTCGAGCCGCTGCGGTGTGACGCGCCGCGGATCCGCGAACGTGTTCACCGCTTTCAGATCGGCGCCGGTCAACGTCTCGCAGGTCAGCACCCGTGCCGGGACCACATCCTGGAACTCGAGTACGAGCTCCCGCTCGGCCTCGAGATCGCGGTTCAGCATCAACACGGCCGACTCGCCGGCGGAATCGTCGATGGTGGCCACAACGTCGACGAATGGAACGTCCCCGTCACGCGCGAAATCTGCCTGCAGGCCGGCGCCTTTGATCGGGTACGTCTCAGACGCGACCCGGAGATCCAGGACGCGGCCGCGCGCGTAGCGGAGCGCCCAGCTATACGGATAGTATGTGCTCTGCCGAAGCACGCCCGTCTCGTTGGTGACGAGGGGCGCGATGACGTTGACGAGCTGCGCGAGACACGCCACGCGGACACGGTCCGAGTTTCTGAGCAGCGTGTTGACGAACGCCCCTACGAGCAGCGCGTCCTCCAGGTTGTAGACCTCCTCCAGGAGGTGCGGTGCGGCTGTGCGTTGTCCATCCATTGCCTTGCCGTCGCGCGCTCGATACCACACGTTCCACTCGTCGAACGACAGCCACAGGCGCTTGCTCGACCGCTGGAGGCCCTGCACGTAGTCGCAGACCGCGGCGATCTCGTGGATATGCCGATCCATGTCCAGGTTCATCGCCAGGAAGCGCGCGGTGCTGTCGCCTGACCATGCCCTGGTGTTGCCGTAGTAGGCATGAAGCGAAATGCCGTTGACCTGGTCGTAGCACTCCTCGAGGACCTCACGATCCCACGTCAGGTAAGTCGGCATGAAGGTGCCGCTGGAGCCGCAGGCGATCAGCTGCAAATCGCGATCAATCACGCGCATCTGCTTGGCCGCATCACGCGCCTTGCGCCCATACTCGCGGGCCTGCAACTGGCCGATCTGCCAGGGCCCGTCCATCTCGTTGCCGAGGCACCAGTAACGGACGTTGTGCGGCCGCTCGTACCCGTGCGTCCGCCGCAGATCGCTCCACCGCGTGCCACGCTCGACGTTGCAGTACTCGACGTAGGCGACGGCCATGTCCACCGTTCCCGTGCCGAAATTCATCCCCAGCAGCGGCTCGGCGCCGACCAGGCCGCACCACTCGATGAAGTCGTTCGTGCCGAACTGATTCGTGTCGATTGAGTTCCACGCGCGATCGAGCACGACAGGACGCTGCGCCTTCGGTCCGACGCCGTCGAGCCAGTTGTACCCAGAGACGAAGTTGCCGCCGGGATAGCGGATAATCGGAACCCCGAGCTCTTTGACCTCGCGCGCGACGTCGGTGCGGAATCCCTTGGCGTCGGCGGCCCGCGATCCGGGCTCGTAGACACCGGTGTAGATCGCCCGACCCAGATGTTCCAGGAAGGAACCGAGTACGCGGCGGTCGAGTTCGCCACGGCTCTCTGATCGGCGGAGCACGACCCGTGCGGATCCACGGCTGATCTGCGTGTAGCCGATGGCCCTCAGCCACGGTGCGGTCGCCGCGAACGCACCGGTTCGGACGGCGGACGCAAGGAACCTTCGTCGATCGACTTCGCTCATCGCCATCTCTCCGACTTGTCCCTGATAACCTACCAAATCCCAGTTGGGTGAGGAACGGATTGCCAACGAATTGCGCCTGAAACGTGGGTGTTACGCTATCACCGCGCACGGTGGGACGGAATCTCCGGCCACGGCCCCGGCGGAGGGGTCGCCTTCCCAGCGGGGGACCATGTGTGTCCGGAACCATTCGCACGCGATCATGGCCTGTGACTGCTTCACGCCATCGGTTTCCGGATCCTCTCCGTCTTCGTCGTCCTTGAGGGCAGCACGCGTCGGATCCCGCACTGGAACGTCACCGCGCATCCGACGGCGTCGTGGAGAATTCAGAGGCGCCGCGGGGCGTTCTCCGGGTCAGGCGCCTCGGCGCTCCGACCGAATCCCACCCTCCTCCGGCAACTTGAGCTTATCTAATATCAATAACATGACTGGCAACGTGGGTTAATAAGGGAATGACGCTTAGACTCCCCGTCAAGTCTGCCCCTAAGTTGTTGAAGAGTGTGCTCAACACCTTCACTTGGGTGCCTCTTGAACTCACGTAACCTGGGCCGAGCTGTGCGGATCAGCCGCTGTCGACGTTCTCTCACGAGGCCGGTGGTGTATCGCTCGATCGCCATGGGGCAAGTCCTCGCCTCCAGTTCGAGGCGCCCTAGCGTACGCAACGTACTTGCGCCTGCGGCAACGTCAGATGTCAACGGCGGCCGAAAATCTGAAAGATCTGCCGGATGAAAATCTGAGAGATCGGGGAGGGGACGAGCCTCAGGCCGTCGGCACCTCCTGACGCCCGCGGCGGCCAAGAGTCGACGGCCCAGGGGGTCACTGCGTCCACCACGCGATTGGCAAATGACCCTGAACATCACGGTCGCGACTCCGCGGTGCATCTGACGCTTCCGAAGCCGGTAATCGCAAACACATTCGTGTGTGGCAACGGCCGTGAGTCGAGCTGAGTGGAACCAGCTTTCAAAGCTGGGTGCGAGATATGCCGATCTGCCAGACTTTGCCGACGCCTTTCGGCTGGCCGACGTCACGGGCCGGGGTGCGGCGTCCCGTGCGCAACGGCACGCCGCTGCGCGATCATCGGAAGCTGTCGACGAGCATGAGATGGCTGCCGGCGCTGTCCACCAAGGGAAAGACGAGCGATTGCTCGTCGGGCGATAGGGTGATACCTAACCAGAATCGTTTGTCGAGACGGACCAGCGTCGAACGCTGCCGGGTGCTGAAATCAAAGAAATCCACCGATGCCTGGTCCGGCGTGCCGTTCAGCGCGATGAAGTACAGACCTTGCCGACTCACCGCGAAGTTCAGGCTGTAGCTCAACCCATCGACGAGGGGGACTTCGGAGCCGCCCTCGACGGGCACACGCCAGATCGAGGTCGGCGACTGCGCATCCTTTGAGTAGTAGATGAACCCATCGTCCGGCTCGATCGCCGCCAGGCCCCCCCGCCGGGTGACCTGCGCCGCCGCGCCTCCCGTCGCAGGCACACGCCAGACTTCGAGCCGGCCCGTCCGGTTCGACCCGAAATAGATCGAGCGGCCATCACGTGACCATCGGGCTTCAGCCTCCTCGGACGGATCGTTGGTCAGTTGAGTGAGGGTGCCGGTCTCAGGTTGGAGCAGGTAGAGATCCGACGACCCGGTGCGCCGCGAGTTGAAGAGAATCGTCCGTCCGTCGGGCGACCACTGAGGGTTCGCGCACTGCGGTCCTCCCCTGGAGGTCACCTGCAGCGGATTCGAGCCATCCCTGTTCGCAATCCAGATTTCCTCCGCTCCCGACCGGGTCGACGCGAACGCCATCCGCTGCCCGTCAGGCGAGTAGTGAGGCGTGTGTTCGTCGAACGTCGAGTTGAAGGCGGCGAGCGCGATCGGCAGGGCGGATCGATTTCGAAGCGCAAGCTCGTACAGGGCTGTGTCTCTGGATTGTGCCGCATACACGAGCCGAACCGGTCCGCGCGATGCTGAGTCCGGCCGCCTGTTCGCCGAAGGTGAGGAATTCGGGCGTAGGCGGTTGACTGCCGTCCGGCACCACCGGGGTGCGCGCGAGGCGCGAGAGACCGAGGTGCGGGCCTGCCGAAAACACGATCTCGCGCCTCTGAGGTGCCCAGGCAAATCCGAGAATACTGTCGTTGTCGGGAGTGAGCTGTCGCGGTGTGCCGCTTGGAGTCGCATCGGACGTCAGCGGCACGACAAAGAGAGCGGAACGGCCCACGGTACGCGGCCGCACAAACGCGAGATACCCTCCGTCCGGCGACACGATCGGACTCTGGTCCGGTCC
>Ga0207701_10000065_pt1 | contig 88411 bp, 86 predicted proteins | sample KBSSwiSSwithPhiX_FD_184294 | JGI IMG/M metagenome (GOLD analysis project Ga0207701, IMG submission 184294) | Switchgrass rhizosphere bulk soil microbial communities from Kellogg Biological Station, Michigan, USA, with PhiX - S5 (SPAdes) (version 2) | ecosystem: Environmental > Terrestrial >...
TCGAACAGCCCGCGCTGGACGAGCTGCTGGGCGGCCGAAATTGCTGGCGCCGATATGATGCCTTCGCGTTCCGCTAAAGACCGACCCACCCGGGCGCAGTGGGCGCGCACGTCTTCGATGCGTTGCTCGAGGAACTGAAGTGTGTCTCGCGTCAGCTCCGGGTCGAGCAGCTTCAGAACGCGTATTGAACGACGAACATCCGCAGGCGTCCTGAGGTCGCCGGTACGTCGCCGTTCGTGAATGACGACGAGCTCGGTGTGTATGACCGATCCACCCTCGGCACTCAGTGTAAGCGTGTAGACGCGGATCGCGCCTGGTCGAAGAACTCCACGGCGTGACCGCACGGTGACGACCGGAATGCCGGCGCCCATCGACATGCCGAGGACCGTTTGCTCCATCCATCTCCGAAGGCGCTCGATCCGTGCCTCTTCGTCCTGAGCACTCCGAACCAATTCGTTGGACGCGCGGACTGTGTCCGCCTCTAGGGGACGTGGCAAGGGAATCAGAGACGTCCCGTCGAGGATTGCCGCCGCAACACGCGATTCAGATAACGTGTTGAGGAGATCCGAACCGGACCTGGTCAGGGCGCGCGCCCGCGCCACTCGCCTGGCCAACGGCGCCAGCACCAGACGCTCCGCCGTGTCGGACGCGACGAGGATGATTTCATGGACGACGTGTTTTTGGCCGAGGCGATCGACCCGCCCGGTTCGCTGCTCGAGTCGCGCCGGGCTCCACGGGCACTCAAAATGAATCACGACTCGGCACTGATGCTGAAGATTGAGTCCTTCAGCCGCCGCGTCAGTCGCAAGAAGCAGCGATCCGCCGTCATTGAATTGCCGCTGCGCGGCCGATCGCTCATTGGTCGTCATTCCGCCATGCAGCATGACGACGCGGCGATGCAAAAAACGAAACTGGTCGTACAGACGGAGCAGCGTGTCGCGATACTCCGTGAACACGATTGCCGGCTCCTGGATTGCCGCGACAAGTTTCTTCAGCCGCTCGATTTTGGATTCACGACTCGCGGCGCGCGCCGCAGCTTCGAGTATGGCTTCCAGCCAGCGCCGCTCACGCGAGACGTCGGCGAGGCCCACCACACCCAGAATGGATTCGGGCGCGATGTCCTCGAGCACCTCGTCGTCATCGAGTGGCAGCGGCAGCTGCGTACCGGTTTCCCGGGCCATTTGTGTGTCGAGGAGAGCGAGGCGTCTGCGGCATGACAGGGTCAGGGCTGACACACTCGAGAGCGCACGCTTGCGAAGCACGATCGCGAGAAGACGGGCGTGGGCGTTGCTGCTGGCTCGCGCCTCGTTGCAAAGATCCGACGCGTATCGCTCGAGCAGGCGGTGCGTTCGGCGTTCGCTTTCTGAGAGCGTCACCGGCAGAAGCACCGTGCGGCGCCGATCCGGAATACCGACGTCGTCACGCGAGCGTTGGAAGAGAACGATTTGATCCGGTCGCAGCTCTGAGCGACCGATGTTGCAAAGGGCGCGAAACTGATCGTCGTCTCCCGCGTGAGGCGTTGCCGTCAGCAACACGATTCGGCGTGAACGGAGGGCGACGGTGTGGACGGCAAGTCGCCGCGCGCTGCCGATCGTCGCCGCATGTGCCTCGTCGACGACAAGGAGGTCCCAGCCGGTGTCTTCGACGGGACGCAAAACTTCCGGCTGGCGAAGGAATTCGAATGAACAGATATAGATACCTGGCAACGCCCACGGGCTCACCTCGGCGGGAAGTTCGCGAGCGGCCTGCGCGAGCCACGGCGCTGTGACGATATTGGTTTGTACGTCGAACCGAGCGTTCAACTCGGCCGCCCACTGGTCCCGCAGCGACGCCGGGACGACAATGAGTGCCCGGAACGATTCCTGTTCGACTGACAGTTGACGAACGATGAGTCCGGCTTGAATCGTCTTTCCCAAACCGACGCCATCAGCGATCAGGATTCGCGTGTGGCCATCGCGCAGAACCGCGAGGGCGGGCTCGAGCTGATACGAATGAAGGTCGATCCTGCCGGCAGCTGCCGGGAACAACCCGCCAAATGGCCGCGCGTCGACGGCTGACCGTTGAAGCAGTCGGAGCCAGCGTCGCGGGCGGACCACCCTCACAGAAGTCGAGTCGATATCACGTGGTCGATCGAACGGTAGCAGAAGGGTACGAACGATCGAGCGATTGAATGAATCAGAACCCGCCAGCCGCAGCGCGCGACAGTCGGCAGAATCCGAGTCGCTGACAACGGTCCATCTTCGACCGCGCACGAAAATGTCGGCTCCTGCCGACCAACGTTCGTTGCTGCTCTCGCGCACGGCCACTCGACTGGCAAAGAGAGTGCCTTGACGACCCCGCGCGGGATGGTTCGTCGATCAAAGCACGCAGCGAAAAGGCTCTACGCGCCGCTTCGGTATGCGACCGACTGGCTCAGAAGAGTGAAGAATTGCAGAATCCGCCAGGCCCGGCGTGCAGGGTGCGCGCAGGATCTGCTGACGCCAAGTCCTTACTGCCGGCCGCCGTCGTTGCGCGCTTCATCGAGCGCGCGCTTGGAGAGGATCACCGGTCGCGACGTGCGTGAGGGTCGACCACCGCGGGCAGCGGTTCGCGGGGCGGGGACGCGAACTCGTCGTATTCGGCAGCCACCTCCGTAGGTCACCGCCGCCACCTCTGTCGGCAAGTCGAGGCCGTCGATCAGTTCGTGCAGTTCGTTGTCGGCCGAGGGGGTCGACTTGGACCTTCCGTTCTCGTGTTTTGCCCAGTCGCTGACAGGCATCAGCTGCAGCAGCGATCCTCGACGTGCCTCGATGTCGGGACGAAAATCCGAGAACGGATCGGCATCGAGATCGAGCTCGTACTCGACCTCGGGAGTGTTCGATGCCAGCCGCTGGCTCTCTCGATGTCGGGCAGCGTCGGCAGCGGCGCGTTCTTTTTCCGCAGCGACGCGAGCCTGCTCCGCAGCCGCGGCTGCGGCTTCGAGCCGCTCCTGCTCCCGCTTCGCCGCCGCCTCGGCTTCGAGCCGTTCGCGTTCGCGCTTCGCCGCCGCCTCGGCTTCCTTCCGTTCACGCTCGCGCTTCGCAGCAACTTCGGCTTCTTTCCGTTCACGCTCGCGCTTGGCTGCCGCCTCGGCTTCCAACCGTTCACGCTCACGTTTCGCTGCGGCCTCTGCCTCGAGGCGCTCGCGTTCGCGCTTCGCCGCCGCTTCGGCTTCGAGCCGTTCGCGTTCGCGGCGGGCGGCTTCTTCCGCTTCACGGCGTTCACGCTCACGCCGGGCGGCCTCTTCTGCTTCACGGCGTTCACGCTCGCGCTTCGCGGCCGCCTCCGCCTCGAGCCGTTCCCGTTCGCGTCGGGCTGCTTCCTCGGCTTCGCGGCGCTCCCGTTCGCGTTTGGCCGCCGCCTCTGCCTCTTTGCGCTCGCGTTCGCGCTTCGCTGCGGCCTCGGCTTCGAGCCGTTCCCGTTCCCGCTTTGCTGCGGCCTCGGCTTCCTTGCGCTCGCGTTCCCGCTTGGCCGCCGCTTCCGCTTCGAGGCGGGCGCGTTCGCGCTTCGCTGCCGCTTCCGCTTCCAGGCGTTCGCGTTCCCGCTTTGCGGCAGCCTCCGCTTCCTTGCGTTCGCGTTCGAGCTTGGCCTTCGCTTCGGCCTCCAGCCGGGCGCGCTCGCGCTTGGCCGCCGCTTCCGCCTCGATCCGTTCCCGTTCGCGTTTGGCTGCGGCCTCCGCTTCGATTCGGGCGCGTTCTCGCTTTGCCGCGGCCTCTCGCTCGACTCGCTCGCGTTCGAGCTTGGCCTTCGCTTCGGCCTCGAGCCTGGCGCGTTCGCGTTTCGCCGCCGCCTCCGCCTCCCTGCGTTCGCGTTCCTTCCTCGCCTTCGCTTCGGCCTCGATGCGCTCGCGTTCCTTCTTGCCGGCGGCCTCCGCCTCCTTGCGTTCCCGTTCTCGTTGCGCTGCCGCCTCGACCTCGAGCCGCTCGCGTTCCCTTTGCTCCGTCGCTTCCGCCTCGATCCGTTCGCGCTCGCGTTGCTTCGCCGCCTCGGCCTCGAGCCGCTCGGCGTCGCGATTGCGGGCCTCTTCTTCCTCCAGTCGCTTGCGCTCCTCTTCGCGCCGTTCGCGTTCCTCCTCGGCCGCGATCTTTGCCTGCTCGGCGGCCTCTTCTGCGCGACGGGCTTCCTCCGCCAGCCGCTGTTCTTCCTCCTCTGCCACCACGGCGAGCGGCGCTGTCGTGACGAGCGGTTCTCGCGGCTTCTTCGGTTGCTTGTCCTTCTCAGCTGACTTCCGCGATGAACTGCTTGGTCGCCATGCAAAGGGATCCGCCCATGCAGACTCCGCGGCTGGCGCCCCATCTGCTGTCTCGGCATCATCGTCGGCGAACTCGCCAGCCGCCGGCGACTGCCGCTTTTGCTGCGGCGGCGGTGCCGATGCCTTCGCCGCCGCCTTGGCACTCGCTGAAACGGGCGAGGCGGCCGCCATCAGCTTCATGTCCGCCGCTCGGGCAATGAAGGTGCCGATTTCATCGGCGAACGCCAGCGGATCACACCCCGGAATCGGCTCGGCTTTCTTTCGCCGAAGTCTTCCGAACAGTCCTCCCTGCGGCGCTTCCTCCTCGCCATCCGGGGTTGCCGAGGCGAGCTGCGGAATGGTGTGCGTTTGAACGTGTTCGGCGCCCGCCAGCGTCCGCAGGTGCGAAATGATCTCTGCTTCATCGCGCGGCGAGAGGAGTGCCGTGAACAGAATGACGTCGGGCAGGCGCGCGTCGACCGCGGAAATCGCTTCGTCGCGCGAATCGACGACGACCAGTTCGGCATGGACCCGATCGCGGATCATGCGTTTGAGGATCGTCGCCTGGCGCAGATCGGGTTCAAGCGCGAGGACGAGGGGAACGTAATTCTGCAAGGTCGAGACTCTCGGCGATGAAGTGATGGGACGCGGTTAGGTCCGCAACATGAACGCCACGAGGACGGCGCCTGCGGCCGCGAAGATCAGCAGCGGCGCGTTCTCGATGGACTGATAGCGAATCGCCGACATCACCGCGCCGCCGAGATCGCTGGCCCGATCGCCGAGCGACGTCACACCGCCGGTGCCGACGAGATCGCCGAATCGATCGCGCACGCGATCGTCTACCGATATGAGCATCAGCAGAACCGCGCCGAACACGGCGGCCGACGCGATCCCCTGTCGAAATCCGAATTTCATCGCCCCGGTTCCTTTCCCCAATCGCGGGTCGTCGAGCGACCTGGCCTGTGGGGCCGTTACGGTTTTGAGGCAATTGGTGTGCCGCAGGCAGAACTCCCTTCAATACGTGAGTAATGGGTGCAAAAGCAGGCAGATACGCGCCTGCACGCGATCATCTTTAAGCGATCGCATTTGGCGCGAGTCACGAATTTCAGCACACCGCTTACGAAAGTGACGGCAGAGGGGGTGTGCGACGGTTTGGCACGTGCCACTTCCTGGCCGCCCCTGCCCTCGGGTGAATCTCCATCAGTGGAACAACTTGCGCGGCATTTGGCGGTGTGCAGGCTGAGCCGTGGCACAGCCGTTGCGATTAGGCCGGCCGTGGCGCGGCAAGTTGCCGCGCATGCAGAAGGGACGCGGCCGCATGCCGCACCACCGCACCGCCCAAGGCGGTGCACATCCGGGAGGATTCAAATGTCGCAGCTTGTTGCCATCGTGAAGTCGCTTCGCAACGAAGAGGGTCAGGACCTGCTCGAGTACGCGTTGCTCGTCGCGTTGATCGCGCTGATCGCGATCGGTGCGGTGGGTGCGGCTGGTGGAGCGGTGAACAACATTTTCACCGCGATCGCGAACGCACTCAGCGGCGCCGCGTAAGACGGTCGAGAGTCGGGGCGTCCTTCGGGACGCCCCGGCCTTCAACCCCGAATGTTTCCGAGGAGATGACCCAATGCAGTCGCCAGTAGCCGTGATGACATTGAGACAGCTCGCCGGGGCGCGGTTCCGTCGCAACGAGGACGGCCAGGACCTCCTCGAGTACGGATTGCTCATGGCCCTGATCGCCGTGTTTGCGCTCGGCGCGGTCTCGATGGTGGGGAACACGATTCAAAGCGTGTTCTGGTCGGCGATTGCCAACAATTTCTAACGTCGCGTTTGCCGCGCTCTCCTCGGGCGCGCTCGTCGCGACAGTGGTCGACATCAGGGTTCGGCGCATTCCGAACGCGCTGACCGCGACCATGACGGGGATCGGCATCGGGCTGGCTGCTTCGCAAGTCAGCGGCGTATCGCTCGGCGCCTCGATCGCAGGATTCGTGCTCGGTCTGGTGTTGATGTTGCCAGGCCATGCGTTGGGCGCAACCGGAGCCGGTGACGTGAAGTTCATGGCGGCCGTCGGCGCCATCGTCGGTCCGGCGCTGGTGGTCAACGCGTTTCTGTTTACCGCCGTGGCGGGTGGCGTACTCGCCGTCGCGGTCGCAGTGAGACGCAAACGACTCGGAGCAACGCTGGCGGGCACGGGGCGGCTGATTGCCGCACCGACCGACGCCAGGAAAGAGATTCAGGCGGCCACTTCGTCGAGCCGCTTCGCATACGGGCCGGCGATTGCAATCGGAAGCGTCCTTGCGGCGCTGGCGGGATGAGCGCTCGATGGGCGGGCGCAGAACGCGAGACAGGCGGAGCGAATCATGATGAAACGATTCAGAAACCAGCGTGGTGCCGCACTGATCGAAACGGCGATCACCATTCCGCTCGTGCTGCTCGTCTCGGTCGCAATCTTTGAATTTGGCCGGGCGTATCAGACCTGGCAGGTGCTGACCAACGCCGCCCGCGAAGGCGCGCGCGTCGCCGTGCTGGAGTCGTACACCGACGCCCAGGTCACGACCATCGTGCAGAACTATCTGACCGGCGGTCGCTTGACGAACACCCCGAACATCCAGGTCGTTCGCAACGTGCCGTTCGGAAGCAGCACCGCTTCCCGCGTTACCGTGAACTATCCGTTCCAGTTCATGGTTATCGGTCCGGTTGCAAAACTTGTTCGAAGCACTTCGAAAGTGGGCGCTCCCCTTACGATGCAGTCGTCCGCGCTCATGCGGAATGAATAGGTGAACCAATGCGCAGCCGAATCTTTGCAGTCCTTGCCATTGCTGTCCTCGCTGGAGGCGGATTGGCGTACGGCACGTACAACTTCATGCAGAACCAGCCGGTGAAGACGGTGAACACGCCGATGCAGGGCGTGGTCGTTGCCGCCGGCGATCTCCAGCTCGGATCGGAGATCAAGAAAGAGGACGTGCAGGTCGTGCAATTCCCGGCCGGCAAGACGCCCGAGGGCACCTTCGCCAAGGTGGACGAGGTTGTCGGTCGCGGCGTCATCGTGCCGATCGTGAAGAACGAGCCGATCCTCAAGGCCAAGCTGGCGTCGAAGGAAGCCGGCTCGGGACTGCCGCCGGTCATCCCGGAAGGCATGCGGGCGGTGTCGGTGCGCGTCAACGAGGTCGTCGGCGTCGCCGGCTACGTGCTGCCTGGCAACCGCGTCGACGTCGTCGCGACGGCGAGCCCGACCGATCAGCACTCGGACACGACGTCGAAAGTCGTGCTGTCGAACGTGCAGGTGCTCACCGCCGGCACGCGCATCGAGCAGGGACAAGATCCCTCGAAGCCGGTGCAGGTCACCGTGGTGACGCTGCTGGTGTATCCGGATCAGGCTGAGCGCCTCGCGCTCGCCAGCACCGAAGGCAAGATTCAGCTCGCGCTGCGCAACCCGCTCGACCAGGGTGCGCCTCCAACCCCCGGCGTCAAGACCGCCGGACTGTTGGGCACGGCACCGGCCGGGAAAGTCACGCAGTCTGCGGGCATGGCGCGTCCACGCGCAGCGCAGCCCGTGACACAGACCGTGCCGAACGCACCATCGCTCCCCACGGTGGAAGTGATTCGCGGCGACAAGCGCGCGACCGAGGTGATTCGGTAAGTAAGTAGTAAGTACGACGACGGCGAGTACGAGTTCCAGTTTCCGGCTGTCAGCCTCCCCGCTACCGGAACGCAAAATCCGACAAATAACGGGTACCGATTGACGACTGATCGTCGACGACTGGCAACTGGCAACTGATTTCGGAGGACATCCCAATGCGGGCAGCAACGTTAAAGGCAGGCTTCGCCGCCTTCATCATCGTGATTCTGGTCGCGACGCCGCAGGCGCAGCAGGCCCAGGCCGCACCACAGGCGCCGGCGTTCGGCGCATCAGGCGCGACCGCGTCGCCGCGCGATCCGGGCGAGCGCCCGGTCGACATCGATCTCCTGGTGGGACGATCGACAGTGCTGAACGTGGGCGCCCCGATTTCCCGCGTCTCGCTGACCGTGCCTGACGTCGCCGATGCGATGGTGACGGCGCCAGGGCAGCTGCTGATTCACGGCAAATCGCCGGGAACGATTTCGCTGTTCGTGTGGGACAAGGGTGGCGCGATCAAGACGTATGAAGTGAACGTCCGCCGCGACCTGACGATCCTCAAGGAGCAGGTGAAGCAGCTGTTCCCCGGCGAACAGATCACGGTTGCCGGCAGCGGCAAAGATGTCGTGCTGTCGGGCAGCGTCAGCAGCAAGTACGTGATGGAAAAGGCCGCGGAAGTTGCCGGAGGCTTCGTCGAGAAGAAAGAGAACGTCGTCAACCTGCTGCAGCAGCAGGAAGGCGTCGCCTCGAACCAGGTCATGCTGCGCGTCCGGTTCGCTGAGGTGAGCCGCAGCGCGCTGCAGGAGCTGGGAGCGACCTGGCTCCTCAACCAGTTCAAGAGCGACTGGACCGCGCGCGCCACCACCGAGCAGTTCGTCGCGCCGGACTTCGACGACTCGAAGCCGGGTCGTCTGACCTTCAGCGACTATCTCAACGTCTTCGTCTTCAACTCGAAACACGGCGTCGGCGCCGTCATTCGCGCGCTGTCGAGCAAGGGACTGTTCCAGAGCCTTGCCGAGCCGAACCTGATCACCGTCAACGGCAAAGAAGCCAGCTTCCTCGCCGGCGGCGAGTACCCCTATCCAGTCGCGCAGATGGGCAACGGCGCGACGGCGATTTCGATCGTGTTCAAGGAATACGGTATCCGGCTGCACTTCACGCCGACCGTGCTCGGGGGCGATCTGATCAACCTCAAGGTCAAGCCCGAGGTCAGCTCGCTCGACTTCACCAACTCGATCGTGCTCGACGGCTTCCGACTGCCAGCGCTCTCGACGCGCCGCGCCGACACGGAAGTCGAGCTGCAGGACGGTCAGACGTTCGCGATCGCCGGGTTGATGAACAACACCCTGAACCAGACGGTTCAGAAGATCCCTGGCATCGGCGACATCCCCGTTCTCGGCCTGCTGTTCAAGAGCCGTGCGTATCAGAAGAACGATACGGAGTTGGTGGTGATGGTGACGCCGACGATCGTGCGCCGCGGATCGACGGGCGTGTCGCCCGGTCTGCCGTCACTCGTCGAGCCGTACCTGACTCGTCCGGAACAGACGCTGCCGCCGCCGACGCCGTACATCGGATCGCCGCGCTATCCGGCGAACACGACTGCGCCGAAGAGCAGCCAGCAGCCGGCACCGGCGCCCGAGCCGCAGGCACAATCGGCACCGGTGACGCGTCCGATTCAGGGCAATGCGACGCTGACCGATGCTGATGCACCAACCTTGGCCGCGGTGCCATCGAAGATTCCGGAGAAGGCCGCACCGGCGGCTCCGCACAAGATGATGACCAAGGCGGAGATCAAGGCGCAGGAGAAGCAGCGCGAAGAACAGCGCAAGGCGGCAGAGGCTGCGGCTAAACGCGATGCCGAGGCGCAGAAGGTCGCACAGAAGAAGGCCGAAGAGGATCGCCGCGTCGCGGAGAAGCTCGAGAAGGAGCACGCCGAAGCGGCCAGGCGCAAGGCTGAAGAGGACGCCAAGCGCGACAAGGCGATGAATGACGCCGCGGCGAGGCTGAAGGCGGCGCAGGCAGCCTACGAGGCTGAACTCGCGAAGGGGAAGAAGAAGTGACTAAGGTGACGTGGGGCGGCGGATAACAAACGCGTCACGAAGATCGGAGAGCTCCTCATGAATAGCATCCAACGGCTTCGCCGCGACGAATCGGGCATGAGTTATGTCTTCGTCGGGTTCAGCATGATGGCATTCATTTCCGCCAGCATGCTCGCCATCGACGTCGGCATGTTGATGACGGCACGCAGCCAGGCGCAGAACGCGGCCGACGCCGGGGCCCTCGCCGGCGCGACGGCGCTCATCTACGACAACTGGGACGATCGCTCGCCGACCGGTCCGGCGGTGACCAACGCGGTCAACGCGTCGCTGCAGAACAAGGTGATGAGCGGCAATGTGTCGGTCGGCCCTGCGGATGTCGAGTTTCCTCTCGATCCCGCTGGCGAACCGAACCGCGTCAAGGTCACCGTGTATCGCAACGCCGCGCATGGAAATCCGTTGAACACGATGATTGCGAAGTACTTTGGCATCGCGACCGCGGACATCGCCGCGACCGCGACTGCCGAAGCTGCTGACGCCAACGCGATGACCTGCGTCAAGCCGTTCACGATTCCCGACAAGTGGACGGAAAAGCAAACGCCACCGTGGGACGGCAACGATACCTACGATGCGTACGACAACAAAGGACAGCCGCTGGCCAATCCCGACATCTACATTCCTGCTGATCAGCCAGGCTACACCGGCTACAACCAGGAACGCGAGCGGGGCCAGATTCTGACGATTCGCGCCGCCACCGGCAACAACATCACGGTGAGCTTCTATTTCTCGCTCGCGCTCGGGAAGCCGGTCCTCACTGGTGGCGCTCAGTACGATTGGAACATCGCCAACTGCAACACGACGTCCTACTACTGGGGCGACCTGCTGACGCAGGAGCCGGGTGCGATGAACGGTCCGACGATTCAGGGTGCGGAGGCTCTTATCACGAAGGATCCGAGCGCCTACTGGGATACCGCCACCAACACGGTGAAGGGCAGCGCGTTCGGGCACAGCCCGCGCACCTTCCCGATTCCGCTCTACGACCCGATCTACTACGACTCGGGCAAGCGGAACGGCCGAATCGCGGACCTGAAGACCGCGAACTGGATCGGATTCTTCCTCGATCACATCGAGGGCAACGGCATCGTGGGGCGCATCATTCCGATTGCGGGTATCCGCGACCGGAACGGCGGGCCGGCCCCACAGGGACTTAACCCGAAAGCGATTCGACTGGTTCAGTAGACGCCATGGCACAACTCGCGGCATCCATCGTCAGCCACGATGACGAATTCAAACGGCAGATCGCGACGCTTCTGCGTTCGTGCGGCGTCCCTGTTGGGATCGTAGAGGACCGCCGGGCGGGAGTCGAAGGCGGCGGTCCGGACGTGGTCGTCGTCGACATTCGCGCCGATGCCTCGTCGGGCATGGCCGCGATCGAACGGCTTCGGGCCGGTCATCCGACCGTCGCGGTCTTTGCCATCGCGGCCGTCGCTGATCCCGACCTCATTCTCCAGGCGATGCGCGCCGGAGCCAACGAGTTCTTTCCGTGGACCTCGGGCGGCACACAGGCGCGCTCGATGGAGGAGTCGTTTCACAGCGCCGTGCGCCGGGCTGCGGCCCGGCACGCGGCGGCCAGCGCCGGTGCCCGGCAGCCCTGCGCCACGCATGTGTTCCTGGGTGCCAAGGGAGGCGCAGGCACGACCACGGTTGCGGTCAACTGCGCGGTTGAACTGGCGCGATTGACCAAGCGGCCGACCGCGATCATCGACCTCAAGCCGTCGCTGGGAGAGGTCGCCCTCTTTCTGGGCGTGCGCCCGCGATTCACCGTCCTTGACGCCATTGAAAACCTCCATCGACTCGATCGCGAATTCCTGCGCGAGCTGATGGCGAAACACAAGTCGGATCTCGACATCCTGGCTGGCTCTGAACAGTTCGATCGCCCGAATCAGCAGGACGCGAGCGCGATGGAAGAACTGCTGCGCGCGCTGTCACGGCTCTACGATCACCTCGTCATCGACGCCGGCAACATGCTCAACGGCGCCGCGGTGTCTGCGCTCTATGCGGCAGACACGATCTTTCTTGTCACCAATCCCGACGTGCCGTCAATCCGCAACGCGCAACGGCTGGTGGACCGCGTTCGCCAATTGGGCGCCGGGAGCGAGCGGGTGAAAGTTCTGCTCAATCGCGTGTCCGATCAAAACCTGATTGCGCCCAAGCAAATCGAAACCGCGCTCGGCTACGGCATCCACCAGGCATTCTCGAGCGACTACCGCACCGTGTCGACCGCCCTCAATTCGGGCGTCCCGTTATCGCTGTCGAACCATTCCGAGCTCGCAGCGCAGTTCAGCACCTTCACCCGGCACCTGCTCGGCGTTCACGGCGAGGAAGCCAAGCCGGAGCCGGAACGGCGGCGTGCCTTTCTCGGGATTCTCTAATCCGGAACCATTGCCATGTCTCTGTCTCTCAACATTCCACAGCCAGCCGGCGCCCCGGGCGCGCCGCGCCGCCCCGAGCAGCCTCGCGCCCAGTACATCGAGCTGAAGGCCAACGTTCATCGGAAGCTCCTCAACCGGCTGAATCTCGAGACGCTCGCATCGGTGGAGCGTCCGCGCGCGGAGGCGGAGATCCGGACGCTGCTCTTCGATCTCATTGCCGAAGAGCAAATGCCGCTCAGTATGAGCGAGCGCGAAGCGATCCTCGGCGACATCATCGACGAGGTCTTTGGCCTCGGTCCTCTCGAGCCGCTCCTGCGGGATCCAAGTATCAGTGACATTCTGGTGAACACCCACAAGCAGGTCTACGTCGAACGCAGCGGTAAGCTCGAACGGCTGCCGACCACGTTCCAGGACGACAAGCACCTGATGCGCGTCATCGATCGGATTGTCAGCGGCGTCGGACGCCGCGTCGACGACAGTTCGCCGATGGTCGACGCGCGTCTGCCTGACGGATCGCGTGTCAACGCGATCATTCCGCCGCTCGCCGTCGATGGCCCGCTTCTCTCAATCCGCCGTTTCCCGGCGGAGCGGCTGAAGGCCGAAGATCTGTTGTCGATTCGATCGCTGACCCGGCCGATGCTCGAATTCCTCGAGCATTGCGTCAAGTCGCGGTTGAACATGCTGATCAGCGGCGGTACCGGCGCTGGCAAGACGACGCTGCTCAACGTGCTCTCGAGCTTCATCTCCGAGCGCGAACGGATCGTCACCATCGAGGACGCCGCGGAACTCCAGCTGCACCAGGAACACGTGGCGAGACTCGAAACGCGCCCGCCCAACGTCGAAGGCAAAGGCGCGATCAAGCAGCGGCAGCTGCTCGTGAACTCTCTGCGTATGCGTCCCGACCGCATCGTCGTCGGTGAAACGCGCGGCGAGGAAGCGCTGGACATGCTGCAGGCGATGAACACCGGTCACGATGGATCGCTGACGACGGTTCACGCCAATACGCCTCGCGATGCGCTGTCGAGAATCGAAACGATGATCGCGATGGGCGCGACCAACCTGCCGGAGCGGGCGATGCGCCAGCAGATCGCCGCGGCAATTCAGATCGTCATTCAGCAGACGCGCTTGAGCGACGGCACCCGCAAAGTGATCAGCATTTCCGAGATCACCGGGATGGAAGGCGACGTCATTACCATGCAGGAAATCTTCCTGTTCGAGAAAGCCGGTGTCACGGCCGAAGGCAAGGTCATCGGCCGGTTCCGTGCAACCGGCGTGCGGCCCAAGGCCTGCGATCGGTTGAAGGCGTCGGGCGTTCATCTCCCCTCCGACATGTTCGAGGGCGTGGTGGAGGTGCGGTGATGTTCTTCGCCCTGCTTCTGGCGTTCATCGTCGGCATGGGGCTGGTCATGGCCCTGTATGTCGGCTCAACCAAGCTGCCGGGCATGCTCGCGCAGCGCAAGCTGATGGCGCGGCTCGACTCGCTTGCTCCGGTCGAGCAATCGGAGGCGCCAAGCGCGACGCTGCTCAAGGCCAGCGATACCGGCGCCCTTCCCGCATTCGAGCGCATGATGGCGGGCACCACCCGCGGATCCGCGATCGGGCGATGGATTGAGCAGTCCGGCATGCGGGTCAGCCTCAGCGGCGTGTTCCTGATGGCGGCGGGCCTCGGCGTCGTGATGGCGATGGTTGCGACCATGGTTACCCGGACACCGATGGCGATGCCGCTGGGCTTCGCGCTCGGATTCGCCTTGCCATTTCTTCTGCTTCGCATGAAGCGAACGCGCCGCCTGAGAAAGTTTGAAGAAGAGTTCCCCGAGGCGCTCGACCTGATTGCCCGCGCGCTGAAGGCCGGCCATGCGTTTGCCACCGGCCTGAAGATGGTTGCCGACGAGATGGAAGAGCCGGTTGGCCCGGAGTTCCGGAAGACCTTCGACGAGCAGAACTTCGGTTTGCCGCTGAAGGATGCACTGGAGAACCTGACGCTTCGCATTCCAATCCTGGATGTGCGGTTCTTTGCTACTGCCGTTCTGATTCAGCGAGAAACCGGCGGTAACCTGTCGGAGATTCTCGAGAACCTCGCGCACGTCGTCCGCGAACGATTCAAGATTCTTCGCCAGGTCCGTGTTTACACGGCGCATGGTCGCCTGACCGGTTACGTCCTGCTGGCGCTGCCCGCGTTCCTCGGCGTGGCGCTGTCGTTCATCAATCCCGAACACATGAACCTGCTCTTCCGAGAACGCATGGGGCAAATGATGCTGATTGCCGCGATGGTGATGCAGTTCATCGGGTACATGTGGATTAAGCAGGTCGTCAAGATCGAGGTGTAGTCGTGCCGATGTATCTGCCCATCCTCGCATTCGTGTTCGGATCACTGCTCGTCGCCGGGCTCGCGCTCATCATGATGCCGAGCAAAGCCGGCGCGATCGATCGCCGCCTCGAAGAGTTGATGCTCTCACCGGACGGCGAAGCCGATCGCAAGCCGCGGCTCCAGTCGCTGGTCGCGCTGTTCAAACGCATCGGCGAAAAAGTGCCGCGCTCGCCGAAAGAAATGGGAACGCTGCGTCTCAGGCTGACGCAGGCAGGATACCGTCGCGACGAGGCGATCACGATCTTCTTTGGCATCCGGGTGCTGTTTGCTCTCGGCCTGTTCATGTTCTTTTCCACGTCGATTGTGGCCAAGCCAAACATGACGATGGCGCTGGCCGGCCTCGGTGCCGGATATGTGCTGCCCGGCATGTTGCTCGCCCGTCTGGCCAAGCGCCGCGCGCATAAGATTCGCCTCTCGCTGGCAGATGCGCTCGACCTGCTCGTCGTCAGTGTCGAAGCCGGGCTCGGTCTCGACCAGGCGATGACCCGCGTCGGAGCTGAACTCGCGTTTGCCTATCCCGACTTGTCCGACGAATTGAAGCTGATCAACCTCGAACTGCGGGCTGGAAAACCTCGCGCCGAGGCGCTTCGAAATCTCGCCGACCGCACCGGCGTCGATGACCTGAGTTCACTCGTGACGATGCTGATCCAGACCGACAAGTTCGGCACCAGTGTCGCGCAGTCGTTGCGGGTGTATTCGGAGACACTTCGCACGAAGCGACGCCAGCGGGCGGAGGAAGCGGCGGCGAAAACCGGCGTGAAGATGGTTTTCCCGCTCGTCTTCTGCATCTTCCCCGCGGTGTGGATCGTCACCATCGGGCCCGCAGCCATCAGGTTCATGACCGTGCTGTTCCCGATGATTGAGAACATGAAGAAGTAAATCGGGGTGCCAGGGGTGCCAGGGGTGCCTAGGGTGCCTAGGGTGCCCAGGGTGCCCGGGGTGCCCAGGGTGCCGAGGGTGCCGGAACGCGAATGTCTTTAGTCGCACGAAACCTTGATACCGGCGTCGTGGTCGCCGATCGCATCGCCGTGGCAGATACGCGAGCGACGCGCGCGGTCGGGTTGCTGTCGCGCGACGGGCTTGCCCCGGGTGAAGGGTTGTGGATCGTCCCGAGCCGCGGGGTTCACACGTGCTGGATGCGGTTTCCGATCGACGTGATTGCCCTCGACCAGCAAGGCGTGATCATCGACCGCGTCGTCGAGATGAAGCCGTGGCGGATTCGCCTTCCTCGTCGCGGAACCGCAGGCGTGCTCGAGCTGCGGGCCGGAGCGCTGGATGCGACCGGGACGCAGGTGGGCCATCGGATTGAACTTGCACAGGCGCAAGCCGGGGAGTCGTTGAAATGATGCCAGCTCTTGCCGAGTCGCGGCTCTCGGAAAAGGTCATGCCGCCGGCGCCGCCGACCTCGATTGAGGAGACCGGGCTTCACGCCGATACGCTTGCGCAGCTGCTGCTCAAGACGCTGGTGGCTGGCGAGGCGAGCGGCACCGGCCTGTCCGAAAAGCTGCGCGTGCCATATTCGGTGCTCGAAGCGTTGATTCAGCATGCGCGCGTCGAAAAGCTCGTGGAAGTTCGCGGCACGAGCGGCGCGGGAGCGGCAGGCTACCGCTACATTCTGACCGACCTCGGACGCGATCGCGCCGGGCAGTTCCTCGACATCTGCCGTTACGTCGGTCCGGCGCCCGTTCCGCTTGCGCAATACAACGCGTACGTTCGCGCCGGGATGGAGGCTCGCCCCTATCTCGATCGCACGACGCTCGCGGCCGGCTTCGAACATCTCGTCGTCGGCCATGAGATGCTCGATCTGCTCGGGCCGGCGGTGAACTCGGGCAAGGCGCTGTTCCTCTACGGTGCACCGGGCAACGGCAAGACCGTCTTTGCCGAGGGTATCGGCAAGGCACTTGGTGGTGAAATGCATATGCCTTTCGCCATCGACGTCGATGGCCAGGTGATCACGATGTATGACCCGGTCAGCCACCTGCGCATGAGTGAGACGCCGAACTCGACCAGCGTCATCACCAATGCTCCGCACGATCGCCGCTGGGAATCGATCCGCCGTCCGGTCGTCGTGGTCGGTGGTGAACTGACGCTCGAGATGCTGGACCTGACGTTCAACCCGATCTCGAAATTCTACGAAGCGCCGATTCAGCTGAAGGCGAACGGCGGCGTGTTCGTCGTCGACGACTTCGGACGTCAGCGCATTCCGCCTCGCGACCTGTTGAACCGCTGGATTGTGCCGCTCGAAAGCCGCGTCGACTTCCTGACGCTGCATACCGGGCGCAAGTTCGAAGTGCCGTTCAACGTTCTGATCGTGTTCGCGACGAACCTGAAACCGCAGTCGCTCGCCGACGAAGCGTTCCTTCGCCGTATTCCATACAAGATTCTCGCGAAGAACCCGACCGTCGACGAGTTCTGCCGTATCTTCGAACTCAACTGCAGGCGCAAGGGGCTCACGTTCGATCCGGTGATGGTCGAGTACCTCGAGCGCAAGTACTATCGGCCGCGCAAGATTCAAATGCGGGCGTGCCATCCGCGCGATCTGATCTCGCAGGTCGTCGACATCTGCCGGTATACGAATCGTGAGCCGGTGATTACGCGCGAGCTGCTCGACGCCGCGTGCGGCGCCTATTTCATCGAAGAAGCCGAGTCGCAGGGGTCGGGCAATTGAAGCGAGTTGCGATCACTCTTCAGGCGCCCTACACCGTGGCGCCTGGGCGGCTCGATGCTGAGCGCGTCGGCGACATCGTGTCGCGCGCGGTCATCATCGTGCTGTTCTCGTTCATGGCCGTTCGGTTCGGTTCCGACTTCCTGCAAACCGGCCGACTGACGAATCTTCTCCTGCTCATCAGCGAGATGCTCGTCGTCGCGCTCACGGTGCTGCGCCGCGCGGCGGCGACGGTCGATCGCAGTGTGCGGGCGCGGCTGTTAACGACCCTGTCGCTGCTCGGACCACCGCTCGTGAAACCGGTCCAGATGGTCCCAATGCTTCCGGCATCGATCACCGTTGCCGCATCGGTCGCCGGACTGGCGGTCGTGATCGCCGGCAAGATTACGCTGGGCCGCAGTTTCGGGTTGATGCCCGCCAACCGCGGCATCGTCTCGTCAGGCGTCTACCGACTGGTGCGTCACCCGATCTATCTCGGCTACCTCATTACCCACGTCGCATTTCTCTTTGCCAACCCGACACTCTGGAACCTCGCGATCCTGTTGGTCGGCGACATTGCGCTGCTTGCCCGCGCCGTCTGCGAGGAGCAAACGCTCGCGCGCGACGCCGGCTATCGTGAGTATCAGCAGTTGGTGCGGTGGCGGGTGTGCCCGGGGCTTTTTTAAAGGGACAAGGGAAAAGGGTCATTTGCGCAGGGTCGCGACGGTGGCGCCCAGGTGCGAATCCGGCGCGTCGTCGAAACTCTCCACCAACGGATGTTTTTCTAGCGCCGCTTGAACAATTCCGCGCTGCACGCCGCGTCCGCGGCCATGAATCAATCGCACCTCCCGAAGACCCGCCTCGTGCGCGGCGTTAATGTATTCCTCGACGACTGATTTGATGTCGCGTGGTTGAAAGGTGTGAAGATCCAGCGTGTCTTCGATCGGGACGTGCTTCAAGGCTTCTCGTATGTCGCGGTGACGGTTGTGCTGATACCACCGCGCACCGAAAAGTCGCCGACGACCGTCATCCGTCGCGGCGAGCAGGTGGTCACGAGGTCGTCAAGTATCTGATTGGTGACCGCTTCGTAGAAGATGCCCTTGTTGCGGAAATCGATCAGGTAATACTTGAGCGCTTTCAGCTCCAGGCACCGCTCGTCGGGGACATAGGTGATGACAATCTCGCCGAAATCCGGGAGACCGGTTTTGGGGCAGACGGAGGTGAACTCGGGACAATGGATTTTTATCTCGTAATCGCGCCCGGGGGCGGGGTTTGGGAAGGTCTCGAGGACCGGAGCCGGCATGACGGCTCAAAATTGTAGCATTCCGGCCAATTTTCATGAGTTAGGTGGCCCGGCGTGATTGACACCGAAAAACAACGCGAGCTAGGATGTGACCTCATTGCCCTTCGATGATTCGGAGAGTCGCTGCATGCGAATGATTCCGATAGTCGAGAGGCGAACTCCTATCTCCGCTGCCGCCGCCCGCGCGCGCGGCCGCGAAGCGGTTCCTAGAGAGCGCGCACAAGCAAGGGGAATAGCCGATGGCAGAGGCCCGCAGGATGGGCAAATCTGAACTCTTTTCGCACTTCGCCGATCGCTTCGAGGTGAAGCGCACGCAGGCGCGGGAGTTCTTCGACGAACTGACCACGCTCGCGGAAAAAGAGCTCAAACGCTCAGGCGAGTTCGTGCTCCCCGGGATGGTGAAGCTGGTGGTTCAGAAGCGCAAAGCGCGCATGGGCCGCAATCCGGCTACGGGCGAGGCCATCAAGATTCCCGCGAAGACGGTGGTCAAGGCGCGGATCGCCAAACAGCTGAAGGACGCTGTTCTTCCTCGAAAGTAAACGCAAACAGCGGGATTGTGGGCCTCCGCCGCGGGCGGACGCACCGGTCTTCGGCCCCTGGCGCTGCCTCATTCGGCGGTGCGCCAGCGGGCCGATTGTTTTGTCGCCGCCTACGCGGCTTCCGATCGGCGCGCCGCGAGCACACGGCTATAGACGGTGGCCGGGGCGAGCCGCTCCACCTTCGATTCGAGACTGGGCATCGAGTCGTCGTCGAGGATGATGCGATCCGCTGCATCGAGCACGACTTCGCAGCTGAAGCGCTGCGCGCCGCGGACCGTTTTCAGTTCATAGAATCGAAGCGGGTAGCCGATGCCATCCACTTCGATTTCGATTGCCTTCACCAGTTTCCGATCCATGTCGTCCCCCCTCGTTGCCGGCAAACTTCCCGAACCTGTTGAGCCTTCCGCCTGAAGTCGGAAGCCGCATGCTTCATCCCGCGACGAGCATCGGCCGGGCTGAGGTTCGTGGGAAATCGAGCACAAACGTCGTGCCCTTCCCAACCTCGCTCGCGACCGAAATCGTGCCGCCCAGTTGCTCGACGATCTTTTTCGAGATTGCGAGCCCGAGACCGAGCCCGCGACGCTTGGTGGTCACGAAGTCCTCGAAAATCTGACCCAGTCGCTCGGCAGGAATCCCGCAGCCTGTGTCGTAGATGCGCACCTGGACGCGATTGCCATGTGCCTCACTGGCCACCACGATTAACCCGCCCGGCGCCGTCGCCTGAATGGCATTCAGGATCAGGTTGCGATAGACGCGCCCGAGCGCGAAGACGTCTCCCTCGATGTAGACAGTCTCGGGGGACAATTCCGTACGCAGCGTGAGGCCGGCGGTTTCTACGTGCTGTTCCATCGCCTCGGCGGCATCGGCCACCGTGCGATTCAAATCGACCGGAAATCTCTCGAGCGGAATCGGGCGAGCGATATTGCGCAGGTCGTCGAGCACGCGCTTGATGATGACGAGCTCCCGTTCAACCGTGCGCTTGAATGTCTCGCGGTATTCCGCGTCTTCGAACATCTTCTGAATCAGCTTGCAGCTGTTGCCGATGTTCTGAATCGGATGCGACAGGTCGTGCACGAGCCCGGCGGCGATGCGTCCAAACATCGCCTGCCGTTCCTGCTTTCGAATCTCTTCCTGCAGTTCGACCAGGCGATCGGCCATCGAGTTGAACGCGTCCCCGAGCTGGCGGATCTCGTCCTGCCCCGAGAGCGCGACGCGCTCGTCCATGCGGCCGTCGGCGATCGCGCGTGTGACGCGGGTCAACGCGAAGATGCGTTGGATGAACGACCGGCCCCACACCCAGCCGAGAATCACCGTGCCAAGCAACGCGAGGCCAATCGCGGCAAACAGCTGGACCTTGATGTCCCGGGACAGCGCAAAGGCGTCGTCGGTCGGCTGCTCGACGAGCACCGTCCACTGGGGATTGTCGATGGCGGCAACGACGACCAGGAGTTCCTCTCCGGTACGCGGATTGTTGAACTTTGCCGCATGCGGGGGCGCGGCCGGCTGGCGCGCGTTGTCCGCCAGCGTCTTCTCCTCGGGCGCTGCCGCCGCACGGAGCGCAATCAACGTTTTGTCGTCGGGATTACCGTGGGCAACGAGATTGCCGTCCTCGTCCAGCAACAGCGCATACCCTTTCGTTCCTACTTTGATCCGATCGACCGTTCGCCACAGTTCTTCGAGCGAAATCTCGGCAATGATCCAGCCCGGTTCGTCGCTGGCGCCGACAAGCGGAACCGCCATGGTCGTGGTCGGAAGAGCATCGGCATCCATGTAAGGGGCCGCGACGTAATAGTCCAGCGCGGTGCCATTCTGGGTTTCGACCGCGCTCGGAATTTTCAGCGTCGAGGTCCCGAGGCGGCTGGTGGCCCGGAGGCGGTTGCCGGCATCGAAGATCGAGATCTCACGAAACTCCGGAAAATCCAACACGTGGTTGCGAAGGATCTCCTCTTGTTGCCATTGCTCGAGCTGTGTTCCCCGCAAGTCGCCGGCAATCGACGCCAATACCCGATGGCTGTTGTCGAAATACAGTTTGATCTGGGCGGCAATCTGCTGCGCGACGGCCTGATTGCCGCGCGTCACCGATTGTTCGGTGCCATCGGTCAACTTGCTTACCGAGACCGAGCCGTAGAGGAGAAGCGGCAGGACCGCGGCGGTCGCAATCAACAAGACGAAGCGACCGGTGATGCGTTTCATCGTGAGGCTGTCTGGCCGGACACGAGGTGCCAGCGCCACAAATTGGCGAAGATGTCCGGGTCGCTGGGATTGCCGATATCGAACCGGCTGTCCACTGCTCGCGTGATTTGGGGCCACGCCAGAAACACCGCCGGGACGTCTTCGTAAAAACGCTGCCGCAGGTCGCCGATGGCAACCCGGATATCCTGTTCGCCGCGCGCCTGGCGCAGCCGGTCGAGAACGGCGTCGGCGCCGTCGTAGCCGGTGTTTTGCATCACCTGGCCAAGCGCCCCTTTCGGTGAGTGCCAGAAGCGATACGCCCAACTCACGTCGCGACCGCTGGTCAGTTGAAAAAGGTAGGAATCGAAGTCGCCGGTGCCCAGGCGGGTGACGAGTTGTCTTTCGTTCAGTCCTTGGAGGACGAGGTCGATCCCCACCGCCGCAAGCTGACGCTGCAGGAGCAATCCAATGCGCTCGAACTGCGGGTCGACGTTGTAGAACAGGCACTTCAACTGAAAACGGCTGGCCCTTCGTCCCGCAACCGCCGGCCGCACCGGCAGTCCGGCGGCATCCAGCCGTTCGCGCGCCCGGACCGGGTCTGCGATGTGCGGTCGCGCCGCAGCGTTGTAGGCCCAGTGGAACGGCCATACCGGATCGTCTGCGACCTGTCCGCGATTTCGCATACCTTGCGACACGATTTCGTCGCGATTGATCGCATCGGATATCGCTCGTCGCACTTCCTTCCGCGCCAGGATCGGGTTGCGAAGATTGAAGACGAACGGAATGTAAAACGGCTGGATCGAGAACACGAGCCTGAATTTCGCCGCCCCTTCGAGCAAATCCACCGAATCCTTGTTGACCTCGAGGGCCATATCAACTTCGTTTCTCAGCAGCCCGACCCAGGTTGAGCGCGCTGTCGGATAGGGCCTGATTTCAACTCGGTCGATTTCCGGCGCGCCGCGGTAGTAGGCGGCGTTACGCACAGCCTCGAGGTTCTCCTTCTCAGGAACGAGGCGAAACGGACCGGTTCCGACGTCCGGCTTTTCATCGTCGGTAATCAGGGTGGTCGCAAGCGCGCTCGTCAGAAAACCATCGGGACGGCTCACATGAAACACCAGTGAACCGTCGGGCGCCGCTTCGATGCCGCTGACAGCTTCGAATCCCATTGATTGAGGCTTCGCGATCTTCTGTTTGAGAATCTTCACAACCGCGGCGGCGCTGACTGGTGTGCCGTCGTGAAAATGCACGTCGGGGCGCAAACGGATGCGGAGCGTCAAACCCTCGTCGTCCCATTCTCCCGGATCGATTGCAAGACGGGCGGAAGGCCTTCCCTGCCGATCGAGGGCTAGTAAGCCTTCGGCGAACAGGAACGATCGAAGAACGCTGCGCGCTTCCGCCGTTGAGCGGGCGCCAATGCGGAGTGTGCGATTCTCAGCGGCGGCCGGGTTTCTCGCCGTGTAGCGACCGTAGATGACGGTCGCTCCGATCGCGAGAAGCAGGCAAACGGGTGCCGTCGCGGTGGCTATCCGCCTCCACGGCGTGTTCCAGAATTTCAGGACGGCACCGTTCCTTGAAGCCGCATTACCGACTTATCGGCGCTTGGATGGAAAATCCGAACACCAGTCCGGGTCGGGACCTACTTGCGGGGCTCGGGGAGCTGTTCAATGATGAACGCGCAGCCGGAGTTGTCGCTCGGCTTCTTTTCGGCCTTCTTGATCACGTGTATCTTCATTTTCTACCCCTTTTCTTGTTCTGTGAATCGGCAAATCCGAGGCTACTTCCGTGGCTCAGGCAGCTGCTCGATGATGAATGCACACCCGGAGTTGTCGCTCGGCTTCTTGTCGGCCTTCTTGATCACTTGAATCTTCATCATTGGAAATCTCCTCAACTGAGAAAGGGTTGGTCGACGAAGCCGTTAGCGCAGGTGCTCGACCGCGACGTCAACGAGCCAGGGGCGCAGCGTGCCCTTCTTCTTGTCCGTTTCTTTCCGTTCGTTCTTCATGGTCCGTCTCCTTCACTGTGACCGCTAATTAACAGCTGCAGCTTCGCGGCGAGCGGCATCGCGCGCGAGTGACACCACACCGGCTTCGAAACTCGACTTGTGGCAGTTCGGCCGGTTCATGTTTCCGAGTTCTGTATGCGCGGCAACCGAGCAGCCGCCGGCGCAAACCGGAATAAATGCGCAGTCGTTGCATTCCCTCCACGATGCAAGGACCTCGAAGCGCGACGCCGCGGCGGCCCGCCACGCGTCGTGACGGCCGTCGATATGGCCGGTCGACAGCTTCGGGTCGCCGGTGAATCCCGGGCACGCGTAGAGCGCGCCATCCGGGCCAATCGTGTGCGCGTGCTGCCGGTGAATCTCACACGGTCCCATGTGCACGCCGTCGACGGTGGGGAACCCGCGTTTCTTCGTTTCGTCGCGCAGAAAGGCCATCTTCTCGTCGAGGAAGTTGCAGTTGTCGCAGATGCTCGTGCCGCCGCCGGCCGATGTCATGCAGGTGCCGTTCAACGGCTTCCCGGCGGCGCTCACGGCGGTCAGGGGAATCATTCCCTTCGGTTGCTGCGGTCGCGGTTCACGGATGACCGGCTTGAACGCGACCCGGGCGAGCTTGTCCGAGAATTCCTGTTGGCGAAGGAAATCCAGCAGTGCCGGGTAACTGTCGACCGACGTCTCGTCGAAGTTCCCTCCGATCGAGATCCGGCATTTGCCGGCGACGCGACGGATGTTTTCAATAATCTTGTCGAAGGTGCCTTGCCCGCCGCGCAGTGGCCGCATGCGATTGTGTGTGTCGTGGTCGCCGTCAAGCGTCACCTTGACGGCGTTCAGACCGCAGGGCGCGAGTCGATCGACGACCTCAGGGGTCAGCAGGAGGCCGTTGGTGATGACGTTCACGTGCATGCGCACGCCACGCTCGACCGCGGCGCTCCACAGCCGCTCGGCGAGGTAATACGCGACGGGAAGGTTCAGCAGCGGTTCGCCGCCGAAAAGCGTGAGGACGAAGGTCGAAGGCTTCAGCGTGTCGAATCGCTCTTTCGTCCACTCGACGACCCCGGCGGCCGTCTCGAGCGTCATCTTGGCTGCGAACTTGTTGTAGTCGCCGTGGTCTCCCTGAAAGCAGTAGTCGCAGGCGAAATTGCACTGCAAGGTGGTCAGCACCGTCAGCCGCAACTGGTCGTGACCTTCGCGAATGTTCCGAAAATACTGTTCGAGCTTTTGTCGTTCTCCCTCTCGATCGCTGACGACGAAGCCGTGTTCGGTCAATGTCGCGAGGGCGGCGCGAGTCTCTCCTGTCTCTGGCAGATCGTCGTGCCCCAGTCGATCGAGCAGGTCGGCGACATCGCGTGACACGATCAACTGAGCATCGGTGAAGGTGTTCATCAGGAACACGTCGCCGTCGTGCCCGATCTCGTCGAGCGGAACACGAACGTTGAACATTGAGGCTCGCATGCGGGCTCCTTGCTCGCGACAGTCTGACAAACGGATTTGAGTTATGGGAGGGCCCGACCCGGCGCCGGCCATCGGGGATCTGAAATTGCAACGGGTATTCCGGCAAGAGCCTCCCTGTCCAAAGAGTACGTTCAATCGTCACAAGACCAACCCCAGCCCTGAAAATACGGATCTGTTTGGATGACTCTTTGGTACCTTCCCATGTGCGCGGAAGCGGCCCACGAGCCACGATGGACGCACATGGATCGGCCAATGGATTGGCCGATCAGGCTAACCTATTGGCCGATTTTGTTGCGCTCTTAACTCAGGCGGAGACTGAATCAACCAACCGGGCGCGTACTATTTGAATCCAGTTCCTCCTCAACGCGTCCGCTGGCGAACGGGTTGATGACCACCCGGGAATGTGGCCGAAGCGGCACAACGCCAGACGGTTAGGCGCCGCGGAGTTTCCTCGCGATCTCGCGTAGGTCGAGCCTGGACATCTTGTGTTTGAGCGTGCTGAGGGGAATGCCGAGGTAGCGCGCGGTGGCGGTGACGTTCCAGTCTGACTTCTCCAACGCGCGGAGGATGAAGTTGCGCTCGAACGTGTCGCACGCCTCCTGGAAGAGCGCATCGCCGGTTGTCGGACCCGAGTCGAGTTTTGCGAAGTGATACTCGAGCGGCAGATCCTCGTCCGTGATCCATTCCTTGTCGCTGATCGCGACGAGCCGTTCGATCAGGTTCTCCAGTTCGCGGACGTTGCCCGGCCACCAGTACGACGCGAGGATCTTCAGCGCCGATCCTGAGATACCGCGCACCGGCTTCCTGAACTTCGTCTTGTAGCGATCGAGAAACAGCCGCGCGAGCTCCGGCAGATCCTCGATGCGATCCCGAAGCGGCGGCATGCGGATCGGGATGACGTTGATGCGGTAATACAGGTCCTCGCGGAAGCGCCCGTCCTTCACCGCCTTCTCGAGGTCGACATTGGTCGCCACCACGAGTCGGAAGTTGGTTTTGATCGGCTTACTCCCGCCGACTCGCTCGATCTCTCCCTCCTGGATCGCGCGCAATAGCTTTGCCTGCAGATCGAAGCGCAGGTCGCCAATCTCGTCCAGGAACAACGTGCCGCCTGTCGCCAGTTCAAATTTCCCGAGCTGCTGCTTGTGCGCGCCGGTAAACGCGCCTCGCTCGTGGCCGAAGAGAGTGCTCTCGACCAGTTCGTGCGGGATCGCCGACAGGTTGACGGCGATGAACGGCGCCTCGCCACGGCCCGATTCCCTGTGGAGCAGGCGCGCGAGCAGTTCTTTACCCGTGCCGCTCTCGCCGAGGATCAGGACGGTCGCGGAGAGCTTCGCGACTTTTTGCACCAGATCGACGATGTCGCGGATCTGACGGCTGGGACCGATCAGGAATTCGCGTTCACTCTGCTCGGCAATCTGCGCACTCAGCGTGATCACCTGACGGTTCAGATCCTGTCGCTCGCAGGCGTTGCGAACAAGCGAACGCAGCTCGTCGTAGTCGAAGTTCTTCGTGATGTAGTGGTAGGCGCCGTGCTTCATCGCCTGGACCGCGGTCTCGACCTCGTTGATCGCCGAGATCATGATGCATTCGACCAGGCTGTAGTTCTCTTTGACAATGCGAAGGACATCGAAGCCGCTGATGCCGGGAAGCCGGACGTCGAGCAGAATCAGATCGATGTCCTCCTGCTTCAGCAGCGTCAGCGCGGCTTCCCCGCTCGACACCGTCAGCACGCGATAGTCGCGCTTGAGAATCGCGCCGAGCGTGTCGCGCATTCCCTGATCGTCGTCGCAGATCAGAATCGTTTTTGAAGCGGCCATGGCGCGAGGATGACCGATTGTAGCGCGAATTCCAGTCTGTTCCCGCTGAGGATTGCAGGAGTGACGCTTGTCGCGTTGGCGTTTTCTTTGTAAGTTAAGTCGTTGTGCTCTCGTGGGTTGTTGCAGGCTCTGGCCTGCTTGTTGGGCTCGTGGCGCTTGCCCTGGCGCGCCGCGCATCGCGGCGTCTTGATGCGCTCACTCAGTCCTACTGGGACCTCAGGTACGAATACACGCGCCTCCGCTCGCAGCTCTCGCGCCTGGATCCGGAGGCCTCCGCGCCGGAACCCGCAGCGCCGCCAGCCGCATCGGCGTCCGTCTCCTTTGTCCCCCTCTCGACCATCAGGAAGAAAGACAGGTAAATGGCCAACGAATACGACGTCCTCGTCATTGGTTCGGGTACGGGCGGGTATGTAGCCGCCATTCGCGCGGCGCAGCTTGGGTTGCGAACGGCGGTGGTCGAACGTGCGCCGGTTCTCGGCGGCACGTGCCTGAACTGGGGCTGCATTCCCACCAAGGCTCTGCTCGAGCACGCGCACTCGTTGAAGATTGCTCAGGACTGGAACGAATGGGGTCTCACACTTGGCAACGCCACGATCCGTCTCGATATGATTCAGGTCCATGCGCGAAAGGATCGCGTCGTCAAAGGTCTGACTGATGGGGTCGCATTCCTCTTCAAGAAGAACAAGATTGATTGGATCAAGGGCAGCGGACGGCTTGCCGGCAAAGGCACGGTTGAAATCACCGAGGGCCAGAAGCAGACGCTCACGGCGCGCAAGGAGATCATCGTCGCCACGGGATCGCAGCCGCGCAGCGTTCCGGGAATCGAAATCGATCGAAAGCGAGTCATCACGAGTGACGAAGCGATTGGACTGAAGGAGATTCCGAAGTCGATTGCCATCCTGGGGACCGGCGCCGTCGGCGTCGAGTTTGCTTCGATTTTTCGCCGATTCGGAAGCGAGGTGACGCTAATTGAGTTGCTCCCTCGCATCGTTCCTCTCGAGGACGAAGCGATCTCGACCGAGTTGGAACGATCGTTCAAGAAACAGGGAATCAAGGTGCTGACCGGCACGCGCGTCACAACCGCAAAGACGAGTTCGGCCGGCGTCGAGCTCGAGGCGCAAACGCCCGATGGCATGAGTCTCAGATTGAGTGTCGACTACCTGCTCGTGGCGACGGGACGGGGTCCTGTGACCTCGGGGCTGGGTGCTGAGGAAGCCGGACTTCGGCTGGAGCGTGGCTACGTTCATGTCGCCCCGGACTTTCGCACCAGCGTGTCCGGCATTTCTGCCATTGGCGACGTCATCACGTTCGACAAACCCGGACATCCTCAACTCGCGCATCTCTCGTCGGCAGAAGGCATCGCCGTTGCCGAGCGGATCGCGGGGCAGGCGCAAGGATCGATTAACTACGATCAGGTGCCGGCGTGCACCTATTCCGATCCGGAAATCGGAAGCGTGGGTCTCACTGAGAAGGAAGCGCAGGCGCGTGGCTACGACGTCAAAACCGGGTCCTTCAAGTTCGGCATTCTCGGCCGTGCGCGCATTTCGGGTGAGGTCGAAGGATTCGTCAAGATTGTGTTCGACAAGAAGTACGACGAGATTCTTGGCGTTCATATGATCGGTCCACGCTCGACCGAGCTCGTCGCCGAAGCGACGCTTGCGTTGCGACTCGAGTGCACAGTCGAGGAGCTGATCCGCACGATCCACGCGCATCCGACGATGTCGGAGGCGGTGGGGGAGGCGGCCCATGCGGCGCACGGTGCGCCAATACACGCGTGATTAAGCTTCCAGTTCCCAGCCGCCAGCTCCCAGCTTCTTGGTTGCAATAAATGGCGAAAGCGATTCGAAAGCTGGAAGCTGGAAGCTGGAAGCTGGAAGCTACAAGCTAGAAGCTAGAACCTACCGCCGCTATGGTGAAATACTCTGACAAAGCGGTTAAAGGCAAATCATGACCAACGTTGTGATGCCCCAGATGGGCGAATCGATTGCCGAAGGCACCATCGTGCGATGGATCAAGAAAGTCGGCGACACGATCGATCGCGACGAGCCGCTCTTCGAGATCTCCACCGACAAGGTCGACGCCGAGATTCCGTCGCCGGCCGCCGGCATCCTGACTGAAATCAAGGTCAAAGAAGGGGAGACCGTTCCGGTCAACAGTGTCGTGGCCACGATAGGTGTGGCGGGGGAACTGAAACCCCACTCCGACACCCCGCCGGCAGGCGGGCTTCCTGAGGCAGCTGTTGGACAGCCGGAGAAGGCTGTGTCGCGCAGCGAGTGGGAAGTCGATGAGGAGCCTGAGAAAGAGAGCGAGTCTCCAGCGAGCGAAGATGCGCGTCGCCAGAAGAGTTCCCCGCTCGTGCGCAAGATCGCACAGGAACACAACGTCGACCTCAGTCAGGTGCAAGGCACCGGACTGAGCGGACGCGTGACCAAGCAGGACATCCTCGGCTACATCCAGTTAGGCGGGAAGAAGCCGGATCAACCGGAGAAGAAGACGGAGCGTCCGGCCGAGAGTGCGCCCGCCCCGACCGCGCCGGCTGGCCCGACATTCAAGCCAGGCGAGAACGTTCGGGTCGTCCCGATGAGCGTGATGCGCAAGAAGATCGCCGAGCACATGGTGCTCAGCGCCCACACGTCCCCGCACGTTTATTCGGTGTACGAAGTGAACTTCGCGCGCGTCTCGATGCTGCGCGACAGGAAGAAGGCTGATTATGAGGCGGCCGGCGCAAAGCTGACGTTCACCGCGTTTATCGCGAAAGTCGCCATCGATGCGCTGCGGCAGTTCCCGCTGGTGAATGCCTCGCTCGACGGCGACAACATCGTCTACAAGAAAGACATCAACCTTGGCATTGCTGTCGCGCTCGAGAATGGCCTGATCGTGCCGGTGATCAGGAACGCCGACGAGAAAAACCTGCTCGGGTTGACGCGCGCGATTAACGATGTCGCCAACCGCGCGCGTAGCAAGAAGCTGAATCCGGAAGAAGTGCAGGCGGGAACGTTCACCATCACCAACCCGGGAATCTTTGGCGCACTCTATGGCCTTCCACTGATCAACCAGCCGCAGGTCGCCATCCTCGGTGTTGGCACGATCGAAAAGCGAGCGGTGGTCATCGACGATGCGATCGCGATCCGTCCGATGTGCCACATCACGCTCGGGCACGATCATCGCCTCGTTGACGGCGCCGACGCCGGGCGATTCCTGGCGTTCGTGAAGGAACATCTCGAGAACTTCGATGAAAGCTGGTTGTGATTCTCGACGGCCTGCTGCGTCTGTACGGGTGAGGTTTGCGACCTCCTCTTGAAGTCCATTGGCTCGGAACGGTTCCTTACGCCGACGCCCTCGATCTGCAGAAGCGTCTGGTTGAACAGCGAAAAAACAACGCCATCCCCGATCAACTTCTCCTGCTCGAACATCCGCCGGTCATCACCCTCGGCGTGAAAACGCGCGACGACCGTTCCCACATCGTCGCAACACCTCAGGCACTCGAGGATCAAGGCGTACAAGTATTCGAGTCAGGACGAGGGGGAGACGTGACCTACCATGGGCCGGGGCAGCTCGTCGGGTATCCAATCATCGATCTCCGGCCGGATCGTTGCGACGTCCATCGCTACGTGCGCGACTTGGAAGAAGTACTGATACGAGCCGTCGCCCGATTCGATATCGCCGCGACGCGGACGGCAGGGCTGACCGGAATCTGGGTCGACGAGCGAAAGCTCGCGGCAATCGGTGTGCGTATCGCGCGCTGGGTCACAAGCCACGGCTTCGCGCTCAACGTCACGACCAGGCTCGAGCATTTCAACCTGATCGTTCCCTGTGGCATTCCGGATAAGGGCGTGACCTCCATCGCCGAGCTGATGGGTCGAGATCTCGACATCGCAACCGTCCTCCCCGCCGTCACTGATGCGTTTGCGGCGGTGTTCGAGCGACAGATCACGACTCCCGCCGTCCAAGGCAGCGCAAGAGCTGGTCTGTAACTAACTGTGTAGTAAGAGCTTATCGAATCGATTTCAGAAACGGAATAACTGACGTCCATTGGGTGTTTTGCTGGTTACGGAGGCCCCAGATGCGTCAGCCGGCAGAGCAGGAACTGATCGGCCGGATGCAGGCGGGGGACAGCACGGCCGTCAGCGATCTTGCCTCGACCTACGGACCGCGAATCCACCAGCTTGCGTTTCGCTATCTCAAGAACTGGGAAGATGCCGAAGAGGTAACCCAGGACGTTTTAATGAAAGTGCACCGGAAGATTGATGCGTTCCGCGGCGACGCGGCGCTGTCTTCCTGGATCTACCGAATTACGTTCAACACGGCGATGTCGCGCCTGCGCAACGGCCGCTTCAGCCGGCCGCACGAAGTTCCGCGACAGGATGACGCCCCCGAAACGTCCGCCAACACGCCCGCAGACTGGTCGTCGCTGGCAGACGATCAGGTGATGCGCGCGCAGTTGCGCGAGCGTCTGATCAAGGCGCTCACCCATTTGCCGCAGGTGTATCGCATTCCGGTCATACTGCGCGATATCCAGGGACTCTCGACGGAAGAGGCGAGCGCGATTCTCGGCGTGAAACCTCAGACGCTGAAGTCGCGTCTGCATCGTGGCCGTCTGATTCTGCGGCAGCATCTCGGAGAGTTTGCCGGCGGACTCACGTTGCACCCACGCGAGTCGACGCATTGAGGGCGGGGTCCAAAGACCCCGCCCCTGCATATACGGATCGAACATCTACGCATCAACATCGCTGTAGGGAGCGGTCTTTAGACCGCGGCGTCGATCAGCCCAATCCATTTTCCAATCTCGTTCGCTCTTGTCGCGTGAGCACTGGTTCGATGACGCGACGCACACCGTCCGGTCCGAGTTCGACGGCCATCGACGCGACTCGTCCCTGGCCAACACCGATGAAGCATGAGTGTCGTCGACGCGACTCGGTGACGATGGCTTCGACCACCCGCGTTGCTGACGACGCGAGGGAGTAGACGCCTGGGGGCCAGAGTCCGGGGATACGCGAATTCAGCCCGGCGATGACGTGAGCAGGAACGTGAGCCGCGAGCGGCTGGCCGGACACGGAAGCTTCTTCCCACGCGACAACCGCGTTGCGCGGAGGAACACCAAAGACGCTCAGCGCGATCGGCACACCCGAAGAGTCGAGAGACAACCCGACGAGGGCACGAAGCGCCGATTCGAGCGCCAGTGGCGCGGATCCCAGGATTCGCGCGGTCGAAATATGAAGTTCGCCGATTGCGCGAGCCATCAGCTCGCGTTGCGAGGCTCCGGCGCACACGATTGGCGCACGGGACTCGAGCGCATTGATGCGACGCAAAAGGGCGAGTCCTTCCTCTCCGACATACTCGCCACTGCCCGAGGCAGGATCGGCGAGCACGATGACCGCGGCTCCGGCGACCGCCGCGATGGATCCCGTTGATCCCACGACTGTGGCGAATCCATCGATTGGCGAAGACTGGCGAATGTCCAGTGCCTTGCCCTGCGCGACTCGATCTTCTGAATCGATCAGCCTGATCTCGCCGATGTGATCGCCAAGCGCAAGGGTGTGCGCAAGCGTGCCGCCCAGGCTTCCGGCGCCAATGATTGCAATGAACGGCATCTCAGCTCGCATGTGACCGATTCGATTATCCTAGAACTGCTTCAAAACTGTAGGCGCGCCACGGGCGCGGGGCGTTGGGGTCCCAGCGAGCGAAGGCGTGTAGGGCCGCGGGGGCGAAGGCCCCTGGATAGTGATTAAAGTCATGCCTACCGATTCCCAAACACCTGATCTGGCGTCACGAATTGCCCTGGTGACAGGAGGTTCGCGCGGGATTGGTCTGGCAATAGCCGCGGCGTTGCTCGACGCAGGCGCGCGCGTGTCGATTACAGCCCGGACACCCGCAAAACTTGACGAAGCGCGAACGCAACTCGCGAGCGGCGCCGCGACGCGCGCCGATCGCGTTCATGCGTCGGTGGCGGATGTGCGCGACGCCGACGACGCGGCTCATGCCATCGACGGTGCCGTTCAACAATTCGGCGGGCTCGACATCCTGGTCAATAATGCCGGTGTCGGTATATTCCGTAGCGTTGCCGACACCGACATTGCCGCATGGCACGACGTCATCGAAACGAATCTGAGTGGAATGTTCTTTTGCTGCCATGCCGCCATTCCGCACCTGAAGGCCCGCGGCGGAGGCTGGATCATCAACATCAGTAGTCTTGCCGGAAAGAATCCATTCGCATCGGGGGCGGCCTACTGTGCGTCAAAGGCTGCCGTGAATGCGTTCAGTGAAGCGCTGATGCAGGAGGTCCGTCACGATAATATCCGCGTCAGTTATGTCATGCCCGGTTCGGTGTCGACCGGCTTCGGTCGAGGACAGTCGCCGAGCGGTCCCGCCGATGACTGGAAACTCGCGCCGGAAGACGTTGCCGAGGTCGTGATTGATCTCATCCGCCATCCTGCGCGAAGTCTGCCAAGCCGCGTCGAGCTGCGACCGTCGCGTCCGCCTAAACGCTGAATAAAACGTGACCGCTATTGCGCACTACAACGTTCTCGAGCGGCTGGGCGAAAGCGCGACCGGAGAGTTGTTTCGCGCGCGCGATACCAAGGTCGGACGAACCGTCGCGCTGAAGTTCATCTCTGCCGAGATGTTTGCCGATGCGCCGGCGCGCGAGGCTTTTTTCGAGCAAGCCCGCGCCGCGATGGCGCTGTCGCATCCCAATATCGCGACGCTCTTCGATGTCGGAGAGTACGAGGGGGATTGCTACCTGGCCTACGAGTTCGCATCCGGGATGACGCTGCGTCAGGAATGCGAAGGCCGATCGGTCAACCCGAGACGCGTGGTCGAACTCGCCGTTCAGATTGCCGATGCGCTGGCCGAGGGACATGGCTACGGGCTTCTGCACGGCGACCTCCGCCCCGACACGATCATCGTCACCCACAAAGGCAGCGCCAAGCTCCTCGAATTCGGCATGTCGCGATGGACGGCCGGCGCGCGGACGCGCGCTGAGGCGGCGCGCGCGCCGCGATCTCTCGGTCCGGAGTCAGTGTCTATCGTCAGCTACATGTCGCCCGAACAGGTGATCGGAGGGGCGGTCGATGCGCGGACCGATATTTTTTCGCTCGGGGTAATCGCCTACGAGATGTTGTCCGGCCGCAATCCGTTTACCGCTGCGACAGCATCGGACACGGCCGTGAACGTTGCCGCCGCCAGGATCCCGCCAACACACGAGCTATCGACGTCTCTCGCAGATCTGGATGCGCTCATCACGAAAGCAATGTCGAAAGAGATCGACAATCGTCCGCAGAGCGCGGCCTCATTTTCCGCCGAGCTGCGTGGTATCGGTGCCATTCTGGACGTCCGAGCCGGGATGACGGGCCCATCCGAATTGCTGCCGATCGACGATGATCCTGGTGGGTCGGCGAAGTGGTGGGTGGCTGTTGCGGCGATCGTTGCCGTCGCGGGGCTCGCGTGGTGGATTTTTAGATAAGCGCGGCGAGAGATTCCGGGTCGATGTTTGCGCCCGAAAGGACGACAGCAACTCGCCGCCCTTTCATCTCCAGTCCTTTCCCCATGAACGCACCGACTGCCGCGGCCCCTGCCGCTTCGGCGACGAGTCGTTCTTCGCGCAGGACTCCTCGGATGGCTTCGCGCAGCTGGTCCTCCGTCACGAGAATCATCCGATCGACCAGGGTGCGGACGATGTCGAAGGTGATGGTGTCGGGATCGAGGTTGCCGCTCAATCCATCAGCAAGAGTTTGACCGACGTCGATGTGGACGATGCGGCCGGCAGCAAGGCCCTGTTTGAACGGACATGACGCCTCAACCTCGACGCCGATAATTTCCGCGCGATGCGTCGACTCTTTCAGAGCCACAGCGATCCCGCTCAAGAGTCCGCCACCTCCAACCGGGACGACGATGGTATCGACCGCCGGTTCCTGTTCCGCGATTTCCAGCCCGATCGTTGCCGCCCCGGCAATGACATCGGGATGTGAATACGGAGAGATGAATGCGGCCGACCCGGTCGCGGCGTGCTCCTTCGCACGCAACTCTGCCTCGTCGTAGTCCGCGCAGCCGATGAGTTCGGCGCCCATCCGACCAATCGTGTCCTGCTTTGCGCGTGGCGCTGTTTCCGGGACGTAAACGGTAAGCTGCAGACCCGCCATTCGCGCCGCATACGCGAGCGCCTGTCCGTGGTTTCCCGCAGAAGCGGTCACCAGATGAGGCCTCTGATGTCCATCCTGCTCGACCATGGCAAGGACCGCATTTAGCGCGCCGCGGATTTTGAAGGAATACGTTGGTTGAAGTGTTTCGAGCTTGAGGAAGACATCGCCGCCGCTCAGATGAGACAACCAGTCGGATCGCCTCAGAGGCGTTCGAAGAACGCGCCCCTCGAGCCTCCGCGCCGCCGCGTGAACCGCGTCGATGGTAATCAGGTGCGGGATGGACTCGCAGCGACGAGGATTTCAGCGAGCCGTGTCGCAAACGCGGACCGGGCCATCACCTCGTCGATTCCCGCTTGCCGCGCCTGGTCAATCAGATCGGTGTGCACGTGCGACACAAAGCCGAGTGTGCGAATGGCTGCCAGCGCGGGATCCTGCTTCAGCGTCGCAATGGTCTGAATCGGATCGGCCTTCGCGCTGTTGAGATCAAAGATGACCAGTGACGGCCGAAGTGTGCGGCTCTGCTCGAGGATCTCCGCGGGAGTCCGCGCGAACAACAACTCAACTCCGGCCTGCTTGGCGGTCGTGCGAATCTTCGAGCGGAAAAGCAGGTCGTCGACAGCGGCGAGGATCATGCCGCGATCATAGCGCAGTTACTTTGAGAGCTGCGCCCAGAGGTTGTGGATCGGCATCGATTTGTTCGTCGGCCGTTCGGGCAGCGGTTCCGCACGGTAGAGCGTATGCGCATTCCGCACGGCCGCGACGATGAAGGTGACCAGCAGCCCGACGATACCAATCACCCCCCCGACGTCGAACAGTCGATAATCCGCCCCCGCTATTCGAACGAAATCGGAGTGCATCAGCCGAAGCGATCCGAGCGCGAGAAGGATTCGCAGTTCGGTTGGACCAAACTTCCAGAACGAAATCCGGAAAACGCCGACCGCGTGGGTGGCAAGCGCGATTTCGATGGTCAACAGGTAGTACGCGACCAGGAAGCCGGCGCCGACGGCAAGGCTGATGTGACCACCGAGAATCAGCCCCGCGAAGATGAACAGGATGCACAGCGCGTCCAGCACGTGATCGACGTAGAAGCCATAGCGCGGACGTTCGTGATGGCGCACGCGTGCGAGCGTGCCGTCCAGGCTGTCGCCGAACCAGTTCACCGCGAGCAGCGCAACCGACAGAAGGAGCGCCGCTGGCGTCCCATTCCAGTAGCACAACCCGGCGCCGAACATGGCCACGCCGGCCAGAACCGTCAGGTGATCCGAGTTGACGGCGGCCGGTAGTCGCATTGCCATCCAGATCAGGCATTGCTTCTCGATCCCGGCGAGAAAACTGTCGTGCACCCGTCTGGCTTCTTTGTAAGGAGTGTTCCCCATTTGACTGAGAATGCGAAAATGAGCAGGGAAATGGCTCAATTCACCAGGTCACCCATTCACCAATTGACCAATTCGCGAATTCATCAATGATTCTCGAAGTGCGCGCCGCCCCACCCTTCTTCAAAAACGGCTTTGTCGTCGGTTGTGAGGAAACACGGGAAGCGGTCGTCATTGATCCTGGCGACGAGGTCGCCGAACTGCTTGCCGCAGTAGATCGCCACAGGCTCATCGTGAAATACATCCTTCTCACGCACGCGCACATCGATCACATCACGGGTGTCGGCGCAGCAAAGAAAGCGCTTGGCGTACCGGTTGGTCTGCACCAAGCCGATTTGTTTCTCTACAAGGCGGTCACCGCACAGGGGCAAATGCTCGGCGTGCACGCCGAGCCGCAGCCGGATGTCGACTTCTTCTACGACGGTCCCGGTCCCTGGACATTTGGCAAGTATGGGGCGTGGGTACATCACACCCCCGGCCATTGCCCTGGCGGCGTGTGCCTGGCGATTGGGCACGAAAGCGAAAGCGAACGCACACTCTTCGTCGGTGACACGCTGTTTGCAGGCTCAATCGGTCGCGTCGATCTGCCGGGAGGTGATCTCGCGACCCTGCTGAATTCGATCAGAAATGTTTTGTTTGGGTTTTCAGACGATACAGTCGTCTATCCTGGTCACGGTGAGCCGACGACGATCGGAGTGGAGAAGCGAACGAATCCGTTTCTTGTTGGGTGACGCCCGCGCCTCACTTCCGTGGTTGTCGGTGTGTATCTGTGGCTCTACTCTCGACTGATTACCAGCTCTACCCGTCCGACACCCAGCCGGTCCCCTTCCTTCAGACTGGAGCGCTTCACGCGTTGGCCGTTCACGAACGTGCCGTTCGTGCTGTCGAGATCGTCGACCTGCAATTCGGTGGCTCCGGCGCTCAATCTACAGTGCAGGCGTGAAACAAGCGCGGCATCGACGATGAACTGCGCACCGGGTGAGCGACCGATTGTCTTGATGTTGCCTGGAAGAATGCGAAAGGTGATTGGCTCTGGCGCCTCTTCGGCGTTCTTGAGTATCCACATTGTGGTCAGGCTGCCCCCACACGCTCATGAACGACTGCTCCGCCCCGTGTGAGCAGTGTTTCCTTCGTAATCTCGTCGTCGGTATTGATCGCGAGCGACGCTTGAGCCGCGCCGTTCTTGCCAAGCAGGTGAGCGAGAAACGTTGTGATGTTCTTCGAGTACATCTGACTGGCGTGATACGGCACGAGCGCTGGAGGGTTTGATGGTCCCAGGATCGTGACGCCGTGGTGCACGACAATCTCATCAGCCTTCGTGAGGTCGCAATTGCCGCCGCGCTCCGCCGCAAGATCGACGATCACCGACCCTGGCGCCATTGCCTCGACCATCTCCGTCGTCACGAGAATCGGTGCCGGCTTGCCGGGAATCAGCGCCGTCGTGATGACAACGTCGCTTGCGGCCACGACCTTCATCATCATTTCGCGTTGACGCCTGTAGAACGACTCATCCTGGGCTTTTGCGTATCCACCTTTGTCCTCGGCGTCGGCCGCTTCGAGTGGAAGTTCGACAAAGCGCGCGCCGAGGCTCTGGACCTGTTCCTTCACTGCCGGCCGCACATCGTACGCCTCGACCTTGGCCCCGAGACGGCGAGCGGTCGAGATCGCCTGCAGTCCGGCGACGCCTGCACCCATGATGAATACACGTGCCGGAGAGATCGTGCCGGCTGCCGTCATCAGCATGGGGAACATGCGCGGCAGGGTCGTTGCGGCGAGAAGGACGCCCTTGTAACCGGCGATTGTGGCCATCGACGACAACGCGTCCATGCTCTGCGCACGGGTAATCCGGGGCATCAGCTCCATCGAGAACAGGTTGATGCCGGTCGGCGCGAGTTGTCGAACCGCCTGTGGATTCCCGAGCGGATCGACGAAGCCGATGACCGTCTGACCATTCCGAAGCATCGACGGATCGGCAGGGGTGGCGCGAACCTGCAGAACGATGTCCGAGGATCGAAACAGATCTGGCCTCGACACGACGGTGGCACCTTGCGAGCGGTACGTTTCGTCTGGAAAGCCCGCGGCCGTTCCTGCGCCGGTTTCCACAGCCACCTCGAGTCCCGATTTCACGAGCGGCGGAATAGCGGCCGGAATGACTGCGACGCGGGTCTCGCCTGGTAACGTTTCTTTCGGGATTCCAACTCTCATGTGAATTGTCCGTTGTCCGGAGTCAGTGTAATCGAATTCACTTCTTCAACCATGTCGCGATGGTCTTGGCGACCTCTGGCGTGATGTTCTTGTCGGCAAGCATCGCGTATTCCGATACCTCGCCGGTTTTCGCCGGAGTCAGAAGATGGTTGATTCCCGGCAGGTGAACGACTTCTACCGGCGGCGACTTCTTGCGCGTGCGCGCCAGCGCCCCGAGCTGATCGGCGTGGTGAGCCGAAACCTGCTGATCCAGGTCGCCCTGAATGACGAGGAGCGGCTGCTCGATCTTCTGCATTTCTTTCGCCGGATCAAAAAGCAGGAGGCTCTTGAACCACGCGTTCTCGGCCTGCGCTCGCAGGTCGGGAGGAATCGACTCCCAGCCTTTTTCCGTGACGACAGCCTCTTGAATCCGCATTTGCAGATCGATTTTTGTCTTGCGTTCCGCTTCAGACGCGCCCATCACCTCGAGCGCATGTTTCTGCTGTTCGAGGATCAGATCCGATCCGCGCATACCGGGCGCCGCGATGAGCACGAGCGACGAGATCTTGTCCTCGCGCCCGGCGGCGAGCATTGCGACTGCGCCCCCCTCGCTATGTCCCGCGACTGTGATTCGTTTCGGATCGACATCCTTGCGTTTTTCGAGCCACCTCACGACGGTGATGAGATCGTCGGCGTAGTCCTGCAGCGTCGCGCGTTCACTTCGTCCGCCACTCTGGCCAACCCCGCGCTTGTCGTAGCGCAGCACGAGAAAACCCTGATCGGCAAGGCCGCGTGCAAGCTGCGCGAAGATTGGGACTCCAGCCACAACCTCATCACGGTCGACCGAGCCGGAACCGGCGACCAGGACGATCACAGCCAGGCGAAGTTTCCCGGCGCCGGTCGGCGTCGTCATCGTCCCGGCGATGGTGAAACCGGGAGCGGGAATGATGACGTCGGTGTCATTTGGGTTCCGGACCGGCTGAGAACGAACCGCAACACCTGCGAGCTCCGAACGAATGATGCGAAGACCCGCGGTCGGGATTTCCACCCGGACAAGTCGCGCCTGGGAATCGATCGTGACGCTGGCATCGAGCGGTCCGCCTGGATTCTGGAAGACCACGTCGTAGCGGCGCGCCGCAATCAGCCCAGCAGGCGAGGAGAGCTGTTCGCTCGTCATGCCCTTGACGTTCACGACGATCTCCGCTTGCGGCGCAACGTAAGCATGGAATTCAGCGCCAGCCTGTGCGCTCGCGAGCCGCGCCGCCAGCGCTTCGTAGGCGGCGAAGAAGGAGTTCGGAAGAACGATCGTTCGCGCCGAAACCTGATCCGTCTTCGAGTTGGTGGTTCCGTTCTGCGTGATCTCGTTGATCGCGGTTGTCACGCCAAACGAGGTCGCCAGTGTCATCGCACGACCTGCCTGGGTTGCTTCAATGTGCAACTCGAGCGGTTGCCAGTCCGCCGTATATTTCACTTCAAACCGGTTCACCGTCATGTTGAGCGGTGCGGCGAACTGGCCGGTCGAGGAAATGACCCAGTTGTTTGCCGCTTTCGCGAGACGAACGCGCTCGATACCTACCCGCGTGCCACCGAGGAAGACAGTGAACTCCATTTCGCCTTCGGCTGGTGAGGTCGCCGGAGGTTGAGCCTGCGGAACGGCTGCGATTACGTCACGGCCACGCGGGACGAAGACTCCTATCGTCAGCAGGGCGGCAAGCGCCACCGCGGTAGAATGTCGTACTGATTGCATTCATTCAGGATATCAGTACGCTGCTCATGGACTTACAGACCGACTATCGAGCACTTCGCGAGGCCGCGGGGGTCGTGGACCGATCGAGTCGCGGGCGAATCACGGTCGCGGGTGCCGACCGGCGAAGCTACCTGCAGGGCCTCTTATCGAACGACATCGCCGCACTGGTCGAAGGCTCCGGCTGTTACGCGACATATCTAACCGCACAGGGCAGGATGATCGCTGACATGCGGGTGTTTGACACCGGCCGCAGTCTCCTTGTCGATGTCGATGGAACGCTGGCCGAGTCGATTGCGGCGCGGTGGTCGCAGTTCGTCTTCAGCGAGGACGTTCAGATCTCAAACGATTCGACATCGACGGCCGAGATGGGCGTCTACGGTCCGGCGTCGGCCCGCGTTGTCGCGAGTGTGATTGCGGCAGAGGACCAGGCGAAAGCCGGATCCATTGAAGAGACCCTGCGCGCGCTTCCGTTGTATGCCAATCGAGCGTGGGCCGTGCAGGGTGCGCAGGTCTTCGTGCTCGCCAGTGATGAGATCGGCGTTGGCGGCTTCGATCTCGTCGTGCCGGCCGATGCCCACAGCGATATTCTCGAACAACTGCGACGATCGGGTGGAATTTCAGTTGGAAATGCCGCAGTGGAGATCTGCCGGATTGAAGGTGGAAGGCCCCTGTTCGGCGTCGACATGAGTGAAGAAACGATTCCTCTTGAAGCGGGGATTGAGAATCGTGCCATCAGCCTGACCAAAGGATGCTACGTCGGCCAGGAGGTGATCATCCGGGTTCTGCATCGCGGCCATGGCCGGGTGGTGCGAAAACTCGTTGGGCTCGCCCTGGATCCTGGAGCCGTGGTGCCAGCCGCTGGCGAGAAGATCACAGGCGGCGATCGCGAGATCGGCTCGATCACCAGCGCGGTGGAATCGCCGACGCTCGGCCGACCGATTGCGCTCGGTTACGTCCATCGTGACTTCGTGCACCCTGGTACGGCGGTGACCGTCGAAGGAAAGGTTGCGACCGTTCGACAGTTGCCTTTTGTGCCATTAGGGAATCCGGTGGACTTAACGCCTTCGAGGTAAACGTCGCTGGCGGTCCTCCTCGTCCAACTGATCGTCATCGTCGGCGCCAGCCGTGTCATGGGTCTGGTCTTTCGACGACTCGGTCAGACCGCGGTTATCGGTGAGATGTTCGCCGGGATTCTGCTCGGCCCATCACTTCTCGGCCAGTTGTTTCCCTCGATCGAATCCCGCTTGTTTCCCCAGGCATCACTTCCCCCGCTGTATTTGATCAGTCAGCTCGGCGTCGTATTGTTCATGTTCGTCGTCGGGATGGACGTTGACATCGATCGTCTTCGCCGCCGCGCAAAGGCAACGGTCTTGGTCAGCAACGCGGGAATCGTTGTTCCCTTCGCCCTCGGTGTCGGGCTGTCGTTTTATCTGCACGATTTATACGCCCCGGCCGGCGTCGCCAATCTCACCTTCGCACTGTTCATCGGCATCGCCATGAGCATCACCGCGTTCCCGGTGCTTGCGCGCATCCTTTCTGAACGCGGTCTCACAGAAACGGATCTTGGCAACACGGCGATTGGTTGCGCGGCAATCGACGACGTCACCGCATGGTGTCTGCTGGCGCTGGCACTGGCGATTGGACAGGGGCACGGATTTGCGCAGCCGGTTATCGCCGTCGCGCTCACTGGCGTCGTAGGACTGATCGCCCTAGTCGTTATTCGGCCTCGAGCCTCGGGGTTGTTTGGCGATGTTGACCGAAGTGGTGCAGGGCGGGGAACACTGCTGCGGGCGTTGCTGTTTCTTTTCGTCACCGCGTGGGCGACAGAAACCATTGGCGTGCATGCACTGTTTGGCGCGTTCATCGCTGGTGTCGCAGTCGGGGGGGCGGAATCGTTGCGCCGCCCGCTGCGCGAGGCGATCGAACCGCTCACGTCGACGCTGCTGCTCCCGCTGTTTTTTGCGTACGCCGGTCTCCGAACGGAAGTGGGCTCACTATCGGGAGAGGCGTGGTTCGCGTGCGGTCTGGTGCTGCTTGCGGCGGTCGCCGGCAAATTCGGCGCCGTTTCGCTTGCCGCCCGCGTTCAAGGGTTTTCCTGGCAGGATGCAGTCGCTCTGGGTGCGTTGATGAACACGCGAGGGCTGATGGAGTTGGTCGTGCTGAACATCGGCTATGACCTGGGCATTCTGTCCGCACCGATGTACACGATGATGGTGATCATGGCGCTGACGACCACGTGCATGGCCGGTCCGGTGTTGGCCATGCTGGCGCGCCGACCTGTAATCGTCGTCGGCGCGCGTTGATAATTGGTGAATCTACGCCAATGCTTCGACCGACTTCGCTCCGTACGCTTCGTACCACGGATGCGCAGCCTTCAGGCGCTCGTTGACGTTCTGAATGTTCTTCACGCCTTCGTCTTCGAGCCACGTTCGAAACGCACCCGCGCCCTGTTTTCCGAAAATGGCAATTCCATCCTTCCAGGTCGCGCGGCCGCAAAGCACGCCCGAGAATTTCGTCCCGGCTTCGGCGGCGAGCTCGAGCGCTTCAGTGAACTCTGGATTGCTGACGCCTGCCGAGAGGTAAATGAACGGCTTGGTCGAAACCTCAGCGGCGCGGCGGAAGTGCTCCATCGCTTCCTGCTTGGTATACGCGTGCTGTCCGGCTGACACTTTTGCGCCCTGCACGAACTTCATGTTCACCGGCACTTCAACCTTCATCACGTCGACGCCGTAGCGTTCCTTCGTGAACTCCTTCATTGCTCCGATGACGATCTCGGGCTTCTTCTTGGCGTACTCGAGTCCCTTCTCGTCCATCCCCTCTTGGTAACCAACGAACTCGAGAAAGAACGGAATGTCGTTGGCGTGGCATTCGTCGCCGATGCGCTCGACCCATGCCTGCTTGTGGTCGTTGATCTTCTTGGCATCGAACGGCGTGTAGTACAGCAAGATTTTCAAACAGTCGGCGCCCGCCTCTTTCAAGCGGCGGACCGACCAGTCGTCCAGCAAATCCGGGAGCCGTCCGGGCGTGTTCGCGTCGTAGCCGGTTTTCTCGTAGGCGAGAAGCAGACCGGCGCCCGCCGCTCTCCGCTTGCTCGCCGGCAATCCCCACTCGGGATCGAGGAGAATCGCGCTTGCGTATTTCGTGAGCACCTCGGTGACGAGCGACTTGAATTCCTCCATCTCACGATCGCTGACGTCGCTGCCTTTTTCCTTGGCGAGCGATTTCTTCAGCGAGCCGCGCTGATCCATTGCCGCCGCCGCGATGACGCCGCGTTCGTTCGATACCGCCTTCATTCCCGCAAGCTTGCCCGCTGTGATTTTCACGTTCGTATCTCCACGAAACGATTTCTGAATGAAAAGGAAACCGTCATTTTACCTTGATTGGGGATCCGTTTTCCGGGGTCCGGGATCCGGAAAATCAAAATCCTCGACAACGGCGGCAGCGGTAGCACGATTGACGATCTCGTCGATGGGCAGCGTGGCCTCGGCGCTTTCGACCTCGCGCGGCCGCGCCTTCGTCGCCGGGTGGCGTGGAGTGAACAGCGTGCAGCAATCCTGGTCGGGAATGATCGACACCGGATAGGTACCAAGTCGCTGCGCTTCCGCGGTGATTTCGTCCTTGTCCATGCCAATGAGTGGCCGCAGTACTGGCATCGACACCACCTCGTTAATCGATGTCAGGTTCTCGAGCGTCTGGGATGCGACCTGTCCGACCACCTCTCCGGTTACCAGTGCCAGCGCCCTGTTTTCTCCGGCGATTCGCTCCGCGATCCGCATCATGAGCCGCCGGTAGATGACAACGCGAAGAGGCGGCGGAACGCTCAGCGTGACCTGCTGTTGAATGTCGCCAAACGGCACCAGGAACAACCGCGAATGAAATTGATACTGCGCGAGCAATCGCGCGAGTTCGCGCGCTTTTTCCTGCGATGCGCGAGAGAGGATCGGATAGCTATGAAAGTGGACGAGAAGAGCGCGACACCCGCGGCGCATTAACCGCCATGCCGCAACCGGCGAATCGATCCCGCCGGAGAGAAGACAGGCGACCTTTCCGCTCACACCGACTGGCATTCCGCCCGGTCCGGGTTCCTTCCCGAAGTAGTAGAACGCGTCGTTGGTGAGTGCCTCGACGTGAATCGTCAATGCAGGATCACCGAGGTCGACTTTCCACCCGCGCGCCTCTTTGATGCGACCGCCGACCTCGCGTTCGATCTCTGGTGACGTCAAAGGAAACCGCTTGTCGGCGCGACGCGCCGAGACTCTGAAAGTACGCGGGTCCGGTAGGCCATCGAGGTCGGCGAGGATTGCGGCGGCGATCCTGTCCACATCGAGCGGCGCGCGGCCGGCTCGCGCGAAGTTAGCGACACCAAAGACACGACCGACCCGTTCGCGAACCGCCGGCCACTCGGCGCTCTCGCTGAGCGTCATTTCGATCCGTCCCATCAGGACGCGTACTTCTCGTACGCCAACGTCTGCGGTCGCTTGCCGGAGATTGCGAGCCAGGCGCGCGACAAACCACGGCCGGTTGTTCCCCTTGAGCGCGATTTCCTGATAGTGAACGACAACTGAGTTCATCGAAAGTGCTGACTGGTGACTGCTGATAGAAAAGGTCTCTCAATTGACGAATTCTCAATTCTACTTACATCACGCCACCGCTATTCAGCATTCAGCAATTCCCGAGCAGCCCTATGCCCGCTGACCACCGCGCTCTCGATGGTGCCCGGCAGTCCAGTATCGATCCAATCGCCAGCGAGATAGAGTCCCTGGACAGCGGTCGTCGTTGCCGGTCGCGCCGGTTCGCCTGGCGCAAGCGAAAACGTCGCGCGCTTTTCTCGAATCACGGTGCCGCGAAGCAGTCGATCTCTTCGCGCTGCCGGAATCGCTTCTTCGATCTCTCGCGCGGCGAGACTGATCAGTTCGTCTCCAGTCATGGACGTCAACCGCGTCGCGCCGCTGGAGACGAGTGAGAGGTGCGATGCACTGCCACCGAACGCGCGGCGTTTGTCGAAGACCCACTGCATTTCACGTTCTGGCAGTCCGACGAACGCTTCGTCCATGACGCGGCCGTCGTACCACAGATTCACGGTGACGATCGGCATCGATTCCATTCGAGCGGCCGATGCGAGAAGCGATCTGAGTTCAGCTGGCGGCGCCGGTTTGAACAATTGTCCGAGATCGAACCACGGCACGGCGGCAATCACCGATCGCGTCGCTATCCGCTCACCGCGAACCTCGACTGCCGATATCCGTCCGCCGTCGACGACGACTCGTGCCAGTGCGTTGACCCGGACTTCGCCGCCGTGTGATTCGATGAACGTCCGTGCTGGTTCTGCGTACATCTCGTGCAGCGGCCGGATCGGCAACACCAGCGCCGAATCGCGCGGATCGGGACCAAACATTTGAGCCAGAACACGGACGAAGGGGGATGCGGCAGCAATGTCCGGCGACTGGTTCAGCGCCGCGACCGCGAGCGGTTCCCACAGCCACTTGCGCAAGGTTTCTCGCTGTCGGTGAGCGATCAGCCATTCGGAAACGGTGGCTGGCGGATCGGCAGTCACTGAGCCGGTTCGTTGCAGTTCCAGCCGCGCACGGCGTAGTGGACTCGCCAGTCTCAGGACCGAGACTCGATCGCGCCACGGGATTCCGGTCCAGCCGAGGACGCCGGCGAGAAGGTGAAACGGTGAGGGCAGCCGCGGACAATCTAAGACAGATCGGCGGCCTTCCCGATCGACGAACGGCACGGCCAGCGAGGCCTGCACGTGCACGCGATCTGATGCGCCGATTCGCTCGAGGAATTCGAACGTCGCTCGATAGCAGCCGAAGAGCACATGCTGCCCGTTGTCGACAAGCTCGCCGGTTTCACGATCGCGAAATGCGGTGGCACGCCCGCCAAGTTGCGCTCTTGCGTCGACGACGAGGACACGCCTTCCGCGGCCGGCGACGGCGGCTGCGGCGCTGAGGCCGGCAAATCCACCGCCCACGACAACCACGAGCTCCGATCGCTGCGCGGAAGAATCGACTCGGTCGTTCCCGGCCGGCACCGCGCTCATCTCGCGGCGAGCATCGTCCGCGCCCACGTCACGGCCGCGATCACGGCCCGTTGCGGCCGCGGAATTCGGACGACGCGAGAGAAGACGTCGTAGTCGGCGCGTTCGATGCGCGACAGAATGCCGCGGTAGATTGCGCTCATGATTTCCGCGGCAGCGAGGCGCCGCCTGTCGACGAGCGGCAGCTCGGCGGCCGCCTTGCAGTAGTACGTCCGTGCCCGATCCGCCTGTTGCCGCAGCAGCGCCTTCACGTTTGGCGACCGGACGCCATTGCCGGCCTCGCTGACTTCGCGCGCGAGATCGCCTTCAGTGCATCCGTGAGCGCGCAGTTCGTCCTGTGGAATGTAGACCCGACCGCGTGACAGATCTTCCGGCACGTCGCGAAGGATATTGGTCAGCTGCAAGGCAACTCCGAGGTCGGTGGCGTATTCCCGCGACCGTGGGTCGTCGTAGCCAAAAATCTCGAGACAGATGAGCCCGATGGCCGAGGCCACGCGGATGCAGTATTCGTACAAATCCGTGAACGATTCATAACGCCGCGAGTCGAGATCCATTTCAACCCCTTCAATGAGCGCCTCGAACGCCGCACGTGGCAGATTGAACTGTTTCACGAGCGGAGCGAGCATTCGCCCTTGAGAGGTCTGCGGCGGTCTCCCATCAAACACCGCGCCGAGCTCGGTGCGCCATCGCGCGACCTGGGAGCGAGCTGGTTCGCCGACACCGGCTTCATCGACGGCATCGTCGACGGCACGACAGAAATCCCAGACCGCGATGATCGCCTGGCGTTTGTCCGGAGGAAGGACGAGAAACGAATAGTAGAAGTTGGTGTCGCGGGCCATGTTCAGGGCACTGCTACGGTCTTTCTCCACCGAAGGGCTCGCCATCCGAGGATCGGCGCGTCGCCGGCGCCGAGCGATGGTCGTCGATTCACGACGTCACAGTCGACCGCTTCGATCTTTTCCAGAATCCGCATGCCACCCAGCCACGTAAAACGGAGTTCCCAGCGGAGGCGTCCAGTGACGGCATCGCATATGGGTCTTCCCGTCTGGAAGAGGCCTCTCGTGCGCCGTATCGCGTCGCGGACCGCCTCGCGCCACTCTTGTGTCAGCTCCGGCCGGTTCAGATCAGCCTCGCGTGCACCCGCGCGATTTCGCTCCTCGGCGGGAAGATAGAGACGTCCGCGTTGCCAGTCGATCGCCAGATCCTGCCAGAAATTTGTCAGCTGCAGCGCGGTGCACACCGCATCGGACTGCGCATCGAGTGCCGGGTCATCGTAGCCGGCGACGCGAAGGACCAATCGTCCAACCGGGTTCGCAGAACGCCGGCAGTAATCAAGCACCTCACGCCACGAGTCGTATCGCGTGGTTGTGACGTCCTGGCGAAAGGCGCTCAACAGATCGTGAAAGAGCGTTCGCGGCAGCCGGTGTGTCTGGATTGTGTTGTCGAGCGCGATGAAGATCAAATCGTCACCAGTCGTCGCCATGCCGGGCATGGCAGGCACGGCCCGATCCAGCCGGGCACCCCACCCGTCGAGGAGCCGCAGGCGTTCGTCGGAGTCGGGGCCGGGTTGGTCGGCAAAGTCGTCGGCGCGCCGCGCGAAGGCGTAGATTGCCGCAATGTGGGGGCGCATTGGTGCAGGAAGCAGGCTGGACGCCACCGGAAAATTCTCGTAATGCTCCCGCGCGACACGCTGACAGTAGCGGTAGGCCGCGTCGATCCGGGGAGGGAACTCGGACGCAGGCGTTGCGTTCACCATTCCAATTCCGGCGCTCCGGAACGGCGGTTGGCCGCGCGCGCCATGACGAACAACAGGTCCGACAAACGGTTGATATAGACGAGCAATTCCGGTTCAAGCGCATCGCCACCCAGCGCCACCATCGCGCGCTCGGCACGGCGGCACACCGTTCGCGCGACGTGCAGCGCCGCACCTGTCGGAGATCCGCCGGCAAGGATGAATCGACGAAGAGGTGGCAACTCCGAGTCGAGCCGATCGATCCATGCTTCGAGCCGTGCGACATCTTCCGATGTCACGACCGCCTTCGTGACACGCTCCGCGATTCGCCTTGCCGGGTCCGCGAGGCGCGATCCGACCCCAAACAGATCGCGCTGAATCTGTTCAAGCATCGTTCTCAAACCGTCATCGTCGGTTGACGCACGCACCAATCCGAGCCAGGCATTCAACTCGTCGACGTCGCCGTAGGCCGCCACGCGTGGATCGCTCTTTGGAACTCGCGTGCCGTCGAAGAGACCAGTGTCGCCCTCATCACCAGTCCTGGTGTAGATTTTCACGTCCTCATTATTTCGCCGGATGGCGCCGAATGAACACGAATCGACTGTCGACTCCCGCGTGCGAATGACCACCAGACGCCAACCGCGACACCGTAACCGTTTGCCGACGCCCGCCGAGCGACAGTGGTTCAGGCGCCGGCTCCTCGATTGGTATCGTCGCAACGGGCGCGATTTGCCGTGGCGTGACACTCGGGATCCGTACCGGATCCTCGTGTCCGAAGTGATGCTGCAACAGACGCAGGTGGATCGCGTCCTGCCGAAATATCACGAGTGGATCGAGAAGTACCCGACCCTCGGGGCGCTGGCCGCGGCGCCTGAAGAGGAAGTGAACCAGACGTGGCGACCGCTCGGATACAACGTTCGACCGCGGCGCCTGCATGCGATTGCCCGTGAGTCCGTCGCCCGATACGGCGGAGAACTGCCGGGTGATGAAGCGACACTCCGATCCTTCAAGGGCATTGGCGCGTACACCGCCGGAGCCGTGTTGAGCTTCGCTTTTGGACAGCGCGCCGCCATTCTCGACACAAACGTGGCTCGCGTGTTGTTCCGTGTGTTCGTCGGCGCCGGCGATGCGAAATCACACGCGATGCGGCGCCATCTCTGGGATGTTTCGCGAACCGTTCTGCCGATGCGGCATGTGTTCGACTTCAATCAGGCGCTGATGGACTTTGGCGCCACGCTTTGCCGGGCACGCAAACCTGATTGTCCGGTCTGCCCGCTTCGAACCGGCTGCGCCGCGTTTCCGTTCGATGGGTCCTGACAACGGTTTCGCTCGCCGGCACATCGTCGTCACCGCTGCAGTCATCGAGGAGAACGGCACGTTCCTCGTCACGCGCCGGCCCGGTGGCGTGCACCTGGAAGGCTTGTGGGAGTTCCCGGGCGGGAAGTGTGAAGCAGGGGAGTCGCACACGGCGTCGCTGGAGCGTGAGATCCGCGAGGAGCTCGACACCGCCATCATCATCGATCGCGAGGTCTTCTCTGTCGTTCACGGCTACACCGATCGCGTTGTCGAATTGCATTTTTTTGCGTGCCGACTGGTCGGCCGGCCGCGAGCTGTTCTTGGCCAGGAGATGCGGTGGGTGGCGCGGGAGGAACTTCGGACGCTGCCGTTTCCTCCCGCTGACGAGGAATTGATTGAGATTCTGACGCGGTAAGTTAGCGCTTTTTCAACGTCTCGATGCCGCTGACTTTTCCGAGGCAGGTGTTGCCCTCGTACGGCACGATGATCGATTCGGTGCCTAAAGTCGCGGTGCCCGAAAGGTTCAGCGCACACGATGAAAGTCCCGGTGCACTTGCGTTGGCCTGAGCGGTCCACTTGATCGTCGTGGGTGTAGAAAGGCTGCCCTCGGCGCTGCCTGTGAATTTCAGATCACCCGGGCAGCTCGCGCTGAACGACCCCTTCATCGACGACCCTGTTTGTTCGTTGACATTCCACTTGAAATCCGTGCAGGTGCTTGGCGTCGGAATGAGCGTCGATGAGGTCCAGTTCCCGAGCAGCGAGTTGTTGCCGGCGACGGATGGTTCAGTCAGCGAGCTCTTGTGTTCCAGGCCAGTGCATCCTGCCGCGAGTGCGGCGCATGACACCATGGCGAGCAGGGTTTTCTTCATAATCGGATCCGCAGAAACGTGATTCGCAGTCCCGCCGGGCAGCGGGAATCACGCAGTAGTTATCGGTCGCAAACGCCCTTGAGATCAGGGCTGGAAGAGCCAGAATTATACCATCTCAGCCGTCGGCCTCAGCGGATGGGATGCACGACTCCGGTATAAAAGTCTTCGAGCGCTTCGCGCGTACTGCGGAAGGCCAGTTGTTCCCATGGAATCTCGGTGCGCGAGAACAATCCTGCCTCGATTGACTCCTCGTCAACTCGCAGGTCCCCGGCAACGACTGATGCCTTGTATACGACGACCACGATCGGCCGTCCCGGATAAGAGTAGATGTTGATGAGACCGTCGAGACGGACATCGAGCCCCGACTCCTCGCGCGCTTCGCGAATCGCGGCGACCGTGATTTCCTCGCCGCGGTCGACGTATCCGCCGGGGAACACCCACAAGCCGTAGCCGGGCTCGATCGCGCGCCGTACGAGCACAATCTTGTCGTCGGTCGTGACGATCACGGTCCCGACCGCCACCTTCGGGTCCAGGTAGTGCACGTACCCACATCTCGCGCACACTGGTCGTAAGGGGTCGCCAGCCTTCAGCTGTCGCGGTTCCAGCTGACCGCCGCAGGCAGGACAGAAGCGAAACGCGGGCTCACCTGAGGCCATCGTCGAGATCCAGTTTGTACCCCACCGCATATAATTCCGCTATGTCGATCTTGAAGATCGCTCGCATGGGCCACCCGGTCCTGCGCGCCAGGGCCCGGCCGCTGCATCCGTCGGAGATCCGTACCCCGAAGATCCAGCAACTGATCGACGACATGTTCGAGACGATGAAGGAATATCAGGGCGTCGGGCTGGCGGCACCGCAGGTGCACGAGGGCCTGCGGATCTTCGTCGCCGGTTTTCCACCGCGGAAGGACGGCGACGAAGACGACGAGCGAGAAGACGACATGCCGTTGATGGCGATCATCAATCCCGAGATCGAAATGACGTCGCGCGAAACGGTCGACGACTGGGAAGGCTGCCTGAGTATTCCCGATATTCGCGGCCGCGTCCCGCGCGCGAGAAACATCGTCGTTCGCGCGTTCGATCGCAACGGCAAGAAGATCGAAATGCCGGCGTCAGGTTTCACCGCGCGCGTGATTCAGCACGAAACCGATCATCTGGATGGGATTCTCTTCTTCGATCGCATGAAGAACTTCCAGTCACTGGCCTTCCTGGATGAGTTTTCACGGTACTGGTCCAGCCACAGCGTTCGCGCAGAATGACTCAGTGATTCGTGGTTGAGCGTTTTCTTTCAAGCGCTCGCTCCGATCCCAGCCTTTCCAGCTCGACCTCTGAGTGATCGACGAACTGCATCGCGTTCGCGAGAGCGTGATGGCCGGCTCGTTCGGCGATGAGCGTGTGCATCTGCTGGCAGACGCGGCGATACGCCGGGTGACCCTGAGGTGCGCTCCGCAGCTCGAGGACATGCATGGCTTCCCGGGCATTCATATCCATGTAAAAGCGGACGCGATATGCCATCGCGACAGCGTAGGGGGCGGCGGCGGTCAGGCCAGGCTCGATCATCGACTCGTAGAGAGCCGCCGATCGTTCCATGACCCGATTCCAGTCATCGAGCGCGCCGGCCTCCGCGATCGCCTCGGGTTGGACAAAGCCGTGGCGTGGTGTGAGAGGCTGCCACTCGAGAGTCAGCAGGCGATGCCGCTGAAGATCGCGGAAGGCACCGTAATCGGTCAACACGTCGAAGCGATAACTGGTGCGTTCGAAGGCGCGGCCGGGACGGTGTCGTCGATTGGTGCGTTGGCCGACATAGGCACGAAGGATCGACAGGCGCTCGTCGGGCGATAAACGCCGTGCGATGTCGAGCAGCTGATCATCGGGGAGATCGCAGAACGCATAGAGCGCCGCGGCGACGACCTTGCTTTCCCCCTGCGGATCGAAGTCGGTCAGTGTGACCTCATCGCGTGGCTCGGGTTCGACCGCCGCCAGGTCCATGGCGATCTCTTCGAGGTTTGCCCGAATGCCGCCAAAGTAGTCACTCCACCGTCCGCCTCGATCCGGCTGATCGACGCGCGTCAGGAATGCCGGTATCACTTTTCGCAGCTCCGCCAGCATCTGATCGGCACAGGCGCGGACCTCGGTCAGCGGATTGGCGCGCATTCGTAAGAGCAGCGCCTCGAAGGCCTGACCGGTGCCGAAGATGCCAACGTTCGACTGGGTGGCTGCGGGAAGCATGCCGCGCAACGTATCGAGCGCCTTGGCGCGGATGGCGGCACGATGAACCGCATCCGAATCGCTCGCGGATTTGGGATATCGCCGCGAGAAGTACTCCTGCATCGGCGGGATCCATTTCGCATATGTCTCGAACGTCGCATCCATGGTCGCGACGTATTCATCCCGCAAACGTCCGGCGCCGATTTCCTCGGGGACGTGATACCGCCAGCGGCCGTGGAGCCTATCGGTGTAGGGCACATATCGTGTCGACTGCTCGAGATACGCCATCAAGCGTCCCCATTCGAGCACTTTGGTCAGCACGTTCGAGACGTACTCACACGCGATATGCGCGCCGCCGAGTTGCGCCACCGAGTCGTCGCCATACTCACTGAAAACGCGCGCGTACAGCCGCTCCGCGCGCTCGACCGCCGCTTCACCACCAGATGGCGGCTTCGCGGAATCAGCCGTGCCAATCTTCTCCGCGAACTCGTCAAGAAATAGACGACGCAGACTTTTTGCCGACCGCGAGTAACGGGCGAAAAGCGCTCCCTTGACCGTTTCCGGCAGGTTCGTCAGCACGAAGATGTTGGTGTCGAGATTGGTGAAGTACGGAGCGAGACGTGCGCGCTCGTCGGGTGTGAACTCTTCAGTCACTCACGAATTCTACAGTGCCCACGGGGGAACACGGAAGAACACGGACAAACACGGAAAGAGCGCCATGGCACGGAACCGGATCGCGACCGCGACCGCTACACGCCTCAAGTGCCGCCGAATCCGATGGTGACGCTGTCGCCGTCGACAATCACCGGCACACGCCGCGCGCCTTTCGAGTACTCCAGCATTCGCTGCAGATCGGCGGCGCTCTGCTTCACGTTGAGATACTGAAAGGGGACGTTTTGACCGGCGTAATGATCGCGTGCGCTTTGCGTGTAGGGGCAGCCGTCCTTGCCGAAGATGAGCACCATCCGGAAAGCCTACGCCGAAATGTAGCGCGCCTCAACCACGTGGATTGCGGCCTGTTCTTGCACAATTGTGAAAAGGTTCACATAATCGACGGGTGAGTGTGAGGCTGGCCGCATGGATCTACCAGTGGAGGCTTCCGCTCACCGCTTTCATCATTGCCGGCGCCCTCCTGTCCATTCCACGCGCCAACATCACGCACATCGATAACGACATCACCGCCTGGTTCTCGAAGCAGGACCCGGTCTATCAGGACTACGAGCGGTTCCGCGCCGAGTTTGGTGGAACCCGTTCCTTGATCATTGCATTCAAGGCAGAAACGCCGGATGTCTTGTTTGCCACAGACACGCTCGCGTTCATCCAGCGCGTGACCGGCGACATCGAGCGAGTCGAGACGGTCGAACGGGTCGCGAGTCTCGCGACCGCTACCATCGTCGAAGCCACGCCAGATGGTGGTCTCGATGTCCACAGACTGATCGACGACTCCGGGCCGATCTCGCCGGCTGATGTCCGTCGTCGCGCGCTCGCCGACGATCTGATTCGCGGCGACCTCGTCTCGAACGATGCGACGGTGACGGCGCTCGTCGTCACGTTTGACGAGAACCGCATCGATAGCGTCCGCGCCGGCGTCATCCAAAGAATCCACGACGTCGTGGATCCGCAACTACCGCGCGGCGTGACGGCGTTTTACAACGGCAGCCTCGAGATCAGCGAGACGTATAACCGCGTCACGCTCGCCAATCAGCAGCGGTTCACCCCTCCGATTCTGCTCTTCACCGTCGGCGCGATTTTCCTGACGTTCCGCTCCTGGCGGAAGACGCTGCTGTCGATGATCGCTGTGCTGATCAGCGTGCTGTGGACGCTCGGGCTCTATTCGTTGATGGGCTTCACCTACAACGTCCTCTCCAGCATGATCATGCCGCTCATCGTCGTCCTTGCGATCGCCGACGACGTGCACATGATGCAGCATTGGGACGAGGAGCGGCGTCACCGGGACAACGAGCACGCGTTCAAAGCGACCGTCGCGCACCTCGCCGCGCCGCTGCTGGGGGCGAGCGCGACGACGGCCCTCGGGATGCTGTCGCTTGCCACCAGCGACGTTGTCGCGGTGCGCGCCTTTGGTGTCGGTTCGGCCGTCGGTATCATGATGGACTTTGTCATCTCTCTGGTGCTCGTGCCGACGATGTTGACGTGGGTAAGACCGGAGACTGGCGAAGCTCCCCACGAGCGCTACTTCATCGCGCCTCTTCAGCGGGTCGCGCGATTTTCCTGTCGGTACCCGGGTCGCGTTGTTGCGGCGTCGCTCTTCATCGGGCTGATTGCCGCGCTCGGGATTCTCCGCCTCAGGGTCGACACAAATCACATCAACTTTTTCAGGGCGACGCATCCGCTCAGCCAATCGGCTTCGGTCATTGATAAGGAATTGTCCGGTGTCTACAGCTTCCAGATCATGCTCGAAGGGCCGCCAGATTCGCTCAAGACTTCCGACGCGCTACATCGAATCGATCGCCTGGAGGAAGCCCTCCGCGGGTTTCCGCACGTTCGCAAGGTCACATCGGTCGTCGACTACGTCAAGCGGATCAACAAGGAATTGAACGACGGCCAACCTGCTGCGAGCGTTGTGCCGGACGACGCGAATACGATCGCCCAGGAGTTATTCGTGTTCGGACTCGGTGGCGATGGTCGCGAAGAACTGGAGCGGGTCGTCTCCACGGACTACTCGCGAGCACAGATCTCGATCAAGCTCGAGTCGATGAGTTCGGATCTCGTCCTACGGCTCGTCGAAGACTCAGATGCCCTTGCCAAGACCACATTCAGTGGGACCGGGATCAACGCCTTCACAACCGGCTCCGGGCGATTGTTCAGCACGCTCGATCACTATCTGGTCACGTCGCAGTTGACGAGCTTCGTCACCGCATTCATTACGGTATTTGGCGTCATCTTCATCGTATTCCGATCGGCGCGCTTCGGCCTGCTCACCATTGTTCCCAACGTGTTGCCCGTCGTTGCCGTGCTCGGGGTCATGGGCTATCTCGACATCTCCATGAACATCGCAACCGTCATGCTCGCCAGCGTCGCGCTCGGAGTGGTCGACGACGATACGATTCATTTCATCAATCGCTACCGGAAAGAAGTCGCAAGAGGTGCGACGACCGACGGCGCCATTGCGATCGCAACGGCTCACGAAGGCCGAGCATCGCTGACGACCGCGCTCATCAACAGTTGCGGATTTGGTGTTCTTCTGCTGTCCGAATACCGTCCGACCGCCTGGTTCGGAGGTCTTCTGGCGTTGACGCTTGGCGTCGCGTTTTTGGCCGAAGTATTCATTCTGCCGGCGGTCATCAAGCTCACGCCCCGGGTTTTTGGTGCCGACGCTCTTCGTCGTGGAACCCTCACGGTCTCTGTGTTGATCCTCGTCGTCGCGCCCCTGTCGGCACAAACCACATCGACCAACGGCAACATGACCATCGCAGGGGATCTGTTCCCGAACCGCGACAACACCGCAGAGGTCCGCTCGCGGATCTTCGTGGAGGAGCTGATCGATCCGGCGCCAAAGCTCCGCATCACCCTGTCGGGGTTCGCGGAAGGACTGGTGGCAAAACGTCAGATGCGCAATGGCGCCACCGAGAGCGTGACGGATGGTGTCGTTGGCGTTCTCGACGGCAGCGTCAGCTGGAAAACGCCGCGCGTAGATCTGCTTGCGGGATTTTCCAGGATTTCGTGGGGACGGCTCGACGAGTTGCAGCCCACCGATGTCGTCAATCCGCTCGATGCATCTCGATTTTTTTTCGAGTCGCGAAGCGAAGCGAGGCTGCCGGTCGGGTTGCTGCGTCTTCGCGGATACTTGACCGAGAACACGACGATCGAAGGGGTTTACGTGCCGTTCTTCCGGCGCGGGCGCTTCGATCAACTCGATGAACCAACATCACCGTTCAATGTCGAGCAGAACTTTACCAATGACGATGTCGCCTGTCTCGCGATCGGTTGCCCGGCGCTGCTACCGCTCCAGATCACTCGTCGGGAACCGCCGGCGACGTGGAGCAATGGACAGGGTGGGGTGCGGCTGACTGCCACGTCCGGAAGGGTTGATTGGAGCGTCAGCGCGTATCGCGGGCTCGAGCCGTTCGGATTCGGTACAGTCGGCGCGGTGCAGCCGGGAGCCGCCGCACTTCCTGTTGACCTCGTGTATCCGCGCTTTACGATGGTCGGCGGAGACTTCGAGACCGTGCGCGGCGAGTGGGGATTGCGCGGTGAAGTTGCAGCGCTGGTCGACGACAATTTCCAGGGAGCGTTGCGCATCCTGAGCGGTTCGTCGATCGACGCTGGCGTCGGCGTCGATCGACAGGCTGGCGCGTATCGCGTCAGCGGCACGGCGCTGTTTCATCACCAGGCGTACGACGATCCGATTACGGCCGGGGATGGCGGCACGAGCAGCCGCTCGAACCTGTCGCTCATCCTCGCTGGCGATCGGACGTTCTCGCGCGAGCGATATCGTCTGCGAACATTTGCCGTCTACTCACCGGACGACTCGAACGCTTTTCTTCGCGCCATCGGCATCTCCGAGCTGCGCGACAACCTGGCACTTGAAGGATCGATCGGCTGGTTTGTCGGCAGCGGGCCAAATCTCATCGGCAGGTTTGCCGAAAGCGATTTCGTCTACGCTCGGCTGAAGTATTACTTCTGAATCAACCAATGCTCCTCCTGCGCGCCAACAACGCTTCTCCCTGGACCGGTCCGACCGGCAATAACACCTATCTCTTGCGCGGCCGCATCCCCGCGCTGATCGATGCGGGCGTTGGCGACGAGGGTCATTTACAGAGCATTGAGTCGGCGCTGGACGGGCAGAGGCTTGCACGCGTGTTGATCACACATGGACATCCGGATCATATCGGCGGCCTCAACAAAGTTGTGGAACGTTGGCCGTCAGTGGACGTGATTCGATTCGGATACGACGACGAGGTCGTCGAGGCGGGCGACACACGGCTGCGGCTCGTTCACACTCCAGGCCATGCGCCGGATCATCTTTGCTTCTTCGACGAGGATGCACGCGATGTGTACTGCGGCGACCTTGCCAGACGTGGCGGCTCGATCGTAATCCCGGCGAGCAAGGGGGGCAACCTCCGGCACTACCTCGACTCCCTGACGCGCGTGCGCGCGCTCGAACCGAAGCGGCTGCTGCCCGGGCACGGACCGATCGTGGAGGACCCGGCCGGACTGATCGACGAGTATTTACGCCATCGCGAACAGCGCGAAAACGAAATCATCGACGCCTTGAGAGACGGGGTGATGACGCCTGAGGAGATGGTGCCGCGAATCTACGGTGTGCTGAACCCGGCGCTGTCAGCCGCAGCCGCCGACAGCGTGCTCGCACATCTCGTCAAGCTGCGCGAGGAACAGCGCGCTTTTGTAACTGACGACGGCTGGAGGCTAGGCGGGGACCCATCCTTTCGGTAGATCTGGCGCGCGAGACCCGCGCTTTGCCGCCTTTGGCATCGCGTCGCGGATGACGTGTTCGAGTTCTTCGAGGTACGACAGAAAACGCTGACGACCATCGGCGCTCAATCGGCAGAGTGTCTGTGGGCGGCGATTTTCAAATCCCTTCCACACCTCGACAAGCCCCGCCTCGCGAAGCACATCGAGATGGCGACTCAAGTTTCCGTCCGTCAACGAGCAAAGCCGCTTGAGTTCAGAAAAGAGCAGCCCCTCGGGACGAGTGACGAGAGAGGTCATGATCCCGAGACGCGCTTTCTCGTGGAGCACGCGCTCCAGTCCCTCATACGCAAAACGGCCGCGATCTTCGTCAGTCTTCTTCTTCCCAGTCATCGTGTTCCTCGAACTCGGGCCGTGTGTCTTCTGCGCCGCGTCGTTCCAGATTCCAGAAGAGCACGAACCCTGCGAGTAATTGTCCAACGCCAAACGTTCCGCCGACCCACCACGCGTGGAGCGGCGCGGTCCCATTCGCCATCCAGAGAAGGCCGACGCCGGCCGCATAATAAAACAGCGCAACCCATCCGCTCGCGCGTGGCAGATACGGACGCGACGCGAAGATGCCGACACCGAAACAGATCGCCCAGAGCCCTGGCAGCAGCGGCACCAGGGTGGTGCTCAAACGAACGAAGCCGATCGAAATGATGGCGCCTGCCACCAGGCTCGGGAGAAACTGACCAACCACCTGGCGCGTGCGTCTCCGTTCGGCACGTGCATCGCGAACGTAGTTGTAAATGATCTCGCTCGCGCCCACCAGTGACGCGCAGGCTGCGATTCCGGTCCAGTACCTGACGAACCCAATCGGATCGACGACGCCGAGTGCCGCCGGTTGAGCCCACGCCGCGATGACCCCGATCAGACCGGACGCGGCGATCGGGACGGAGCGATATCCGCGATAGATCTCTCCCTTCGCAAGCTGCTGATGTATATCAGCGAGCTGACCGAGTGCCCTGGAAAGATCCACCACATCATTTACTTTGCAATACAAAGGCGAGGAAGTCAATTACGATGGTGGGTCATGAAAGGTTACGCCAACGCACACCTGGTCGTGAGCCCGCCTGAATTGGCCGCACAGATCGACGGCTCGCCGCGGCCGTTGGTCCTCGACCTGCGCCCGCCCGAGGAATACGCTGCCGGCCACATTCCGACCGCCATTCACCTCGATCTCTGGGGTGTCAGCCTGATCGACACCGATCCCGCGCCGCTCAAGGCGTTCATGTGGATGATCGAACACGTGCTCGCGGTGCATGGCGTCGACGCCACAACGCCGGTCGTGGTCTACGACGACCAGTCCGGTGTGCGGGCCGCTCGCGCCTTCTGGTTTCTCGAGCACTTCGGCCATCCATCTGTGCGGGTGCTCGACGGTGGATTCGGCGCGTGGACGGCGGCCGGACTGTCAACCACCCGCGAGGCCTCGCCGCCACCAAAGAGCGATTGGACGGGGATTCGAGACCCCCGCTCGCTTGCGACCTGGAACGATGTCAAGGAGGCGATCGGTCGCGACGACACTGTCGTGCTCGATACGCGGAGCGATGCCGAGCACGAAGGAACGCTGGTCAGAGCGCGGCGGGGCGGGGCCGTGCCTGGAGCGGTTCACATCGAGTGGACGCGGAACCTGGCGGAATCGGGAGAGTTCAAGCCCGCCGCCGAATTGAAGAAGATGTATACCGATGCCGGCGTGACGCCGGATCGCGAGGTGATTACCTACTGTCAGGGCGGTTATCGCGCCGCGAATTCATATCTGGCGCTCAGGCTGCTCGGATATCCCCGAGTGCGGATGTACATCGGCTCGTGGAAGGAGTGGGGCGATCGCGAGGATCTGCCGATTGACCACCCGGCACCGGCGTCGCGCACCTGATTTGTCCCGATCGGATGAGGCACCATGAACAACGTGATCGATTTCATCAACACGCATCGCGATCGTTACGTCGAGGAACTGAAGACCTACCTCGCCATTCCCAGCATCAGCGCGCTGCCCCAGCACGCCGCCGACGTCAAGCGCTGCGCCGAGTGGACGGCCGACGAAATGCGGCGGATCGGGTTGCAGAACGTGAAGCTGATCGAAACGCCCGGGTTTCCGGTGGTCTACGGCGACTGGCTGGGAGCGCCCGGCGCGCCGACGATCCTCTTCTACGGCCACTACGATGTGCAGCCCGTGGACCCGGTAAACCTCTGGGAATCGCCGCCGTTCGAGGCGACGATCCGCGACGGCGAGATCTACGCGCGCGGTGCCGCCGACGACAAGGGTCAGGTGTTCATGCACTTCAAAGCGATCGAGGCACACCTGAAACAGAACGGCCGACTCCCGGTCAACATGAAAATCATTCTCGAGGGTGAAGAAGAAGTCGGGTCGGCGAACCTGGACAACTTCGTCAAGGGGCACAAAGACGAGTTGTCAGCCGATGTCGTCGTGATTTCGGATTCGCCGATGTTCGATCGCGGGATTCCGTCGATCTGCTACGGGTTGCGCGGGCTGGTGTACTTCCAGATCGATCTTCGCGGCACCAAAAGCGATCTTCACTCCGGATCCTTCGGCGGAGCGGTAGCGAATCCCAACATGGTGCTGGCGCAGATCCTGGCGCAGATGAAAGATCGCGGCGGTCGCATCAAGATTCCAGGTTTTTACGACGATGTGAGGGAGTTGACGTCGGAGGAGCGCGACCAGTGGAAGCGGCTGCCCTTTAACGAGCGGCGCTATGCGAAAGAGCTCGGTGCGCCGAAGTTGTTCGGCGAGAGCGGTTATTCGACCCTGGAGCGTGTCTGGGCGAGGCCGACGTTCGAAGTGAACGGGTTGCTCGGCGGCTTCACCGGCGAAGGTGCCAAGACGGTGATACCGGCCGTATCGATGGCGAAAGTCAGCATGCGTCTCGTCCCGGATCAGGATCCGGAGAAGATCGCCAAGCTCTTTGAAGAGTACGTCCGCAAAGTGGCGCCGAAGACCGTCGAACTCACGGTGACGCGCATGCACGGAGGCAAACCGTGGATGACGGAGTTTCAGAACCCATTCGTCCAGGCCGCCGGACGGGCAATTGAGAAGGGATTTGGACAATCGCCCGTGTTTAACCGTGAAGGTGGGTCAATTCCGGTGGTGGCCACGTTCCAGGAGATCCTTGGTCTGCCGTCAGTGCTGTTTGGTGTGGGTCTGCCCGACGAGAATGCCCACGCGCCAAACGAAAAACTGGATCTCGGGAACTTTCACGGCGGGATCATCGCGTCTGCCTACTTGTACGACGAGATGGCGAAGACCGCCGCCTGAATGGAGTGTGCGGTTTTGCCCCGAGCTTCGTTATCTGAAGTATGGAGATACAGACAAACGAAGTACGGGACGGCTCCGCTGTCACGAACCTCGAGCCGATTCCCCGCATCTACATGACAAATCGTGAGATCCAGGTCGTTCAGCTGCTGGTTCGCGGTCAATCGAACGCAACGATTGCGGCTGAGCTTGGAATTCAACTACAGACCGTAAAGAACCTGTTATCAGGACTTTACGCGAAACTCGGCGTCTCGACGCGGCTGCAACTCGTGCTGCTGGCCCTTCGCACCGGCTTCACCGCCTCGTAGCCGCTCCAAAGGCGACCTGTACGATCGGCCCCATGTTCGACGTTGTTATCGGCATGATGCCTCCAACATTGGCCGGTGGGTTTTCGGGGCCGCCCCTCGAAACTGCCCAGGGTTCAAGCGGTGCCTCCACACCGCGCTGGCGATTCTCCCCCCGCGAGCGGCAGATTGTGACGCTGCTCGCCAACGGGTGCTCGAACCAGGAGATCGCAAACCGACTCGGGCTGCGATTGCAGACCGTGAAGAATCACCTTTCGCGGATCTATCGCAAGCTCGGGGTTCCAAATCGGGTGCAGCTTGCGGTTCTGGTGCTTCAGAGGGATCCGGCTGAAGGGATCTCCGAGTGACCGATGTAGGGCGCGATCGTTAGATCCCGCCCTACCACCGCTTTGATCGATCAGGCGTTAAGATTTACGAGTCATGAACCTCGACTCGCGAATCTTTGTCGCCGGCAGCCGCGGGCTCGTGGGCTCGGCAATTGTTCGACGTCTCGAGCGTGAGGGAGCGAGCCGGCTGCTGACCGCCACGCGTGATCAGCTGGACCTGCGCGATCAGGCGGCCGTGAGCTACTGGTTCCGCGCGAATCGGCCGGACTACGTGTTTCTGGCGGCCGGCACCGTCGGCGGAATCTTTGCGAACTCCACTCGACCCGCCGAGTTCATCTACGACAACATGCTGATTCATGCGACGGTGGTCCATGCCGCGCATCAATTCGGCGTGCAAAAGCTCCTCTATCTCGGCAGTTCCTGCATCTATCCGCGGATGGCACCGCAGCCCATGAAGGAAGAGCACCTGCTCACCGGGCTGCTCGAGCCGACCAACGAGCCGTACGCGATCGCAAAGATTGCCGGCATCAAGTTGTGCGAGGCGTATCGCCGCCAGTACGGCGCCAACTTCATTTCCGCAATGCCGACCAACCTGTACGGGCCCAACGACAACTTCGATTTGACGCAGTCGCACGTGCTCCCGGCGCTGATCCGCAGGTTCCACGACGCAAAACTCGCAGGGACGCGAGAGATTGAGATCTGGGGAACTGGAAACGCGCGGCGCGATTTTCTGCACGTCGATGATCTTGCCGACGCGTGCGTATTCCTGATGAACACCTACGACGGGCTCGAGCACATCAACGTCGGCAGCGGCGAGGACCTCTCGATCCGCGAATTGGCGGAGACGTTGAGAGACGTGATCCATCCGGACGCGACACTGCGGTTCGACACGAGCAAGCCTGATGGTTCGCCGCGCAAGCTGCTCGACGTCACTCGCCTTCACGCGCTCGGCTGGAAACATCGCATCAGCCTGCAGGAGGGACTGGCGTGGACATATCAATGGTTCCTTGAACACCAGGATTCGCTTCGGACATCAGAGACGGGCGGCGCGTTGAACTCCCTCAGTCGTTAGAACCGCTTTGCCAACGACGATGCGAGCGAGCGCAGAAGCCCCTCGGAGTGATTGATGTCCGACGTTTCCGCGCGCGCCCGTGGTCTCGTTTGTCCTCCGTTCGATATCCTCAACCAGAAAGCGGCAGCGCTGCGGCAGGCGGGACATCGGGTCATCAGTCTCGGCCAGGCGGTTCCCGGCTTTCCGCCGCCGGACGCGGCGCTCGAGGCGGCACGCGGCGCACTCACCGATCCCAACGTCCATCGTTATTCGGCCGATGCCGGCCTTCTCAGCCTGCGCGAAGCCTTTTGCGATCGCCTTCGCGAACACCTTCACATCGGGCTGGCACCCGACGAAATGATCGTGACGGCGGGTGGCAATCAGGCATTCATGCTTGCCGCGCTCACCGTTCTCGACCCGGGCGACGAGGTCGTCCTGGCGGCCCCGTATTTCGTCAATCACGAGATGGCGATTCGCGCCGCAGGCGCCGTTCCGATCGAGGCGCCGACGAGCGAGGCGTCCGGGTTTCGCACACGGTGGAGTGATATCGAGTCGCACCTGACGTCGCGGACCCGCGCCGTCGTCCTCTGTACACCGAGCAATCCCACTGGCGCCGTGATCGAGCCCGACCAACTCGCGCGAATTGTTCGTGAACTGTCCGAGCGCGGCATCACCCTGATCTCCGACGAAACCTATATGCACTTCGTCTTCGACGGTGTGCACAGTAGCGCGGCCGCGATCGCCGGATGGCGGGAGAACGTGATCATCGTCGGCACGTTTTCGAAGTCGTTCGCGATGACTGGCTGGCGCGTCGGCTATTGCCTGGCGGCCCGTCAGGTGTGCGACCAGGCGATCAAGATCCAGGACGCAATGATCATCTGTGCTCCGGTGATTTCGCAGGTGGCGGTCGAGGCCGCCATTCGCGACGACTGGAACTACATCACGCGATTCCACGAGGAGCTACGAAACCGCAGGTCGGCACTCCGGCTGGCGCTCGCTCGCATTGCTGCTTTTCACTGGGAGATGACCGGCGGCGGGTTCTTCGCGTTCGTTCGAATTCCGGATCAGTACGACTCGGAACAACTGGCTTCAGCGATTCTCGAACGCGCGCACGTGGTCACTATTCCGGGCGCGGCGTTCGGCCAATGTGGCGAACGATTTCTTCGCTTGTCGTACGGCGCCGTCGATGTCGATGCGTTGGTCGAGGCGTGCAGCCGGCTGGAGAAATTCTTCGCCGTCGGTTCCTAATTAAACCCCGCAACCCGCTTACGAAGCGTCTTGACGTGTTCCCAAATCTGCGTCGCATCGTCGAGTTCCGGATCCTGATGCGCGGCGCTGTCCGAGTCGTCACCCTCCGGTTCGGCAATCACGTCGTGTTGCTCGAGGTCGGGAAGCTTGGGCGCGCGGCGGAGGTACTCTTCCAGATCCCGTAACGCCGCCGCGAAGTCCTGGAGGTGATACGCGAGCAGTCCGCGGTCGCGCAACTCGGAGATCGCCGACGGGTCGATCCCGAGGAGTAGTGTCGAGACGAATCGCGCCTGAGGGAACGACCGCATCCGGACGTACAGCCGTTTCAGATTCACCAGAATTCGGACGATGATGTCGTGCCTGGTTGTGGGAGCGAGGAGCGAGGTGTCGAACGCCGCTTCGTCGCCGACATGCTGGCGAAGCAACTGCCGGCAGTCGTATTCGGACAAGCGAGCGCCGCCGTGGAAGGGGTCGATGATCGCCACCTCCGATCGCGGGTCGCCATTCCCCTCGCGCACACGCAGCAGGAAGTGGCCGGGGAAGTTCACCCCGTCGACTTGCAGACCGGCACGGTGCGCCACCTCCAGATAGATGACCGCCAGGCTGATGGGGATTCCTGTCCGGCGATCCAGCACTTCGTTGATGAAACTGTTGCGCGGGTCGTCGTATCGTTCGCGATTTCCAACGAACCCCTGCTCGTCGTAGAGGTATTCGTTGAAGGCGCGGATCGGATCGCCGCCAATTTGCCGGGCGCGGGCCCGGGCTTCGACGCCCATGCGATCGAGTTGTGCAAGATACGGCTTCGGATCCAGAGATGGATATTCCACCCGGGCGATCGCCAGCGCCGCCGGTGCCAGATCGTCACCTGGCGCGTCGATCGCCTTTTGCAGTTCGGCCGCGACCTCGGAGGTGCGCGCGCTTAGATGCAGGGAAAACGGCACGCGGAGATTCTAACGCGGTTCGCGCCCGAGCGAGTCGACAAGATCAGGTGTGAATTGGTCGAGTGATGTGATGATGCGGTCGGCCGCGGTGAGGCGCTCTCGAGAATAGGTTGTTGTAATCCCGACGCAGGCGAGTCCCGCCGCCTTTGCCGATTCGATTCCCCATCGCGAGTCCTCGATCGCGGCACATTCGCGCGCCGGCACTGCATGGAGTTCGGCTGCGCGACGGTAAGGATCCGGGGCCGGCTTGCCCTCCGGCGTCTCGCCAGACGCGACGATGAACTGGAAGTACCGATCCAGCTTCGCACCACGAAGGATCGCCTCAATCTCGTGACGAAGCGCGCCGGATGCAATGCCGAGGGGAAATCGGGAGGCCATCAGCTCGATACAGGCGGCTGCCCCCGGATAGAGGATCCCGCCTGAGTCGAGACTCGCTTCAATCGTGTCATCAAACACGCGAGTCTTCTCGTCGATCAACGCCCGAACACCACGATGGTCCACCGGTATCTCATACCGTGCCGTCAGCTGCGCGAACACTCCCTCGTCGTCGTATCCGAGGTAATTCGCGTAGTAATCGTCGCGCGATAGCGTGACGCCGAACCGCGACAGCACCTGTTGATAGGCGCGGAGGTGCAGCGGTTCAGAATCGGCAAGCACGCCGTCGAAATCAAAAACGATGGCTCTGATCACGAGAGTCCGATGATCAATGCTTTGCCGCCCCCATGCGCTCGCCGGCGCGGATTGGGGTCGGCAGGCGATTCTCGCGTGGCGGATACGGGCAGTCGTACTTGGGGTTGTAGTAGCAGAACGGATGATAGGCGCGATTGAAATCGAGGTCGTAGATGCCCGTCGGAGTCCGATCCAGCTCGAGATATCTGCCGCCCGGATAAGTCTCGGTGCCGTTTGTGAGGTCGCCAAATGGAACGAATAAATGGTTCGTGTCCTGTTGACCAACTTCGACGAAGGCGGTCAGGGTCAGTAAGCGACCCTTGAGCGTGAACGACAGCTTTCCGACGCGATTGTGAGGTCTGCGTTCTCCGCGCGACGTCGGGATCTCGATCACGTCATTACTGCGGTTAACCGTGAGAGACGCGGGAACGCGATATTCCGGCTCGATCGGAAAGTACGACAGAGGCGGAAACGTGCCGCGCTGCTCGGGCGGGATCGGCGAATCGGAGGACCGCTGCATGAACTGGTCCTTCTCGGCGCGCCACTCGCCAATGCTGTCGACGTAGGGCACTTCTTTCGCGGTGCAGGCCAACATTAGCGCGATGACCAAGTAGCAGGGCGTGGCGATTAACCGGCGCGAGCGCGGGCTGCTTGTCGTTGGCCTGATGTTAGCCATCACGCATAAGGATAAGCCTTGCGGTCGATGATGGCATCTGCGATCTGGCGTCGTCGTGCGACCGTGTTGACGGGCGCCGGCTTGAGGACCCGGCGAAGAGCCGCCAGGAGCGTCCGAAGGTTGTCGCCCTCCGCCATGGCCGCGAGCGCCGTTCGCGCCGCGATTTCCACTCGTCCGGCCGCGTCCGCAACGTAGACCTCTGCGGCGGCGACACCGATCGATGAGTGGTTCGGCGGTATTTGCGCAGCGCGGAGGACGACGCTCTCAGTCGCGAATACATCGATGATGATGTCGGACGCGAGCGTCAGCAGTTCCTGTTGTTCGGTGAGCTTCTCTCCGTAGGTCTGCATCGCAGTGCCGAGAACAACCAGGGCAACCTTCTTGAGCGACGCGACGGTTCGCCTGGCGTTCTCGAGTGGTTCGTCCGAAGGCGGCTCCGCGGGCGACGGTGTGAGGATTTCATCCTGCAGCTTTTTCGCCGCCGGAATCAGCGGTAGCCCGCCCTTCAAGGCGCGGCGAATCAGCATGCCTGGAATCAGCAGGCGATTGATCTCGTTGGTCCCTTCGAAGATGCGATTGACGCGCGCGTCGCGGTACGCGCGCTCAGCGGGGTAGTCGCGAACGAAGCCGTTCCCGCCGTGGATCTGCACATTCTCATCGACGGCGTAGTCGATCATTTCGCTGCCGGCGACCTTCAGGATCGACGCCTCGATCGCGAACTCCTCGAGCGCGGCAAGGACGGCCTCGCCAGAGGATGCGCTTGTCTTCGACTCGATTGCTTGATCGATGAGCGCAGCGGTGCGGTAGAGCATGCTCTCGACGGCAAATTCCCGTATCGCGATTTCTGCAAGCTTGTGTTTGATCGCGCCAAACTGTGCGATTGGCTGCCCGAACTGCTTCCGCTGGCTGGCGTATTTCGCCGCCTCGCCGACAATCGCTCTCGCGCCGCCGCTGCACATGGCCGCCAGCTTGAAGCGACCGTAGTTCAGCACGTTGAACGCGACCTTGTGTCCTTTCCCAATCTCTCCGAGCACGTTCTCCGCCGGAACGCGCGCGTCCTGCAGGATGAGCGGAGTCGTCGAGGAGCCGTGCAGGCCCATCTTGTGCTCTTCCTTGCCGTTGCTGACTCCCGGAAAACCTCGTTCAACCAGGAATGCGGTGAATGCGTCCGGACCGTCGCCGACGACTTTCGCAAAGACGATGAAGAGATCGGCAAAGCCGCCGTTCGTGATCCACATTTTCTCGCCGCTGATGGCGAAGCTGCCGTCCGGTTGACGAATGGCTCTTGCTTTGGCGCCGAGTGCATCCGAGCCTGAACCGGATTCACTGAGGGCGTAGGCGCCAACCAGTTCGCCATTGACGAGCTTGGCGAGGTATTTCTCCTTTTGCGCCTCCGTGCCGAAGCACAGGATTGGCGTGATCGCGAGCCCGGTTTGCGCGCCAAAGGTCGTCGCGAATGATGCCGATCGCCCCATCGCCTCGCCGACCAGGATCGAGGCAACTTTATCGAGGCCGACGCCACCGAATTCATCCGGCACGTCCGTTCCGAGAAGTCCAAGTTCGCCCGCCCTGGCGACCAGGCGACGGGCGAGCTGCCAGTCCTTCTGCTCGAGTTGTTCGATTGCGGGCAGCACTTCGTTGGTCATGAATTCGTCGGCGGTCTGCCCGATCAGACGATGCTCGTCGGAGAGCCGCTCCGGAGTAAACACGGATTCGAGAGGTGTGTCCTCGATCAGCCACCAACCGCCGCGCACAGTTGTCAATGTCGTCACGTCTCACCTACATGCTTTCGAAGATGCCGGCGGCCCCCATGCCGCCGCCCACACACATTGAGACCAGGCCGTACCGCGCCTTTCGCCGTCGCATTTCGTAGAGAAGCGTCGCCGTCAGTTTGGCTCCCGTGCAACCAAGGGGATGACCCAGTGCGATTGCGCCGCCGTTGACGTTCAGTCGATCCGGATCGATCGGCAGCTCGCGAAGACACGCGATCACCTGTGCCGCAAACGCCTCGTTCAGTTCGACGAGATCCATCTGATCGAGCGACAGTCCGGCGAGCTTCAAGGCTTTCCTGATTGCGGGAACCGGTCCGATGCCGAATCGTTCCGGCTCGACACCGGCCGTGGCATACGCGACGAAACGCGCCAGCGGCTCGAGCCCCAGTTCGCGCGCGCGATTGAGCGACATGATCAGCACCGCCGCCGCGCCGTCGCTGGTCTGTGACGAATTGCCCGCGGTTACCGTCCCTTTGACATGAAATGCTGGACGAAGCTTCGAGAGCGCGTCGAGCGACGTATCGCGTCGCGGGCCTTCATCGACTTTCAGTTCCGAGAGCGGAACGATCTCGTCGCCGAATCGGCCGCAATCGATGGCAGCAACCGCTCGCTGGTGTGAACGCAGCGCGAACGCGTCCTGTTCTTCTCTCGAAACGGATGCCTCACGTGCATGGTTCTCTGCGACCAGACCGGTGCTGAGATACACGTCGGGGTAGTTATCGACCAGCGCCGGGTTCGGAGCGACCTTGTTGCCTCCCATCGGCACCAGGCTCATCGACTCAGTCCCGCCGGCGATCATGGTCGATGCAAACCCGGCGATGATCCGCTCCGACGCCGATGCGATCGACTGCAGTCCCGAAGAACAGAATCGGTTGACCGTCACCGCCGCCGCGGTCACAGGTAGGCCGGCGCGGAGACTGGCGATTCGGGCGACATTCAGGCCCTGTTCTGCTTCGGGCATTGCGCATCCAAGAACGACATCCTCGATCTCGCCGGGATCGACGGCTGGAACGCGGCGGAGAAGTTCCTTGATGACGACCGCGCCCATTTCATCCGGTCGCGTCGTCCTGAGCGCGCCATTCGGCGCTTTGCCGACCGGCGTGCGCACGGCGGAGACGATGACAGCTTCATTCATGGTTGAGAACCGGAAAGTCGGCGAGCAGATCCTCCAGTGCTTCGCCAACCTCTTCGGCCTTCCCTTCAAACAAGTGATCCGCTGCGTCGATGACGACGAGCTCTTTCGGTTCTTCGAGTTTTCCGTAGAACGCCCACATGCCTTCGATTGGGCAGACGTCGTCGGCCTCTCCCTGAACGAAGAATCTCGGCTTGGTGCTTTGCAACGTGTTCTCAAACGTGTAGTCGTGGCCCGATACTGACGTGGCGACCGGGGGAGCGATGCCGACGAGCGCCGTCACGCGTTGGTCAGCCGCCCCGACCTCCAGCGCAACCCACGCGCCAAACGAAAAGCCCGCGGCCCACAAGGGTGACTGCGGGTATCGTGTCGCCATGTAATCGAGTGCCGCCTTGAAATCTTCTTTTTCCCCGTCGCCCTGGTCGAACGTGCCGGCGCTTCGACCGACGCCGCGGAAGTTGAACCTCAACACCGCACACCCGATTCGCGCGAGCCCCTTTGCTCCCCGATAGACGACCTTTGTATGCATCGTCCCGCCGAACTGCGGGTGCGGGTGCGCGAATACGACGGCTGCTTTGGGCGCACCGGCAGCATCGAGCCCTTCCGGTTCGTCCAGCAAGGCTTCCAGAGGTCCGGCGGGTCCGACAAGATCAGTGACCGTTGCCATTGATGAATCCGGTGACGATGTCAGCAAACTGCGCTGGATGTGTGAGCAGGCCGATGTGGCCTGAGCGCTTGATCTGCACGTAGGTCGCGCCTGGAATCAGCTGCCGATACCGCCTCGTGACCTCCGCAGGCACGACGTGATCCAGTCCGTCCTCGCCGGTCACGATCAGCGTGGGCGCTTTGATTCGCTCGCAGTCCGGAGCGAAGTTCAGCTGCTGCTGCATCGTGACGCGCGTCGCCATGCGCGGTGGAATCACAGGAGCGGCCATGACGCGAAGCCCGTGGCGCAATGAAAACGCCAGGCGCTCGCGGGTCGTGTCGTATGCAGCCTTGATTTCCGGCCACAATCGCAGCGGTGACGACATCACGAACGCCGGCGTCGACCGCCACGGGTGCGCGAGGTAGCGTTGCTGCCGGTCGTTCGGAACCCAGCCCGGTGCCGGAGCCGACACGAACACCAGCGACGTGACTCTTTCCGGCCGAAGCGCCGCGTAGCGCAAGGCGATAAGGCCGCCGTACGAGACTCCACACAGCGCGGCTCGCTCGAGCCCGGTACGGTCGAACACTTGATCGAGCTGCTTGATGAAGTTGTCAAAGCCCAAAGCTGGATCGAACTTCATGTCTGAACCGAAGTCACCGCAGAGCGTGTACGACATGACGCGGCATCGCTTCGCGAGCTCCGTGAGCGCAGGTTTCATCCATTCCCACCGGCCTTGCACCCCCGGGATGACGATGAGCCCGGTCCCTTTTCCTTGATCGAACACTGGCTCAGTTCCTCAGCGGCTTTCCCGTCTTCAGCGTGTGCGCGATGCGTTCCTGAGTTTTGCGCTCGCCGCAGAGGCTGAGGAAGGCTTCGCGTTCGAGATCGAGCAGCTGCTGCTCGGTCAGGGTCGTCGCGTGCGGAGCATCGCCGCCAGCAAGAATCCAGGCCAGTTTTCGCCCGACGATTGCATCGTGATCGCTGATGCGGCCGGCACGCCAGGCGAGATGCACGCCGAGTTTGAGCGCCGCAAGCAAATTGCTCCCGCCGACGCGTATCGCGCATCGCGGCAGCGGCCTGACATACTCGGGGACTCGTGCAAGTGCCACGGCCTTTGCATCCTGCTGCAGTCGATCGCGGTTCATGGAAATGCTATCCGCGTCGCGGAGATAGCCGAGTCGGCGCGCATCCGGACCGCTGGTCGACACTTTCGCGAAGGCGATTGTCTCGAAGACGCCCTGGACAGGGCGGAGAGGATCGGCTGTGGGAGGTGCGCTCTCCATGGCTCGCGCGAGCATTTCTTTTGTGCCGCCACCGGCAGGGATTAATCCCACGCCGACTTCGACGAGCCCTATGTAGGTTTCGGCAGCCGCCTGGACGCGGTCGGCATGCAGGGCAATCTCGCATCCGCCGCCAAGCGCCAGACCAGCCGGCGCGACGACAACCGGGACATCGGCGTGCTTCAGCGCCATCGTGGCGCCCTGAAACGCGCGGATCATCATGTCGACCTCGTCCCAGTTTCCTTCCTGCGCCTCGAGCAACAGAAGCATCAGGTTGGCACCGGCAGAGAAGTTGACCGCGTCGTTCGCGACGACGAGTGCAGCGAAATTCGCGGCGGCCTCTTTGACCCCGGCCTGAAGCATCTGAATCGTGTCGCCGCCGATGGCGTTCATCTTCGAATGGAATTCCACTGCCAGGACACCGTCGCCGATGTCGACGAGACTCGCCCCGGGATTTTTCTTGACGATATTCTTTGACGGAGCCGCCAGGACTCCCAAGGCTCCTGGTTGCTGCGCGTTGCCGAGGGAGCGCATCGTGGCGAACGGTCCCAGCTCCCACCCGAATCCCCACCGCATTGCGTCGTCGACATCCGCCGGGTCGTGCGCAATCTGCGGCGCGACACGTTCGGCGTACTCGAGCGTCGGTACGAGTGTCGCTTTGAGGAAACGGCCGACCTTGTCGTCGCCGTTCACAAGCGTGCGAATCCGCTCGCCGATGTTCTCGATGCTCTTCGCCGCATCCAGCGACGGCAACCGGGCCGGCTGCTTCGATCGGTACTCCATAGACGCGGGATCGAGCGTCAGGATTTCGCCATCAGCCGTCTTTTTGTAGAAGCCCTGACCCGACTTCGCGCCGACCCAGCCGCGGCGGACCAGATCCTCGACCAGTGGTGGCAAGTCGAAGTGTCGTCGATCGTCGGCCGACCCGAGTCGCTCGCCAAGGTTTCGGGCAACGTGCGCGAGAACATCAATACCCGCGATGTCCATGGTCCGGAAGGTCGCGCTCTTCGGCCGGCCAATCGCTGGACCCGTAATCGCATCGATTTCCTCGATCGTGTACTCGCCGGTGGCGAGCGCGCGGAAGATCTGCATCACGCCAAACAGGCCGATGTGGTTGGCGATGAAATTCGGCGTGTCTTTCGCGACCACGACGCCTTTGCCGAGTCGGCGATCGGCGAAGGCCAGCACCGCATCGACGACGGCGGGATCGGTCTCTGCGGTCGGGATGATTTCCAGCAGATGGAGATACCGCGGCGGATTGAAGAAGTGCGTGCCGAGGAAGTGGCGTTTAAAGCCGGCGGAGCGACCCTCCGCGAGGGCAGCGATCGGAATTCCTGACGTGTTCGAACCCACTATCGCATCGGCACGCCGATGCGATTCGATCTTTGCCAATAGCGCCTGCTTGATGTCGAGACGCTCGACGACGGCCTCCAGGATCCAGTCGCATTTCGCGATGCCGCCAAGATCTTCGTCAAAGCTGCCGGTCTTGATTAGCGTGTGCGTCGTTGGCGTGAAGAACGGATCGGGACGAAGCGCCCGGGCGCGGTCGAGTCCTTCCCGTGCCACGTCGCGCGTGATATCGAGAAGCAACGCGGGGATCCCGGCGTTGGCAAAATGCGCGGCGATTTGCGCTCCCATTGTTCCCGCGCCAAGCACCGCGACTTCGCGAACGTGCCGCATCATCGTCCCAATCCGCCGACAAAGAGATCGACCACTTCGTCGGCCTGCGCCGCCAGCGAATACGTGCGCTTACTAAGCATCCAGTTGGTGGCCATCTCGTCCAGCGCGCCAAAGAACATCTTGGCCGCCAGGGTCGGGTTCACGCCGCTGCGGAACGCACCCTCCGCTTGTCCTTCGGCAATCACGTCTCGAATGATCCCGAGGTACTGACGAAGATAAGTGGCAGAGAACCGTTCCATGAATTTCGTCGATTGCCGCAGCTCGACCTGGAACACGACGGCGAGGTTGCGATCGCGTCCCATCCGTTCGAAGTGGAGGCGGGCGATTTCGCGGAGTCGTTCGACCGCACCGCGTTTTCCCGCGACGCTTTTCCGTCCTGCCGCGATCGCCTCGGTCATCGTCCGCTCGAAAATCGAAATCAGCAGGTCGTCCTTGCCTCGGAAGTAGAGGTAGACCGTGCCGGCGGCAACCCCGGCGCTCCGTGCGACGTCCGCGACCTGGGCGTTGAAGAATCCGCGGGCGGCGAACGTCTCGATGGCGGCGCGAAGGATTGCGTCCCGTTTATCCGCCTTGTCGGGGCGCTCCGCGAGGGCCGGCGGGCGCCGCGCTGGTGCGGTCGTGCTCATGAATGAATGTTCATTCATTTTGATGCGTTCTGTCAATCCTGCACTTGGAACTGTGAGGCTTCCGGCTCTTGGGCGGAGATCTACTTCCACCTCGTCAGGATCGTCTCCCGCTCGAACAGCGCCATGCTGAGCAGAATCAACAATACCCAGATGATCGCGAGCACCACAGCCACCATCAGGAGAATCGGGACGGTGATGACCAATGCGCCGGCAACCTGACCGATGAGCATGACCACCAGCGGAACGACCAGGAGAACCGCGATCTGCTGCGCGCTGCGTGCGTCGTTCACGCGTGATGAAACGGCGATCGTCATCTGCAGCGCCGCGAGAGCGGCGAGCGGCCCAACGATGCCGACCAGGACTATTGACCTGGTGTTCATCAGCACTCCGGGCACTCCGGGCGACGCGAGCAGGAAGACAAGAACCACGTACGCCAGTATTCCGACGGCTTCGATGGCGATTGCGGGAAGAAACGACGCAACGACTTTGGCGACCAGGAGTTCAGCCGTGGTCAACGGCGTCGCCAGCAGCGGCTCGAGTGTCCGCCCTTGTTTCTCACCCACCACGCTGTAAGCGGCCAGCGAGACGGCGCCGACGATCGGAGCGACCAGGAACAGCAGCAGAAACTGCTGATACATGAATGCTTCGACCGCCGCTTCCATCGACAGCGCGGCCAGCCGCGGCGATGATTCTGCGGCGCGTTCGACAATCTCCCGCAACGTGCGATCCGCCGACAGACTTTCTCCGGTCACCTGCGGCAGGACGACAAGGACCAGGAAAGGAACCGTCAGGCAGAAGGTCACGAGAATGGCAACGGGAAGAACTGCCGACGGATTCGAGCGCAGTTCGCGCAGCTCTTTCTCGACGATCGCGCCGACCCGGCCGACGTTCATGCGGTCGCCGACAGCAGCTTCAAGTAGACATCCTCCAGCGGCGGCTGATCGTCGAACGCCTCGCGAATTTCGGCGCCATGCTCGACCAGCGCTCGCACGATCGCAGGCGTGGCCTCGGGCACATCGACGAGCATCGAGAATCCGTCCTCCTCAATCTTGACGTCGCGTGCACCCGCGCGTTCGACAACAGTCGCGAGTTCCATCGTCGGTGATGTCCCGAGCAGCCTGATTCGAAAGCGCCGACCGAAGATCTGGCGCCGAAGCACGCCGGGCTCGCCGATCGCAATCAGCTTTGTGCTGACCAGAGCGATCCGATCCGCGAGACGCTCGATCTCATCGAGATTGTGGGTCGAGACGACGACGGCCCGTCCGCGCCGGCGAAGCTCGACGAGCATGTCGCGAACGCCGCGCGCCGTCTCCGGATCGAGGTTCGCCGTCGGTTCGTCGAGCAGTACGATCTCAGGGTCGTGCTGCAGCGCGCGGGCGAGCGCAAGCTTCTGTTTCATGCCCTTGGACAGGAGCGCCGCCCGGTCCTTGCGCCGCGACCATAAATCGAATCGCCGAAGGCTGTCGCCAACGGTCCCCTCGAGGTTCGAGATGCCGAACAATCGTCCATAGATCGACAGGTTCTCCTCGACCGAGAGGTGGTCCCAGAGTCCGGGAGTCTCGGTAAGGAAGCCGATGCCTCGCCGAAGTGATTCCGCTGTTTGGCGATTGACCGCGATACCGCGGATCCGAACCTCACCTGACGAAGGCGGAATCAATCCGCCCAGCATTCGCAGCGTGGTCGTTTTTCCGGCGCCGTTCGGTCCAAGCAAGCCGAACACTTCGCCGGCACGAACTTCAAACGTCAGGTCGTCGACTGCAATGCGTGATTCGAACGCCCGTGTCAGGTGCGATGCGTTCAGCACGCCTTATCCTAAGCTGCGATGTGGGCATCAGCCGCTCACCGGCCGCTCCATTGCGCCCCGGTTACCTGGCGTGTGAGGCACATTTGCGGCCAGCACACAAGAATGAGGCGAATTCGGCCAATTTTTACGAAGAAAGCTGTGTCACTGGAGCCGAGCCGGAGTATACAGGGGGATGCTCGACGAGACGCAGCAGCAATCCATCGTGACGCGGTTGAATCGCGTCGAAGGCCAAATTCGAGGTATTCGGCGGATGGTTCAGGAGCCGAGACTGTGTGTCGAGCTTCTGCAGCAGCTTTCCGCCGCGGAAGCGGCGCTTAACCGCATCAGTCTCGCGGTTTTCAAGTTCCACGTCGAGCGATGCGTGCCGGACGGCATCGTCCAGGGAGAGCCTGAGAAGACACGCCGGCTGGCCGAACTCGTGGACATCTTCGACCGCTTCGCGAAATAGCCCCCTGAACCGAGCGACGCGCCGCTGCTCTGCTGGCAGCGCACGTTTTTCTTGCGTTCCAATCGACAATCGGAGTTTCATTAAAAGACGTGCGTACGCGCAAAGGCCGCGCGCATACGCATGGGCTCCGACCGGGGGAGCACGACGTAAGGAGAGATCAATGAACGCAGTTCGCATCGCCATTCCCGTCCGCATCGTCGTGATGGTTGTTGCCCTCGCGATGATGGCGACGTCAGCGACGGCGCAGTCGCGCGGGAATGCTCGCTTGAGTGGGAAGGTCGTCGATGACCAGGGACAGCCGATCCCCGATGTCACCGTCCGCGCCCAAATGACAGGACAGACAGACGTCCTCTCAGGGAAGAGCGACAAAAAAGGTGAGTGGCAGATCAAGGGAGCGGCCAACGGCGAGTGGAAGGTGGAACTCTCCAAGTCTGGTCTCGAAACGACAGTTGAAGTCGTCGAGATCAAGGGAGAAAATGCCCCACCGCTGAACGTAACGCTCGTCAAAAAGGGCGCAGCGCCGAAGACCGACCCGATGGCGGAAGTCAACGCGCAGGTCAAAACGGCGGCGGAACTCGCACAGGCCGGCAAGATTCCCGACGCGCGGAAGATCTATGAGGATCTGCTGGTGAAGTATCCGCAGATTTATCAACTCGAAGGATTCATCGCCCGAACGTACGCGGCAGAAAACAACATCCCGCAGGCGCTCGAGCATCTGAAGATCAATCTGGAAAAGGAGAAGGATCCCGCCCAGGTCACCGAACTCAAGCTGTTCCAGGCGGAACTGCTGATGGAAAGCGGCGACAAAGCTGGCGCGAATGCGATCCTCAGTGCGATTGACATGAAGGATGTGAAGGATCCCTACACCTTCATCAACCAGTCGATTAACCTGATTAACGACAAGAAGGGACCCGAAGCCGTCGAACTTCTCACCAAGCTGATGACGCAGTTTCCCAACGCCAACGAGTTGTACTACTACCGCGGGCGGGCTTATATCGCGTCCGAGAAGCTCGACGAGGCGCGCGCCGATCTGGAAAAGTTCGTGTCGCTCGCGCCGAACGCGAAGGAAACCGCTGACGCGAAGAAGATTCTCGAACAGCTCAAGAAGTAGTCACGGCCGTGAAGCGCGTTGTCGCGGCCGTGGTGTCGGCGCTGCTGGTATCCGCTTGCGGATCCAGCAGCGGCTCCCCCAGCAATCCTCCCCCCACCACGTCTACCAATCCGTGTGTGTCCGCTGCGGATGAAGCCGATCAATCCGACATCGTAGTTCCCGCAGAGGAACTGGCCGCGCGCCGGGAGCGGAAACTCAACGTTCCCGACGGCAACCCGCGATGGCGTGTGTTCGACGCGTTGTGGACGCATCGCCAGTACGCCGATCGCAGTCAGCGCACTCCGGGCGAGCGCCCCACGCTCTCGTCCCGAAACAGTGCCGACGTCGGCGAGATTGCCGTTCTCCAGGACGAGGGGGATCTCATCCTTCCGCCAAACAGCTACGACCTCCGCAGCCTCGGCCTTCGGTTCACCCGGAACGGTTCCGGTGGCTACAACGTGACCCGCTTTGACGGAAACTTCCGCGCCGCGCTCGGCACTCGCCTGACGCTCGACGATGACGACAGCGCGCCAGGGACGATGCCGTTTGGATTCTCCTTCTACGGCAAAGGCCAGACGTCGGTGTTCGTGAACTCCGACGGGAACATCACTTTCGAGGAAGCCGACAAGTCGAGCACCGAACGGAACGTGGCGCGCCTGCTCACCGGACCCCCGCGCGTCGCTCCGTTTCTTGCCGATCTCGATCCGTCCACCGGCACCGGCCGCATTTTTCTCAACACCGCATCGGATGGGTACACGGTGACGTGGTGCAACGTACGCGGATTCGACACCACCCGAACCGTCACACTGCAGACGACCCTGCTGCCTAACGGCAGCATAGAAATGATCTACGGCGGGACCGTCAACGTCGGCGCTGCTGTCGTCGGGCTCTCACCGGGCCGGACCGGCATTTTCAAGACCGTCAATCTAAGCGATGCCGGTCCGACCGACGGAGGAAACGCGGCGGTTGGTGAGCGGTTCGCCCAGGACGCGCAGCTCGATGTTGTCGCACTGACAAAGAAGTTCTTTGCGTCACATCCCGACAACTACGACCAGCTGGTGCTCTGGGCCGACGCGCCGGTCATTACCGACGCGTTTGCCTACGAGACGACGGTCAAGAACGAAGTGCGCGGTATCGGGGTCAACACTTACGATCTCTCGGCTGAGTTTGGCAGCGGCGGCCGGCTCCGCAGCATCGCAGTGATGGATTTCCTGGGAAAATATCCGGATAATCCGCTGCAGAAGTTTCTCGGCGAGAACAACACGGTCAGCCTCATGGGCCAGGAGTGCGGTCATCGGTGGCTGGCGTTTCTCGAATTCCTCGATCGCACACGGCAGTCGTCCGATGCCCTTCTCGGCCGCGATCTCGCGCACTGGAGTTTCTTCTTCGATTCCGATGCCTCGGTGATGGAAGGGAACGACATCGAAGACCTCGGTGGCGGGTCGTTTCGAACTGTCGCCGCAGTGCAGCGATACAGCCTGCTCGATCAGTACGCGATGGGTCTCGTTCCCGACACTGCGGTGCCGCCGTTCTTCTATGTCGAGAGTCCGACCAACATGTCGTCAAACCGGACGCGCGAGTCGGCGCCTGAAGTCGGCATTACGTTCAACGGCACGCGCCGCGAGGTTCTCATCCAGGACGTCATCGCCGCCCTGGGCGCGCGTTCTCCGTCGTCAGCCGATTCCGCCCGCGTCCATCGTCAGGCGTTCCTCTACCTTGTTTCTGCCGGCAAGACCGCCGACTCGGGCCAGGTTGCGAAGATCGACGGCATCCGCCGCGCGTGGGAGACGTTTTTCTTCCAGGCCACCGACAGACGGATGCAGGCGATCACGACGCTCCGATAGAGGATCTATTGGGCGCGGGCGCTTATAATCGCCGCATGAAACAGTTCATGGTCGCGGCGCTGATGGCGCTCGCCGCGGTGCCCTTTGCGGCACAGAATTCGCGGACGCAGTCGGCGGACCAATCCCTCCAGCTGAAGAATCTCGATAACATCGAGCCGCTCGTCCGCCAGGCAATCAGCGAGAAGAAACTCCCCGGGGCAGTGGTGCTGATCGGGCGTCGCGATCGCACGCTTTACGAGAAAGCAATTGGCAATCGTGCCCTGGTGCCGGCGGCTGAGGCGATGACGCTTGATACGGTTTTCGATCTCGCGTCGCTGACGAAGGTCGTTGCGACGACGACGAGCATCATGATCCTCGTCGAAGAAGGCAAGGTTCGTCTCTCGGATCGCGTGTCGACTTTCATACCGGGGTTTGAACGATACGGAAAGGCTGATATCACCGTTCGCCATCTGATGACCCACATGTCGGGCCTTCGACCCGACGTCGATCTTGGAGACGCGTGGAACGGATCGGACGTCGCGATCAACATCGCCATTGAAGAGATCCCGACGTCCTCTCCCGGCGAGCGCTTTGTCTACAGCGATATCAATTACTTCCTGCTCGGCGACATCGTTCGCCGCGTGAGCGGCCAGCCGCTGGATCGTTTTGCCCACGACCGCATCTTTGCGCCGCTTGGTATGAACGACACGACATTTCTGCCTCCGGCGAATCTTCGCGCGCGCATCGCACCGACGGAGAACTGCACGCCGCTCGGGTGGCCGTGCGAGGGGCCTGGTTCGTCGATGCTGCGGGGTGTCGTGCACGACCCGACGGCGAGACGCATGGGAGGCGTTGCCGGGCACGCCGGACTGTTCAGCACAGCTGCCGATCTCGCGATCTTCTGCCGGATGCTCCTCGACGGCGGCGCCTATCACGGCACCCGGATCATGTCGCCATTGACCGTCGCAAAGATGACGACTCCGGGAACGTCGCCATCCGACCGCAACGTCCGCGGACTGGGCTGGGACATCGATTCGGCGTACTCCTCGAACCGCGGCGAACTGTTGCCCGTCGGATCGTTCGGACATACCGGATTCACCGGCACATCATTGTGGGTGGACCCGGTGACCGGCATCTTCGTCGTGTTTTTGTCGAATCGCGTGCATCCCGACGGCAAGGGGGACGTGACGCCTCTCCGCGCGCGCGTGTCGACGATCGCCGCGTCGGTCGTCAACGATGTCTCTCCCGAGGCGCGCACCTCGTCGGCGTGGACCGGACGCGATTTTGGTCCGTCCGGCGCGGCTCCCGCACCGCCGCCCGCGGTCCCCGTGCTCAGCGGAATCGACGTGTTGCGGACGAATGGATTTGCCGCCTTACAGGGAAAACGGGTCGGCCTCCTTACCAACCATACGGGCCGCGCGCGCGACGGAGCGACAACCATCGATCTCCTGCACGAGGCCAAGGGTCTTACGCTCGTCCGTCTCTTCAGCCCGGAACATGGCATCCGCGGCATTCTCGACGCCGCCGTGCCGTCGGCGACCGATGAGACAGGACTGACGATCCAGTCACTCTATGGTGAGACGCGCCGACCAACCGCCGCCATGCTCTCGGGAATCGACACGATGGTCGTTGATCTCCAGGACATCGGGACACGCTTCTACACCTACATGACGACGATGGCATACGTGATGGAGGAGGCCGCGAAGCATAAGGTCGCTGTCGTCGTCCTGGATCGCCCGAATCCGATCAACGGCTTCCAAATCGAAGGGCCTCTTCTCGACGAGGCGGCTCTCAGTTTCGTTGGTTATTTCCCGATGCCGATCCGTCACGGCATGACACTCGGAGAACTCGCGCAGTTGTTCAACGCGGAGAACAAGATCGGAGTCGACCTGACGGTCGTTCCACTCCGCAACTGGAAGCGCGATCACTGGTTCGACTCGACCGGCCTCCCCTGGATCAATCCGTCGCCCAACATGCGCAATCTGATCCAGGCGACGCTCTATCCAGGAATCGGTGCGATCGAAGGCACCAATGTGTCGGTCGGTCGCGGCACCGATACGCCCTTTGAGCAGGTTGGCGCCCCGTGGATCAATGGCGTCGCGTTGGCCGACGCTCTCAACGCGCGAGCCATTCCCGGCATTCGCTTTTACCCGGTGCGCTTCACCCCGACGTCCAGCAAGTACGCGAATGAAGAATGCGGCGGCGTGTTCATGATCGTCACCGATCGGGCGGCGATTCGTCCGGTGCGAGTTGGCGTCGAAGTGGCGGCAATGCTGCACAAGCTGTACGGCGCGAAATACGAGCTCGAGGCAGCCGACAAACTGTTTGGATCAAAGCAAGGTCTCGCTCAGATTCGCGCTGGTGCAGATCCGATGGAGATCGTGAATTCATGGGGCGCCAGCGAAGCGAAGTGGCGACTGCTACGGGCGAAGTATCTCCTCTATCGATAGTTCGTATACCAGCAGCCGAGAGCCAACAGCCGAGATCATCGCTTCTTATTCCGATACATCCTTTCATCCGCCACTTTAATTAGTGAAAGGACATCGTCGTCCTGACCGCCAATTTCCGCACAACCGACACTCAGGCCGACGCCGTCTGGCAATCCTTCCGCGTCAGGAGAGGTTGCGAAGGCCGCCTGGAGCGCGGTCGCTCTGCGCATCGCTTCTGCCTCGCGGCATGACATCAGAACCAGGAATTCATCACCACCCCAGCGAAACACGTAGTCGACCTCGCGCACGTTGCGGAGCAGAAACACCGCGACGCGCTGGAGTACCCGATCGCCCTCATCGTGGCCGAGCGTGTCGTTGATGGTCTTGAAGCGATCGATGTCGACGAACACCAGCGACAGTGGAATGTTGTAGCGGCGATGACGCTGGACTTCGCGGCCGATGATTTCATCGAAGTATCGTCGATTCCGACAGCCGGTCAGCGCATCGGTTGTGACCATCTGTCGAAGTTCGTTCTGTGCCGCCTCGAGCCGTGTGTTCGTGACCCGCAGTTCGTAGGTCATATCCTCGAACGCCATCAATTGCATGCCGAGCGCGGCCACGAGATACAGCCCGACGTCGATGTACGTGAGACGGCTGATTTCTTGACTCGTATGGGTCCCGAAGAGCATCCACAAGTGTGACCCTGCAACGGCGAGAAACGTGACGCCCACCACCAGCGCGCCGAGCAAGCGCGTTTGGCGGAGTACACGCAGGTGTCCGAGACCTGCCGTCGTGAGCGCCCCGGCAATGAGGAGATGCCCCGGGACGAAGGCCGCGGCCCTGCGCAACGCCAATGGGGCAAGCGAGAACCACAGAAACACTGGCAGTAACACCAGCGCATAGCTGCCAACGACCCGAGGACGCGCGCGATACGCGTCGGCAGCGAGGACGAAACCGAGTGCGCCAACGATGGCAAGGAACTGCGAGATCCCATAGGCAGCGTAGCCGGCCTTTTCCGCCTGGAATCCATGTGCGGCGAGTAGCAGTGAAAACGCGATCACAATCCAGCCTGAGACCCAGCAGACGATGTAGGTTCGTCGGCGGTAGACATAAAGCAGACAGAGAAGGGCGGCGACGAGAAGGGTGGCTATCCCGCCGAGTGTGCGAGGATCGATTTGTGCGTTGCTAATCAAAAGCGATCTTACAGGCGATAAAGCATGAGATAGACAATGACGCCGGTGACCGAGACGTAGAGCCAAATCGGAAACGTCCAACGCGCGATCGCGACGTGACGATCGAAACGGGCGCGCAGCCCGCGCGACAGCGTGATGACGGCCAGCGGGAGAACTGCCGCCGCGAGAATCACGTGCGTCAGGAGGATGGTGAAATAGACGATGCGAATCGGCCCGCGACCTTGAAACGGTTTCGACCCGATGTTGGCGTGGTAGATGACGTATGAGATCAGGAACAGTGTCGAGACGGCGCACGCCGAGATCATCACGGCGCGGTGCCGGCGGATCTGACCGGCGCGGATGAACGAATACCCGATGACGAGCAGAACCGCGGCGGTCGCATTCAAGAATGCGTTGAGTGCCGGTAGATCGGAGAGAGTCACACCCTTCCGACGATCATCAGGATCCAGAGGAGAGGCAGATAGATGATCGATGCCAGGAACAGACGTCGGGCGTCGGCGACCGCACGCGTGCGCGCGAACTTGAGCGTGAGACCGAGGAAGAGCAGACCGAGTCCGAGCGCCGCTGCGAAGTACCACGTGTTGGTGAGCCCGATCAGTGTTGGAGCAAGACTGACCGGCAGGAGCGCCGCACAATAGAAGACCGCCTGCCTCGCCGTGCTCCGGCCGTCCGGTTCAATCACCGGCAGCATGACGAAACCCGCGCGGGCGTAGTCGTCGCGATACATCCAGGCGATCGCAAGGAAGTGCGGAAGCTGCCACAAGAAGACGATCGCGAACAGAACCCACGCGCCCTGCGACAGTGCGCCGCGCGCCGCCGCCCAGCCAATCACCGGAGGCAGCGCTCCCGGGATCGCCCCGATGACGGTCGCGAACGATGATCGGCGTTTCAGCGGGGTGTAGACCAGCGCATACGTGAGCAGCGTCACCAGCGCAACCATCGCACTGAGCCGATTCACCGCGGCGCCGAGGAATGTCAGCCCTGCCAGCGCCAGCGCGGTGGCAAACACCAGCGATTCGACCGGCTGAAGACGTCCGTCCGGAACAGGACGAAATCGTGTCCGGCGCATGAGGCTGTCGGGAACCCGCTCGATGACCTGGTTGAATGCGGATGCGCCGCCGGCAACGAGCGCGGTGCCGATCACCGTGGACACGACCACCACGGCGTTCGCCAGATCGCCGCCGGCCATCACGTAGCCGGCAAGCGCTGAGGCGACCACCAGCAAGTTGAGACGAGGTTTTGCCAGCGCCACGAAGTCGCTGGCGCGGCTGCGCGCCGCCGTCAGCGCGATCGCCTCGCCCTTCATCCACGCACCTCGCGAAGCTCCTTGTCGAGCAGGGGAATGTCTGCCCGGCGTGACGTCTTGACGTCCCCGATCACCGGTTGTTGAAGTGTGCGGCGGACAATTCGTAGCGTCAGCACCAAAGATGTCCCCAGTACCAGCGCGCCGTTGACCACGTGCGCGGTATTGATGATCGGTTGAAGCCCAGACATTACCACGAGCGCCCCCAGTGTTGCCTGTGAGCAGACCAGGAGGAACAGCAAGGTCGCCGGTCGAATAAGGTCCCGCTGAGGGCGATGCCAATGCCAGATATGAGCGGTAGTGAGGGTGATGGCTGCCAGGACCAGGACGCCTCCGACACGATGTGCGAAGTGAACCCCGATTGCGGCAGTCCAGTCGGGCGGCAGCACGTGTCCGAAGGCGAGCGGGAAGGTTGGAATCGCCAGTCCCGCGCCGATGTGCCGCATCGTCGCGCCGACGAGAATCTGACAATAGACGAGGACCGTCGTCACCAGTGCAATCCGTCGAAGCATCGGATCATTGAGAGAGGTCGTGCCGGCCGTCCACGAGCGAGAGGTCACGAGCGCGAGCGTGATCGTGATGCAGAAAAACAGCTGGGCGAGTCCGGCGTGGCCAATCGACACCGCTGGCGGCAGTAGCAGAAGCACCGTCAATCCGCCAAGCAGGCCCTGCAGGATGACAGCGCCCAGCGCGCCGAACCCGAGCCGTCGGACCCATGCACGCGGCTCGACCCGCCATGTCCAGATCGCCAGAATGATGGTGAGGAAGCCTACCGTGCTCGCGATCAGCCGATGCGTGTGTTCGTAGCGGATTCCGCCGACCCACTTGTTCATCGGAAATGTGAACATGAACCAGCCGTAGGTGTTTGGCCAGTCGGGAACGGAAAGTCCCGAGCCTGTGCTCGTCACCATCCCACCCGCTGCAATGAGCAGAAGCGTGGAGGCGACGACGAGCTTGGCATAACGGTTCAACCAGATCATGATCAATTGGAGCGTGGCGCGGCCGTTTTGAATGTGAACGTGAGTTCTTTCGATTCCTTCTCGCCCAGCGTGACGGTCTGGATCTGGGTCCCGAGCTTCTCGTGCCACGCTTCGACGGTGTAGGTTCCCGCTGGAAGATCCTTCAACTCGAACTTTCCACCGCCACGGGTCACCGCGAAGTACGGGTGATTGAGCACGCCGACAAAGGCGTGCATCCAGTTGTGCACGTCGCACTTGAAGTGCACCATCACCTCGGGCTTGGTGAAGACCTTTTCGTCCACCATGTTCTTGATGTGTTGCCCCTTGTTGAAGTCGCGGTTCGCGGTCGCCAGTGCATGAACGTTGTGGACTGTATCGTCGCTGTTTGAAATCGCCAACTTCTGTCCGGCGCGAACACCGAGCACGTGTGGCTGATACCGGCAGGCCTGCTGATCCAGCTTCACTGGCTCGGTCGGCACGTCGAACCAGTAATCGCCCAGGCCGTCCTTCACGTAGACGAACACGTTTTCGAGGCCGTCGTTATCGACGACGAAGTTCTCCGATTTTGCTCCACTCGGATTCTGCTGACTGCAATACGGATCGCCCTCGATCTGGAGCGAAGGATTTGCCGGGACGGCCCCTTCAATCGTGACGCGTCCAGTGACGTTTCCTGCCTTCGATTGATCGACGCGTTTGGCGTTCGGCGGCGGCGCACCCGGTGCCTCGTCTTTCGGTCCGCCGCACCCAACGCCGACGACCATCAGCGCGACAGCAAAAAACGGCCGCAACTTATTCACATGCATGGAGTTATTACAAAAAATACCACAAAAAGGTGCCAGCCACCTTTTACGGAAAGGTGCCAGCCACCATTTACGATTTACGGCTTCAGCTTGCGGAGAATGCGGTCCTGAATCCAGTGCTGATCCCACCACTCGATTGGATTCACCATGTGGCCGTTGACGAGCATCGTGAAGTGGAGGTGATCGCCACCCGCAAGCCCGGTCATTCCGCTCTTGCCGACCTCTTCCTCTTTCTCGACCATCTGACCCGCTTTCACACTGATGGACGATAGATGTCCATAGAGCGAGTGCAGGCCCATCCCGTGATCGATGATCACGCAGTTGCCATAAATACCCAGCTCGTCGGCGAACACCACCTTGCCACGATTTGCGGCAACGATTTTCACATTGGCGAGCGACGCCAGGTCGAAACCGAGGTGCACCTGCTGATCGACTTCCTTGCCGTTATAGATGTAGGTGCGTTGGTCGGCGAACGCAGACTCGACGGCGTTGTTTCCGAACGGATGAAAGACGACGCCGCGCCACAAAATTTCCGGCGCTGACTCCTTGGCAAAGGACGCGATCTTTTCCGCGTTCTTGCGCCGCAGTTCGCCATTGATCACGAGGAACTTTGCGAGGTTGTCTCCCTCGGCCTTGACCTCGGTGGTTCCGGCAAGAATGGCCGGGACGACGCGGTCGAGGAGCTTGTCGTCGATCGGAATCTTGCTCTTCTTGAATGGCTTGGGAAACGTGGTGTAGTCGAAGTCGCCCCTTGCGGTGTTGCCCGCTTCGTCACGCGCGAACAATCGGATCGGCGTCTTCACGTCCTGATCGTAGCGAAGCGCGAAGAACGCAATGCGGAGCGATGGATCGTCGAGCTTGACGCCTTCAACCGTCGACGCCCCGGTTGCCGGATAGCCGGGATACTCGAGATCTCCGACAAGCACCCCCGACGTGACATCCCCAGGCGTCACGCGGTACACCACCATTTCGGAGCCGCCGAGATTGATGTAATGCTTCGACGAAACGATCGAGACCTGCGGCCGTTCGAGCCGAACCTGGACGTCGTGACTGGCAGACGACTCGAGGGTCCGGAACCCGCGCAATACCGGACGCGACGCGGTGACGACGATCCGTGCCGGACCGGTTTTCAGATCGGGGACTTCCTGCTTGCCGACGGTCCGAGTCACCTTCAGCTTATCCGGCCCATCCAGCTTGATGCCTTCACCCGACGGCTGCCCACCGATCATTTGGTACAGCGTCGTCTGCTTGCCGTTCTGATCGAACGTGATCTTCAGTGCTTTGAGATTTGCGCCCGGCGCGCCGACCACAACCTCGACCGGTGTGCTCGCGCCGACAAATTTCTCCGGCTTCGCGATTTGGATTGTGGGACCGCCGCCGCGACCAGCGACGACGTACGCCACGCCGGCGGCCAGCGCGAGGAGAAGAATGAGTCCGAAGAGATATCGCATCGCGCTTATTGTTTCAGAAAATCGCCGATCGTTCAGGTAGGTTTCTCGCCTTGCGACGACGGTCGCCAGCTTGACCCTTGTTTACAGCGACTGCTAACATTGAGGGTTCCTGTCAGGCCCGTGTGCCGGTATCGTCTAGGGGTCAGGACACGTGGTTCTCAGCCACGGGACCGGGGTTCGAATCCCCGTACCGGTACTTCACTCGCCCATCCTTGGGTGACGGTCTCCGCCAACTCCGCATCGTCGCTATCTGCGGTGCACGTCCTTGCCTCCATGATCACTCCGTTGCATTTTGGGTCCCAGAAGAGTAGCTTCTGTCCACTACGGACAACGGGCCTGGAGGGCGCAATGCGCGACTGGAGGAAGGTCGTGCGTGCCATCGTGGCGGTCGTCGCATGCGGGTGCCTGACGGCGCCGATGGCGGGCGCGCAGGTACTGTACGGCAGCATCCTCGGGAACGTCCAAGACTCGAGCGGCGCGGCGTTGCCGGGCGCCACGGTGAGCATCACCAGCCTGGAGACCAACCTGACCCGCTCGACCGTCACGAACGAGGTCGGCGGTTATGCCTTTGCCAACGTGCTGGCTGGCACATACGCCGTGAAGGTGTCCCTTGACGGGTTCAAGGAGTTCGTCAAGACCGCGGTGCCGGTGACCGTGAACACGGTCAGCCGCGTGGACGCGGCCCTCGACATCGGTCAACTCAGTGAGACCGTGACCGTGCAGTCGGAACCGGCGCTGCTGCAGACCGACAAGGCCGACACGCACACCGAGCTCACGTCGGTTGCCATTACCCAGCTGCCGCTCCCCCAGAACCGCAATTACCAGTCGCTCATCAACCTGGTGCCCGGCGCGACGCCGGCGCGGATGCAGAACAGCGAGGTGGACACACCGGGTCGCGCGCTGAACACGAACGTGAACGGGCTCGACAGCAACAACAACGGCACGCGCACGGACGGCGCACAGAACCTGAACATCTTTCTGCCGCACCACACCATGTACGTCTCTCCGGCCGAGACGATCGATACGGTGAACGTCAGCACGAGCAACTTCGACGCCGAGCAGGGCAACGCGGGAGGCGCCGCCATCACCGTGGTCACCAAGTCGGGCACCAACGAGTTGAAGGGGTCCGCTTTCGTCTTCTACAACAACCAGAACTTCAATGCGAGGCCCTACTTCGCGACAGAGAAGCCCGAGGCGAGCTCCCACATCGACGGGGTGACGCTTGGCGGGCCGATCTCGAGAGACAAGCTGTTCTTCTTCGGGGCGTGGGAAGGCCAGTTCCAGAGGACGCCGCAACAGTTCTTCTACGACGTGCCGCCAGCGGCGTTGCGCGCGGGCGATTTCAGCCAGGCGTTCAACGGGGACGGCAGCTTGCAGATCATTTACAACCCGTTCACGGGCAATCCGGACGGCACCGACCGCGAGCCGTTCCCGGGCAATCGAATCCCCGCCGTGTTGCTCAGCCCGGTCGCGCAGCAGATTCAGGCCCTGTATCCCGACATCAACATCCCGACCGCCAGCACCGCAAACGGGAACGTCGGGGGTGTGCCGATTCGCCGCAACTTCGTGCGCCAGCAGGATCGCAAGTTCGACCGGAACAACTACGACTTCAAAATCAATTACAACCACTCGCCCTCGAACCAGGTGTGGGGCAAGTACTCGCGCATGCGGGCCGACGTAACCTCGCCGCAGCCGCACCTCGGGTACGACGGGACGCTCACGGGCGAAACGACCGTCCAGCAGTACACGTTCGGCGAAACGTGGACCATCAACTCCACCACGGTGTTCGACGCGACGCTCGGGATCTCCAGGATGACGCAGACGGCGGAGGAGAGCGACATTGCCCTAGGC
>Ga0207701_10000066_pt1 | contig 88102 bp, 73 predicted proteins | sample KBSSwiSSwithPhiX_FD_184294 | JGI IMG/M metagenome (GOLD analysis project Ga0207701, IMG submission 184294) | Switchgrass rhizosphere bulk soil microbial communities from Kellogg Biological Station, Michigan, USA, with PhiX - S5 (SPAdes) (version 2) | ecosystem: Environmental > Terrestrial >...
CAACTTCAGCGTGTTCTTCAACGTGATGTTGTGCGGCATCGGCCTGCTGACGATTCTGATTTCGTCGGGTACCGCCGAACGCGATCACCTGCCGTCCGAGTACTACGCCCTCATGCTCTTTTCGATCTCCGGCATGATGCTGATGGGATCGACCAAGGACCTGCTGCTGATCTTCGTCGCGCTCGAGATCATGTCGCTCGGCGTGTACGTGATGACCGGACTCAAGCGCTCGAGCGAGCAGGGCGCCGAGGCGGCCTTCAAGTACTTCGTGCTCGGCGCGTTCTCGAGCGCGTTCTTTCTGTACGGCATCGCCTTCACCTACGCCGTGGCCGGCACCACGCGGCTCGACGAGCTGGGCATGAGGATCGCCGGCTCGGTTCAGAAATCCACCGGCCGGTCGCGTTCGACACGCCGCCTTCGCGGCCTGCGCCGTCTGTGCCGGCGCGGAACGACGTCGATTGCCAGCATCGACGTCGTTACCGCACACATCAGCGTGAACGGCAAGACCGGACCGTTTGCGTAGGGTCGCTGGACCGCGCTCGGAACGGCGTTACGGCAACGTCGGTCGCGTTACGCCGCTAGCTCACCTTGAACATCAGCTTCTTGGCCTTGGCCCTGACCCTCAGCACTCTGGTGGACGAGGCGAGGTAGAGGTAGCCGTCGGCGCCGAGCTCGCAATTGGACACGCCCTGATCGGTGCTGATAAAGCCGATCCGCTCGCCTGCGGGCGTGAACACCGTGACGCCTTCGCGCGTGGCCGCCCACATGTTGCCGGCGGCGTCGATCTTCAGGCTGTCGCCACCCATCACGACATTGCGGGCCACGAAATTGCGGCGGTTCGAGACGTTCCCCTGCTTGTCGAGGTCCCACATCACCCAGCCTGTCGGCGCGTCGGAGGAATAGAGCTTTGTCCCGTCCGGAGAGACGCCGATCCCGTTCGGCGTTGTCATCGTGTCGAGCAGGTGCAGGCTGTTGTCGGGTGCAAGGCGGAATATCCCCATGTAGTCGAGGTCACGGTCGGGGCCAGCATTGCGGTTGACGAGGCCGTAGGGAGGATCGGTGAAGTAGATTGAGCCATCGGGGCCGAGCACGCAATCGTTGGGCGTGTTCAACCGCTTTCCCATGTAGCGGTCGACTAACACGGTCTTCTTCTTGGTGGCGAGGTCGATGTGATAGATGGCGCGTCCGCCCGATCCCGCGACGATGAGACCGCCGCGTCCCAGGATCAGGCCGTTGGTACCGGGCTCGCGAATGGCGGGGTTCCAGGCCACTCCGCCGACGTCATAGCCCGATGGCTCCAGCCAGACCGAACGGCCCTCTGTAGGCGACCATTTGACGATGTGGTTGACCTGGGTGTCGGAGACCAGCAGGTAGCCGTTGTTGCCGCCAACCCAAACCGGCCCTTCGGCATGCAGGAAGCCGTCGCAGATCTTTTCCACCTTGGCGTCGGCGTCAATGAGGACGTCGAGGCGGGGATCAAGCCGGTTGACCTTGCCAGTCTCCGGGTAAGGCGCCTTCAGGTCCGTGGGAGGAAGCGCGATCTGTGGGCCGGTCATCGGCGCGGGCGGCGGAGGCGGTGTCGCGGGCGCGGTCGGAGCGCCGACGGTCTGGGCCAGGGCGGCGGAGGGGCCGGCGGCAACTAGGGCCGCGATGAAGGTTCGGCGAGAAAGCTGGTTCGGCATGGGCGTGTCCTCCTCCTTGTTTGTTATCGGTGCCTACCCTAGGCGGAGATTGCGAAGGAGTCAACGGTTCTCGACAAATCCTTTCGCTTGTCTCCGTATACACGCGCCGACCGGGGGCATACTGGAACCAACTACATCCGCGCCGAGCGACCCCTCTTTCGGTTCCGATCGTCGATCTTTAGACGCTCAAGTGGTGAGTGCGGCATCAGTCCGGCGTGGTTGACTAGGACATCAACGCGACCGTAGGTCTGCCCGCGAGCGACTGCAGCCTATCGACGCGCCGCGCGCCCAGCACCACGATCGCGCCCTGCGCGGAAAGGAATCTGGCGGTCGCCTCGCCGCAGGCCGTCGGGTTGATGCAACCCATTCCTGAGATAGCTTCTAGTCTTTCGGCACGGCAGCCGGAACACGTCGCGCGGGAACGAGCGCGCGCAACCACTCACGTACCGTCCCCGGACACGGCGGAAGCGGATCGCACGCCAGCAGATACAACATGACCGTCGTCAGCACGGTGAGTCCATGCGCAACGATGAAGCTGCTCACTCCCAGATTGAGAACGGCGAGCACCTGCGGGTACTGATAGACGAACAGTACCGGGAAGAAGAGCATCAACGAGAAGGTGAGGAACGCGATACGCAGCAACGCGTCGCGCACGCGCCTGGGATTCCGGAATCCTCGCGACACGCGGCGATATTCGTTGTTTTCGTAAGTCTCTACCGGCACCTTGAAGAGTGTCTGCGTGAGCAAGTAAAGCAGTCCGCCGCAGAATGCCGCCAGCGCAATCCGGAACGCCCGGCCGCCAATCACGAAATGCATTCCGGCCCAGACGAAGAAGACGACGATGCTGAAGTTGGTCAATTGGAAGGCCAACCACACGTTGGTCCGGCCGGTGAGCACCTGAAACCGGCGACACAGCCACTCTGTGAGATCCAGCAGGGCGGAATCGACGTGAAGCATTCTTCAGCAGCCAATCACCATACCAGTTCGCTAATCCGCGCCATCAACGCGTTGTGATCGCGACCGCAAAAGGGTCAAGTAGAATCGCGCGCCATGGCGCGCAAAGCCGACTTCGCCCGCGTGCGTAAAGTGGGTCTGGCGATCCCCGGGCTCGAAGAAGGGAAGGCGTGGAACGGGCCCTGCCTGAAAGCGAACAAGAAGATCGCCGCATGCATGGCGACCCACAGATCCGTCGAACCGGGCACGCTGGTGGTCGTCGTGGGGGAGGACGTTCGCGATGAGTTGATCGAAGGGGATCCGGACGTCTACTACATCAAGGATCACTACGTGCCGTGGCCGACAGTCCTCGTGCGGCTCGAATTGATTGACGATGTCGCGTTGAGGGACTTGTTGATGATGGCCGCACGCTACCGGTCCACAACTGCTGCCAAGGCCGCAGGGACGCGCAGACGATAGGCATCGTCGCGGCAACTGACGAATCGTCTCACATCACATCTTCATCCGCAGAAAACACGCGAGGGATAAAACAGGGGGAGGGACCCGGCCACGTCCCTCGCGTATTCGAACGCGTCTACCGGCCGAACTTCGCCCGGAGAATCATGATCCCGCCCGCCAGTAGCCCCAACGCAGACACCGTCGAACCCGGATCAACCTCGGGAGCGGCCACAGGCGTTGCACCGAGCACCACCTGCAGCGAAGCCACCATCACGACAATACCCATTACATACAACGCGCGCATCGTTTCACCTCCGTTCGTTATTGCGTTCAAGACCACGCAGACAAATGTCCGCTGGCAAATACGTACGCCCGCTCACGCTCGGGCAGGCCGCCCAGATGTTCGGTAGTACAGCTTGGCTATGAGGAAAATAAACTGGCGGCCACAAGAGGCCGGGAAACGCCGTCGTCGTGAGCATGGGGAGCTCTCGTGGCGCGAACAGCAAAGCGGATTCCGAGTCTGGACATTTTCTTAAAGTGCCGGATCTGGCCCAAAGGTGCGATGTTTTTCGCGGAATGGATGAAAGTGCACTTGGAAAAAACGTGCAATACGCGGACTTTATGACCCTGTTGCGCTGTTTTCCGGCCGGTCTCCCGCATTCTGAGGGAGACACCCAGCGCGACGTGATATCCAGATGCAAGGTCTCACGTTCGAGCCCCGAACCCCGTACGGGTACCACGCCTCAAGTTCAAGGAAGACAGTCAAAAAGCGGCGCATCCACCCCAGAGAAGGTGGCGCCTGCGCTATGATGCGCCCGCCTATACAACCGAGTCGTCGTCAGGAGGTCCCATGTCACGAGCGAAGATCGCGTGCGCCTCCGTTGGACTCCTCATCATCCCCTCGCTGGTGTACGCGCAGGCGTCGATTAGCGGCATCGTGCGCGACACGTCGGGAGCCGTCCTTCCAGGCGTCAATATTGAAGCGTCCAGCCCAGCTCTGATTGAGAAAGTTCGGTCCGTCACGACCAATGACTCCGGCCAGTACCGCATCGAGAACCTCAGACCCGGGGTTTACACGGTCACGTTCGGCCTTTCTGGGTTCGGTACGGTGAAGCGCGAAGGCATCGAGCTGAGCGGCACATTCGTCGCGACCGTCAACGCGGAGCTGCGAGTCGGGGCGGTCGCGGAAACCGTCACGGTCACCGGCGAGTCGCCGGTCGTAGACGTGCAGAGTTCCAGCCGTGAACGCGTGCTCACCGCGGAAGTCATCAACAACGCGCCGGTAAACCGCTATCCGTCGTTCGTGGCCGCCATGATTCCCGGCGTGAACAACAGCACGGTGGACGTCGGCGGCAACAACGGCAGCCCGACAACCGGCGGCGGCGGTCTCACGGTGCATGGCAGTCGCGCGACCGATCTCGAGATGTTGCGCAACGGCGTGTCGATCTCCACAGTCGAGACCGGCTCGAACACGCAGGGCGTGCCGAACATGGCGGTCTTCGCGGAGATGGCGGTCGAAACCGCCACGGTGTCGACCGAAGAGCGAGGGTCTGGTGTGCGGCTGAATTTCATTCCGCGCGAAGGCGGCAATACCTTCAACGGTATGCTGATCAGCTCGTTGGCCAACAAAGCGATGGCCGGCAACAACTTCACGCAGGCGTTGCGCGATCGCGGGCTGCGGACGCCGAACAATCTGAAGAGCAGCGGCGAGGTCAATGCCGCCTACGGTGGTCCGATTCTCCGCGACCGGCTCTGGTTCTTCGGCACCGTCCTCTACAACCGGACGCAGAACTGGGTTGCCGGCATGTTCGTCAATCGAAACGCTTTCAGTCCGACGTCACTCGCCTACGATCCCGACCCGAACCAACCCGCGTTTGTCGACGTGCTGACGCGCAACGGCGCCGGACGCGTCACCTGGCAGGTGAACAGGAATCACAAGGTGGCCTTCGCCTACGAGAACACCTACACGTGTCAGTGTTCGACCGCGACGACCGCAATCGTATCGGCCGAATCGGGATTGCCGCAGCGCTACTGGCCGAATGGCGGCTGGAATGCCGAGTGGACCGCGCCGCTGACGTCGCGCCTGCTGCTCGAAACGGTCGTCTATCACCGCTTCATCAACAGCCGCCGGACGCACCCGTTCGGGCTTCCGGACGTCGGCGACGCCATCGAGGACGTCCTTGCCTACAACGTCGACGCGATCGCGAAGAATCTGATCGGCGTGCAGGATCAGGCACTCGGGATTACGCACCACGCGTCCACGGTGTCGAACATGCGCAACAAGAGCCACGATACGCCGTTCCGCGTGGCGCTTTCCTACATCACCGGCGCACACAGCTACAAGTTCGGCATCTCGGACAACATCGGTGGAAAGCAGAATCTGGTGATGAACTTCGACGCGCCGTACTGGTATCGCACCAATAACGGGGTGCCGAACCAGATCACGATGAACGCCACCCCGTTTGTTCAGCTCGCGAACCTCGACGCCGACCTCGGCGTCTACGCACAAGACCGGTGGACCATACGGCGCGCCACGGTTTCGTACGGTCTGCGCTACGACCACTTCGCCAGCTCGTTCCCGGAACAGCGCATCGGACCGGCGCCGCTCGTGCCCAATCGAAACTTCACGCTGGCATCGACCGACGGCATTTCGTGGCACGACATCTCACCGCGTGCCGGCGTCGCGTACGACCTGTTCGGGAACGGCAAGACGGCACTGAAGGGTTCATTCGGCAAGTACGTGGCGGGACAAGCGCTTCGCGGCAACGACGCGAACGTGATCTTCGGCGACGGCCTCAACCCAGCGCAGCGCGTCGTCACGACTGCCAATCGATCGTGGAACGACGCGAACCGGAATTTCCGGCCCGACTGCGACCTGCTGAATTTTGCGTCGAACGGCGAGTGCGGAGCGCTCAACAACACCGACTTCGGCAGCCTGCGTCCAGGCAGCACCTACGATCCCGAGATTCTGCGAGGCTGGGGTAAACGGATGTACAGCTGGCAGTTCTCGGGAAGCGTGCAGCAGCAGGTGATCGATCGGATGTCAGTCGAGGTCAGCTACTTCCGCCGCGTCTATGGCAATTTCAACGTCGTCGACGACCGCGCGCGATCCGCTGGCGACTTCGATGCGTTCAGCATCACCGCGCCGGGCGATCAGCGCCTCCCCGAGGGCGGCGGATACACCATCGGAGGGTTGTACAACGTCAAGGAGGCGATGTTCAGCACACCGGCCAACAACTACATCACGTTCGCGAACAACTACGGGAAGCAGACGGAGCATTGGGACGGCTTCGACGTGCTCGTCAACGTGCGCCCACAGAACGGCGTGAGCCTGCAGGGCGGATTGAGCAGCGGGCGCACGACGATGGATAACTGCGAAGTGGCCGCGCGGCTGCCCGAAATCCTCACGGGATTGCCCGTCTTGAACGATGTCAACGCCGGCGTGCAGTTTCCGGCGCAATACTGCCGTCAGCAGTCGCCGCTTCTGACGCAGGTGAAATTCCTCGGGTCGTATGACATCCCGAAGATCGACGTCCTGATCAGTGGCGCGCTCCAGAGCGTCCCGGGACCGCAGCTGATTGCCAACTTCGTCGCGACCAATGCCGCCGTCCTGCCGTCTCTCGGACGGCCGCTCGCAGGCGGCACCGCCAACGTGACCGTGAACGTCGTCGAGCCGGGCGCGCTGTACGGCGATCGCCGGAATCAGTTCGATCTGCGAATCGGCAAGGTATTGCGGTTTGGCCGCACCCGGACGAAAGTGAATCTGGACATCAACAACGTGTTCAATGCGAATCCGGTCCTGACGGAAAACACCAGCTTTGCCGTCTTCCGGCAGCCCGCGTCGATCCTACCGGCGCGGATCGCGCGCATCGGCGTCCAGTTCGATTTCTAATTCAGATGAATAGCGGGGGCGAGGCTCGACACCCTATAATCCGGCCGCGACAGGTTTCGGCCCCGTCCTCGGCCGGACCGCATCGAAAGAAGAAGCTATGCGCCTTTTCTTACTGACCACGATCGCGTGCCTCGTGATTTCGAGCTATCCGCGTGCACAGGCCCCGACGCTGAACCGGGAAGTGCCGCCGATGTTGCCGCTGAAGCAGGTCGCGTATATCAAAGCGTCGAACGCCGAGGCGTACGACCATTTCGCCTGCGGAGGCGGAAATCAGGGCCACACGGGCACGTCGATCGCGCTCAGCGGCGACGCGAACACGATGGCCGTCGGCGCGCCGTTCGAGAGCGGTGGGTCGCGTGGCGTCAACGGCAACCAGAACGACAACTCGATGTATGCCGCTGGAGCGGTATACGTCTACATCCGTCAGGGGCAGTCGTGGACGCAGCAGGCGTACGTCAAGGCGTCCAACCCTGGGCTGAACGATCATTTCGGATCGTCGGTGGCGCTGAGCCGCGATGGCAACACGATGGCGGTCGCCGCACATTGGGAAGCGAGTTCGGCAACCGGCATCAACGGCAACCAGAATGACGACTCCATCCCGCAGGCCGGGGCCGTCTACGTGTTCACGCGCACGGGGACGACGTGGACGCAGCAGGCGTATGTGAAGGCGTCGAACACCGGCAAGGCTGACGAGGCGAACACGCCTGGCGACGGCGATCAGTTCGGTTTCTCATTGGCGCTGAGCGGCGACGGCAACACGCTGGCGGTCGGCGCGATCACCGAAGACAGCGGCGCGCAGGGTATCAACGGCAACGACAAGGATGATGCGGCGGTGTCCGCGGGCGCGGTCTACGTGTTCGCGCGCACGGGGACGACGTGGCGCCAGGAGGCGTACGTCAAGCCCGCGACCAACGAGGCGGGCGATCTCTTCGGCTTCTCGGTGGGGCTCAGCTCCGACGGCAACACGCTCGCCGCGGCGGCGTTCAACGAGAGCAGCTCGGGTCACGGCGTCAATCCGCAGCACGACAACAAGTTCGGCCAGTCTGGTGCGCTCTTCGTCTTCACGCGGCAGAATGGCAACTGGAGCCAGCAGGCGTTCATCAAAGGATCGAAAAGCGAGCCAAGCGACGGGTTCGGCTTTGCCCTGTCCATGAGCGACGACGGGAACACCATCGCCGTCGGCGCCGGCGACGAGGCCTGCCTGACGCCGGGCATCGATCCACCGGGGTGCGCCGACGACGCGCCGCCGGGAAGGGGTGCGAACATCTGGGTCGGCGCGGCGTACGTCTTTGCCCGCACCGGCACCACCTGGAAGGAGCAGACGTTCATCAAGGCTCCCAATGCGCGACCGTACAACTCGTTCGGCGTCAGGCTGGCACTGAGTGGCGACGGCAATGCGCTGGCCGTCACCTCGTATCTCGAGGACAACGCCGGCCATGGCGTCCGCCCGCCGCAGCTCCAGCAATTTCTAATTCAGGAAATTTTCAATGGCTGGCGCGAGCACAAGAACGAGGCGGAGGAATCCGGCGCGGCGTATCTCTTTACCCGCAGTGGCGACAAGTGGACGGCGGGCGCGTGGATCAAGGGCGACAATACTGACGCTGGCGACGAGTTCGGCAGCGCTGTCGCGATCAGCGGCGACGGTCACACGATTGTGTTCGGTGCCCATCAGGAGGACAGCGCCGCTCGCGGCGTCAACGGCAACCAAGGTGATAATTCGGCGTCCGATTCCGGCGCCGCGTACGTGTTCGCGTATTGAAAGTCGGGCCGGCTAAAGCCGGCCCCTACGAGCCGGCCCCTGCGAAGCGTCGCCTGCGCTACTACGCTGCTCTGAGCGGCAGGTGAATCTTGATCGTCGTTTCACCCGCTGTGTCGGTGTCCATCCACAGATGACCGCCGCAATGACGGACAAGCCCATGAAGCGCGGAGAGATCGCCAATGGCGGTGGCGCCGTCGGCCGGTTCCGAACCGTTTCCTTCGGCTGGCGGCTGCGCCCCATCTTGCGTCACGGTCAGCAGGACATGAGGTCCCTGCCGGACGTTCGGGTACTTCGCGACGAATTGCCCATCCACGTTGGCGGCGTCGATGTCGAACACGATCCGCCCTCCTGACGGGATGCGTCCGCGGCTGTATCGAGCGAGGTTGATCAACATGCGCTCGACACGCTGCGCGGTCACATCGACGGTCAACGGCGGCACCTCTCGCGGCGGTTGCTCCGGCAGTACGACTTGGACATCATCGCCGGCGAGCTCCTGAAGAATCGGCTCCAGGTCACGCAGCACCCGATGCATGTCCACCGGTTCGAGGCTCATGGCCTGCTCGTCCGCGTATCGGGCAAGCTGGCGCAGTGAGGCGGCCACGCGGTCCACTTCGCCAATCATCTGTTCGCCAGATCGGCGCGCCTCATTGCGGTTTTCGAGCATGGCGATGAAGCGCCGGCCATGGTTCGCTGCCTCTCGCAGGAAGTTGACACAGGTGAGCGCGACTTCGGCAGCCATTCTGCCAACCGCTTCCATGTGCTGTGCGCGAATGAGTTTTTCCTGCAGCATCCAATTCGGCGTCAGGTCCTCGATGACGATGTTGATGGCGTCGCGCGTGGGCGTCGCGCGCAACCGCAGCATGAGGCGTGACTCGTCCACCCTGCGACGGGTGCATTCCGCGGACGCGGCGTCCTCTGAGGAGGCGCTCCGTTCAAGCAGCCACGCCAGCTCGTTCGACGACTCGAAACACTCGGACGCGAGCTGCAGCCTGCGCTTTACGCCCGCGGACGGGCAGCCGAACAGCGCCCCGAACGCTCGGTTCGCATGCGTGACCGCGCCGGCGCGAGTCGCGCGGCACCACGGCATCGGGAAATTGTCGAATTCCTGATCGACTTGCTGCACGGCCTCTTCGAGCTGACGCTGACGTTGTCGAGCCTCGTCGAGGTTCGTGCGCAAACCGTCACGTTCTGCGCGAGTGGCAACGAGCTCACGAGCCGCCGTGTCGAGTGCGCCCTCGAGCTCCGCGATTGTGCGATCCAGGCCGCTTTGTGTCGATGCGAATGCGCGTTGCAGCGCCTCGCGCTCGGTGTCGAGTTGGCGAAGTCGTTCCTGCAGCGTGTTCAGCGACGCATGGTAATCGCTGCGTTCGCGCGCAAACTGCGTCTGCTCGTTCAGCGCCGCGACACGTTGATCCCGTGCTTGTTCTTCGGCCTCGCGCAACGACGACTGGGTCGTCGACAGCTGCTTTACAACCGCATCACATGAGCGCGTCGCGTCAGCGAGGCGCGTCTCGAGCTCGCGTTCCCGTTGCCCGAGCCGTTCGACCATCGTCTCCGAGCGGGCGAACTGCTCCTGCAACGTGGTGTGGGCGGCTCTGAGATCCCCGACTTCGATACGCAGGTCGTGCTCCCGATCGGCTCGTTCGACGTGCCGATGGAGATCGTCGACGTGGCGCGCGAGGACCTCGAATGCTGCTGATGGACGGGCGCGATACACCGCCCGCTTGACGGCGGTCTCGAAATCGGTCAGCAATGACGCCTTCGGCACGATGCAGTCGTCGGCGGTCAACTCGAGACTGTGCATCCAGCCGTCGCGTTCCGGCGCCATCAAGATCAGCGGGACGGAAAGGCCACGACTGCGTAAGTTCTTGAGAAAAGAGGCGCATTGCGGTTGCCCGAACTCGGCGTCGAGAATCAACGCCGAAAGATCGAGGTTGCGGAAGATCCAGTGCGCAGCGTCGCCGAGGTGCGTTGCGCTGCTGAGAACGACATCGGGACCGGCCGCGCGTAGCGCTTGACCGAGCGACGGGTCGCCTTGCTCCGGTGAAACGTAAAGAATCTTCATGCTCCTCCGTGAAAGGATGAGAAGCGCGTGCGACCTCCTCTATCGGCGCAATGCCCTAAGAACTGTAATTTCGATTACAAAGGTGTGGTGGGCTATGGACTCGTATCAACGTCCATAACGAAACGATAGCGAACCGGCGAGCCGTTTCGGGATGCGGGAACGAACGTGAACATCTTCGCTCGGCTCAGTAGCAGGGCGTCTTCCCAGTGCGCCGGCGACGAGAAGATCCTCGCGCGTTCGACTGTCCCGCTCTTCGAGACGACCATCTCGATCGTGCTTGTTCGCACCCGCAATCCGCTTACGAGCCGATGGACGAACCCGAGGGACGTGAGCCTCGGGGCAACGACCCCGGCGCCCTCACTCGAATACACATGGTCGTCTTCGGGCAACACGGCGAGCGAGGTTGGCACAATCCGATCGGAAACGCCTTCGGACGTTGGCGCCGTTTCGGTCAGACTCGCAGCGTCGCTGGCCGGCGCGATCGCGGGCACCTCCGCTTCGCTCACACTCTCCGCAGCTCCCCCAGGTGCGGCGATCCCGGCGCGACCTCTTGTAACGGGGCGAACGGCGTTTTGCGATCGAAGCAATCTTCGTTTCTCGTCTGGCTGCTCGACGGGCGTTGCTGGCGTCTCGGGCGAAGCGTTGGCCGCCGTCTCCGTCTCTGTTGCAGGCGAAAAGAACGCGGTGCGCTGTAAGCCAAGCCACGCACCCGCGGCGATGGCGGCGACGACGATGAGGGCGGCGCCCCAGATCACCAGGGGGTGTATCCGATTGGTTTGCGAGGAGTCCGGTGCCGGCGTTGTGCGCACGGGCCTCGCTGCGTCGTCTCGAATCAGATTCGGAGTGACGGCGGGTGGGGGAGCGGCCGGGCGCGATTCAGAAGGGCGTTGCCCGATGTTATCGAGGAAACCCATACGTAGCCGGTGGCTCGACGCAACCGGCAACGTACGTGCCACGACGGATCGCCAGCAGGGTAACGCGCCAGGTGTGAACGCCAACCGATCATCTGACGCAAAGCAGACTTAAGGTTCAATAACCGCGTTCACGGGAACCTATCCGCATTAATGTAAAAGGTCCGTGCCGGCAGCCGTTCAGCGTACTCGTTCCACCGATCTCGTTGCGCTTCTCGTCGTCTGCACCCTGGCCATTCTTGCGGGACTCGGAAACGGAACCTTCTGGGAACCTGACGAACCTCGGTTTGCCGAAGCCACGCGTCAGATGTTTGCTCGGGGCGACTTCCTGACCCCGTACCTGAACGACGCCCCGCGGTTCGAGAAACCGATCCTCTTCTACTGGGGGCAGGCGGCCGCGTATGCCGCGTTCGGCGACAACGAGTTCGCGGCCCGATTGCCTTCGGCACTTGCCGGCATTGGCATCGTCCTGGTTCTCTACCTGCTCGGTGTCGAGATCGCGTCTCGACGAGCGGCGCTCGTCGCCGCGCTCGTGATGGCGACAATGTTCCGGTTCGTCACGTTCGCGCGAATTGGTCTGACCGATGTTCCGGTCATCTTTTTCGTGGTCGCCGCGCTCCACGGGTTCATCCGAGCGATGTACCGGAGGTCGGCGGCGTGGGCGCTGGTTGCGTGGACGTGCGTCGCCCTCGGGGTGCTGACGAAAGGTCCAGTGGGATTGCTGCCTGTCGCCATTTGGGCCATGTATGCTGCGTTCAGCCGGAACCGGGCCCTGTTTGCGCGTACACGGCCCCTCATCGGGATGACGCTCGGGCTCGCGATCGTGCTGCCGTGGTATGTCGTCATGGTCGTTCAGCATGGACGCGCGTTCACCGATTTTGCGCTTGGCCACGAAGTCGTGGAGCGAATGCTGTCGGAGGCGTCGTTCGGCGCGCCGCCTCGCGGGTTCTTCTATTACTTCAAAATCTGGCCGGGAGACGCAGCGCCGTGGTCAGCCTTGTTCGTCGCCAGCATCGGATGGGTCGCATGGCGATGGTCGTCACTCGACAGGGCGGCCCGACAAGCCATCGTTTTCGCGGCCGCGTGGTTTATCTCCGTGTTCCTTGTCTTTTCGATGTCGCGATCGAAAGTGCCGCATTACGTACTTCCCGCGTATCCGGCGGCGGCACTTCTGATCGGCGTGTTCGTCGATCGTCTCGCGGACACGCGTGACGATGCACTGTGGTGGGGCGTGCCGATGGCCGTCGTCTCCGTCGCGTCGATCCTCGCGGCAGCTGCAACGGGACTCTTCCTGGACGTTCTGACGCCTGGCGACACGATTGTGAAGTGGCTCGTGCCCGGCGTCTTTGGCATCGGCGCTGCGGCAATTGGGGCTGCGATATGGAACCGCAAGTTGGTTCCGGCCGTGTACGCGCTGAGCGGCATGCTCGCGGTAGTCTTCGCGTTAACTGGCCTGTTCGTCGTGCCGCGCATCATCGAGCCGTTTAAGCCGATGCCGCTTCTGGCGCGGCAAGCCTCTGAATTTTCCCGGCGTGATGCGCCGATCGGGCTGCTGGGGCGGTATGGCCTTTCGAGCCTCATCTACTACTCGCGGCGTCACGTCGTGGCGCTTGATGGGGACGACCAGACCGTCATGTTTCTGTCGACGCATCCAGGTGCCGTCTGCGTGATGCCGATGTCTGACTTTGAACGGCTCGCGCCACGACTCCCCGGCTTCGACCGAATCGCGGTGGGGGAAGAATTCAACGTCCGGATCGAACGACTGCTCGAGCGTCAAAGGACGCCAGGGCGGCTCTGGGTTCTCGTCGGGCAATCTGACGTCGCGAACACGGCGCGCCAGCGACTATCGAAGTCCTGATCCGCGTATACTCTGCCGCCATGCGACAGACGATTCTGGTCACCAGTTTTCTTGTGTGTGCGTACTCGTTGCACGCGCAGGTTCCCAAGGCACCCTTTACGACGCAGGACGCGGAGGCGGGAAAGAAGCTCGCTGCGACGTCCGTCGAAATACGGGCGCAAATCAAGGAGCCGCAGTCTGCGGCCGTCCCGTTCAAGATGCTGGGAAACCTGTACTTTGTCGGCACGCAGAACGGCGAGAGTTACCTGCTCACATCGCCGCAGGGCCACATTCTGATGGGTGCAGGGTACGAGGCGTCGGTCGATGCGACGCAGAAGAACATCGAGGCGATGGGCTTCAAGATGACCGACATCAAAGTCATCCTGCTCAATCACAGCCACGTCGATCAGTCAGGCGCGGCCGCGGAGCTGCGCAAGCGGACGGGTGCGCAGGTCATGGCGGGGTTCGCGGAGGTGCCGTACCTAGAGCGTGGGATCCACGCGCAGAGTCCGTTTCTTGCCCCTGCGGGTCCGGGCCCCCGTTATCCCGCGGTGACTGTCAATCGTGCACTGTTTGACGGCGACGTAATTCAGGTCGGTCCGCTTCGTGTGACAGCGTTTCTTTCACCCGGCCACAGTCCGTCGTCGACAAGCTGGCTCTACACAGTGCGCGACGGCGGGAGGGATTATCGCGTGCTCGAGTTCTGCTGCTGGGAGTATCCCGACGACTTGAGTCGTGGCGCCTTCATCACCGAAGTCACGACGCGGCGGACGATTGACTGGTGGCGTAAGGTGCTGCCGATCGATGTGTATCTCGAGGTCGGCGCTTACGCGTGGTCGGGCACGCTCAATCAACCCTCAGGGACTTTCGCGGAGCGCGTGGCACGCGTCAGGGAGAACCCGCGGCTGCTGATCAATCGCGACATCTTCCGGCAACTTTCCGCCGCACGTGAAGTGGAGTTCGAGATGAAGTTGCCGACGCTGAACATCTCGACGCCACCAGCGCCGACCCGCTAGAGCGAAGTTAGCGGCGTTTGCCCGTATCGTCGCGATAGCCGGCGTCGTAGCCGGCGCGGAACCCGGCGCGGTAGTTGTTCCTGTACGCCTCGAGCGTTCCGTAACTGCGCGAAAAGCCCTGGTCGGCCTCGCGGTAATCTCGGTGCCCGACCGGATCATAGCGGCGGCGTTCCCGCCGATCTTCCTGCGCATGTGCGAAGCCGTCGGCATAGCCGCGCGCAAAGGCTGGCTCCTCGTTCACGCTGACACGTCCGGCCAGCGGAATCGCACCGAGGCGATCAGCGTTGCGGGCTCGGGCGCGCCCCTGGGCGTCAGCAGTCAGTGGTGTTACGAAGACCAGAAGGGACAGCACGAAACCGAAGAACCGAACCATCTATCCGCCCGGTGAAGAAAGCAGGCGGAAATTTGAGTGCAAACGATACGCCACGAAAATTGACGGTATTTGGCACAAATCGCGGGCCGACGACCGCCGAGCGGCACCTGCGCCGGTCGCATCATTGTCCTGTCCGCAGAGCATTACAGCCTTTCTGGATTGAAGGAGGCCCATGCGTCAGTCCCTGAAAACCATCGATGCGCACGTGGCGGGCGAGCCGCTGCGGCTCGTTGTCGAAGGCATGCCACGGCCATCAGGAAAGACGATGGCGCAGAAGCGCGACTGGATGGAACGGCACGCTGACGACGTCCGACGCGCGCTCGTGCTCGAGCCTCGCGGACACCGCGACATGTGCGGCGCGATGCTCACCGAGCCGGTGTCGCCGGGCTCCGACGCGGGCCTCATCTTCTTTCACAACGAAGGGTATCCCGCGGTGTCAGGCCACGGCGCCATTGCAGCGGCGACGATTGCGTTCGAGCGAAATCTCCTGCCGCTCCATGCCTCCGGCATCGCAGGTCAGGAGGTGGCCGTTGCGTTCGATACGGTCGCTGGTACCGTGCACGTGCGTCCACGCCTGCAGACGCACGGCGACAGCTACTCGGTTGATTCCGTGATGTTCACCAACGTGCCGTCGTTTGTGTGGAGCGGTGGTCAGAGCATCCGCCTTGGCCCGCGCGAACTGCGCGTCGACATCGCATTCGGCGGTCTCTTCTACGCCATTGTCGATACGGAGGCGATCGGCATCCCATTGAATGGATCGCGAATACCCGAGCTGCGCCGGCTTGGCATGGACATTCGTTCCGCTGTCAACACAGCGATCACGGTGGCGCACCCTGCGGATGAAACGCTCGCCGGGGTCGCAGGTGTGATCTTCACGGGCCCGCCGCAGGATCCCGAGGCGCATCTACGTAACGTCACCGTGTTCGCCAATGGTGCCGTCGATCGCTCGCCGTGCGCTGCTGGCACCTCGGCGGTGATGTCGGTGCTCGATGCAATGGGACTGCTGCCTGGTGGCCACACGTTCGTCCACGAAAGCATCATCGGAACGCTCCATCGCGGCCGCGTCACCGGACGCTCGCAGGTCGGCGAGTATGCCGCCATCGTCACGGAAATCGAGGCGACAGCTTCGGTGACAGGCGAACATACGTTCTTCGTCGACGACGACGATCCACTGCACGACGGTTTCGAGCTGTAGAGCAAGTCAGGCCGCGGCTCGGCGGAAGTACACGAGCGTCGCTGCGGCAAGTGCGACGCCGAGCGCCGCGAAGGCGCGATGATGCTTCGAGACCACGAGCTCGAGGCTGGTCGACCGCGCGGAGCTGTCGAACCGTCCGTGCGCCCCGAAGTCACGCGCGTCGTCCACAGGCGACCACAGGTTGTGCGGGCGCTGCGAATCTTCTGGTTCCGACGCTTGCTGGGCATCGTACCCGTGACGTGCGAGGTAGCGATCAGCCAGGCCGGCGGCAACGCGATCACCAACAATCGCCTCGATGGTTGGAAAGCCGACAAAGTACTCACGGCGCGGATGCTTTGCGGCCCAGACGATGGCATCGGCGGCGACTTCGGGTTGAAAGATCGGCGGCACAGGTTTGGCGCGCCGCGGCAGCCGGCTCTTCACCCAATCGAATTGCGGCGTGTTCAGCGCCGGCAGGTGAACCATCGTCACCTGAACGGCGCTGTCGTCGTGCAGCAGCTCTGCGCGAAGGGAGTCGCAAAACCCCTCCATCGCATGTTTCGCGGCACAGTACGCCGACTGCAGCGGGATGCCTCGATACGCGAGCGCGGAGCCAACCTGAATGATGACGCCGCGATTGCGCGGCTTCATGCGGCGTAACGCTGAAAGCGTCCCGTGGACGGTGCCGAGGTAGGTGACGTCGGTGACGCGCTTGTACTCGGCCGGGTTCATTTCGACAACGCGTGAGAAGACGCTCGCCATCGCGTTGTTAATCCAGATATCGATGGGCCCGAAGGTTTGCTCGAGGGCCGCGGCCGCTTCCTCGACGCGATCGGCATCGGCGACATCGCCCTTGAGAATCAACGCCCGTCCCCCCGCGGCGGCGACATCGCGAGCAGCCCCTTCCAGGCCAGCACGTCCGCGCGCGAAAAGACCGACTGAGGCGCCGTGGCGCCCGAACGCCTGCGCCACCGCGCGGCCGACGCCCGCCGAGGCGCCCGTAATCATCACGACTTCCGGGCGAATCGCGTCCAATGACATATGGCCGGACGGATGCAACACCGTCGCCTATCAGCGGACGAGGTGGGCGCCCGCCACCCTTATGGCATGGACCGCACGTTGCGGTTGATCCAGTATTTCCGGTTGGACTAGCTCGTGAAAGCCGCTGGACGTACGCTGATGCGTGCGCACCCCTTCACGCGCCGCGTCGTTCTCGATCGATGGTTCCTGAGGTCCGCACAATGAGGGAAAACGGTAAGGCGGCGCTGCTCGTCGTCGATATACAGAATGATTTCTGCGCCGGTGGCGCGCTTCCCGCTCCAGGTGGCGTCGAGATCATTCCGGCGGTGAATCGCCACGTTGTGGATGCGAGCCGCCGCGGAATCCCTGTCTACGCGACACGTGACTGGCATCCGCCGAGAACGAGCCATTTCACGGAGTACGGCGGCGACTGGCCGCCACACTGCGTGCAGGGGACCTCGGGCGCGGAGTTTCATCCCGAGCTGAAATTGCCGCCGGACGCCATCATCGTCAACAAAGGCGACGATCCACGACGCCACGGCTACTCGGCGTTTGACGGCCACACGACCGCGGGGAAGACGCTGCTGGACGATTTGCGCGATCGGCATATTACCCGCGTGTATGTCGCGGGGATCGCGACTGACTACTGTGTGAGAGAGTCCGCGCTGGACGCCTTGCGCGCCGGTCTGGAAGTCCGCGTTCTGCCGGATGCGATTGCGGGAATCGACGTCCGTCCCGGAGATGCACAGCGTGCGCTCGATGAAATCGCGGCGGCTGGTGCGCAAATCGTTCCGGGTCTTGACGCGGAGCCGGTCTAGCTTGCTTACCGGCGTGGAGCTTCGACCAGCGTGTGCGTGCGCGGGTCGATGATGAGCGGCGGCGGTTCGGTCTCGATGAGATAGCCGAACTCGCCGCGGAAGTCCTGCAGGGAAATGCCCGCCGCCGCGGCTATCTTTGCGAGCTCGTGCGGGTCTTCGAAGTCGTCTCGGCGCAGGCGGATCATGTAACGACGCGCGATGCCGTAGCGCGTTGAGTGAACGTCGACCATTCGGACGCGCGTCCGGCCGTTGTCCGCATCGGTGACATCCGAGAACGGAATCGGAACAAAGTTGCCGGCCTGCATCGAAATCATCACCGCGCTGCCACCCGACAGCAGATATTTCGCGGCGCAATAGCCAAGATCGCGGGTGTACTCCATGTCGGCCGGAATCGGGTCGGCGCACCGCAGTTCGTAGCCGATGTTCTTCGCGGCAATCGTCGTCTTGAGGGCGAACGCCGCCAGCCGCTTCTGAACCTCGCTTTTCAGGATTTCGCCGATGTTCACTTCGGCGATGCGGATGTGACCGTGGGAGTCGCGCTCGACTTCCTCGAGCCGTTCGAGATCGGCGGGGTCGATTCCAAGGACCAGACCTTCCGCGATGACCGCGACGCCGTCGCGCCGGCCGTAGCTCAGACGTTTGATGATCGCTCCCACCAGCGTGTCCACCACGGTCTTGAGGCCAATGCGATGCGGCGCGAATTCCTCGGGAATGAGCGTCAGCGTCGCGCCGGCCGCTTTGCCGATGCCGAGGGCGAGATGTCCCGCTTTCCGCCCCATCGCGATCACGAAATACCAGCGCGAGGTTGTTTTCGCGTCGACCATCAGGTTCTTGACGATTTCGACGCCGTAGTGTCGCGCCGTGTGGAATCCGAAGGTGTCCACGTTGGGCGGCAGGTCGAGATCGTTGTCGATCGTCTTGGGCACGTGGACCACCCGAATGCGCCCACGGCCGTGTTCCTCGAGCTTCATCGCCGAGAACGCCGTGTCGTCACCGCCGATGGTGATGAGCATGTCCACATTCAGTCGGAGCAGCGAGACGATCGACTGTTCCAGGTGCTCGGGGCTGACGGTGGGGTTCGCGCGCGAAATGCCGATGTGCGATCCGCCGCGGAAATGAATGCGGCTCACGGACTCGATGGTGAGCGCCGTCGTGTGTTCGATGTCGCCGCGCATGATCCACTCGAAGCCGTCGCGGATACCGACGACTTCGACGCCTTCGAGCTGGCTCCGTATGGTGGCAGCGGAGATGACGCTGTTGATGCCCGGGGCCGGGCCGCCGGCGACCAGGATGGCGAGCCGTGTCTGGTGAGTCATGACAGACACACCATGTTCGCAATGACACGACCCGGCAATCAAGCGGACATTCCTGTCGGTATCGGGACTGCTACTCGAAATTGCCGCGCATACCCTGGAAGCCGTGCCGCGCCTGTTGCAGGAAACAGCTGATCACGCGCCGGTCGTTGTACCAGTAGCCGACAATGTGATTGAGCGTCGAAAAGCAATGACGCTGACAGTCGACCTTCATGTCATCGAGCTGCTGGCGTTCAAAGTTGGGTGAGCCAACGACGCCCCAGTCGTGGGTGGCGGAGTACATCGGAAAGCAGGGCGCCAGCGTCCCGTCGACGCGGATGATGAGTGTGTTGTGACCGGCGCGGCAGTTCCACGGCTCGAGATCCCCATGCATGAAGTCCTTCATCTGCGCGAGCCGTGAGATGGAGTTCGTCATACCGTAGCCAGCGCGCTGTTTGTCGATGAGCCAGTCCAGCAGTTCGCAGACGCGCGCCTGATCGTCGGGCCGGATGTACGTCGGGTTCTCGTCCAGATGCCTGAAATGCGGTTGGTCGATCAGGGGCATCTCGTTGATGTGGTAGTCGGTGGAGATCCCGTTCTCGTGTGCGATTTCGGTGAGCTGCCTCACATCATCGAGGTTGTTCCGGCAGATGTTGATGTTGAAGAAAACCGTGTATCCGTAGCGGTACTGCTTCTGCACCAGATAGTCGAAATATGTCCGGATCGGATTGAGCGCTTTTGGCAGTCCGTGCTTCTCGTCAACAGCGTCGACCGCGAGGTTGAAGGTGGCGACGCCTGCGTCCGCAAGCCGGTCGATCACCTGCGGCTTCAGAAGCCGCCCGTTGGTGGGGATGTAGATCCAGAACCCTTTGCGCGCGGCGTAGTCCACGACCTTGTGCACGAACTGCGGTCGCAGCAGCACCTCGCCTCCCATGAGCGCCAGCACACGGCACGTCGTCGAGTGCAGCCAGTCGATCGATGCGCGCGCGACTTCCTCGGTCATGCCCTTCACGCGATTGTCGAAGGAGTAGCAGTAGTGGCAATCGAGATTGCATCGAAATTCGGTGAAGAGATACGCGACGATCGGGTGAAGGTCGCCCGGCAGCAGCCGCGACTTGAAATACGGAAATGCCCAGCCGCGCATCGCATGGTAAATCTGGCTCGGCGTCCAATGACGTCCAGCGTCCTGCGGCAGGTACTCGCGCGTGAGTAGTTCTGGCCGCCGGGGGAATGGTGGTTCCGGCAGTGGTTCGGCGCCCGTCGGTGGGAGATATGGGGTGCGAACGCCTTCAGTCAGTTTGTGGCGGTGAAGCGCCAGCGGAAACGTCGTCGACATCGCTGCTCTCCTTGCCCAGCCAGGATCGAAACTCGACGCGCAGCCGATCGGCGTCATCGCTGATCGCGCGCGCCAGTTCGCCGGCGAGACGGCTCTGCTCCGACAGCCGCCGCCATGCCTCCGTTCCGGTTTTTTGCCGCGCCAGCCGCGGGTCGTCGGCGAGTTGCTCGCCCGCGAGTCCGTATTCGCGCAGCAGCTTCATGCATTCGCCGCTCACGTAGTCGGCAAGCGACACGTATCCGATTTCGAGGTAATCGCGCAGCTCCGATGTCAACTCGCCGGTTGCGTGGAGCGCCGTGACGCACGTCCTGAACGCAGTCCGTATCCGTTCCTTTGACTGCGGCAGATCGTCGATTACACACGGGTAGATGTTGGCCTCCGCGTGCGCCTCGACGACTGTGAGGTACGAGGCGACGATGCGCTGCGCTTCCTGCGCCGTGAGTGGCTCCACGCTATGCTCCTAAATGCGGGACAGTCGTTCCGCCGGCGTGGACGACCGGCAGAAGCTTCCGCGACATCTTCATCTCCTCGGCGAGCTCCTGATGACGCTCGGCAAGCGCAGCGAGCTCCGCCTCCCGCAACAACTCGTCGCGGAGCTGCCGCTCGTATTCAGCGAGATGCTGATCGATGTCGGCCGCGGAGACAGGCCGCTTCTGCATGTCCTCGATGTATCGCTTCAGGAAGTAGTGGATCGTTTCGACGCGTATCCTGATCGACCCGCTTGGCTTGTTCTCGTCGATGTCCTTGAACGAGAAGTACGGAGTACCGGACTTCTCGATGATCCCTTCGACGACGGAGTAGATCGGCGCATCGTGGCCGCACTTGAAGCTCGAAAGCTCGAGGGCGACGAGGTTCGGATGCCGCGCGGTGAACTTCGCCGCCCAGACTTTCTGGTTCGTATTCGCGGAATAGCTGTTCTTCCAGACGTCCTGGATTTCGAGCGGATCGCGGATGGTACCGGACCGGACCTCGTCGCCGAACAGGCGCTCCAGCAGATCGGGATCGATCGGCAGCGTGCTCTGAGAGAACACGGGATATCCGAGCTTCTGGAACTCCTCGAGGATTTCGTGGTTCAGTCCGGGATCGTGATGGTACGGCCGCGCGAGCACCACGATCCCGACGCGCCGTTCGCGTTCCAGCTGATCGAGGACTTCCCTCGCGCGGCGCTGGATGTCGGCTTCGTATACGAGCAGTTCACGGAATGCGACCTCCACGGCGCGCGCGTTCTCTTCTTTCGATAGTCCGAGGAATGGCTCCCAGGTCTCGAACAGCTGCTTGCGGAGTAGCGGCCGGTCGGCGAAGTTGATCATCGGGCAGAGATAGCCGACGCCCTGCTGCGCAAAGACGTCGCCTTCCTTGGTGAAGGCAGCCTTCGCCGTCTCCGGCGTCACCGTCACGGTCGGACACGCGTTCGAGCCCTGCAAATGCTTCAGCGAGGTATGCAGGACATCGACCATGGGGAAGAAGATGTAATCCAGCTTCTTCTTCGCGTGTTTGACGAGCAGCAGGTTGTGGACGTGCGCGACGCCAATCTTGGCTGGAAAGCACGGATCGATGGCGCCACGGCCAGCGCCCTCGCGATACAGATCGCCGCTCGTGTAGTCCGAGTAGACGATGTTGCCGCCGAGGACGCCGAGGCTTTCGAAGTACGCGTTGAAGAACGGCGCGTACGTGTACATGTTCAGCACGCGCGGGATGCCGATGCGCAGCGTGTGGCGCCGCTCCATCCGCGCTGCCCGTTCCCGTGCCGCGCGCGTCCACTGGCGCTGCGGGACTGGATCCGCCTCGCAGTCGACGCCTCGCGGCCTGAATGCTTCTTTCGCTGCGATCTCAACGAAGTTGGGGTTCGCCTTCTTCACATCGTCGATGCCGGCCTTGATGCCGCGCATCTCGTTCACATCCTCGACGCTCCCCTTTTCGCACGTCGCGATAATCAGCCGCCGCTCATCGTCTGCCTTCGCGACCTTGGAGACGAACGTGATCGGGACGGCCACGGGCTGGGCCGGCTGAAGCCGGCCCCTACCTTCTTCAGCCGGACCTTCGGGCATCTTGATATCGATGAATGTCCGAAGGCAGTTGTTCTTGCAGAAGTTGCAGCGCGTGGCCTCGTTTCGTGTCGTCCGATAGCTGATCTTCCGAACGGCATCGAGGCCGATGAACGTCGTGCGGTGCCCACGGTTGTACAGCCGCATCGCCTCGACGCCAGCGCCGATGGCGCCCGACTCTCCGCAGTGCTCGTGAACGATGATCTCGGGCTCGTTGTCCGCACCGCGGAAGTTCGATCGGATGAAATCGACTTCGGCCTTCACGGCCGCGAGGTTGTGTTGTGTACCGCCCTGCAGGATGAACCGCGTGCCGAGCTTGGCGAGGTTGGGGATGCTCGCAACGTACAGAAAGATGTTCTTGGGCAGTACCGCGGCGAGCCCCGCGAGGATTTCCTCGGGCGCCCACCCCTGACGCTGAAAGTTGACGATGTCGGACTGCATGAAGACCGCGCAGCCGTACCCAAAGAGCGGCATCGACTGGGCCGCGAAGGCCTTGTCGGCGAAGTCGCGGACGCCGATGCCGAAGCCTTCGGCGGTCGATTGCAGAAAGTAGCCATTGCCGGCCGAACACTGTGTGTTCAGCTTGAAGTCCTTGACGCGGCCATCCTTGAGCACGATCAGCTTGATGTCCTGGCCACCGACGTCAACGATGACGTGCGGATCCTGGTAGAACCGGATGGCCGATTCGGTATGCGCGACGGTTTCAACGAGCGCCGTATCAGCCTGCAGGACGTCCTTGAGGATGTCCTTTGCATAGCCCGTGGTGCCGACGCCAAGTACTTCGAGTGTTGCGCCGCAATCCGCGACCTGCGCCCGGAGGCCGTCGAACATGTCGATGGTGTCCTGGATGGGGTTGCCCTTCGACAGCTGATAGACCTTGCAGAGCACGTCGCCGTCGGTCGACAGCAGGGCGGCCTTGGTCGATGTCGATCCGCCGTCCACACCGACGAACCCGCGAACGATCTCACCGCGCCGGAAGGTCGAGGCCGTGAACGTCTTGGGCGTGTACGCGTCCCGGAACGCGCGCAGCTCTTCGTCAGAGTTGCTGAGACCGCGTCCTCCTGACGCAGCTTTCTCCGCCTCGCGTCCCGCGGTGATGTAGTGTGCGAGATCTGCCGTTCCGCGATATCGCCCGACGTGGCGCTCCTCGTCGCGGCCGAACTGCACCGCCCCGATTGCGGCGAAGTACTGCGCGTTGTCAGGCACCTTGATGAGTGACTGAGGTGCCGCGCCGTCTGGCACAGCGACGCCGCGTTCCTTCCACGTCTTGGGGATGCTGTGCTGCCACGCCTCTCGCATGCCGCGAATGAAGGTGTTCGGGCCGCCGAGCAGCAGCACGTGCGGACGCAGCGTATGGCCGCGCGTCAGCACCGTGAGGTTCTGCAGGACGATCGCGTCGAAGAGCGACGCCATCAGCTCGTCGGGCGGCGTCCCCTCCTTCTGCAGGCCGTTGATGTCGGTCTCGGCGAACACGCCGCATTTGCCGGCGACCTTGTGGAGTTTGATCCCGAGATACCCCAGGTTGCCCAGCTCTTCGACCGGGATCCGCAGCTTCGCGTTGATCTTGTCGATGACCGCGCCGGTGCCGCCGGCGCACTTGTCGTTCATCGAGGGAATCTTCTTTTTTCGTCCGCCCTCGGGATCCTCCTTGAAGACGATGATCTTTGCGTCCTGACCACCGAGCTCGACGACCGAGTTCACTTCGGGATGAAGCTTCTCAACGGCCAGCGAGACCGCGGTCACTTCCTGCACGAACTTCCCGCCGACGAGCGGCGCGAGAGCGCCGCCACCGGAACCGGTCATGAAGATGCGGCAGTGGTCATGCTCCAGCGACAGGTCCGCTTCCATCCGCTGCAGAAATTCGAGCGTCTTCTCCGGCTGCTTCGTTTCGTGCCGCTGATAGTCCGACCAGGCGATTCGATCGGTGGCCTCGTCCACCGCTACCGCCTTCACCGTCGTCGAACCGACATCCAGGCCAATCAAGTAATTCGGCGTGCTCACGGCCCTGCTCCTACGCTGCCGCCGGCAGGCGTGAAAAGCGCGCACGACCGTCCATCAGATCACTGACATGAAGGACGAACTGTGCGGCCGTACCCGTCATGCCGTGGCGATGCGGCACTTGATAAAAGGGTCTGTTCAGGACCGGATGCGCATCGACGTAGCGCCGAATGTCGTCGAGCGACTTGCCGGTCGATTCGAGCGCCTGCTGGAACTCGAGACGCGCCTTTGCCTTCGCCTCGCCAAGTGCCATCTGCACGCGGCTGTGTGCGTTGATCTCGCCCTCGCCGGAGGTCTCAATCGGCAGGAAGATCATGTCCTTGAAGTGATTCATCACGGCCGACTGCACACCGTCGGACTGTGATGACGGCATGCAGCCGAACGGCTTGAGGCTCAACACCATGTGCGCCTTCTTGTTGACCGTGTAGTAGATGTTCTTGGCCACCTCCATGTGGCCCTCGCCACCGCGTGCGAACACGTTGTAGTACGGCGCTGCGTATGCGGCGAGTTGTTCGAGCTTCACCAATGGATGGCCGATGCCCCCAAGGTGGGCAATCATCCGGCGGTACTGGTGGTTCCAGAACCAGTCACCAAACGAGAAGCCGGCGATCTTGCCGCGGAATTTCAACTCGCGCGTCAGCCAGCCGCGGACGTCGTGCCACTTCGGTGTCGGATAGTCGAGATCCTTGCGATGGATCTTTTGTGCCTTCGCGAGCCACAGCATGTACATGATCCAGGTCCCGATCGGCTCGACCATCACCTGCGCGCCTTCCCGTTCGAGAAAGCTGAACATCCGGAAGTTGCCGTCTCCCTCGGTGGTCTGCGCCCAGAACTCGCCTGTTACTTTCACGACCGGCTTTACGCGCAGCCGGTCCACGGCAATCGCCCCGATGCGCACTCGCGCGTCCGCGAGCGCTTCGATGGTCTGCGGTCCATATAGGTGGTCGTAGATCTTGCCGAGCACGTTCACGGTGTCGCGCACCGCCTTCTTGCGGTGCAGCTGTTTCAGCAGCCACCCGGGCGCGTGATCCTCGACTTCGTACCTGCGACGATCGCGGACGGTCCGCGTCAAGTCGTCCATGACGCTGGCGAGCACGCGTTCGGTCTCGCCGGCGTGCACTTCGAATGGACGAATCTGATACGTCATGTCGTTGAGGATGTCGCCGTAGTTGAGCGCGCTGAAGGCGCCCATGCCGAAGTCGACCGTGAATTTCAGACCAGGCTCACCTGAGGCGGCCTTGATGCCGTCGGTCTGCTGGAAAAGCAGCACGCGGAAGCCATCGAATCCGGCGTTCTGAACGGCGAGCCGGTATTCCGCCTCGTACATGCCGAAGCGGCACGGTCCGCACGAACCCGCCGTGAAGAACACATAGTTGTCGATGATGTCCTGACGCGGCAGTCCAGCCGACTCGAGCTGCTGCAGGTACTTGATCAGATGTCCGACCGTGAAATACGTCGGATTGCACTGGCCGTTGTTGCCGAACTCTTTCCCCAGTTGAAATGACGCCACGTCAGGTGTCGGCAGCACCTCCACTTTGTAGCCCGCGGACTGAAATGCGGACTTGATGAGCCATTCGTGCTTCGACGTGAGACCGCCGAACAGGATAGTGACGCGGTCGCGTTCGGCCGCGGTGAAGGTTCGCTCAATCGGACGCTGGAAGTGCGTACGAGGCTGTTGTGCGGCGATGCTCGCCTGCAGTCGCGAGCGTTCGACCTCGAGCCGCCGTTGGATCTCCTGTTCGATGGCTTCGCGCGTACGCAGCGGAATGGTCGCAGTGCTCATATCGAAATCCTTTGAAGACGGGGAGAGGAAATGAGGGGCAGCTGTGCTGTTGCCGACGCAGATCTCGCAGGCGCCGACGAACCATGCAGCGAGAGGTCGGAACTTGAAATGTGTCGCGACGTTCGCGCATGTCGCCGACTCACCGACCGAAGGCGAGATTTTACCTGCCGTGACATCGCGCGATCCATACGAACAACGCGTCGCGCGCGACAACTGTGAAAATTCCCGCGGCCGACTGAGCGGTTGTTCGCATCGACGAGGTTGATGTTGCTCGGTGAGCGGCACTTCGGTTGCGTGACTGCAGCACTCGGAGGAGATGTATGCCTGAGAAGGAAACTCTGCGGCGAGCGGCTGCCGACAAGCGCGCCGGCAAATCGTCATCGACGCAGGCGGGCGAATTCGTCCGCGAGGAGATCCATCATGTTCGCGAAGGCAAGCATGGTGCGCGATCAACCAAGCAGGCGATCGCAATCGGACTGTCGAAGGCGCGTCGCGCCGGCGTGAAGCTGCCGCCGCCTGGACGAGGTGCTAAATCGACGACACGGAAGAGTGCGGAATCGGCGAGCCGTGCATCGCGCAAGCGGAGACGACCATCCAACCGACGGTCACGTGCCGTGCGGAGCGCGTTGAAGCGAGAGGGACGCAGCGCAGCATCGCGGAAGGCGTTGTCACGGCAGGCTTCGTCGGCTGCGCGCCGCCGATCGGCGTCGAGCCGGAGCGCCGCTGCGAAGAAAGCGGCACGTACGCGCCGGCGCGATGGCACGACGCGTCGCCGCCGAGCTTCGGCCTAGCGGCCGACGACCTTCAACTGGCGAGGAACTGGCGAATGAGGCGAGTCATAAGCGCGTCGAGTGGCTCGCCGTCCAACTCAAAACGGACCGCCGCTGACGACCAGGCCAGCTTGTAACTGCGCGACATCGCCGACACCCAGATCTGGCGCACCGGCGCGTTCGGACTGACGACGAACTTGGCGGGCGATGGATCTTCAAAGAGGATCTGCAGCACGCCGTTTTGGAGCTCGACCTCGAAGCCTTCCTGATCCGCCAGCGGCAGCAAGGATCGCTGTGTCTGTTCGAGCGCGTGGTCGGCCTGCAGGCGGAAATCCTGTTCGGTGAGCGTCTCGTTCATTGCCGCTCAATCCTATACTTCCCGTATGGGTATCCGCGATCGTGTCGCACGCCTCGTCGCGGAGCTGCCGCGCGAGCCGCAGTATCCGGCACAGGGACGCACCCTGTTTGTAGATCTCGACACGCGGAGCGTGCAATCGGCGTATACCCCGCGCCACATTCTTCAGACGCTGCTCTCGGGACGCGGCGCCAATATGTTTTACCTCTACCGTCTCCTCGACGAGACGTTGTACCCGCTGCACCCCGACATCCCGTTGATCTTTGGATCCGGCGTACTGACCGGCATTGTGCCGAGCGCGGCACGGGGCAACTGCACGTCCTGGGCGCCGGAGTCGGGCGTCATCCTTGATTCAAACTGCGGCGACTACTTTCCATCGTTCCTGAGGATGAACGGCGTCGATCATCTCGTGTTGTACGGCCACAGTCCGCAGTGGACCGTAATGGTCGTTCGCGAGGGTGAGATTGAGTGGCGCGATGCTGCCCCGTATGTTGGGCTCGACAACATCGACATGCGCGAACGGGTTGCCGCGGACCTCGGTGGCGTCTGGACGCGCAACATGTCGATGGTGAACATCACGCGGGCAGGGGAGCACGGCGTCCTCACCGCCGGCATCATGGGTGGCCCGAAGGCGATCTTCGCGCGCGGCGGCACGGGCGCGAAAATGGCGTCGCTTGGTCTCAAGGCCGTCGTAACGCTCGGCCATACGCACGAGTTCCCGACGCCGCAGCCGTACAAGCCGTACAACCGGGTCATCGCGCAGAAACTTCTCGGGACCTCCGTCGTGAAGCATGCGCTGTCGCGTATGGGAACCCCCTTCCTGTATCGCCCGAGTCGTCTGCTGGGCGCGATGGGCACCAGGAACAACCAGGAGACGACGTGGACGGATGCGCTCGACGCGGAGCACATCGATCCATATCGCCCCGGGATGGAGGGCTGTTTCCGGTGCCCGGTGAACTGCCGTCCGCGAAATGATCTTCACGGTGATCCCGCCGATCGCTATGGACGCGGCGACGGACCCGAGTACGTCACCCTCGGCAAGTTCGGTCCCAATCTCGGCATCGACGATGTCCAGGCGGTGATTCGGCTGAACAACATCTGCAACGATCTCGGGTTTGATACGGCGTCGACCGGCTCGGCCATCGGCTGGGCGCTCGAACTCTTTCAGCGCGGCATCATCAACATCGGCCACACGCAGGGACTCGAGCTTCGCTGGGGCGACCCTGAGTTAATCGAACAGCTGCTCTTCATGACGGCGGCGCGCGAAGGGTTCGGCGACGTGCTGGCCGATGGTACGCGTGCGGTGGAGAAGGGGCATTACCCGCCCGACGCGCTGCGCTATCGGATGGCGGTAAAAGGCTTGATGCAGAGCGATCCGCACGATGCGCGCATCCTGAAAGCATTCGCGCTCGGCCTCGCTGTGGCGACGCGGGGGATGGACCATCTACGCAACCGCGTCACGCTCGAAATCAACGCCAAGATCAACGCCGACGCGGCGTTCAAGGAGCAGTTGTACGGCGGTCCGGTCAGCGCCGCGCCGAACAGCTACGTCGACAAAGAGCTGGCGGTTCGGCGCTGCGAGAACATCTTCGCGGTCGGTGATGCGGTCGGCATGTGCCGTTTCACGACGCAACTGTTCAACAGCCCGTCACTTCCCGGCTACGAGGAATTTGCGGCGCAGCTTGCCAACGTCACCGGATTTGCGGTCACACCCGCGGAGCTCGATCGCGTCGGTCTCAACATCATGGGTGTCGAGCGGCTGATCAACTATCGATTGGGCGTGCGGCGGAAAGACGACACGCTGCCGGATCGCTGGTTCGACGAGCCGAACACGTACGGCGCGTACAAGGGCGAGCACGTCGATCGCGCGGAGTTCGACGCGTTGCTGTCTCGCTTTTATCGCGTGTCGAATTTGACCGAAGAAGGAATTCCCATCGAAAGCTGGCGCCGCGAACTGCAAGCGGCGCTGGGCGGCTAGGGCGGGAGGGGCTGGACACGCCGGATGCGCTTAACCCCCTGAAATCGCCGGGACGATTTCGACAACGTCTCCATCCCGAACCGGATGGTTCCCGGCATCGTGAATCAGCATCTCTTCGTTAATCGCGAAGTTGAAGATGGAATCGTCGAGGCGCGTCACAAGGTCCGGTCTGGCCTGACGCAGCGCGCGTGTCAGTTCCTCCACGGTTCCGACCTGGTTGGCGATCGTGACAGTTCCACCGCCAAGCATCGCAGGCAGGCGAACCGTTATCACCGCATCAGCCTTTCTCGCCTCTTCCGCCCCTCGCCCTTCAGTTGGTGTTGCCGAGGCGCGCCGCCGACGCCACGTACGTTTTTCTCGCGCGCGCGGTCATCCCGGCCTGCTTCATCTTCAGATCGAGTTTGTGCTCCTTGCCGTCGAGCGCCGCCGGCGAGAAGCCAATCGTGTAGAGGCTGTGAAGTTCCTGGGCCACCCGCGAAAAAGTCGGCGCGAGCTCGTCGGTCTTCTTCAGTTCGAAGTAGCCGCCGCCCGTTTCCTCTGCAATCTTCTTCAGCGATCGATCGGGCTGCGATCGCACCATCCGCTGTCCGTTGAAGTAGGTCGACTGCAGACCAATCGCGTACACCATCACGTCATTCTGCTTGGCATGGTCGAGCACGCTGCCAAATCCGGTCTTGCTATAGGTGTCGTCGCCGTCCGTGAACACGAGTACTACTTTTCGACCGTCAACAGGTTTGAGCATGTCGATGCTCTGATCGACCGCGTCCCATAGACGCGTCGGGTTGCCGAACTGCAGATCGCGCAGCGCGGAGATCAGGTCGTCGCGGTCATTGGTGAACTCGCCGCTGAACTCGATCTTGTCGCTGAAGGCGCCTACCTGCCCTTTGTCCTGCGGCAGCATCCGCAGCAGGAACTGCTCGGCGGCGGCTCTCAGCAGATCGAGGCTGCTCGTCATGCTGGCGCTGTAATCGAGCATGACGACAACGGTAAAGGGCTGCGTCTCGTTCTGGAAGAACGTGATCGGCTGCGGCTTTCCGTTGTCGAGGACGGTGAACTCGTCTTGCTCGAGATTTGGAACCAGGCGTCCCTGACCGTCGAGCACGGTAGCCGGCACCGACACAATCTGGGTCGTCGCCTTGAAGGTCGGCGTGTCTTGCCCCGCCGCCACTGCCAAGGTGGCCGCGACGAGCATCGCGATCGTCGTAAAGGTCCGCATGAAATCAGCTTATCTGATCTTCGGACGCCGCGCCTGCGGCGGCGGCCGGAGTATCATTCCCGCATGCGTACAGCCTGCCTCGCCGCCGGACTCCTGATTTCACTCGCGTGCTCGTCCCAGGCGCAGCAGCAGGGCGGCCAGGACGCTGCTGCCAGAATCGGAGACCGGACGGTGACGGTCAGGGAGCTGGACGACCGTTGGAAGCAGGAGGATCCAGCGGCCAAGGCACAGGCGGAGCAGGCCGTTTATGACGGACGCAAGGCCGCGCTCGACGCCATCATTGCCGACGCGCTCATCGAACAGGCGGCCAAGGCCAAAGGCGCCACGAAGGACACGTTCGTCCAGGCCGAAGTCGCCAGCCGCCTCAAGCCGGTGACCGACACTGACGTCCGGAACTTCTACGTCCAGAACAGCGAGCGGATGCAGGGGCGCTCGTTCGAACAGATGAGCGCCGCCATTCAGCAGTATCTCGAGCAGCAGCACCAGACCGAGGCGAAGCAGGCGTTGATTGCCGATCTCAGGAAGTCAGGTCCGCCGATTCGCGTCGTCATGGACGCGCCGCGCAGCACGGTTCAAGTCAGTCCGGACGACCCGTCGCAGGGAAAGGCCGATGCCCCCGTCACCGTCGTCGAGTACTCGGATTTCCAGTGCCCGTTCTGTTTGCGCGTGATGCCGACACTGAAAGACCTGCGCACGAAGTACGGTGACCGGGTGCGGCTCGTCTGGAAGGATTTTCCGCTGACGCAGATTCACCCGCAGGCGTTCGTCGCGGCGCAGGCCGGCAACTGCGCACGCGAGCAGGGAAAGTTCTGGGAGTATCACGATAAGCTGTTCGCCAACCAATCCGCACTGACGCCCGATTCGCTGAAGAAGTACGCGGCAGACACCGGCCTCGATGCAGCGAAATTCAATCAGTGCCTCGACAGCTCGAAATACGAAGCACGCGTCGAGGACGCGCTGGCCGCTGGCAACCGCCTCGGCATCAGTTCGACCCCGACGGTGTACGTCAACGGCCGCATGATCAACGGTGCACAGCCGATCGAAGTGTTCGAAGCGGTGGTTGAAGAGGAGTTAGGCCGCGGGAAATAGCCGATCGAAATTGCCGCCAAAGATCCGCGCTGCATCCGCGGCGCTGACGCCTGCGTCCTCAACGATCTGCTTCTGCGTGTCGTAGATCCCTTTCTGCCAACCTCTGGGAAAGAACGACGAGTCGGTTCCAAATAAGAGCCGCGACGGTCCCACAACCGCGAGCGCGGTTTTGAACACCGCATCGAGCGTCAGCCCCGGCGTGTACCGAGTCCAGCTGTTCGAGCTCGACGTGTCGAGGTGAATGTTCGCGCAGGCGTCGGCCGCCATCAGCGCTTCGCGGAGCAGGCCGGCGCCAAAGTGAGGAATGATGAACGGCACCTGTGGAAACGCGAGCGCGAGGTTCGCCACCTCGATCGGATTGCCCAGCCGCAGGTCGAAGTGGCTTGGCAGCCCGAGTTTCCGCCTGACGCCGACCGTCAGCACGCCGCAGTGCACGAATACGACCACGCCGGGTCGTTCGGCGGCAACGTCAACGATGCGCCTGACGCGTTGGTCGGTGAGCCCCACGTGATGCATCGCAGGGAACAGACAGATCGCCCGCAGATGCAGTTCGTCGATGGCGCGCCGTGCGCGCTCGATCGCATCGGTGGCCGACGGATCGAGCATGAAAAAACCGACGAATCGCGACGGATGGCGGGCGACGGCCTCGGCGACCGAGGCTTCGTCGCCCGGAACACTCGCAATAAGCACGGTGCGGTTGACGCCATGTCGATCGAGCTCGGCAATCCACCGATCCGCGAGGGTATCGGCGGCAACCGGATCGTCCCACTGGAGCTCGCGGTAGATCTCCGATGCTGACGCGGCCACCATCGCGCTCGGCGCCGCCCGCATCGCCAGCTGCTGGCGCGCGAGCGCGCCGAAAAACTGCGGGGAAAAGAAGTGGCAATGGGCGTCGTTGATCATCGAACGCTACAACATCTCCATCGGTTCGGCGGGGTGCAGATCCGGCGGCAGATCGAGCCGTCGAGTGCGGACGATCCACGTTGCCGTCAGAGCCAGTGCGCAGAAGATCAGGCCGATCGACAGTCCGATCCACAGGCCCGCCACGCCCCACATGAACCGGAAGCACAGAGCATAACCAACAGGCAGCCCCAGCACCCAGTGGCCGATGACGTTCATCACCATTGGCGTCCGCGTGTCGCCGATGCCGCGCAGGATGCCGGTGGTCACCGCCTGCGTGCCGTCGAACAGCTGAAATGCCGCGGCGATGGCAAGCAGCCGCGCTCCGATGGCAAGCACACGCGCATCCATCGTGAATACGCTCAGCAGTGAATGCGGGAACACGAACAGGACGACGCCGAGGGCGACCATGATCGCGGCGCCGACACCGAGCGCGGTCCACCCCGCACGACGCGCCCGCCGGGCGTCCCGTCCGCCGATCGCGTGCCCTACGCGGACCGCCCCGGCCGACGCCAGGCCGAGGGGCACCATGAAGACGAGGCTGACGATATTGAGCGCGATCTGGTGAGACGCCGACGACACCGCGTCGAGTCGCGCGGCGAGCGCCGTCGCCAGCGCGAAGACGCCGACTTCGAGCGTAATCTGTGAGGCCGCTGGAGCACCAAGCGTCAGGAGCTGTCGGAGCCGATCAAGATCGACCGCAAACGGAAGGTGAGGATGCGCATTGCCCGGGCGGCGGCGTTCGCGTCGCACGGCGATGTAGAGGAATGCGGCCATGTACACGCGCGCGATGCACGTTGCCCATGCCGACCCCGTGACCCCGAGGGCCGGCGCGCCGAACCGGCCGTAAATCAGAATCGCATTTGCGCCAGCGTTCACCAGATTGGCGGTGACGAGGGCCCACATCACCGGCCGCACGACATGGATGCCCTGCAGGTATCTCCGCAGCGCCGCATACAGGAGCAACGGAGCCGCGCTCAATGCAATTACTTGCAGATACGGCCCCGCAAGCGCGCCGATCTCCGGGTTCAGGCCCCACGCGTCGATGGTGAGAAACGCAACCCATGTAAGAACCATCACCAGCGGCGCGACGAAAAGCGCGAGCACGATTCCGTGGTGCAGCCAGCGCAGGCATTCATCCAGACGGTCAGCGCCCGCGGACTGAGAGACGAGCGTGTCGAGACCGAGCATCAGCCCCATGCCGAAGATGACGATCGCGGTGAACACGCCGCTGCCCATGCCCGTCGCCGCGATGGCCGCCGGCCCAAGGCGTCCGACCATCAGCGTGTCCACCAGGCCCATGCTCATCCAGCCGAGTTCCGCGAGGATGACGGGGATTGCGAGACGAAGGAGGGGACGGAGTTCGGAGGACACAGTGTAAGGCGGGTCTAAAGACCCGCCTCTACACTACTGGGATCTGGACGATGTAGGGGCGAGTCTTCAGACCCGCCCGTCAATCAGAAGGTAATCCGGAACCCGATCTGGCCGACGCGCTGCTCGGGCTGGCCGAAATCACCCGCGAACGCCGTCGGCTGCATGAACGACGCAAGCGGCACACCCGTCGCGCTCAACCGGCGCGACGTCAAAGGAATGAACGGATTCTTCGCGTTCAGAACGTTGAACACTTCCGCGATCGCTTCGACGCGCGCCGAACCACCGAACTGGAAGCCGCGGCTGATGCGGAGATTCAACTGTGAGTAGGGCGCCCGGCGGCTGCAGTTCACGGTGTCACACGAACCGCTCTGCTCGAACTTCGCGGTACCGTCAGCGTTCAAGCCAGTGTACCGATACGCGTTCGCCGTCTTGTCGTTCACGTTGCCGTCGGCGTTGAAGTCGATCCCCTCGAATGTATGCGTCGGAAGCGCCGACTGGTACAGAAACATCGGCGCGACGTCGATGCCGAACGGCGCTTCGACGATTGCGCTCAGGGAGACACGGTGCCGGCCATCGGTGCGGGTCAACGGCGCGTCCTGCACCGGACCGAACGGGTCTTGAACATCCTGAACGAGGTTGGCGTCCATTTCATCCGCGGCGCTGCCGATGATGCTCGTGGCCTTCGCGAGCGTGTAGGACGCGCTCACGTCGAGGTGGTTCGCCATCCGCCGGTTCAGGCCGAAGATCAACGCGTTGTACTCACTCGTGCCGTTGCTCAGCGCCACGCGGAACTGGTTGGAATTCGGCTGGAGCGCAAGGCCCGCGAGGTACCGCCGTCCATTGACCAGCTGATTGATGCGAAGGCGCGTGTTGACGTCGCGTCCTTCCGCCCGCACCACGTCGACGCTGACCGCGGTCGCTGGATCGAGCTGATGGACCCAGCCGACATTGCTCTGACGCGTGTACGGTTGCTGCAGAAGCGGCGACTGCACCTGGCCGCCGAGCGGCGGCAGGCTCGTGTCGACGAGGTTCTGCGACGCGATCGTCGAAAGCGGATCCGACGTGCGGAAGAACGAACCGTCTGCCTTTCGGATACCTGCGGGGCTGTTGGCGAGAAACACGATGCCGGCGCCGCCCGCCGCGTCGATCGCGGCATTCAGTGCGTTCTGGTTCGTGTAGGCGAAATCGGTGTACAGGCCCCATCCGGCGCGCACCACGTCGCGCGCGTCGCCGCGCACGTCGTACGCAAACCCGAACCGCGGCTGGATGTTGTTCTTGTCGGCCTTCATCGACTTGCCGAAGTCGTCGAGCACGGTTCCCGCGAACCGGCCAGCCGCACCGGCCGCCTGCATCACCTGGAAGTTAGGATTGCGGTCCTGATTGAGCGGCATGCCGGACACGAAGTCATACCGAGCGCCGAGATTCACGGTCATCTTGCTGGTCACGCGCCAGTCGTCCTGCACGTAGCCGGAATAGAAATCGAGCGGGATATTCACTTCGACCGCGCCCCCGATCACCATGACCTGCTGCACCGGACCGCTGACGTCGTTGGCGCCCATCGTGAAGAAGCCCGCCACGCCAGACTGCGTGCTGATGTACAAGCGCGGTTCGTGCAGCCAGTTCGCGCCCGCCTTCAGGTTGTGTTCGAGGCCACCGAATCCGCGAGCCGTCCAGCTCACATCGTCGCGGAACTGCCATTTGGTCTGTTCTGTTGACTGGGGCGCCGACTGATTCGCGCCACCGGTGACGCCGTTCGGGAAAATCAGCACCGGCTGCGTCGTGCTGCCGGGGATCAGGTTTTTGAAGGTGGAGACCTGGAAGACGAACTCATTCAGCTTCGTGCCGCCGAACACCCAGTTATCGTGCGCGTTGAGGGAGTGGAACTCGTTGGTGCTCGTCGCCCATGTCGAGTGCGCGGCGCGGAGGCCGGCACCACTCGGCGACGAATTGCCGTCGTGCGCGTAACGGACGGCGAAGTAATGGCCGCTGCGCAGGTTCGCAGTGATCTTGCCTGTGAAAAGGTTCTCGCGCACCGGAACCGGAAACACACCGTCTTCGGCCGGGAACAGGCCCAGCGTGTCGACTGTCTGCTTCGTGTCCTGTTGGGTGCGTTCAAACGCCGCAAAGTAGAAAACCTTGTCGTGCGAGATCGGTCCACCGAGGCTGCCGCCGTACTGGTACCGACGGTATTCCTGTTTGTCCGGGCAGCTTGCTGCGGCAGCCGTGCGCAGGCACGCGGTGCGCGTCAAGTTTTCCGACATGGTGCGCGCGTTCAGAGCCGTGTCGCGCAGGAAGGTGATTGCGCTGCCGCGCACGTCGTTGGTGCCGCTCTTCGTCACGACATTCAACACGGCGGTGCCGCGGCCGTACTGCGCATCGAAACGCTGGGTGTGCAGGTTGAACTGCTGAATCCCCTCGAGCGGATACAGCTGTGCGAGGCCGCCGATCGTGTCGTCGTTGTTGTCTCCGCCGTCAACGACGTAGTTGACGTTGCGTCCGTTGCCACCGCTGATCTGCGGCGAGTATTCCGTCGCCTTCGTGGGATCGGAATGAAAACCGAGTCCGACGCCCGGCACTGTCGCCGCCAGGTTGGCGAACTGCCGGCCATTGAGCGGCAATCGTTCGATGCGAGTCAGATCGACGACCTGTCCAACCGACGAGGTGGTCGTCGGAATCAGCGGCGTGTCGCCTACGACCGTCACCGTTTCGGCAACCGGCGCGAGACGCAGCGTCAGGTTCAGGTTCGTGGTCTCTGAAACGTCGACCCCGATGTTCTTGCGCTCGAGACGCGTAAATCCCGAGAGCTCCGCGATGACCTCGTAGCTGCCGACCGGCATCGCGTTGAGGTGGTACAAGCCTTCGGTGTCGCTGACGCCAGAGCGGATAAGGCCGGTCGCAGTGTTGGTCGCCGTGATTGTCGCACCCGGCACCGCCATACCCTGCGGATCGAGCACGCGGCCGGCGATCGCACCAGTTGTCTGTTGAGCGTACGTTGGAACGGCTGCAAGGATTACCGCCGAGGCGGCGAGCAACCGCAAAAGCGTTTTCATCAGGTCCTCCGGGGGGGTCGCGCGGCGGCCGATGAACACCGCGAGCTTCCCGTGTTCAACTCCCCTTATCGGCAGCGGACGAAAGTAGCGCAGTCATCAAAATGGCGCTTGTGTCCTATCGCTGCACTCATCTGCATCACTGCCGGATGACTCTCCGGGTAAGATACGCGCGCTTAACCCCCGTTCGCGCACCTGTAGGACAGGCACTGACGTATGTGGATGCTTGGAGTCTACCTGGTCGGCGTTGTCGTGGGACTGATGGCCACGCAGGGAGGCGCTGGTACCCGCCTCCTGCTTGCCGTTCTATGGCCCCTCGGACCACTCGCCTTTCTGATAACGGTCGCCGGACTTCTGATCGTCGCGGCCATCGCGTTTCCGGTGTTCGGAGTGGTCCTGGCCGCCACGGTTGCGGCGGGTTGGTGGCTTTGGCGGTAGCCCGAAACTCTTACTCGTTCGTTTCGGTGTAATGCTGCAGCAGGAACTGCTGAGAATTGAACGGCCCGACCGTCGAGACGGGTCTCGCGTAGTGGCCCGTCGAATCGAGCACGAACGCGCGGTCGGTGTCCTGCAGGTATGAGTGCAGGACGACATCGCGCAGGTGTTCGAGAACTTCGACATCGCGTATCGGGCTGAGGGTCTCGACCCGGCGATCGAGGTTGCGCTCCATCAGATCGGCGCTGCCGATGTACATCTCCTCGTGCCCGCCATTGCTGAACCAGAAGATGCGCGAGTGCTCCAGGAAGCGGCCGACGATCGAGCGTACCTGGATGTTGTCGCTGACACCGGGGATTCCGGGTCGAAGACTGCAAATGCCGCGGACGATCAGATCGATGCGGACACCCGCCTGTGACGCTCGGTAGAGCACTCGAATCATCTGATCGTCGGTGATCGCATTTACCTTCATGACGATATGCGTTGGACGGCCGGCTTTGGCGTGCTCCGCTTCGCGGTTGACCAGCTCGCAAAGTCGCGTCCGCAGCTGCAGCGGCGCCACGAGCATCGCCCGGTATTCCTTCCTGTTCGAATAGCCCGTCAGGTAATTGAACACGTCCGAGACATCCGCGACGATGTCCGGATCGGCCGTGAAGTATCCGAGATCGGTGTAGACCTTGGCGGTCTCCGGGTTGTAGTTGCCGGTGCTCGTGTGCACGTAGCGCTGAATACCGTCGCTCTCCTGGCGCACCACGAGGCAAAGTTTGGCGTGCGTCTTCAGGTCCGCGAAGCCGTAGACGACGTGGATGCCGTGTGATTCAAGGCTCTTGGCCCAGATGATGTTGTTCCGTTCGTCGAAGCGCGCCTTCAGCTCCACGAGCACGGCGACCTGCTTGCCGGCTTCGGCAGCCTGGATCAGCAGACTAATCAGCGGTGAGTTCGCGCCGATCCGGTAGAGCGTCATCTTGATGGCGATGACGTGAGGATCCTTCACCGCCGCCCGAAGGAACGCCTCCACCGATCCGAACGACTGATACGGGTGGTGCACCAGAACGTCCTGATACCGGAGCTGATCGAACAGCACGTCGGGATCTTCATCGAGCCGCCACACTGACCGCGCCGAGAACGGGGGATCCTTCAGCTCCGGACGATGCAGCTTTGTGAGCTGCACCCAGTCGCCAAATCCAAGCCGGTAGGCGGCGCGCAGGATGACGTCTTCGGTGACCTCGAAGTTCTCCGCAAGAATGTTGAGCACGCGCGGTGGCATCGTCGCGTCGACCTGCAGCAACGCAATGGCGCCGTGCCGAAGCTGCTTCAGGCTGCGGTCGACGGTTTCGAGCAGGTCGTCGGCTTCGTCCTGTTCGATCTCGAGATCAGCATCGCGGATGATCCGGAACAGATGCGCGCTTTTGACCTGCGTTCCCGGGAAGAGCTCCTGCATGTTCGCGTGGATGACATCTTCGAGGAATACGAACGACTGTCCCTGAGGCTCCGCGAAGTTTTCAGGGAGCTGAATGAATCGTGGCAGCGCGTCGGGCACCTTCACGCGCGCGAACTTCGTACGATTCCCGTGCTTGACCACGACCGCGAAGTTCTTGCTCAGGTTTGAAATCAGCGGGAAGGGATGCCCCGGGTCGAACGCGAGCGGCGTCAGGACCGGATAGATTTCGCGCGTGAAATAGGCGCTGAGGAACTCGCGGATCTGTGGCGTCCACGCATCCGGTTCGACGAATGTGATGTGCTCGGCAGCAAGCAGCCTGCGCAGCTCGTCCCAGCATGCGGCCTGGTCGTCGATCTGCTTGCGCGCGCGCGTCCGCATCGCATAGAGCTGCTGCTCGGTGTTGTACCCATCCGGCGCGACATCCTCGATGCCTTCGCGAAGTTTCTTCTGCGTGGTCGCCACGCGGATCATGAAGAACTCGTCGAGGTTCGTCCCGACGATCGACAGGAACTTGACTCGCTCGAGCAGCGGGTGCGAGGGATCGGTCGCCTGCGCCAGCACGCGCTCGTTGAACTCGAGCCAGCTCAGCTCGCGGTTGATGTACAGGGCAGGATTCTTCAGATCCGCGGGATCGATGAGTGCCTCGGGCGCTCGTGGCGGAATCACGCGCAGGACAGGTTTTGCCCGCGTTGTCGCACGAGTACGCCGATCCGAGGCGCGCCGCCGTTCAGCGACGGCCGCGTCGCTGGGGAAATCCATACGCCGATTTGCTCGCCGGTGGGGAATAGAAGCCGGGCATCATATCAGAGCGGTGTGTCACGGCTGAGTCGCCGCGACTTTCCGTCACTTGCACAAAACTCTGCAGGACGGATGCCGCTTTTCCCCGCGGCTTAAGGCGGACTTTCGGGCCACAAAAACCATCGTTGAGCCGTTTTGTGGGCAAGGCATGCCGTACCATGCGCTGAGATGCAGGTCGTTGCCGCGGCACAACTGAAATCCGGCGTCAGAACCGACGACTTTCCACGCGCCGCCGCGGCGACAAAAGCGTTAGAGGACAGGCGAAAAATCCACGGGAAAGCGTTGATCTTCTGGGACCCGAAGCTGCCGGGAACCAGATTCGGCCGAAAACTGGACGCGATCGATACCGACCAGATCACCCCCGCCTCCGACTGTGTGTCCGAAAGCCTAGAAACGCTGGATGAAAGGTGGAAAGCGGGATCGTTCCGCTACCTGATGCCCGATTTTCGCGAGCGGGTTCACCGCGGCGAGACTTTTGTCATCGCGGGAGAGCGGTTCGCAATTGGGTCCTCACGGGAGATGAGCCCCGCCGGCCTCAAAGGCGTTGCCGAAGAAGCGGGCCTCGAGATGGTGATCGTCTGCGGCAACAACGTGGGCGACATCTTCCGCCGGAACGCCCTGAACCTCGGGCTGCACGTCGTCCAGAGTCCGCAGGCCGTCGCCGATGCGCGCGACGGCGACGAATTCGAATTCGATCCCGACAGCCGGAGTCTGTCGAATGTCACACAAGGCAAGACGTATGAGCCGCTGCCGCTGACGCCGAAGGAAGACGAGATCCGTCGAAGCGGCGGCATCATCGCCATCGGACGACGAGAGTTTCGCGCCTCTGTTGAACAACGTCCAATTATCGAATTCGCACCGCCAGAGCTCGCGCGGCACATGACGACAACGGAGCAGATTGTCTGGGCGCATCGCGTGGACAAGAGCCGGCGGGAGGTTCGGCCGGGCGACACGCTGCAGGTCTACGCGGATCTGCTGCCCGCCTCCGACGGGACGGCACCGTTTGCCATTCACACGTTCAATCAAATCACCGGCGGGAACACGATTTATCCGCGCCAGGCGGCCATCGCCAACGATCACTTCGTTTTCACAGGACGCGAAGACGACGAGAAGCAGACGAGCATTGGGCGCGCGTTTGCAAAGCAGCACGGCCTGGAAAAGCCGTACTACGCGACTCCAGGCGATGGCATTTTCCACTTCTACTTTCCCGAGCAGGGTCTCGTGGTGCCGGGCCAGTTCATTCCCGGCGCCGACTCACACAGTCGCGCGTACGGAGCGTACGGCGCGGTTGGTATGGGCGTCGGCTCCACCACGCTGGGATTCGGGTGGGCAACGGGGTATGTCTACTTCACTCTGGCGAAGGCACGGCGAGTCGTCTTCGGCGGCCGCCTGCAGCCGTGGGTAAGTGGAAAGGACATCGTGCTCGAGCTGCTCAGGCGATGGGGGTCGCAGCAGTCGCAGGGGATGTCGGTCGAATTCGTGGACGCCACTCGTCAGCTTCCGATCGCCTATCGCAACACGATTGCGAACATGATGGCGGAGGCCGAAGCGCTCAACGGCATCTTTCCGGCTGATGACATCACCTACGCGTGGTACGAGCGCAAGAACATCCGCGAGCTTCCCTATCCGCGGATCAGGGCGGGCGAAGACGCGCGGTTCGAGATCGACGAGACGCTCTCGCTCGACGAGGTGCGTCCCATGATTGCCAAGCCGTTCAGCCCCGGCAATGCGTTTGCGGCGGAGGAAGTGGCGCGTGAGCGGATTCAGTTCGACAAGGCGTTGATTGGCTCGTGCACCAACGGCAGCTACGACGATCTCCTGCAGGCGGCGCTCGTCATCTACAACGCGCGCGGGAAGGGTTTACGGAAGACGACGCGGACCTTCGTCGTGTTTCCGGGATCCGGCGGGGTGGCGAGGCAGATCGAACGGCCGGATCCGCGGCTGGGAGGGGAATCGATCGCCGAAGTGTTTCGATCGATCGGCGGTCAGATCCGCGCGTCATGGTGTGGGCCGTGCTTCGGGCAGGGCCCCGACGCGCTCGCGAAAGGCGAACGCGCGATTACGTCGTTCAACCGCAACTGGCAGAACCGAATGGGTGTTGGCGGGGAAGGCTACTTGGCCAGCCCGGCCGTCGTGGCCGCGTCGGCGCTCGTCGGTTACATGGCGCCTCCTTCGGAACTCGGCTTACCATGGGATCCTGACGTCTACGGCATCTAGTAAGATTCGCGGTTGATAACGGGTTCGTGCTGAGTGGTTGGTAGTTAGTGGGTTGCCGCTATGAAGATATTCTTCACCGCCCTGGCCGCGTTACTCGTTGCTGCGCCGCTCGCGGCACAGGGGCAATCCGACGCCAATGCCGAGGCGCAGCAGCCAACCTTCCGCACCGGCGTCGACGTGATCACGGTGGACGTGGGCGCCGTGGACAGCCGCGGGCAGCCGGTCACCGATCTCCACGCTCCGGAATTCACGGTCAAGATCGACGGTCAGCAGCGGCGGGTTATCACCGCCGATCTCGTGAAGTACAACTACACGCCTGACAACGGCGTGACGCGGCGGCCTCCGCCGAAGCGGCAGGAATTCGAAACCCTCTTCACCACCAACATCACGCAGCCCGAAGGGCGGATGATCATGATCGCCGTCGATCAGATGAACATCCGGCCGGGCGCGGCGCGGCCGATTCTCGACTCAGCCGCACGCTTCCTCGACAAGCTCAATCCTGCCGATCGGGTCGCGTTCGTGTCGTATCCCGAGCCGGGGGTCGTCGTGGACTTCACCGGCGATCACCAGCGCGTGCGCCTCGCCATGCAGAAGGTGATCGGCACGCAATCGCGCTTCGTGGGCCGGCGGAACATCGGGCTCGTCGAAGCGATCGATATCGCCCAGAAGGGCGACGACCGCCGCATGCAGGAGGTCACTAACCGCGAGTGCCGCGGCCTGATCGACATGGCCCTCGAGCAGTGCATGCGCGACATCGTCGACGAATCGAATTCGATTCTCTGGACGACACGACGCGACACCGAGGCGTCGCTGCGAGGGCTGCGCGACTGGCTCCTGCATCTCGGGGAAACCGAGGGCCAGAAGACATTGATCCTCCTGTCGGAGGGGCTCGTAACCGACTCGCCTGCCGACCTCGAGGACGTCGTGCGCATGGCGATGCGCGGCCGCGTCTCGGTGAACGTGCTGCTGATGGACGTGCCCAGGTCGGATGCGACGCAGGGACCTCTGCCGCCAACCTTCACGGAAGATCGCGAGTTGCAGATTCGCGGCTTGAACGACCTCGCGTCGCTGTCGCGGGGATCGATCTTCCAGGTGGTTGGCACTGCGGACCGGGCGTTCGATCGGCTCGCGTCGGAGATTTCGGCGTACTACCTGCTGAGCGTCGAACAGGCCCCGTCAGATCGCGATGGCCGCAACCATCGTATCGACGTCTCCGTGCAGCGGCGCGGCATCACGCTGCGTTCGCGACAGGCGTTCGTGCTCGATCCGACGGGCGGCCGCAAAACGCCTGACGAATCGCTCGTCGAATCGCTGCGTTCGCCGCTCGGTGTGGCGGGCGTGCCGCTGCGCCTGACCACGTTCATCTATCAGGATCCGAAAGCGCCGGGCAAAGTACGGATTGTGATGGCGGCCGACGTGGGCCAGGCAGGGACACCGTCCGGGCAGTACACGATGGGCTTCATCGTCGTCGATGATCAGGGACGGGTCGTCGCGTCGCGCAGCGAGAAGCCGAAGCTCGAGCCGCTCGAAGGGCGTACCAATACCTCACTCTCGTATCTCGACGCGGTGACGGTGGAACCAGGCGTGTACGAAGTGCGGCTTGCGGCCGTGGATGCGCAGGGGCGCCGCGGAAGTGTCGTCCGCGACGTGAACGCGTGGAAGATGGCCGGCGAGGAACTGACCTACGCTGACCTCGTCGTCAACCATGCCGCGACCGCGAGCAGCGGCTTGCGCCCGGACGTCGAGCCTCACGTGGATGCCGACGGCGTCGCCGCGTACATGGAGCTCTACTCGACATCGGAAGAGACGTTCAAGAACGTCTCCGTAAACTTCGAGATCGCCGATGACGACAGCGCGCCGGCGTTGCTGACGATACCGGTGGAGCTCAAGCCGGGCGCGCAGCCGACGTGGCGCATTGCGCAGGGGTTCGTGGGCGCTGAACCGTTGCCGTCGGGCCGCTATATGGCGCGTGCGCGCGTCATGCGCGGTGACAAGCTCGCCGGAGTGCTCGTCCGTCCGTTCATTCTCGAACCCGCGCCGGCGTCGAAGGGTGGGCCGATCGTGATACCCGCGGCGATGGCGCGTGTCGCGGCGTTCGATCGCAACACAGTCCTGCAGCCTGCACTGGTCAACGGCCTGCTCGACGCGATCGCCGCGCGCTCTCCGTCACTCAAAGGCGCCATGACCGAAGCGCGCGCGGGCCGTTACGGGCCAGCTGCGCTCGAAGCCTTGACGGCCGGCGATCAACAGGCAGCCGCATTTCTCAAAGGGCTCGACCTTTACGCAAAGGGCCAAATTGATCTGGCCGCCACGCAGTTGAACATCGCCGCCGGCCCGAGGCGGGAGTTCTTCCCTGCCGCCTTCCTGCTTGGCGCGTGCTTCGCTGCGGGCGGTAAGGATCGCGACGCAGCCGGCATCTGGCAGTTGGCGCTCGGGAGCGAACAGCGCCCGCCGATCACATACGCACTCCTTGCGGATGCCCGCATGCGCGGCGGTCAGCCGGACGCGGTCGTGACGATCCTGAAACCCGCATATGCGGAGCGGCCGACCGACGACGAGCTCGGCAAACGGCTGGCGGTCGCCTACATGATGACGGCGGCATTTGCTGAGGCGCTGCCGATTCTGGACGGATATCTCAATCGGCATCCCGCGGATCCCGATGCACTGTTTGCTGCGGTTCTTGCACACTATCAGGTCGCCAGGGCGACTGGCTCCGAGTTGTCAAGCGCCGATCGCACGAAGCTGTTGAAGTATGCGAGGGCGTACAAGGGACCGCAGGAGGCGCTGTTCGCGAAGTATCTGTCTTCGCTCGGCGTGAACCGCTAGTCCATCTGGACTGTACCGATGAAACGCTGGATCGCGACGATCGCCGTTGCTCTCGTGGTGATCACGGTTGCCCGCCAGACGGAGGCGCAAGGGCGCCGCGGCGCCAGCCAGGAGCAGCCGGTTGCGGCGCAAGCTCCACCCGCGCCGCCGACTCCCGCCACCGGATCGCGTTTTACTTCAACGCTGAGATTCGTCCCACCTCCGCGCGACGTCCGTCCTCGGCCGTTTCTGCCAGGGCCATTCATCGCGCAACGTCCCTTCATTTCCGGATTCATGTCGGGACGCTTTGGTTTCTGGCCGTGGGGCGCCTGGCTTCCAGTGCCGCTTTACTCGGGCTACAGCGATTACTCCGGCCACACCGAGCCCGGTGCGTACGGGCCACCACTCGAAGGGGCTCCAGTGGGCGGGCTGCAGCTCGACATCGATCCGCGGCGTGCTCAAGTGTTCGTCGACGGAACGTACGCCGGTCTTGTCGAAGAGTTCAGCGGCTATTTTCACCACCTCGAGCTGCCCGCCGGGCCGCACGACATCTCTGTCGTCGCACCCGGTTACGAGCCACTGAGCTTCCAAGTCCTCGTATCGCCCGGCGCCACGATGACGCAGCGAGCTACGCTCGCTCGCGCGTACGGGCGTTAGCTCTTTCCTCTTCAACGCTCAATGCGCAAGGCGCAAGGCGCAATGCTCAATCGAGTGTTTCGCAGTGATTGAGCATTGAGCATTGAAACCACAATTCATTTACGGCGTGAATTATCCGTGGTCGACCGATGGCCAGACTGTCTTCTATGGTTTGGACTTTGGCCGAAACGTCTGGGGATCCCATCTCGGAGTGACGACTCGACGGGATGCCATCGCTCGCGATTTTGCCGAGATGGCGGCCCTCGGGTTCGTCGTGGCGCGATGGTTCGTGTTCTGCGATGGCCGCGCGGGCATCGTCTACGACGATCGCAGCCTGCCCGCCGGCCTCGACGAGCAGTTTTTCGATGATGTCGACGCGGCGCTCGAGATCGCACGTGCCGCGCAGATGCAGGTCGTCTTCGTACTCTTCGATCATCACTGGCTGTTTCGCGGGATTCATCATGCGATGCCGGATCCGATTACGGGCGACATGCTCGACGCGCGTCTGCCCGAGGGACGTACGCGCGAACTGCTGTCCCAGGAAGGCCATGACGCGCTCTTCGACCATGTCGTCGTCCCGTTCGTCCGCCGCTACGGCCATGACGGCGCCCGCGCGGATCTGAAGGAATGCATTTTCGCATTCGAGTTCATGAACGAGCCGGACTTCATCATCGACGAATGGGAGCGGGACCGCAGCCGCCGCGTCAGACGCGCGGTGCCGTTTGCCGCCTTCGCTGTCGCGGTCGCCCGCTTCAGCACGCTTGTCCATGCGTGTACTCCGGCACTCGTCACGCTGGCCGCGGCGCGGGCGGACAACCTCTGGGCCTGGGATGACGATGCCTTGGGCCTCGACGTCCTGCAGCTCCACGCGTACCCGGATTCGCCCCATCCGGGCGACGTCGACCCGGTGGTGACCCCGGCGCGCACCCTCGATGTGAGCCGCGAGGTCATCCTCGGTGAGTTCCGATCGGCGGCGCCGCTTGATGAGTCCATCGAGCAGACGCTGGCTGGTGGCTACGCCGGCGCATGGCCGTGGAGTTTCAGCGGCACGGACTCGTACGGACGCTTGCCGTTGGAGGCGCTTCGTCGATTCGGGGCACGACACCCGCACCTCGTCAATCCGCGCTTCGCAGCCGCAGAAGGTTGACTTCTTGACCGCGCGGGCGCACAGTCTGCCCGACTCGGTTAAGGAGGCGGACGATGAACCTACGCATTCGACACGCAGCCGTGGCCCTCTTCGTGGCAACGGTGCTCCTGCCGGCATATGTCCGCGCGGAAGTATCCCGCGTGGAGATCACCACGCGCCGCGATGTCGCAGGCGGCCGATCGTTCGGCTCCACGGGACCGTACGAGCAGATCGTGGGAAAGCTGTACTTTGCGATTGATCCCGCCAACAAACGGAATCTCGTCATTACCGATCTCGATAAAGCACCGAAGAATGCGGCCGGAAAGATCGAGATGTCTGCCGACCTCGTCATCCTGAAGCCGCGTGATTCGAGCAACGCCAACGGCATCGTGCTGTTCGACATCGTCAATCGCGGTCGCGGGGTCGCGTTGGCCAAGTTCGACGCACAGGTGGCTGGCACCGGCGTCACGCCGCCGGACGAGTACGGCGACGGGTTTCTGTTCAATCGCGGATACACGATCGTGCAGGTCGGATGGGAATTCGACGCCCGTCGCGAGGGCGCGATCCGGGCAGAGATTCCGGCTGCGGTCGGTATCACCGGGCTGGCGCGCGCCACGTTCATTCCGACGTCGAACGGTCCTGAGGCGACGGCAGGCGACCTCGTGGGATACACGCCGAGTGATGCCGCTGCGCCGGAGAACACACTGACGGTGCGCGACTCACCGCAGTCGGCGGCGACCATGATTCCGCGGGCGAGATGGCATCTTGCTGGAAACGTCGTGGCGCTTGACGGCGGGTTCGAGCCTGGTCGCATCTACGAGCTCGCGTACAGAGCCGCCAACCCGCCTGTGGCTGCGCTGGGGTTCGCTGCTGTTCGAGACGCCGCGTCGTGGGTGCGGTACGCACTTGACGCGACCGTCTCGGCGAAATATGTCTTCGCGTTCGGCTCGTCGCAGACGGGGCGGTTTCTTCGTGAGTTCCTGTACGACGGTTTCTACACCGACGAACGGAATCGCCTGGTGTTCGACGCCGTCATTCCGCACCTCGCTGGCGCGTCGGGCGTGAACCTCAATCGCCGCTGGTCGATTCCAACGTCACTCTCGTCGGACGTCGCCACCATTTTCCCGTTCTCCGACATGAAGCAGCGGGACCCGGTCACGGGTGTTGAAGAAGGGCTGCTCGAGAACGTGCGTGCCGGCGCGCATCAGCCGAAAGTGTTTTGGACCAACACCGCGACCGAGGTCTGGGAGAAAGCCGCTTCGCTCGAGACCATGACGCCTGACGGATCGCAGGACCGCCCTCTTCCGTCCAACGTGCGGCTGTATGTGTTTGCGGGGACACAGCACGACCCCGCCAGGTTCCCCTCGGCGGTCAGCAACGGACAGCTGCAGGACAATCCCACCGACTACATCTGGGCGATGAGAGCGCTGCTGGTGAGCATGGAAAAATGGGTGCGTCAGGGGACCGCGCCACCGCCCAGCCGCTATCCGCGATTGCAGGACGGCACGCTGGTGCGAGCGACGGATCTGGCCTTTCCGGATATTCCAGCGGTGACGTCGCCTCGTAAGGCGTTGCCTGGCGCGCGTGGCATCAACAGCCTGGTCGCGAACGACGGGGGAGCAGGCACGCCACTGCCGCTGCTGGTGTCGCAGGTCGACAAGGATGGCAACGAACTCGGTGGGCTCCGCTTGCCTGACGTGATGGTGCCGCTGGCAACGACGGCGGGTTGGAATTTTCGGAAGACCGCGATCGGCGGTACACACATGTTCTTTCCACTCCTGGGCTCGTACGTTCCATTCGCCAGCACGAAGGCCGAACGGGAGCGGACTCACGACCCGCGGCTGTCGATTGAAGAGCGATATCAATCACGCAGTCGATATTTGAAGCAGCTGCAGGACGCCGCCACGTCACTGGTGAAGGACGGTTACGTGCTGTCTGAGGATGTGCCGGCGATTGTGAAGCACGCGGGCGATCACTGGGACCTGCTCATGAAACGACCGAGCAGCACGAGCACGCGCGCCGAACGCTAACCTCTCCGTTTGCGCTTCGCTCGCGCCTCGACCCAAAACACGTAGTCCTTGGGAACGTCGAGCTCTTTGAGCTCTGTCCAAGCAGCGATTGCTTCTGCACGCGTTGCCCTCGTGTCGGCTTCGAGGAAGTCAGCTACGAAGTTGATGTAGCAACGGTACGGGATTCGGTCGAATCGCGGCATCTTGTTCAGGGCAACGTACCGCTGGACAAGATTGCCGTACGTGGGGTGCTTCCCGCTCGTGATCTGTTCTTCTCGCCACCGGTTCAACCGGTACCAGACTCCCGACCTCTCACGAACCCCCGGTGCCATCATGCGAGCCTGTTTGACGATGAAGTCCTTCGTTTCACGGTTGCTCGTGTAGTTTTCAATCCGGAGCTTCACGTGAAGGCCACGTTCAACGTCCTTGACGCCCGTTTTGCGCAGTGAACGCTTCGTGGGCAGCACAGCAGTGCCTGTCCGCAGGAACGTGACGATTGCCTTTTCGAGTTCGTCTTTCCGCAGCTTCTTTGCAGCCGGGATGCCGATGCGCTCGCCGAACTCTTTCAATTGGTCGAGATACCAATAGCCGTTCTCGAACTCGCGCACCATCATCGTCGGAGAAAGGACCTTGGCCACGCGCGGCGAGCAGCCTACTTCTTTCGGCTGCGGGTCTTGGGGCGAGGATCCGGGATGAACCCGTTGCGGTTCGGCATCACGATCTTCGGCAGGCTCGTGGCGTCGATGACCTGATCGTCACGAATGATGCCGTTCAAGTTGAGGATGTAGGCCACGGCCGCATAGACCTCCGGCGGCTTGAGCAGGCCCGGCTGATCGAACGGCATCGCTCGATTGATGTAGTCCCACAGCGTCGTCGCGTACGGCCAGTAGCTGCCGACCGTCTTGAGCGGCCTTGGCGAGCGAAGCGTGCCTTGCCCGCCTACGAGTATCGGCCCCACGTTGCCTTCGCCTTTGGGACCGTGGCAGCGGGAACACTGGGCGGCAAACACTTCTCGACCCGCGGCCACCGAGCCTGAGCCGTCGGGAAGGCCTTCGCCATCGGGGGCGATGGCGGAACCTAACGTGCGGATCTCTTCCGGCGTCGGAGGTCGCCCGACTTCATAGGTGGGCGACTGTGCCGCCAGTGGGACGGCGGCAGCCAGCCACCACACGATGACGCTACGCGTCCACATTGGTCACCGTCCCGTCGGCGCGCACAATCCAGAACTTCATTCCGTTGAAGTGATAGTTCGAGTTCGTCCCGCGCGCGGCAATCAAGGCTTCGCGCGTCGGCTGCACGTATCCGGTGTCGTCGGTTGCCCGTGACGCGATCACCGCCTCGCGCCCATCGAAACGCCACGGCAGGCGGAAACGCGTCAGCGCGATCGGAAGCCGCGGCTCATGGAGATGCGCGTTCACCCAACTGCGCCCGCCGTCGAGCGTCACCTCGACACGCTCGATCGTTCCTCGGCCCGACCACGCGAGGCCGGTCAACTCGTACGGCCCTCGGCGCGGCAGCGTTTGTCCGCCAGACGGAAACGTGATGACCGACTTCGCATCCATCTCGTACGTGAACATCCACGCCTTGCCATCCGGCATCAGCTCGGTGTACTTCGCGGTTTCGTCTCGAGCCATATACGCCTGGTTGGTGACCTTCAGGCTGTGCAGCCACTTCACGTTCGTGTTGCCTTCCCAGCCAGGGTTGATCAGGCGCAACGGATACCCCTGGTTCGGACGTATCGCCTCGCCGTTCTGCCCGTAGGCGAGCAGTGAGTTGTCCATTGCTTTCGACAACGGGATGCTGCGCTCCATACGGCAGGCATCCGCGCCCTCGGCAATCACCCAGCTCGCCGCTGGCTTGACGCCGACCTCCTTGAGCAGGAGAGACAGTGGCACGCCAGTCCACTCGCTTCCGCTCAGGAGGCCATAGCTGCGCTGCACGTCGACCCCTGTCTTCTCTGCCCACTCGCTCCCGCTGTTGCCGCCGCACTCCAGGAACAGGATTCGCGTCACCGATGGCAGGCGTCGAATCTCTTCAATCGAGAGCGAGAGTGGTCGCTCCACCAGTCCATGAATGACCAGCCGATGCTGCGCTGGATCGATGGTTGGAATACCAGAGTGATGCCGTTCGTAGTGGAGGGAGGAGGGCGTCAGCGTGCCAACGGAGTCCTGAATCGGCGTGAAGCTGGAGCCTGTTTCTGGCGTCTTCGTGTCCCGGCGCCATCGGACCGCTTTTTCAAAAGGCGACCGTTCTCCATAAGGGCCAAGCGGGGCGCCCAACTTGCCCGGTGTGTCCAGCGCGAGCGCGTCGCGATAGGGAACCAGCAGCCCCGCACCGGCGGCTGCGCCCATCCGAAGTACGTGGCGGCGTGTCGATCGCTTGAAATGAGTCACGGCGACACCTCGCGCAGATTCTAAGCCCGAATAAGATAGGCGCGCCCGTGAAACTACCGCATCCGGTAATCCTTCTCATCGGCGGCGTCGCCGTGTGCGCGGCGCTGACCTGGACTCTGCCCGCCGGCGAGTTCGAACGGCGTGACGACCCCGCCACCGGGCGCCGCGTCGTTGTCGCCGGCACCTATCATCGCGTCGAGCCGGCGCCCATGGGACCGTTCGCCGCGGTTGTGGCCATTCCTCGCGGCTTCGTGGAAGCCGCCGATGTCATCGGGGTAGTCCTGTTCGTCGGCGCCGCGTGGATCGTCGTCGATCGGATTGGTACTCTCGGTAGGCTGATTACATCGCTTGTGGCGGCGTTCGGGAACCGGGGTCTTATCGCCATTCCACTCGTTTCGTTGTTCTTCGCGAGCATGGGCGCGCTGGAAAACATGCAGGAGGAGATCATTCCGCTTGTGCCGGCGCTGCTGCTGCTCGGGCGTGGCCTCGGCGTCGATGCGGTCGCCGTGGTCGCGATGAGTACGGGAGCAGCGGCGATCGGCAGCGCCTTCGGCCCGACGAACCCGTTTCAAGCCGGCATTGCCATGAAGCTCGCGCAGCTACCACCAATGTCCGCGGCGCCGCTCCGATGGACGACGTTCGCGGCCGCATTCGCACTGTGGGTTGCGTGGACCATGTGGTATGCGACACGGCTTCGTGATCCGGATCCGGCTAGCCCCGAGCGGAGTCGAGGGGGATCCGACATCCGGGATCCGAGGGTTTCGTGCGAACTGGAGCGTGCTCGCGCGAAGGATTTCGTGATTCTGGCCATCGCCATTGCGCCGATTGCGGCATACGTGTACGGGTCGGTTGCGCTCGGTTGGGGATTCAACGAACTCTCCGGCGGATTCCTGATCGCGGGTGTTGTTGCGGGATTGCTTGGCGGGCTGGGTGTCGCCGGCACGACCGCTGCGTACCTCGAAGGCATGCAGGCGATGCTTCCCGCTGCGATCCTGATCGGCGTCGCGCGCACGCTGTCGCTCGTACTGACCGATGGTCACGTCACTGACACCATACTGAATGGGCTTGCGACGCCTCTGTCACGCGCGCCTGCCGCATTCGCGTCGCTGCTGATGATTCCCTTTCACTCGGTCGTGCATGTGGCAGTGCCGAGCGTCAGCGGGCAGGCGGTGCTCACGATGCCGATTCTCGTCCCGCTGTCGGATCTGCTCGGCATCTCACGACAGGTGACCGTGCTTGCTTATCAAACCGGGGCAGGGCTGACCGAGCTGCTGACGCCGACCAACGGCGGCCTGATGGCCGTGCTTCTCGCAGCTGGCGTTTCGTTCGGACGGTGGATTAAGTTCGCGGCATTCGGTGTACTGCTGGCGTTCGTCGTCGGCGTCGCCGCGATCGTCGTTGCGCTCTCAGCGCGGAGCTTTTGAAAGGCTGATCAGGTTGGCGAACTGACGGTACGCGCCAGGCACGCCCGCGGGGAGCTGCCGGAACCACGAATACGACGTATAGACGTACCGTCCTCGTCCGACCTCTGCGTACACCTCGGCGCCACGGACAGGCGGCTCACCAGGGTCCGCGCTTTCCAGCAGCGGGACATATCTCGAATCGAAGGTCGTGAACGCGTACGAGTTGCGCTCCTGTACCCACCCGTTGAAGTCGGCGTCGGTGATCCTGTTGGGAAAGTTGAAAACCGGATGCGTTGGCGCAAGGATCTTCACCGGCGCGTCCTCGACCGTCACACGCGGGTTTGCGTTGGTCGGCGGAGTGGCCGGATACGGCGGCAGCATTCGATTCGCATATTCCTGTTGCTGATACTGGACGATCATCGTGCCGCCGCGCTGCATGTAGTCGAGCAGCCGTCCGTTGTTCGCGACGAAATCAGGGTTGGTCTCCGACGCGCGGATCCCGACCACGATCGTGTCGAATCGTGAGAGATCGCCGGTTGCGAGCGTGTCACCATCGAGCATCGTCACATCGACGCCCATGCGGCGAATGGCATCGGCGACCTGATCGCCGCTCCCCATGATGTAGCCGACCTTGACCGGCGCCACTTTCAGATCGAACACCTGCGCGGTTGCCGTTGCCGGCCAATAGAGCCGGTGGGTCTGGATGTGCGGATAGGCGACGACCTGCACGTCGCGCGAGAACGTTGCGCTCCCAACCGTCGCCTCGGCGGCGATCTCGAAACGTCCCGCAGTTCGGCGGGCCGGAGCCGTCACGACGAACGCTGTCGAGGTCTTATCGCCCTCCGTTTTGAGGGTGAATGGCGCTTCGGCGGGCGCGGAGGTCCAGCCCTGAGGCAAGCGCACCCGAAGCGTGCCCATTACAGTCTGTCGTGAAAAGCTGGTGGCGCGGACGACGAGCTTTTGCTGGAGCGGCGTCGTGCCGAGCGGGACAACCAGCAGCGAGGTGTCGAGGCCGACGGCAAGACGTGGAACGACGTTGATATCGCGTCGGAGCTCGCCGCGTACGTCATCAGCGTAGCGGAACTGCACGGGGCGAGTGATCGTGATGTCGGCACCGCCAATGTTTATCGCGACGGTTGCGGTCAGCAGCGGCGGGTCGAATGGAAGCGACTTCGGGTCGGCATCGCTCCACTTGTAGACATCGCCGCTGCGCGGCTGCTTCAGGTAGTACGGTTGTGTGGCGGGGGCGTCCACGGGAACGCGCACCCTAAAGGTCGCCAGGCTGGACGGCATCTCACGTCGCCCTCCTCCGCCCGGTGCGTTCGTCGCAGACGCATTCGGCAGTGGTTCGACGGTCCAGCCGCCAGGGCCATTCACGACGGCCTTCGAGATCGAGTCGATGGATTCCGAAGGGATGAAGGTTCGGACCTGCACGTCGATGGACTCGCCCCCGATGACGGTTTCCTGAGACGCGAGCGGATCGACGACAACCCCAAACGCGCGGGCGAGCGCGTCGGAAAATTCGGCCTCCTTTGCCGCAAGAAGGGAGTCGGCGTCAGTGCGTGCATCGATCGAGCCGTTCGCCGATTTCAACGCGGCCCGTCCTGCTCGAGTCGCACGGAGGCCCTCAGCGAGCACGGGAATGATGCGCTCAGGATTTAGCGGGCTGTAATCTGCAAGCGCTTTCTTCGCCGCGGCGTCCATCGCCGCGAGCTCCATTCGGATTGCTCCGTCTGGCAGCCCGACCAGCTTTGGGATCCCGGGAACCGTGGTATCGATGCCGTCGAAGATTGATCTCTCCGGTCGCTGTGCCTGCACCACACTGTCGGCAAGAATCAGCGTCGACGCCAACGGGCCACGCGGCTCGATGCCGCCCTGCGCCTGCGTTTCGTGCTCGCTTCGGCCTTCGAACGCGATCTCTGCATAGCTGCGTCCGAGGGCTCCATCAAAAATTCCTGTCTGCACGCGCAGGGTTGCGGCATTGGGATCGGGCTGTGCGTTGAAGGGAAGTCCGCGGTAGAGCTTTCTTACTTGCCAGGGCCGAAGCCCCTCACGCAACTGCTCCGGGAACTCGTTCGGATCCGCGGCCGCCTTGTACGCCAGCGGCGTCAAATATCCAGCTTCCTGATGGTGACCGTGGCCATCGGTGGGCGTTCCGTTCCAGCGTGAGTAGATCACCAGCGGGCGGAACATTCGGATCACGCGCACAAAGTCGCCGAGCGTGTCGTGCTCGCCCCATTTCATCGCCGCTTCGATGCGCGATTTGGAGAAGCCGTAGTCGAAGGTATGGCCGAAGAACTGCTCCGCGCCATCGAGGCGTCGCGCCTGCAGCAGCTCCTCGGTGCGGATGACGCCGAGCGCGTCGAACAGCTCCGGGCCGATGATGTTCTGGCCGCCCTCGCCGCGGTTCAGCGACACATAGGCCACGCGCGCATGATCGCCGCGCGCCGCCCTCGCGATGAACGCGGAATCTTCGTCATCGGGATGCGCCCCCGTGTGCAGCACGCTGGCTGTCGTCTGCAGCCGCTGCAGGACCTGCGTCAGGCCCGCCGCCCCAGTGTCGTAAATCGGCCGGACCTGTGCGTATCCGGCGACCACCAAAATCGACGCTCCAAGAGCGGCAATGACAGCGCGTCGCATGAAAGCAAAGTATATGGCGCCCTACGGTTGTTGCGGGCCCCGGAGCACCTGCACAAAGTCCTGCGGACGGATCCACTTGGCGAACGCGGCGCGGACTTCGTCCGCCGTCAGGTCGTAATAACGCTGGCCCATACGCCGCGATTCGTCGAGCGGCAGGCCGATCTGCGCGCGGGCGAGGAGCAGCGCCGCGATGGCGTCTTCGCTCGACTGCTGCAGCGCCATCTGCCGCAGCAGCAACGCTTTCGCCTGATGCAGCTCCTCAGGTGTGACATTCTCGGTCTGCATCGCGCGGAGGTCGCGCACGATCAGGTCGCGCGCCTTCGCGACGTTCGCCGGATCCGATCCGAAGCTCACCGTGTAGACGCTGCGCGTCTTGCCGGCCGTGAAGTCGGCATCGACCGTGTACACCAGGCCTTCGACCTGCCGCAGGTCGTGATAGAGCCGCGTCGCGTAAAAACCGCCGCCGAGGACGTTGTTGCCAAGCTGAATGGCATAGTAGTCCGGATCAAATCGCGTCAGCCCCACCTCCTGTGCGAGCGTTACCGAGGTCTGCACGGCTTCGGGATCAGCGACGTTGAAATCCTTCGTTGGGTTTTTCGGCACCGGCGGCAGCGTTGTATCCGGCGTCGGACCGTCCGCCTTCCACCCGCCGAAGTATTTCTCGACAACGCTTCGCGCCTCGGCCGGATCGATGTCGCCGATGATCGTAATCGCCGTGAGATCGGGTCTGAACGTCCTCGCGTGGTGTTTTTGGACGTCGTCGAGCATCAACCCGTCCACGGTTTTGGGTGTCGGCTCACGAAGTGCCGGATCACCGGAAGGCAGCAGGCCAATCTTCATCGCCCGCTCCGCCTGGTAGCCGGGGCTCTTCATCTGGCCTTCCAGGTACTCCGCGGTCTGCTGCTTGACGATGTTGAACGCATCGGCCGGCAGCGCCGGATACAGTACGTTGTCGGCGAGCAACTGCACGCCACGGTCAAAATCGGTCTTCGGCACGCGCAGGGAGAAGTCATAGCCTGCGGTTTCGTTGGCGGCGATGTCGTCGAGCGCTTTTTGAAAGGCCAGCCGATCGAGTGTGGTGGTGCCGTAGGAGAAGAGCTCATCGAGTACGTCGGAGACGCCTTCCTTACCCGGTGCCTCCTGCAGGCCGGCTTCGTGCCGCACGTTGCCGAGCAGCGTCACCGTCGGACTGGTGCGATCGGTCTTGACGATCATGCGCAGCTTGTTCGGAAGTGTCGTGTCGGTCCAGTTCGCCGTAACCGACGGGACGCGAATCGAGGCGAGCGCCGTTTCGGCCCATGCTGGCAGCTGAACCGGTTTGGTGGGCGCTGCGGTCAACTGCTCGCCGCCACCGAATCCCTTTCCAGAGGCTGCTTCGCCGGTTGGTTTCGGAATGAGCGTCGCCGTGATCGAATTGGAATCCGTCAGGAACTGCCTTGCGACGCGGTTGACGTCGGCGACCGTGACCCGCTTGATCGCCTCCACGTTATCGTCCGGCGAGTTTCGCCCTTCGGCAGCCAGCGCCTGCGACCAGACGGTGGCGAGATCGGAAATCGAGTTGCGACGAAACAGCGCCGAGGCCACTTCCGTTCGCTTGGCGGCCTCAACGAGCTCCGCGGGAAAGCCGTCGCGCACGTAGTCCGCGACAACCGACCGCATGTCGGCCACGATTCCCGTGGGAGCGGTCGACGCGGGAAGCGCGGCGATGCTGAACCCGACGCTCGCCTTCGGATAGGTTTCCGCCAGTTCGAACTGCGCGTAGAGCGCCTTGCCGGCCGGAACGAGCGCGTACAGATCGCCCCGCTGACTCGCCAGCACGTCGGCCATCACGCGCGCAGCGGCAAAATCGGGACTCTCCGTGCCGGGCAACCGATAGGCGATGAAAGCCAGCGTATACGGCAGATTGCTATCGAGCGTGAAGCTTTCCGGCTTGACGGGCCGCAGCGCCACGGCCGGTCGACGGCCCAGCGGGCGGCGTGGGATCGACCCGTACAGCTCCTTGATCTTGGCGAGTGTCATCGCCGGATCCACGTCGCCCGCGATCACGAGGATCGCGTTGTTGGGCGCGTACCACCGGCGATAGAACCCCTTGAGCATCGCGCCAGTGGTCTTCTGGAAGGACTCGCGTGTGCCGAGCGCGTCGTGCGCGTACGGCGTACCTGCGAACATGATTTGGTTCAGGCGTGTGATGAACTTGTAGGTCGGTTCGGAGAGATCGCGCGCGACCTCCTGCTCAATCGCACCCTTTTCCTGCTTCCATTCGGCGTCCGAGTCGACCATATCGCGCATGCAGGCCGCGTCGACGCGCAAGGCAACGTCGAGATCAGCCGATGGCACCGTTGCGAAATACTGCGTGATCGTCTGTTGTGTGGCGGCGTTGTTGAAGCCGCCGAGCTGGGCGAACATGGCGGCGATTTGATCCGCGCTCACACCGGCGCATCCGCGGAACGCCATGTGCTCCTGCGCGTGCGCCATACCCGGAAAGCCGGGCGGCGTTTCGTTCGCGCCGACCAGATAGTTCTGCATCACCGTGACTACCGGTGCGAGCGGATCGCGGACGATCACGACACGAAGACCGTTGTCGAGCGTCGCACGTGTGACGTCGCCCCCCGCTGGCGTCTGCGAGAAAGACGACTGGGCGGTCAAGAAAAGTACAAGGAGTAGTGTCAGGGCTCTTCGCATTACTTCATCAATCACGTTCCGACATTACAGGATGGCGGTCAAGGGATCCGCATCGTTGGTGCATGCGTCGCTGTTGAGGTACTGTGCCTCGATACGTGAATCGGTCATCCCGGTCCCTTCAAGTCATCCGTCTGATTATCCTGGTCACCATCGCGGCAAGCGGCCCACGTGTTGCCGCTGCGCAGGGCACTGAACCACCGGCGATGAGTGCAGCGCGACTCAGCGATGGCGACCGCGTCGTTCTCGACGGACACCTCACCGAGGAAGCGTGGCGACGGGCGATGCCGGCATCCGGGTTCCGTCAGCAGGACCCCAATACCGGCGACGCGGCAACCGAACCGACCGAAGTCCGCGTTCTATATGACGCGCGGCGCATCCTTATTGGCGTGATCTGTTTTGATTCCGAGGCGAGCCGCATCAGGGGCAATCAAATGCAGCGCGATCAATCGCTCGCCGCCGACGATCGCTTCATGATTGCGATCGACACCTATTCAGACGGCCGCTCGGGTTACTACTTCGAAATCAATCCGTCGGGCGCGATGGGCGACGGGCTGGTCGTGTCGGGCAGCGGGGCCGCGGTGAACCGCTCGTGGGACGGTATCTGGACCGCACGCGTCTTTCGAGATGAGCAAAGCTGGAGCGCCGAGATCGAAATTCCGTTGAACACGATCAACTTCAAGCCCGGCGCGTCGAGCTGGGGCATCAATTTCCAGCGAACCATCCGCCGCAAGGTCGAGGAGACACTCTGGAGTGGCTGGGCGCGCAATCAGGGTCTCACCTATATGCCCGCCGCCGGACGGCTCCAGGGGCTCGAGGGTCTGCGGCAGGGTCTGGGGCTCGACCTGGTGCCGTACGCGGTTGGCAATTCCTCGGCGGCGCCGGGCCGGGGCGCTCGGGCGTCTGTGGAGACGGCATCGATTGGCGGCGACATCGCGTACAACCTCACGCCAGGGCTTCGAGCGAACGTCTCAATCAATACGGATTTCGCGGAGACGGAAGTCGATCAGCGGCAGGTGAACCTCACACGCTTTCCGCTGTTCTTTCCTGAGAAGCGCGCGTTTTTCCTGGAGGGGGCGAGCCTGTTCGTCTTCTCTCGCGAGACGGGGAACGCCATCACGCCTTTCTTCAGCCGACGCATCGGTCTAGACGACTCCGGCGTGCCGCAGCCGATCGATTACGGCGCAAAGCTGACCGGACATGCTGGCGCCTTTGACGTCGGCGCCCTCCACGTGCAGACACGCGACCGCGGCGGAGTGGCCGGTGAGCAGTTCACGGTGCTGCGCTCGCAGCGGCGGTTCTGGCGTCAGTCGTACGTAGGTGCGCTCCTTACCAACCGCAGCGATGCGGGCGAACGGTCCCGGCAGACAGCCGGCGTGGACTTCGCGCTCGCAACGTCCACGTTGTTTGGCAAAGAGGTGCTCGAAGTCAGTGGCTTCTACCTGAACACCACCAAGCGGCGCGGCTCACAGGGCGGCTCGGCATTCGGCGCGCGCATCAACATGCCGAACGACCCGATCTACTGGCGGCTGTTCGTACGCGAAGTCCAGGATGGCTACGATCCGGCCGTCGGGTTCGTCGATCGCCGCGCCTACCGTGAAATTGCTCCCGATGTCCGGTACACCGTTCACACGGAACGCAGCCGCTATGGTCGATACCTGCGACGGTTCTCCTTCGAAGGCAACTTCGATCACATCTTCGATCTGCACGGGCGTCTCGAGTCACGACGAGACGACATGCAATTGCTTCGCGCCGATCTGGGCTCGACCGATCTCGTTGAATTTCACCTGCTGTCGCTCTACGAACGCCTGCCGCGCGATTTCCAGATCTCGCCCGGTGTGATCCTGCCGGCTGGCGGTCAGTACTCCTTCTTGCGGCGGCACTATCAGGCGCAGACGACGACGAGCCGTCCCGTGTCGTTGAACATGACGTACGAGGACGGCACGTTCTATTCAGGACAACGGCGTCAGGTGACGGGAACGCTGAGCGTGCGGCCGCGCCGCGGCTGGCTGATCAACGTCGGCGGTGACGTCAACGAGATCTCCCTCCGCGAAGGACGCTTCACCACGCGGCTGTGGCTGAACGATGTGAACACGCAGTTCGGCCCGTTCATTTCACTCGTCAATCGCCTTCAGTTCGACAGCGTGACGCGCCAGCTTGGGTGGCAGGCGCGCTTCCGCTGGATCACCCGGCCAGGCAACGACATCTTCCTCGTGTATACGCACAACTGGACGGATCAGACCACGCTGCAGACGCTCGATCGCAAGGGCTCGATCAAGGTCGTGAGGACCATCAGATTTTGATTGGCGATTGTGAACGCAGCTTAGGCTCGCTGCAGATGCGCGGAGCCGCGCTCGCAGACGAGGCTCCCACCGGCCATTTCGGCGTTGGATCGAACGCGCACATCAGGTGAGAAGAACCAATCCGCTTTCATCCGGTCCGGTGTGAGCTCCACCACGATGAAGCCACGGTGCGCCCCGTCGAGGTATTTGAGATGGGGGAAGGCCACACGTAGCGCGGCGGCCGCATCCGATCCGCTGGCGGACGTGAACATCGGGGGCGGAGGAGAGCTGATGGCCGGGGTCACCAGCTCCACGGCGAGCGATCCAGTGCCGGTCGCTGCCTGATAGCCGTTCCACGGATTGCGCGGCACATCGAACCCCCACGAACTGTGCGCGTCGCCGGCGAGGATGACGAGGTTACGGATCCGCTCGCGGTCGATGAAGTCGAGCACGCGGTCGCGTTGAGCGGGATATCCGTCCCATTGATCCGTATTCGTCGGCCGGGTGCCTGGTAGCGTGATCGACGAGAACATGGTTTGCTGTCCGAGGAGCGTCCACGACGTGCCTGCGCGTTGTGATGCGCGCAGCTGGTCGAACATCCACGCTTCCTGTGCCGCACCCATCAAACTCCGCTTCGGATCCGCAAGGCGCGCCGCATCGCTGTTGGCGACCTGACGATCCCGGAGTGCGCGGGTATCGAGCATGACGAGATCGGCAAGCGTGGCAAATCGGATTGTGCGATAGAGATGAATCCCGGTGCCGGATGATTCCCGAATGGGCATCCATTCGAGATACGCCTGGTACGCGGCCGCTTTTCGCGTTGCCCAGTCGCCCTCGCCTTTTTCTGGATTGTGATTGATGGCTCCGTCTAGCCATGCGTCGTTGGCGAGCTCGTGGTCGTCCCAGATGGCGATGAATGGAAACAGGCGATGTGCTTCCTGCAGATCCGGGTCCGTCCGATAGGTGGCGTAGCGGGAGCGGTAATCGGCCAGCGCGACGGCTTCGTGCGGCGGCTGCGGAATGCGGTTGATGGCCGCGCCAGCGCCGTATTCTCCTTCGGCGAACTCGTAGATGTAGTCACCGACATGGATGACGGCATCAAGTTCCGGCCGCCTCGCGATCGCCGCGTACACGTTGAAGTGTCCGGCCGGAAAGTTGGAACACGACACGAGCGCGAATCGCATGCCATCCGCCGTCGTCGGAAACGTCCTGGTGCGGCCGATGGGCGACTGTTCACCCTCGACATCGAACGCGTAGAAATACGGCCGGCCGGGCGTGAGACCCCCCACATCCACCTTGACCGTGTAATCGCGATCACCGTTCGTGTCCGCGGTGCCGCTGGACACGATGCTGCGCAAGTCGGGATCCGTACCGACGCGCCATCGCACCTGAATTGGTCGGGAGCTTGACGGCTCGCGCGGGGTGACGCGCGTCCAGATGATCAGGCGATCGATCAGCGGATCGCCGCTCGCGACGCCATGTTGAAAGCGGGAGCCGGCCGCTGCCGTTTCGCGCTGTTCCTGCGCGAGCGCGGGGAGCGACACGCTTACGGCCGCAGTGGCCCAGAGAAACTCGCGGCGTGTCAGGGACACGCTCTAGAAGGTATCAGGTGTCAGGTATCAGGTGTCAGGTTTCAGGAGGTATCAGGCTTCCCCGATACCTCCTGCGAAACCTACTTCGTGGTGACGATGCTCGTCGCGAGGACGGCTGGCTGCTTGGGCGGCGCGGGGTTGTAGGCGTACACGTAGTTGCGCAGTACCGGATGATCCGGGAATCCCTCGAAGCGGTACTGCTTCATCTCGTTGTAGGCCTGGGCCGCGTTCCATCCATCAAAGGTCATGCGATAGAGCGCGGTCATCGTTCCTGTCCGATGACGCCCTCCTGCACAGTGCACGTATACGGGCTGGTTCGCCGGGTTGTTCACGATTTCGAAAAACTGCGCGATCTGCGCATCGGTGGGAGCCTTGGACGTCGTCATTCCAATCCGGAAGAACTTCATTCCGGCCGCAGTGACGATGCCCGCTTCGTTCGACGGTCCGTCCACCTGCAGATCGATAACCGTCTTTACGCCGATCGCGGCGAGGTCCCTGTAGTCCGAGCCTTTCGGCTGCGAGCCCCGGAAATAGTTATCGTTGATCTTTCCGAAATTACCGATGCGAATACGGCTGAGCGCCGACGATACCGAGGAGGATATCGACGCTGCAGGTGCTGAGGTTTGCGCAGTCGCGGGAACCGTGATGGAGACGGCGGCGAAGCAGGCGGCGAGGACACGTATACGGAACTTCTGTGCATCCATGCTGATGACCCTATGTGCTGTTACTGGATACGCCTGGGGCGAGCAAAAACCATTGTAAAGGATCCCGCCAAGCACAACAGATGTCGTCGGGCACGGGCGCCTCGATCCTGACATCGTGCCGGCTTTGCGGGTGCGGAAATGTAATCCGCCACGCATGCAGAGCCTGGCGGCGGATGAGCGGATCAGGTGAACCGTATGTTCGGTCGCCGGCAATCGGCGACCCGGTGGAGGCAAGGTGCACGCGAATCTGATGTGTGCGCCCTGTGCCGAGCCGGCAGCTCACCAGCGAATACCCGTCGCCGTTCGCGACGACGGAGTACGTTGTCTCGCTCGGAACACCCGCCGCGTCGACGATCACCCTGCGACGATCAGCAGGATCACGGCGGAGCGGCAATGCGATCCGTCCCTCGCGCGGCTGCGGCGCCCCGCGGACGATCGCCAGGTATTCCTTGATTACGCGGGCGGCGCGTGCATCGCGTTGAATACATGCATGCACGCCCGGCGAAAGAGCCACCACGACCACGCCCGACGTGTCCTTATCCAGACGGCTGACAAGTCCGGGACGTATGTCTTTTCTGTCGCGTACCCGCCAGAGGACGCCATTGAGGAGCGTTCCCGACGGATTGCGGAACGATGGATGTACGACCATCCCCGCTGGTTTGTTCACGGCCAACAACGCATCGTCTTCGTAAAGAATGTCGAGCGGTACCGGCTCCGGGGTGGCGCGTTCGCGCATGCGCGACTGGTTGGGCAAGGCCACTTGGACGGCGGTTCCTTCACGAAGGTGCATCGATGCCCGGCCCGCCGGCGTCCTATCGACCGATACCAGACCATCGGCGATCCATCGCTGCGCACGAGCTCGCGACATACCGGAAACCTCGGTAACGCGCCGGACCAGCACCTGATCCAGTCGTAAGCGCGCATCGCCACGATCCGCCGTGAAATGGATAACCACCAACCGTTACTCGTTTATCTCTGCCGGGTGCCGATTATTACCATTGGACGGTCGAGAGCTGAAGATAGACTGTACGAAAGGGACAGAGGCGACATGAAATTGAGGATGCCACAGCCTGACCAGGCGATACGAGGCCGTGAGGAGGCAATGGACGTACCGGAGACGCATTTTGTCAACGGCCATCGCATCGTCCCGCCGTTTCCCGAGGGTCTCGAGCGGGCGGTGTTCGCGATGGGATGCTTCTGGGGCGCCGAGCGGAAGTTCTGGGAAGCGCCCGGTGTCTACTCCACTGCCGTCGGCTATGCAGGTGGGTATACGCCGAACGCGACCTACCGTGAGGTGTGCTCCGGCATGACCGGTCACGCGGAGGTCGTGCTCGTCGTGTTCGATCCGAAAGTCACGTCCTATGATGCGTTGCTGAAGATCTTCTGGGAGAACCACGATCCAACGCAGGGCATGCGGCAGGGCAACGACACAGGCACGCAGTATCGTTCCGCGATCTACACGTTCTCGCCGGAGCAGAAGCGTGCGGCCGAGACGTCGCGGCAACTATTTCAGGACCGGCTGAATGAGGCTGGCTTCGGGCGAATCACAACGGAAATTGCCGACGCCCCGCCGTTCTACTACGCGGAGGACTATCACCAGCAATATCTCGCCAAGAACCCGGCGGGTTACTGCGGTATCGGTGGCACCGGCGTGAGTTGCCCGGTCGGTGTGAACGCCTAGACCGCGAACATGGCAGCATTCACTCGTTATAATCGCCAGTCATGAGTCGAGTCAGTTACGCGAACACACCGTCCACGATCGATCAGGAAGCCCTACGCACGACTCACAGCGTGCGGATAGTGACGCCTGCAGAAGAAGGGACCGGGGTGAACGCGCTCCCTTGCGGCGTCTACGGGTTTACATATTCGCCAGGTCTTCCGAACGCGCCACTCTTCGCCGAGCGCCGGTTCCGCAGCTATGAAACCCACAAGCTCGCGAATGGTGACGTGTACGTCATCGGATTCGCGGATGTCGAAACGGCTGCGATCCTCGTGTCGAGCAGTGGTGAACAGATCATTCAGGTGCAGCCGGAGCCGGACGAGAAGGGGAACGTGCTCGTGAAAATTCCGTACGGGCGCATTCGGCAACACCGGCAGCATGCTGCGCCAAACCAGCACGGCTTCACGGTGACGATCGTCGGAAGCTAATCCTTCGAGCTGTCGCCTCGGTCGTCGACAGGCAAACTTTTCTCGACCGGACGACTCGGATCGGATTCCCACTCCGACCACGACCCTGCGAACAACCGCGCTCCGTGCAGCCCCACGTGCTCCATTGCCAGCAGGTTGTGGCACGCAGTGATCCCCGACCCGCAATACATGACCACCTGACTGGCCGGACTGTCCACCAGGATCGTCTCGAAATCGTTCCTGAGTTCGCGCACGGATCGCATCGTGCCTGCATCGCTCACGTTCTGCCGGTAGTACCGGTTCCGCGCACCCGGAATGTGGCCGTAGACCGTGTCGAGCGGGTCAGGCTTGCCCGCATATCGATCGGGCGACCGTGCGTCGATGAGCACGACCGACGGATCGCCCAGATGTGCGAGCGTCTCTTCGACGGTGACACGCATTTCCTTGCGCAACCGCGGTGTGAAACCTGCCGGCCGGCGCGTTTCGACGCCGCCGCGCACGGGTCGTCCTTCGCGCGTCCACTTGGCGAAACCGCCGTCCAACACTGCAACCGCGTCGTGCCCCAGATAGCGGAGCATCCACCACAACCGGCTTGCGAATGTGCCGGCTTCCTGGTCATACGTGATCACTTGCGTGTCGGTGGCAATTCCGAGTCGACCAAACGTCGCCGCCATGTCTTCGACCGCGGGTAAAGGATGACGTCCATTCGTCCCGGTTCGTGGTCCGGCGAGGTCATGCGCAAGGTCGACGAATACTGCGCCGGGGACGTGCGCGTCGTCGTACTGCGCCCGTCCCCAAGTCTCATCGTTGAGGTTATAGCGGCAGTCGGCGATGAGCCAGGAAGGATCGGCGAGGTGTTCGGCGAGCACATCGGTTGAGATCAGCGTTGTATGCATGGCGTTCGCATTGCACGGCCAGTGCGCGGAGATCTTATATGAGCCGATTCACTGGGATGGCGGCAATGGTTCTGTTTCTGGTGCTCAGCGGCGGATGCATCGACATGCGCCATGGGAGGCCCATTGTTGGCGGGACCGTGGTTCCCAATCCAACGGGCACGATTTCGGGCACGGTGACGAGCTCAGCCGGAACCCCTCTCGAAGGGCGTCGCGTGAGCGCAATCGATATCGGGACCCAAATGCACTACGACGCCACGACGGCCAATACCGGCGGCTACACCATCAAGGTGCCGCTTGGACATTATCGGTTGGAAGTCGAGTTGCGCGGAGGGGAGCAGCTCGCGCGGCAGCCCGAAGAAACGCACATCACCACTGGCGACGTCGACGCGCAGCTGAATTTTGTAATCGGACGGTAGTAATTAGGAAATCCCAAATCCCAAATCCCAAACCCCAAAGCAAGAGCGATTGGGATTCTTGGGGTTTGGGGACTTGGGATTTACATCTTCTCCAAAGCAGCGATGCGTACTTCGAGCGGCGGATGCGTGGAGAAGAACACCATCCAGTTTCGCGCGCCGCTGATCTTGAGCGTCGCCAGCGCCTGATGCTGCGTGTCAACGGCGCCCTCATTCGCTGCCAGCCGCCGCAGAGCGCCAATCATCCGTTCACGTCCGGCCAGCATCGCGCCTCCCTTGTCGGCGCGGAACTCCCGCTGGCGTGAGAACCATGCGGTAATGAGCGATCCGAGAATGCCCAGCACAATTTGCAGCACGATGACGACGAGATACGATCCGCCGCTGTAACCGCGTTCGCGCGAATCGCCGCGGTTCGCAATCGCGTAGGCAATCAACCGCGCAAAGAAGATGACGAAGGCATTGATGACTCCCTGGAGCAGCGTCATCGTCACCATGTCGCCGTTGGCGATATGCGTGACCTCGTGGCCGAGTACGCCCTCCACTTCGTCATCACGCATTGAGCGAAGCAGGCCTGTGGACACCGCGACCAGCGCGCGGTTCTTGCTGGGGCCTGTCGCGAAGGCGTTCACCTCGGGCGAGTCGTAGATGCCGACTTCGGGCATGGGCAGACCCGCTTTCTGCGTGAGCCCGGCAATCATGGCGTAAACACGATCGGCGCGCGGATCACCCGAGTGCCCATCCACGATGACCGCACCGGTCGCCATTTTCGCTATCCACCGCGACATCAAGAGGGAGATAAAGGCGCCGCCCATACCCCAGACGAAGCTGAACATCGCCAACGTGCCAATGTCGAGCCCACGTGGCCCAACGTAGCTCCCCACCCCGAGGATGCGGAGAATGATCGTCAACGTCAGGACGACCGCGATGTTGGTCACGATGAACAGGAAAATTCGCTTGCCCATGGCTTGAGAATAGCACCTCCAAGCTCTAAGACGCGTGGTGCGGTTGCACGGTTCTCAGTTGCGCAACGCTTCGGCAAGCCGGTGCAGGAACAGGCCAACGTCGGTCACGACGCCCACCGTCTGCATCGACCCCCGATCACTGAGCTTCGTCACGACGGCCGGGTTGATGTCGACGCATACGACACGCACCCAGGAGGGGAGCATGTTGCCAACTCCGATGCTGTGGAGCATCGACGAGAGCATCAACACGAGGTGGACGTTGTTTGACAGCACCTCCGCGTACCGTTCCTGGGCGGCGATGAGGTCCATCTCGGTTTCGGGCAGCGGCCCGTCATCGCGGATGCTGCCCGCCAGTACGTATTCCACCCCGTGCTTTACACATTCGAACATCACGCCTGACTTCAGCACGCCCTTCTCGACCGCGGCGCGTATCCCGCCCGCCCGGTTAATCGTGTTGATCGCGGCCATGTGATTCCGGTGTCCCTGCTCGACGGGCGCTCCTGCCACCAGATCAATGCCGAGCGACGTGCCCGACAGGGCGAACTCGATGTCATGAACTGCCAGGGCGTTACCGGCGAGAACAGCGTTCACGTACCCGCAACGAATCAGCTCGGAGAAGTGCTCCACGCCGCCGGTGTGGACGACGACTGGCCCGGCGACGACGGCAATTCGCCCGCCGCCATTCTTCACCTCCTTCATCATCGCCGCGATGCGCGCCACGCTTCCCTCGACGCGGCGCTCGGAGGAGACGTCGTTGCTCATGAACGCAAAGCCAAGGCGATCGCGTTCCCGGAATTCGGGCGTGACACGAATCCCCTCATGTCCACACACGATGGAGTCGTCGGCTTTCACGTCCCGCAGCTTGCGGCAGGCGGGCCGGCCGTCCTCGATGACGATGACGGCGTCCATTCGCTGGTGTTCAACTTCCCGCCATCGTCCAGCGACTCTGACGTGGGTGCGATGGTTCGTCGTCGAGTAGAAGTCATCGGGGACGCAGCGGTTCTTCTCGGCGGGCTTGAGGAGCGCGTCGCGCTCCCGGACGGGATGGCATCCCCACGTCGTCAGCTGCTGGAGCAGTTCGTCGAGCTGCTGCGAATCGGGCGCACTGATGCGCATCTCAATCCGGGACGGGTCGTCATTGGTCCGTCCGATGTCGAACTTGAGGATTTCGTATTGCGCCCGGTATTCGATGATTTTGTCGAAGATTGCCGATAGATGGCCGGAGTCAATCAGATGGCCCTCGGCCTCTATCGTGTCGCTGGCAGCCATGCCGCCATTCTATTTGTGATTCGCGATTCGTGATTGGTCAGCCTTCGAGAGCGCGGGTTTTGAACAACTTCCTTTCCACGTAGTAGTCGGTCGTGCGCGAGGCGAGCATTCCCATGATGACGTTCATCTTCGCCATGCCGCTGCCTATCGGCCTTCTGGCGCGAACTTGTAGCCGACGCCGCGCACGGTTTGCAGAAACTGCGGTGCGTCGGGTCGGTCTTCGATGTATTTGCGCAGGCGCACGATGAAATTGTCGATCGCACGCGTGTCGGTCTCCTCGTGGAGTCCCCAGACGTGCTCGAGGAGCGTCCCGCGGGAGATGGGCTGACGGGCATGCGCGACCAGATATCGAAGCAGTTCGCACTCCATACGCGTCAGCCGATAGGACGTTCCCCGCGCACGGACCTCCATTGCGGTGAAGTCCAGGGTTCGTCCAGCAAACGTGTACGTGTCACCGGCTGTGGGTTGGCTCGCGCCAGTCTGCGCTTCGTTCCAGAGGCGACGTCGTAGCAGGCCATTGATGCGCGCGATGAGGATTGCAAGCTCGAAGGGCTTCGGCAGGTAATCATCGGCGCCGGCTTCAAACCCTCGAAGGACGTCGTCCGCACGGCCACGCGCCGTCAGCATCAGAATGGGCACGAAGTGTCCGGCTGCCCGCAGCGTCGAAGCGACCGCGAACCCATCGCGTCCGGGCAACATCACGTCGAGCACGACCACGTCGTACGCGCGGCGATCCTCGAGAATCGACGCCAACGCCCGCTCACCATCGGGCGCGACAGTCACGTCGTGTCCTTCAGCCTCCAGGTTGAAGCGGAGCCCGTCGGCGATGTGCTGCTCGTCTTCGACAACGAGGATTCGACTCATCGTCGTATCGCGACCGGGATTCGGGATTCGGGTTTCGGGATTCGAGTCATGACGCCAGGCGCGGCAATTCGAGCGTGAATGTGGCGCCACGTCCTTCGCCTTCACTCTGCGCGAACACCCGGCCGCCATGCGCCCGCGCGATTGAACGGACGATGTAGAGGCCCAGCCCTGTTCCCTTGACCTGTTTCAGACCGCGCGTCTGAACGCGGTAAAAGCGCCGGAAGATGCGCTTCAACTGCTTGCGCGGAATTCCAACGCCACGATCCTGCACACGAACCCACACCGTGTCAGGCGCCGGGGCCGCTACGCCGACGGTGACTCTGACGTGCTCACTCGAATACTTGACCGCGTTGTCGAGCAGGTTGACAACGACGCTGCGAAGTTCCTCGGCGTCGCCACGAACCATTAGCGGACCATCGTCGTGTGATTCGATCACGATCGCGCCCGGCTGCAGGTGGTGGCGCTGCACGGCCAGGTCGACGCATTCCTGTGTCAGCGCTGCCATGTCGACCGGCGCGCGCGCGATCACTTTCGGCTTCTGACCTGCGGCGCCAGCCTTCAGCACGTGATCGACGGTGCGGTGCAGTCGTTCGGCGTCGGCGAGCATGACGTCATAGAAGTCGCGGCGCTGCTCGTCGGTGAGCGTGCGGGATTGCAGCGTTTCGAGGTACAGCCGGATTGACGCAATCGGTGTCTTCAGCTCGTGGGTGACCGAGTTGATGAAGGTGTCGTGGTCCTCGTTCCGTCGTATTTCGAGGACCAGAAAGACGGTGTAGATGATGAGACCGGCGATGATCAGGCCGAACGTGACGATGCCGAAGATCAGGACGCGCAGCCGCGCTCGCTCGGCCGTGATGACGATCCAGCCGACATTCAGCGAGATCGCAGCCGCGACGAGGAGAACGCACAGGGCGACGAAAAACGCGATCGCCTTCTGGCGGCGGGTCATGCGGGGAATTCTAGAAATTCAAGATGCAAATTCAAAATGCAAACAGTACTTGTGTACACGAAAAAAGGGGTGAAGGCGCACCGCCTTCACCCCTTTAGGTGCAAACACACCCGTGTTAAGCCACAGCTTCTTCCGCGCCGACGACGGTCTCCTCGGTGAGCGTGGTCTGCGCCACTTTCGCGACCTTGACGTCCCACGCCAGACCAAGGAGGCGCAGCGTGGTGATGCCGATCCAGTTCAGGTCCAGCTCGTACCACGCGAGGCCGTGGCGAGCCGATACCGGATGCGCGTGATGGTTGTTGTGCCAGCCTTCGCCGAACGTGATGAGCGCGACCCACCAGTTGTTGGTCGAATCGTCACGCGTCTTGAAGCGCCGTGAGCCCCACAAGTGGGTCGCCGAATTCACCAGCCAGGTACAGTGAAGGCCGAATGTCGTTCTGAAGAAGATGCCCCACAACACGTACGGAATGCCGCCGAATGCGAGCAGGCCGACGCCCACGATGACATTGGAGACCCAATGCCAGGTGGACAGGAACACATGGACACGATCGCGACACAGATCGGGAACGTACTTGGCGAGCACCGCGGCGTCGTGGTGAAGCCCTTCACCGGTCAGGATCCATCCCATATGGGACCACCAGGTGCCCTCGCGTGGCGTGTGCGGGTCACCTTCGCGATCAGACTTCTGGTGGTGAATCCGGTGTGTGGCGACCCAGAAGATCGGTCCGCCTTCGAGCGCGAGCGTCCCGCAGAAGGTCAGAAAGTATTCGATCCACTTGTAGGTCTTATAGCCCCGGTGCGTCAGCAGGCGGTGGTAGGCCATGCCGATACCGAGCATGCCGCCGACGAAATAAAGAATCAGGGCGGCGAGCAACGCGCCTTTCGTCACGAAGAAAAATGCGGCAATCGCGCCGACGTGAAACGCCCCCATCGCGATCGCGGTTACCCAGTTGACCCCCTTCTGATACTTGCGCCCATACATGAGCGTCGGCTGCACCACGAGATTCGACCTCCGGCTGTGTTGTTATCGGAAAAGTGCCGTAGCACCATAACAACGCCGAAGGGCAGCTGACTGTAATAGTTCTGTACTTTTCGTTAACTCACTTGGCGAGCAGGGGATACGGATTGATCGGATCGCCCTTCCACCACGCCCGATCCGTGCCGAGGCGTGCAATTGCGAAATGAAGATGCGGCGCGTTTTCGGAAGCGTTGCCCGTGCTGCCAACGTATCCGAGCAGTTGGCCGCGGCTGACCGATTGGTGCTCCGCGAGGCCGGACGCGTAGTGATCGAGGTGCGCGTAGTAATACGAGAAGGTCTGCGTCGGGTCGAATTGATAGATCGTCAGCCCACCTGCCTTGCTCGTGAAAAGCTTGGCAATGGTGCCATCGTCTACGGCCCGCACCTCCGTACCGCGCGGCGCCATGATGTCGATCGCGTCGTGCCGGCGGCCAAGGGCGCGTGAGTCGTTGAATGTGTCCGTCAACCGATTTCCGGTCACGCCTCCGACCGGAATGAGGAGATCACGCCTGGCAAGCGAGCCAATGGACTCAGTCATCGACGGAGCTGCCGCTTCGACTGCGGGTGCACGAGGTGCCCCTCCCGACGATTCGATTTCGCCGGTTGTGGCAATGGGCGACGGCTCGGCGGGCTGTGACGTTCGCTGTCGCTGGACGCGATCCGTCAGCAGCGTCGCGACCAGTGCGCCCAGAGCGAAGCTGACGCCGAAGTTGACGACTCCCCTGCGAAGCCGTTCCCTGCGCCTCCGGTCGATCCGTCTCATTCGCGAAACACCACCTGGGTTCCGGCCTTGGCCCACTGGGCAACGCGATCGGCGTCCCAGTTGGTCAGCCGAACGCACCCATGCGACTCCACGTGGCCGATGTTTGACGGCTCAGGTGTACCGTGGATGCCGTAATGGGGCTTCGAGAGATCGATCCAGACGATGCCCACGGGGTTATTAGGCCCAGGCTGCAAGGTCGCCTTTCGGTCGCCGGGCGTCGCGTCCCAGAACAACTCGGGGTTGTAGTGGAACTTCGGATTGCGTTGGACGCCATTGATCTTCCACGTGCCAATTGGCAACGGATCGTGGGTGCTTCCGCTCGTCACCGGCGCATGAAACAGGATGCGTCCGCTCGAATCCTCAATCGTCAGCGCACTCGTGCTCTTCGTCACCACAACCTTGACGCCCGAGCCTGGCGAAGCAGCCGCGGACGGTGACGGTGATGTCCCTGATGTGGAGATCACGTTCGGAACCATCAGACGTTCTCCCGCACGTTGGAACGTCGCTCCGGGATTCAGCTGCTTCAGTAGGGCCTGGCTGCTGTGGAAGCGTTCGGCCAGTGCTTCGAGCGGCGTCCGATAGTTCAATGCGTCAAGTGCCGCCTGGTCCGGAAGCGTCTGCGGAATGTCCGGCGTAAACGGTCCGGCAATGTCGGCGTCCGTAATCGTGTAGTCCACAAGAGGAGGTACGTCTCCTCCCGTCGCTGCCAGTTGCTTCCAGGTCTGATCGTCGATCCGACCTGTCGTAGACAGCTCGTGCGAGCCCTGGAACGCCGCGAGTGCGCGTTGCAGATTGCGGCCCGCACGGCCATCGATTTCGCCAGGTGAGAACCCGCTGCGATCAAGCGCGACCTGCGTCGCGAGGACTTCGTTGATGACGGGAACACCTGGAGGCGACGCACTTCCCTGAATGGTCCCGATCGACAGCACCAACGAGCACAGCAGTGTGAACACTCTCATCCTGATAAGAAGTGCAAACGACGGACCTCGGGTATGCTCGCGGTGATGGCTGTCTATTCCCTCAGCATTCACGCGGACTATCGATGCCGTCACTCCGGCGCGTGCTGCACGGCTGACTGGGATGTGCCCGTCGAGCTGCCCCTCTACAGAACCTTAGACGAGGCGCTGACTGCGGGAAGAGTTGCGCCCGCGGGCCACCTCGACGAAGACGGCGCTGTGCTCATCGTTGACGACCAGTTGCCCGACGAGGCCGCAGCGATGGTTGCGCGGACCGCCACCGGTGACTGCGTGTTCTACCATCGGAACTCAGGACTGTGCGTGATTCACCGCGACCTTGGCGAACCGATGCTGCCCGCGACCTGCCGTCATTTCCCGCGCCTGGCCGTACGCGATGCTCGTGGGACATTTGTTTCGCTGACGCATTACTGTCCGACGGCGGCAGCATCGTTGTTTCGTGACGATGTGCGGATCGAAATCGTCCAGGATCCGCCAGCGTTTCCTGATACGGATTACCAAGGATTGGTGGTCGCCGCGGACGACTGGCCGCCACTGCTGCGGCCCGACTGTCTGGCAGACGCTCAAAGCTACACGGCCTGGGAGCGTCGTATGGTGGCGACGTGCGCCGACGAATCACTGTCACCGGAAAGCGTCATCGCCACGCTGGAACGCGATGCTCACATTGTGCGCAGAGTGTCTCCCGCGACAACCGCCGCGATCGTGGACGCAATCGACCAGCTGCCTGCCGGACGTGTCGACGCTCCTGTTCCGGAAACGCTCGACGCCAGCCTTGTGCACTACCACGAGGCACTGAAGGCTGTGCCAGATCAATGGCGGCCAGAACCGGATAGCCAGGACCTCGCGGAGTGTTATCGCCGCCACGTTGCGCGTGGATGGAGAGAGTTTGACGCGCCGCTCAGACGGTATCTCGCCGCGAAGGCGTTTGCCTCCTGGACGGCCTACCAGGGTCGCGGCTTCCTCACGATTGTCCGTGGTCTCGAGGCGGCGCTCGCGCTTGTGCGGGTGGAAGCGGCGAGGTGCTGTCGCGACGTGAACCGTCGATTGAACGCAGACGTACTTCTTGAAGCAATCAGGCAAGCCGACTTCGTGCTCAATCATCTGGCGGCGGGTGATGAGCTCGCGGACGCATGGTCCAAGGTTGAGGCATAACGGTTGCAGCACCTGCGGCCATGGACGCATTGGACCTGATCAAGCAAGACCACAAACGGTTGAGAAAGCTGCTCGATGAGACGCTCAACGCCGAAGGCGCGGAGCGCGAAGAGCGGTTGGACCATCTCCGGACTGAATTGGTGGCACACGAGCGGATGGAAGAGGAAGTGCTCTACCCACGTCTGCGAGACGAGAAGAAGGCACACGAAACGGTACTCGAGGGTTACGAAGAACATCACGTCGCCGACGTGCTCCTGGATGAGTTGCTCGACGTTCCGCCTGAAACCGACTTGTGGAAAGCGAAAGTCAAGGTGCTCAAGGAGAACGTTGAGCATCACATGGACGAAGAGGAGGACGAGCTGTTCAAGGGAGCGCGCGCCGTTCTCGATCGTGAAGAACTCAACCGCCTCGGTGAACGCATGGAACAGATCAAGCGTTCCGCGGAAGACTCGGATTAGGCGGACCTGACAGGTCCGCCGCGCGAACCTTAATCCGAAAATACGGCGACGACAGGTCCGTGGTCGCTGGTTCCGAACTCACGCTGGACGACGCACGATGCGGCGCGGCCGGCGATCGCCTGCGCCGCCAGGACGTAATCCAGTCGCCAGCCGATATTCCGCTGTTTCATGTTGCGCCACGGCGCCCACCACGTAAACACGTCCGCGTTGTCGGGTTCCAGCTTTCGGTGCACGTCGACCAGGCCGCGGCTGATGACGCGTTCGATAAGAGCGCGTTCCTCTGGAAGCTGTCCAATCGCGCGCGGTTTGCGTTCCTTCGGATGAACGTCCATGTCGGTCCGCGCCACATTCAAGTCGCCGCACAGCACGAGGGCGCGTCCAGAGGATTGAAACTGCGACGCGTACGCATCCATCGCTTCCAGAAAACGCACCTTCGCGGGGAAATCCTTTCCGCCATTGGGAACGTAAATCGACGCGACCGTCGCCTGCGGCAGCTGCGCGGTGACGATGCGGTGCTCGTAGTCGAACTCCGGGTGATCGAAGAGCGGTCGCTCGGGATGCCACGCCTTTCGAACATGCAGGCCGACGCCTGAATAGCCCTTTCCTCCGTGCCAGTAACACCAGTAGCCCTCGAGCTCGCAAACCCAGACAGGGAGTTGGTCGATGCCCGCCTTGATTTCCTGCAGGCACAAGACGTCGGGCGCTTCGCGTTCGATGAAATCCTGCAGTTCCGTCTGCCGGGCGCGGATGCCGTTGACGTTCCAGGTGGCGACTTTCAATGGGAATCGAGCCAGGCCTTGGCGCTGGTGCAGAGCGACTGCACGTCAGCGGCAAGCTGCGGAACGAGTGTATCTGCGCCGTCGAGATCATCGGCGGCACCCATCGCCTCGAGCTGACGAGCGGTGTCAACCGTGTCCGGCACACCGAACGACACGATAGAACCTCGGAGCTTGTGCGCGGCGGCGCGCAACGCCGCGCTGTCGCGAGCGTCGATCGCCGATCGCACGGCGTCGACCTGTACCGGAACCGTCTCCACGAGGAGTTTCGCGAGGTCGCGAACGAGCGCTTCGTCGCCGTATTCGTCGAGCAGGACTCTCGGATCGAAGGCCGGCATCGATTGAATTGTACGCAATGATTTCCTGCATGGAGCAGCAGGTGCGCGCGCTCGCGTCGCGACTACGCGGCGCGCGGACACTCACGGTGATGACAGGCGCGGGCGTATCGGCGGCCAGTGGGGTCCCTACGTTCAGGGGCGCCGAAGGGCTGTGGCGCACATTCCGTCCTGAAGATCTAGCGACACCGGACGCGTTTGCGCGCGACCCGGCCCTCGTTTGGGAGTGGTACTCGTGGCGACGAGCGAAAGTGGCGTCATGCCGGCCGAACGCGGCGCACGAGGTGATCGCGCGCTGGTCTCACGCCCCCGCCAGGCACGTGCGCGTGATCACGCAGAACGTCGATGACCTGCACCTCCGCGCCGGCACGCGAGAACTGATTCGTCTTCACGGCTCGTTGTGGGAAACCAGGTGTTTCAACGAATGTGCGGCCGGCGTACGCGCGTGGCGTGACGAAGAACTCGCGGAACGCGACCGTCTTCCCAGATGTCCGCACTGCGGCGGCCTTGCGCGCCCCGCGGTCGTATGGTTCGGCGAATCGCTCGATGCCAATGACGTCGAGCGCGCATCACAGGCGGCATCCTGTGATGTCTTTCTGACGGTCGGTACGTCAGCGATCGTCTATCCCGCCGCCGGCTTCGCCCGCGTTGCGCAGACTCGTGGCGCCTTCACCGCTGAAATCAATCTGGAGCCGACTCCTGCGTCGCCCCTGGTCGACCTCTCCATTCTTGGCGCCGCCGAAGCCGTGCTGCCGGCGGTCGATCAGCTGCTTGCCACGGACTGATGCTGTCAGGAATGTGACGGCACATTGAGAGTCGACGTTCGGAGCGCCTGAACGAGCCGGCTGTTACGCGTTGATTTTCGACGCGACCGACTGGCTCTCCGCCGGGCATCCGGATTGCGAACGACCTCTCCCACGGAGGAAAGATCATGGATCGAAATGCTTTGCTTGCCGGCGCCGGGCTTGGCGCGCTGCTCATGTTTATGAGCGACCCGGACCGCGGCGCGCGTAGACGCGCACTGGTTCGCGCCAAAGCCGTACGTGGCGCACGCGTCGGCGGACGCGCGCTGACTGCGACCGCCGCTGATCTCGCGAACCGAACGCGTGGCGTGGCGGCCGATGCCTGGGGCAGCGTTCGGCGGGAACCGGTTGATGACGATCGGCTGATCGAGCGCGTTCGTGCGGCGCTCGGTCGCGTGTGCTCACATCCGCGAGCAATTGCCGTCGAGGCGATTGCCGGGGAAGTCACGTTGCGCGGCGACGTGCTGACATTGGAAGCCGACGCGGTCCTCGCGGCCGCGCGCTCGGTTCGCGGCGTGAGTGAAGTTGTCGACGACCTCGATAAGTATCCGACCCACGAAGGTGTGCCATCGCTGCAGGGCGTCAGCCGCCTCGTCGAACCGTCTCTCGATTTGTTGCAACGTCGATGGGCGCCGGCGACACGGGCGTTGGTCGGTATGGCGGCAGTCGCGGCGGCCGCATTCAGCGTCGCGGCGTACGCACGACGGGCGGCCTAAGACGAAATCCCAAATCCCAAATCCCGAACTCCAAATCCCAAATCCCCAGCCCCTAGCCCCCGGCCTCCAACACTGGGGGTTTTGGGATTTGGGGTCTGGGATTTACGATCGCGAAAATGCATAACCCGTTTGTTCCCGAAACGCTCGAGGGGTGGAGCGTCCTGCACCTCATGTATCGCGTCCGCTGGGATCGCTTGCGCGGCACGCCCGAAACGGAACGCCACCGCCTCGCGGATGAAGCAATCAACGCGCTGGCGGTACCTGATGTCGGATCAACCGCCTTCGTGCAGGTCCTCGGCCACAAAGCCGACCTGATGGTCATCTGCTTTCGGCGCGGCTTCGAGCCGCTGGCGGGCGCGCAGCTGGCGCTTTCGCGCACCGCACTTCACGAGATGCTCGAACCGACATCATCGTACGTTTCGGTCGTCGAACTCGGGATGTACGAGATGACGGCAAAAATTCACTCGCAGGTTGGGGCGGCGCACAAACCGGGCACGGACGAATTCGATCACGCGTTCGATGCGGAAATGGAAACGCAGCGGCAACGGGTGATGAACCGGTTGTTTCTCGACATGCCGACGGGACGTTATGTCTGCTTCTACCCTATGAACAAGCGGCGTGGAGAAGCGCTGAACTGGTACATGGAAGGATTCGATCGCCGCGCGGCCATGATGCGCGAACACGGCATGATCGGGCGTCATTATGCCGGCAAGGTGACCCAGGTCATCTCAGGTTCCATCGGGTTTGACGACTGGGAATGGGGCGTGGATCTCTTTGCCCACGACCCGCTCGTCTTCAAGAAGCTGATTTACGAGATGCGGTTCGACGAAGCCAGCGCGAAGTTCGCCGAGTTTGGACCGTTCTACACGGGCCTTCAGTTCGCTTCCACTCAACTCGCCGCATATCTGGGAGGTCAGGTTCCGTCCCTGTAGCCACGGCATCGGGTGAATCCGAATTGCAACAGGATTTGTGATCCAATGATGCGTTTTGGGACGCGCACCCTTGGATCACAAAAGTGCACGGCCTACGCTAACTCACGGATGTTGAAGCCCTAGCATCCGCAAGTGACCGCGCGTGGCACAGGCGCGGTAATTGCTGGGGTCTCCGCGGTCCACGTGGAGACTCAGATGACCCCTCAGGAAAGCTTCATTACTCGCCTCCGCCGCCACCGTGAGCGAAACCGTGTCTCTCTGGATGAGATCGTGTCCCAGACGCGGATCAAGCGCGAGCAGCTCGAGGCGTTCGAACGAGGCGACCTGGAACACTGGCCGCGCGGCATTTACGCTCGAGCGTGGGTGCGCGCCTATGCCAATGTCGTCGGTCTCGATCCGATCGACACCGTCGATGAATTCTGCAAGTTGTTCCCTCACGGGGATCGGCGCGCGCAGCCGACGTTCCGGGATTACGCGGCCATCATCGCGCATCAATCGACCTACCAGGATGAATTCGAGCACCTGGCGGAGACGGACCGCCGCGCATCGGACGGCAGTCCAGCGCCGGCGCCATCGTGGCGCGGGCAGATGCGGCGGCTGGTGCGCAGTCTCCTGAGCCTGCGGCCGGCGCGGACGCCGCGTACCGTTCGTTCCGTTCGAACCAATTAGGCGGGAATAACCCGCCCATTAAGCGGGCACAAAGCGCCCGCGTGCCATCTCCCGCAGCCGCTCGACGTCTTCCCGTCGCGCCACCGACAGCGGCTGCGTTCCGTGCAACTCGTCGCACAACGATGCGTCGGTCATCGGCTGTGTGTCGTGCAGCGCGCGATACAAACCCGCCGTGATCGCCTGCTCGATTTCAGCACCGGAGAAGCCCTCACTGGCGGCCACCAGTGCGCCCAGGTTGAACTTCGATGGATCCTGGCGTCGGAGTGCCAGGTGAATTCGAAAGATCTCTTCGCGCGACCGCCCGTCCGGCAGATCCACGAAAAAGATCTCGTCGAAGCGACCTTTCCGGAGCAGTTCCGGCGGAAGAACCAGGACGTCGTTGGCGGTGGCCGCCACAAACACCGACGCTTCACGTTCCTGCAACCACGTGAGAAACGACCCGAGCATGCGCTGCGACAGACCTGCATCTGCGTCACCGCCGGATGCGAAGCCCTTTTCAATCTCGTCGATCCACAGAATGCATGGCGCAATCGCTTCCGCGAAGTCCAGTGCCTTCCGGAGGTTCTTTTCCGACTCGCCGATGAATTTGTCGTACAGCCGTGCGGCATCGAGCTTGAGCAGTGGCTGTTTCCACGAACGCGCAATCACTTTCGCCGCCAGAGACTTGCCACAACCTTGGACGCCCACAATCAAAATGCCGCGTGGCGGCGGCAGCCCGAGCGCACGTGCCTCCGGCGTAAAGCCGACGCGGGCGCGTTCGAGCCACACCTTCAAGTGTTCCAGCCCACCGAGCTGAAACGTGATGTCGTCCGGCGGATAAAACTCGAGCAGCCCTTCTTCGCGAACGGCGTCGCCCTTGCGCCGAAGGAGCCGGGGAATGTCGTCGACCGTCAACGCGTCATCGAGAACGGCCCATGCGACCGCCTGTCGCGCCTGATTCAGCGTCAGTCCGGAGAGCGCCTGCAGCAGCGATTCCATCCCATCGGGCCCGAGCGTCACCGACACCTCGTGCTGCCGGTTCAGCGTGCGAAGAATCTGATGGACGATTCGCTGTAACTCGTCGTGATCCGGCAGCTGCAGCGCGAAGGGAACCGCCTCGCGTGTCAGTTCGGAAGGCAGATGGATCGATCCACCCGAGATCACCGCCGTCGAACCCGATTTCGCAAAAGTCCGGGCAATGTCGCGAACGCCGCGGACGACGGTCGCGTCACCAAGATGGGCGTGGAGATCCTTCAGATGAAAGATACCGCGAACCGTCAGCGTGACGAGGTGACGCACCAGCATCTGCGGGTTTGCGGTTCCGTACACGGCGCCATCACCGCCGGCGCGCAGCAAGCCGTGCGTAACGGTCCACGTAAACAGCGGCATGTGGAGGCTGCTCGCGACGATGCCAAGCAGGTTGTCGACACGCTCCTCTTCCACCGTGTCGATCGTGATGATCGGGTGGCGGGATTGAATCAGCGCCTTGAGGTCGTCCGCCGCATCGGCCTGCGCCTTCGTCACGGCAGCAGCGGTTGCGCGGATTCGATGAATCGATGGTGAAGCGCTTGCACGGCCTCGTTGGTCCGGTCGCGCGGCAGCATCCACGTGATTCTAAAGGAGGACGTTGCCACCATCGCGGGGACGATCCGCTTTTCCTCGAGCAGTGCCGATCCGGCGCGCACATTGGCGTAGGTGGCGTTGATGCCGGCGCCGACGGCGCTCACGGCGGCGAGGCCGTCGATCAACGTCACGCGGCCACGAAACCGGGAATCGAGCGCGTCGCGAAACCGTGACTCGTCGTGAAGGTTTTCGCGCGAGATGACCATGTTCACCTGATTCTCGTACACGTGCAGCTGCTTGCCGGCAACGCCGCGTTCGTCGAGCAACCCGAGCACATCCTGAGGACTCGCCTCGGCGTGCAGAACCAGGACGTCGCGTTCGCTCGCCACGCCAACCACCGTACCCGGCATGCGCGGCGCGAGCTTCCGGACGACCGTGCCGTCGCTCGACGGGTCCGGACCTGGAAGCGCACCTGACGTTGCGCGGGCATAGATCGCAATCCCTTTCTCCTTTGCGAATTCGACGGCCTGCGCGTTCAACACCTTCGCCCCCGCCTCTGCCATCTCCTGCGTTTCCTCATACGACAGCGTGCCGATACGGCCTGCGGCAGAAACGACTCGTGGGTCAGCGGAATAGACGCCGTCCACGTCTGAGCAGATTTCGCAGTACTCGGCGTCGAGTGCCGCCGCCATGGCCACGGCGGTCGTGTCGCTGCCGCCGCGTCCCAGCGTGGTGACCTCCTTCCGATATGACACGCCCTGGTATCCGGCGACGACGACGATCTTGCCGCGGGCGAGCTCGTCCTGCACGCGGAACGGACGGACTTCGATGATGCGGGCATCCACATGACGGTCGTTGGTGATGATTCCAGACTGGCTGCCGGTGAAACTGATCGCATCACCGCCGAGTTCCTGAATGGCAAGCGAGAGGAGCGCCATTGAGATTCGCTCGCCGGCGGAGAGCAGCATGTCGAGCTCTCGTCGATGCGGGTTGGCGGAGACGTTCTTGGCCATCGCGAGAAGATCGTCAGTGGTATCACCCATCGCGGAGACGACCACGACGACGTCGTGTCCGAGCGCGCGCGTCTTCATCACACGCTCTGCCACACGCTTGAGCTTGCCAACGTCCGCGACACTGCTGCCGCCGTATTTCTGGACAATGACCGCCATAGGCGACTGAGCATAGCGTGTCCCGCGCAAAGTCGAGGGCTGTGTCCGAGCGCGTCTTGGAGGTATCCAAGGGGCGTCACGCTTGCCTGCGGAGTCGATGAGCTGGTTTCAGAACGAAACCGAACGGCGCGGTAACATGAACATTACGGAGGAACGCATGAAGCTTCGCACGTTCGGCTGTGCTGTTCTGCTGGCGTTTGTCGTCATCACTCCTGATTTCGCGCAACAGGCGGCGCCGGCCCGACAGCCTGACGTGATATTCGTTCCGACCCCAAACGACGTGGTCAACGCGATGCTCAAGCTCGCGAACGTGTCGACGACCGATGTCGTTTACGACCTCGGCTCCGGTGACGGCCGCATCGTCATCGCGGCGGCGAAGATGTATGGAGCGCACGGCGTCGGCATCGACATCGATCCCGAACGGACTCGCGAAGCGACCGCGAACGCGCAGAAGAATGGCGTCGCTGACAAAGTGACGTTCCGCACTGAGGATCTCTTCGTGGCGGATATCAGCCCGGCAACCGTCGTGACCCTCTACTTGTCAGGACCGGTTAACTCGCGCCTGGCGCCCAAGTTGATGAAGGAACTGAGGCCAGGCACACGCGTCGTCTCGCACGCGTTCGATCTCGGGAACTGGCGGCCGCAGCAGAGAACCAGCGTCAGTCAACGGCCGATCTTTCTCTGGGTCGTCCCCGCGCCTACCGACACGCGGCGTTGAGCACCCCTTCGCACGTCCGTGTGCAAACGCTGAGGGCCGGCTGAAGCCGGCCCCTACGATTTCCTCTCAACCTCGCGTACGTAGGAGCCGTTTTTGGCCGGCCCTTCCGAGAAGTTGATCCGACCAAAGTGGTCGGGTTAGACTTCCTGCGACTCAATCTCATTTCGAGAGCTGGCCATGCTACAGGCGTTTGTGATCACTCTACGTGAAGGACTCGAAGCCTTTCTGATCGTTGCCATCAGTCTCGCGTATTTGCGGAAGTCGGGACGGGCCGAGCTGACAGGCGCGGTGCACACCGGCATCTTCGCCGCGCTTGCGATCAGTGGGCTCGGCGGATATCTGCTTTACAACGCGGCGAATCAGGAACTCTTCGAGGGACCGCTCGCCCTGATTGCGGCAATCTCCGTTACCTGGATGATCGTGCACATGTGGCGCGCCGGCCGCCACATGAAAGGGGACATCGAAGGGCACCTCAGGTCGTCGAGCGGTCGCGCCGGCGCCGGAGCGTTCATGGGCGTGTTCCTGTTCACCGTGTTGATGGTGTCGCGTGAGGGGATGGAGACGGCGCTGCTGCTTCTGCAGCTCAAGGAGACGTTCAACCTTGTCTTGGGCGCAGCGCTTGGAGTCCTCGGCGCCGCGGCGCTGGCCTGGCTGTGGTCCCGCTACGGGCACCGTGTGAACCTCGGTCTCTTCTTTCAGGTCACGGCAATTTTTCTCTTCGTCTTCGTTGTCCAGTTGTTGATTTCCGGCATTCACGAGATGTCGGAGCAGAACATGCTGCCGTTCAGCGAGCCGATTCATGAGGCCACGGAATCGTGGGGACCCGACAGCGCGTTCGGCCACGCGTTGACTTACGCGCTCGTGCTGCTTCCTGCCGCATGGCTTGCGGTGAAAGGCTTCATGGGCGGCGTCGCGCAGAAGCCGCATACGGCAGCCGTGCGATGATGCCGCTTGATGGCTGACGCCCGACCACCGCTTGTCGCCGAGCTGGTCTGGTCCGGCGATCTTCGATTCGAGGTTTCGAGCGGCGCGAACAGCGCAATTATCGACGGCGATAGCAAAAGTGGTCTTTCCCCGACACAGTTCGCGGCGATCGGCCTGGCGGGTTGCATGGCGGCCGATGTCGTCGACATCGTGCGGAAGGGCCGCCATCCCTTGACGGCTCTCCGGGTCACCTTCACTGGTACCCGCGCCGAACAACCTCCTCGCCGCTTTCTCCAGATTGAGCTTCGATTCGACGTGCACGGGGCGGTCCCGTCAGATGCGGTCGAGCGCGCGATCGCGCTGTCGCGTGAGAAGTACTGCTCCGTTTGGCACTCGTTCCGCCACGACATCGCACTTTCGACGACGTTCCACATCACGCCATGACAACGGCCGTGGGAGCGGGTCGACGCGGCTACATTGACTGGCTCCGCGGCATTCTCGTACTCATCATGATCGAGGCGCACACCCTCGACGCCTGGACGCGCCTCGATGCGCGCCAGAACGGCACGTACGGGTGGGCGATGATCGTCGGCGGCTTCGGTGCGCCTGGTTTTCTTTTTCTCGCCGGAATCGCGCTTGCGCTTGCGGCAGGCTCACGCATCCGCCGCGGGCGGACACCGGACGAAGCAGCGGCGCTCGGCCGCCGGCGGGCACTCCAGATCTTCGGACTCGCCTTTTTGTTCCGCGTTCAGTCTTGGATCATCAGTGGCGGCGACCCCGCGCAGGCGCTCCTGAAGGTCGATATCCTGAACATCATGGGGCTGTCGATGCTCGCCGCCGCCGTTCTCTTGGGACTCGGGCGATTCCGTTGGGGCCGGTTCACATGGCTCGCCGCGACAACGGTGCTGGTGGCAATGATCACGCCCGTCGTCCGATCGTCGCCGTGGTTCTCACCGCTGCCGGATCCGATCGAGTGGTACATCCGGCCGATACCCGGTCGCGGAACCTTCACACTCTTCCCCTGGGGTGGCTTCCTGCTGGCGGGGGCGGCGGTCGGACTCTGGCTCGATTCGGGCCGAACGCCCGAAGACGAGCGGCGCATCAACATTGTGTTCGCGGCGGTCGGAGTCGTGCTCGCGGTCGTCGCGTACGGAACATCGTTCCTTCCGTCGATTTACCGGGAGGCGTCGTTCTGGACGACGTCGCCGACGTTCTTCTTCCTGCGCCTCGGCATCCTGATTTTGTCGCTGCCTCTCGCCTACGCGTGGAACCACCTCTGGTCTGGGCGCTCAATCCTGCAGGAGTTCGGCCGTGCCTCGCTTTTTGTGTACTGGATCCATGTGGAGCTCGCCTACGGAGTGCTGAGTAGTCCGATTCACAAGACGCTGACGCTCGGCCAGGCCTTTTTCGCGTACGCGCTTTTCACGGTCGCGCTTTTTGGCGCTGCGAAGCTGAAGGATCAGATTGTGGACTGGTGGAACATCGGGCGCCTGCAGCCGAGCGGCGCCTTGTAAGCAAAACCCAAATCCAAATCCCCAATCAGAAGTTCCGCAGAAATCCCAAGACGTGGGGTTTTGATTTGGGATTTGGGATTTGGGTTTTGGGATTTCTAGAACGCCACCATATACGTCAGCTTCGCGATAAGCGAGCGATCCTGGAGCAGCCCCGAATGTTCGTCCCGATGCTCGTTGTAGACGAAGAAGAAGTCGCTGAGCGGCCGGTGAATGATGTTGAACCGGATGTTCGAACTCAACTGATGGGTGTCGGTGTTGTACTGCAGGAGCGAATTGACGAACACTTTCGTGTTGAAGTTGTAATTCACGCGTGCCGTCGTCAGCGTCGACAGGTATGACAGCCCCGGAAGCGAGATGTCGTTCAGCTGCATGACGAGCGACGCGTTCAACTTCTCATTCGGACGATACGTCGGTCCCCAGCCATAACTACGCTTGTAACCGCCGTAGAAGTCGCCTATTCCGTAGCGCAGTCCCGTCGAGAACCGCGCCGAGTCGTTCGGTCTGTAGGTGACGAAGTATTCATCATAGGCGTACTCGCCGCTGAACACGCGGGCCCCACGCGCGCTGTTCAACACGAATGGCGTTCGAATGACCTCGAGGTTTGTGTTCTTGCCGACCTCGAGAAACGCGCCGTTTGAGAAATTGAGCGGGAAGTGGAAGTCCTGTTGCCGCAGGTCGAGGCCGCTGCCGTCGGCGCGGTTCGACTGCACGAGCACCCAGTGGGGCATGATCTCGCGAATCGCCCGCGGCAACCAGCTTGGCCGAAGTGACCGGTTTATCTGGGCGTTCCACTCGTTGACGCCGACGCGCGGCACGAAGCCGAGCTCGTCGTGGAATCGATCGCCAATCGTCGAGTACTTCGTGCTGAAGCGCCATTGCCGGTTGCGGTATTCGAAGCCGGCCCGGGTCGTAAACTCATTCCCGCGGGTGCTCGTGACGGCACCAACCGGCGAAAAGCTCTTCGCGACGAGACCGTTCATCGTCAAGTCGCCGAAGCGAAAGTTCGAATCGAAACCCGCCAGCCGATTGAACCCAGGACCAGTGAGTTCCTTGTCGAGCAGGACCGCCCCGATGTCCGAGTTCGCCAGGACGTCCCGTCGAAGTCGAAGCGCCGTGAAGTTCGTGGCTGGCACGCCGTCGTCTTCGCGCTGTTGGATGTTCAGGACCCCGACCGAGTACGCGCCCTGACGGCCACTCAAACGCGTTCCCGCAAGGATCGGAAGGGCCTGAGCGTCGTCAGAGAGGCCAATACGACGCGTAAAAAACAGCCGTGTGTCCTGGATCTGGTTCGTTCGCCCTGCCCCGAAGTTGCCGCCGCCGCCGAAATTGCGGTCGTCACCGAATGCAAAGATGCCCTGGTTTTCGAGGAAGAAATCGCGCTTTTCCGGGAAGAACAGGTTGAATCGCGTGAGGTTCACCTGTTGTTCGTCGGCCTCCACCTGTGAGAAATCCGTGTTGACGGTGAAGTCCCACACAAGACCTGAGGTCACGCCATACTTCACGTCGAAGCCGCCCTGGGCATCACCGGCCATCGGTCTCGTTGCGATGCGGCTGCCACTGGAAAGGACATACGGCTTTACGCGGATGTTCTTTCCTGCGTGAAGGCCGCGCAACCCTTCGAGCGTGCCGGCGAGCGACACACGCTGCGCGTCGTAGATCCGGGGGAGCGGCGACCAGTAGCTGTCCTCGTTCAGCCGTCGAAGTTTGCGCTCGAAATTAATGCCCCAGACCTGCGGGTCCTCGTTGCCGAACTTCAGGGTACGAAGCGGAATCCAGATCTCGGCAAACCACCCCGTTTCCATGATGCGCGTCTTGACGTCCCAGATGCCGTCCCAGTTCGAATTGTTGTCTCGACCCTCACCGGCCATCTGGGAGTCCCACTTCGCGCCAGCAGGGTTGGTCGCGAACTGGTAGGCGTTGCGTCCATCGTGAAACGTATCGAGGACGATTCGAAAGCCGTCGCTGCTTCCGGTGTTGTAGTCCTTCTTCAGGTCGCTGACGATGATCTTCGAAGGCTCCATGTCGTGGGCAAACACGCCGAAATAGAGCGCATCCTCTGTATAGAGAACCCTGACGTCCGTATCGTAGGTAGCCGGTTCACCTTCGCGCGGGTCGTTCTGGATGAAACCATTGGCGATCGGTGCTTCGCGCCACGCCGCCTCGTCGAGCGCCCCGTCGAGCATGATTGGGCCGGTGGCGCGACCCGCCGTGATCCGCTTTTCAAGGTGAATCGTGTCGTAGTCGATGGCGTCCCCAGCCGCTCGGGCAGGCGCCGCCGGGCCAGAAGGGCCGTCAGGACCGCCAGCCGCGGGGATTGTGGTGGTACCCGTTGCGATGTTCTGAGCGAATACAGGGGCGGCGACGAGCACAGCTACAGCGAACGCGTACGTTGCGACAAATCGTGTCATGAGAAGCGGAAATTATACTTGTTAAGTGTTTGCCTCCAAAGGAGGTTCGGGGTTTGTGAGGCGATGAAAGCACGAAAAGACGTGCAAAAAGGCATTGAGATTCGCGCGGGCAGATGACTACAATTCGCAGCTTTCCTAGGCCGCTGATACGCGGTCCGGAGGGGAAAACGGAATGATCAACGTTGCTGCGATCCGGATGCAGCAGTTTGGCGTTCAGTTCTATCAAGCGGCTCTCACCGCTGAAGATATCGACAAGCTCGTTCGCTTCGAGGTGCTGAACTACGGGGAATCGGGCCAACAGCCGGTCCGTGGCGGAAAGAAGAAAGCCCCGTCGAAGGTGAACTGGGATCTGCTCGAACGGCGGATCGCGTCGAGTGAGAAGGCGTATCAGCGTCAGATCATCCGGCGAAAGATCGACGAACTCGTGCAGTATTACGAGCAATGCCGCCAGGCGCATGATCTGCCGTCGATTCCCGGGGCGGTCATCATTTCATGCGACGAAAAGCTGACGTTCGAGCCTGTTGACGGTGCGTCGGCGGTCGGCCGTTTGAAGGTGCCCGAGCGCGAAGGAATCCTTCGGGCGATCGATGGGCAGCACCGACTCCTTGCGCTGCACGCCGACATCGACAACATCAGGAACCACGACTTCACCGTGCCGGCGATCATTTTCGACCGTGTGCCCGAAGACCACATCGTTCAGATGTTTGTAACGATCAACGCGAAGCACACGCGTCTGAATGCGTCGCATCTGGTCAGCCTGTCGGGCCGGCAGCTCTATCGCGATGACGCGCTTGCGGCAGCTCATGACGCGGTTCGCGCTCTCAACGACAAGGAAGAATCGCCGCTCTACGGAGAAATCAAACTGCTCGGGGTCGGGCGAGGACGTGTTGCGCAGGCGCCGCTTGCCCAGGAGTTGAAGAAGCTGTTTGCCAGCGACGCGTTTGGCGGCCCGCGCAAGTCGGCCGACTTCCGCGAGGACTCGAAGCGCTTCTTCGTCAATTACTTCAAGCAGATTTCGATGGTGTTCGGCGCCGCGTGGACGGGACGGAAATACAGCATCAAATCCGCGACGGCGCTGCGCGCGTTCATCCGCGTTTCGCCAGATGTCGTTCGCCGTCTTGACCAGGATCACGCGGATCGAGGCGACTACCGCGCCATTGGTCGCGTCATCGCTCCATGGGGGCGCCGAATCGGCGATTTGCGCTTTGAGACGGACGGCGCCTGGAAGCGCAGCGGCACTACGGTCGATACGTTGGCGAGAGAACTCAAACTGGCGCTGGAATATCCTGAAGGCGCGGGCGTGTAGCGTTCCCGAATGTAAGAACTACGTATTCGCGGCGGATGGTAAACCGGATGGGGCGCCCGAAGGCGCCCTCGTCCTGGTAGCCGACCTGGCTCCCCCCAGCATTTACGGCGCCCTGCCGTAAACCACAGGCCGACGGCCCAGCTATAGGGCAACGGACGTGCCG